>WNFA01001226.1_pt1 | contig 20836 bp, 19 predicted proteins | sample 5400481 | NCBI WGS metagenome assembly WNFA01 (sample SAMN13153340, study PRJNA577476) | soil metagenome | isolation source: 120 cm saprolite under Douglas fir tree site 2 hole 1 replicate 2 | place: USA:California | collected 2015-04-18
TGGCGGACGAAAAAGCCTTCGAGCCTATCTTGGAATTCATGAAGACCATGGTCCGCATGAAAAGAATGGGCGAACCGCTCGAGGTTGCGAGGGCCGTATTGTTCATGGCTTCGGAAGACTCGTCCTTCACCACCGGCGCCGAGCTGATGGTCGACGGTGGGATGACGCAGGTTAGGTAACTATTTGCAATCGCGCGCGAGCCGCGGATAGACAAACCAAAGCTCCCGAGGAGGGACTCGAACTTCGTGGCGAGCTACCGTCGGCGCTGCCAGTCTTTGGGCGTTACCCCGGTGGCACGGCGAAACGTCTTCGTGAAATGGCTCTGGTCGGCGAAACCCGTTTGGAGCGCAATAAACGCAATGGATTCCTTGCCAAGTAGCAGAAGTTCCTGTGCGCGTTTGATCCGGGCGTCGAGAGACCATTTGTATGGCGGCATGCCGGTCGAAAGTTTAAAGGACCGGGCGAACTGTGACTGGGAAAGCCCTACGAGTCTGGCCATCTCCTCGAGACTCATGCCCTCCGTCATGTGGGCTTCGAGGTACTCCATCGCTCGACGCAACTGCCAGCGGGAAAGTCCGTTTGCCCGCTGTAGCTGGGCGTTGCGACGGGTAAACAAGGCAGCCGTCAATGCTGTGGTCAGGCTCTCACAGTAGAGGCGGCCGCCACCTGAGAGTTCTTGACATTCCTCCGCCAGAAGCTCCGCGCATCTTGCCACCTTAGCGTCGTACAACAAGAGGACCGGCGTATCGGTTTTCGCCGAATCCACGTCGTCGCCGAGGATCGATTCCGGGACTTTCGGAGCGAAGCTCATCCTGAGTTCGCGCACTGAGCGAAGTCCGTCAGTATAGCCCCACACCGTCATGTCCGCGGGCACAAAAGTCGTATGTCCTGCATCAAAGCGAGATCGCAGTGTCGGACGGTTGAGATTCAGGCGCGGCTCGCAATATCCGCCTACCTGGCCGAGCACAATCGCCACGGTTGTGTCACGTGAGGAGAGGTCGTGCCAGGCTCTTCCAGGATCAGGATAGTGCACGATGTTACGCACGGTAATCCCATTCCAACTGCGGGTGTGGCTTTCGATCTTCCTGATCCTGTGCGGTGAACGGAATTCAAACGGTTGCGCTTGGCTCATATTCTCCTTCCTTGGCCACCCGGCAAACAGAGCATTAGAAGAACCCGTCCAGGTAGTGGGCCCAGATAAAGAGTAGCAGGATTCTTGAAGACGTGAAAGCGGAAGCAGACCAAAAACGGGGAAATCCGACAAGACGCACGATCTGCGGCGGTCCATGTTTGTCCTGTGAGGTGTCCGCCAGCTTCGCATCTAACGTTTTGGTCATGCGTACCCATTGTGCTCTCCCTCGCGCAAGGCAAGGTCGAATCAATTACCGTTCCGGGAACGAAAGCATTCCCAGAGAGCATCACATCAACATCCGATGGTGCTCTTTTTGTCGGGCGCGTGGGGAATGGTGGAATCGTGCGCGTCAAGCCGCGGACAGCCGAGAGCACCGTGTTTGTCCAACCGGGCGCATTGGGCTCGCGCTCGATCTTGGGAGTCTTCGCGGATAAGGCAGCAAACACGCTCTGGGCTTGCTCCAACGACTTGAGTGCGTTAGGGGGGCCTGCAACCGGTAGTGATGCGGGCAGCGCGTTGAAGGGGTTTGACCTGAAGACGGGCATGGGAAAACGCAGCGTCTCGTTGCCCGGCTCTCACGCCTTCTGCAATGACATCACGGTGGACAGTAACGGCTCCGTGTACGTCACCGACAGCGCGCACCCCACCATTCTTATACTCTCTCCGGGCGCCACGACGTTCGAAGTATTCGCACAGGATTCCGCATTCGCTCCGCCTCAAGGCGGTGTCGGGCTCGACGGGATCGCCATCGGCAGCGACAGCAATCTGTACGTAACGACCTACACGGCCGGCCAGCTCGTGCGGGTGGAGGTCAAGGATGGAAGGGCCGGACGCATCACGACACTCTCCGGTACACGTCACCTGAAACTTCCCGATGCCCTCCGAACCCTCGGCAACAACAGTTTCCTCCTGATCGAGGGCTCAGGAAGTTTGGATCGCGTGGTGATCCAGGGCGACGCATTCGCCGCTACGCCGATTCACGGCGGTTTCGCGAGCCCGACGTCGGTTGCCCGGATCGGCACGATGGCGTGGGTCAGTGAGGGCCAGCTGGGCTTCTTCTTCGATCCTGCGAAGAGGGCCTTGTCACCTTCCCTGCCTTTTCGAGTCTACGCTGTTCCATTGAGAAAGGAAGACACGAAATGAGGTTGCAGGCCGTGTCGTATCTGACGTTGTGGCTGTCCGTGCCCATGGCGCCCGTCGCCGCACAAGGCGTGCAGGTCGGGTCCGCGCCGTATCCGACGGTGACGGACGAGCGGCTGCAGCATCCGGAAGCGGGCGACTGGCTCATGTATCGCAGAACGTATGACGGCTGGGGTTTCAGCCCGCTGAAGCAGATCACGTCGAGCAACATTCACAGCCTGTCGCTGGCGTGGTCGATGAGCACTGACCTGCTTGGCGCGCACGAAACGACGGCGATCGTCAATCACGGGCGCATGTTCATCACGACGCCTCAGAATAACATCATAGCTCTTGACGCCAAGACCGGCACCCAACTGTGGCGGTACGCGAGGAAGTACCCGGACGGCTTGTTCCAGCTCCATCCGACCAACCGTGGGGTCGCTCTGTACGGTGACTACGTCTACATGGCGACGACCGATTGCGCCCTCGTTGCGCTCGACGCCGCGTCGGGCAAAGAGATTTGGACTGTTCCAATCGATGACTACAAGACGGGTTGTTACTCGACATTGGCGCCGCTGGCGGTGCGCGGCAAAATCATCGCCGGCTACTCGGGTGGCGAGCTCGGCGTTCGGGGCTCCGTAAGCGCGTTTGACGCGCTCACCGGAAAACGACTCTGGAAGACGTACACTGTGCCCGCGCCAAACGAACCGGGTGGGGAGACCTGGAAAGGCGAGGCATATAAACGAGGCGGCGGATCAACTTGGATTACCGGGGTCTATGACCCTGCAACAAACACGACGTACTGGGGCACCGGGAATCCAGGCCCGTGGGTCGCGGACGACCGGCCCGGCGACAATCTGTATACGAACTCGACGCTCGCGCTGGATGCTGATAACGGAAGGATAAAAAGTTTCCATCAGTACACGCCGCACGACAGCTGGGACTGGGATGAAGTATCGGCACCTCTCCTGATCGAAACCGAGGTTGACGGAAGGCTTACGAAGACCGCCACGCACGCGGGTCGGAACGGCTATCTGTGGATATTGGATCGCGATCGACTCAACTTCCTCCACGCGTTCCCGTTTTCCAATAACAACGTGTTCACGTCGATTGACTCTAAGACCGGTCGTCCCACCGTCGACGAGTCCAAGCGACCGGGCGCGACACAGGGCGCCGAGTTCTGCCCGAGCCTTGGTGGCGGCAAAGACTGGCCACCCGAGGCGTGGAGCCCGCAGACCAAACTCCTGTACATCCCCGCGAACAACAACATCTGCGCGTTCCTCCCGAAAGGCGGAGTCCCAGAAGCACATACGCAGGGGATCTATGTCGGGTACGAGGTCGAGAGCATTTTCGGATCGGTCCGTGCCGGCGCTGGCGCTTCCGATCACTTGGGAGAACTCCAAGCTTGGGATCTGAACACCGGCAAGCGAGTCTGGCAGCACAATTTCAAGACTGTTCTTTGGTCCCCCCTGTTGGTCACGGGCGGAGACATTCTCTTCGCCGGTGGAACTCCCGATCGATTGTTCAGAGCGTTTGACGCGCGTACCGGCGATCAACTGTGGAGCTTCCCGCTCCCCTCTGGAGCGATCGGCGTTCCAACGTCCTTCGAGGTCGATGGGGAACAATACGTCGCCGTCACGACCGGCTGGGATCTTGACGCGCGAGGCCTTCAAAGCGGCATCGACAAGGTACAAGGGACCAAAACGGTGGTTCCGCAGGGCGGCACAGTGCTCGTTTTTAAGCTTCGCGAACCCTGAGCAGCGTTTGGGAGCAACTCGTGCAGAACGACCTCGACAACGGAACTAGGGTACCGGCGCCCCTCACCTCACGCCGTCAGTTCATAGGTGCGGCCGCCGCAACCGGTCTTGCCGGCATCTTCCCAGCGAGCCTTGGGTCGCTGACTGCGCACGGGACCGCCAAGCACGCTGCGCAACTGGTGCTTCCCACAACGACGCAGGACGTTATTCCCTTCAAGATCCGAGTACCGCAAGAGGCACTCGACGATCTCAAGCGTCGGCTCGAGTCCACTCGGTGGCCGGAGCGGGAAACCGTCGGTGACTGGTCGCAGGGCGTACCCTTCCAGAAGGCTCAGGCGCTGATCGCCTATTGGCGCGACAAGTACGACTGGCGCCGGTTCGAGGCTCGCCTCAACGCCTTCCCACAATACCGCACCCAGATCGACGGGCTCGGCATTCACTTCATCCACGTGCGCTCCCCTCACCAGAACGCGCTGCCGATCATTCTCACGCACGGATGGCCGGGATCGATCGTGGAGTTCATGGAGGTCATCGGGCCGCTCACCGATCCCACCCGCTACGGCGGACGGGCAGAAGACGCGTTCCATGCTGTCGTGCCGTCGCTCCCTGGCTTTGCCTTCTCCGACAAGCCGGTGGAGACGGGCTGGGACGTGAATAGGATCGCCCGGGCCTGGGCGCCGCTGATGCAGCGCTTGGGCTACGATCGCTGGGTGGCGCAGGGCGGCGATTGGGGGGCGGGCGTGACGCACGCGCTGGCGAAACAGCGGCCCCAGGGCCTGATCGCGGCCCATGTGAATTGGCAGTTCGTCTTTCCCGATAAGCTGCCGGACAGCCCGACGCCGGCTGAGCGCAAGGCTATCGACGGGGCGTCGTCGTTCGCCAACGACCAGAGCGGCTATTTTCGCGAACAGGCAACACGTCCGCAGACCATAGGCTATCCGCTCGCGGATTCGGCAGCGGGTCAGGCGCTGTGGATCTACGAGAAGTTTCAGGCGTGGACCGACAATCACGGCAATCCTGAAGATGCGCTCGCGGTCGATGCGATGCTCGACAACATCAGCCTCTACTGGTTCACCGACACCGCGGCATCGTCGGCCCGCATCTACTGGGAGAACACCCGGGCCGGATTTGGAGGACTCCCTTCCTTAGGCAGGATCGAACTGCCGATGGCGGCGTCGGTTTTTCCGCACGAGATATTCCGCCCGCCGAAGGCATGGGCTGAAGCACTCTGGCCGAACCTGTTTTATTGGAATGAACTCGACCAAGGCGGCCATTTCGCCGCGTTCGAGCAGCCAAAGCTGTTCACCGAGGAACTGCGAAAGGCCTTCAGGTCACGGCGAGCTTAGCGATCCGGCTGTCGTCCGAACCCCCGCGCTGCTGGTCCAACGCGCACCAACTTGAAGCGAAAGATTGGGAGCAACTCGTGAAAGACCATTTAGAAAACCAGGCAGAAGTAGCGTTACCCCTCACCTCGCGCCGCGAGTTCATGCTTGCGGCCGCAACCGGCGGTGCCGGCTTACTCTCCACGGGGCTGGTGCCAATGAGTGTCCTTCAGGGCGCCAGCAAGATCGGCCACAGGAGGAACCAGATGGAGAGCCCGATCGAGGTAGTGCGCAGGTTCTGCGCGGCGTGGGGCGACAATGCCGGGGTCGCCGAGCTGGCCGCATTTTTCACCGACGACGCCGTCTACCACAATATCCCGCTGGCGCCGGTCATCGGCAGGAAGGCCATCGCGAACAACATCGCCTCGTTCATCCGCCCTGGTGCGCCAGGCATCGAGGGCATCGCGTTCGGCGTCATCCACATCGCAGCCAATGGTCCGGTCGTGATGACCGAGCGGGTGGACCGCTTCAAGCTCCCGAACAAGTCGTTCGAGCTGCCGGTCATGGGGACCTTCGAGGTCAGTGACGGCAAGATCAAGGCCTGGCGCGACTATTTCGACATGAACCAGTTCACCAGCCGGATGGGGTAAAGAGCTTCGCTCGGATCCGTTGACGGTGGGAACGAAAGGATTACGTGATGCCAACGTTCGCGAAGATCGGCCTGGACGCTCTGCTGACACCGGAGAATTGCGTCTTTCTCCTGATCGACCACCAACCCTTCCAGTTGGCAAACGTCAACAGTCACGATCCCACAATCGTCATCCACAATGTCACAGGGCTCGCGAAGACCGCGAAGGCGTTTGGCATTCCGACGATTCTCACCACCGTCAATGAGGAACGCGGCGGCTCACTTTTCCACCAGCTCCAGGCTGTCTTTCGGGATCAGAAGCCGATTAACCGCACATTCATCAACGCCTGGGAAGACCGCCGTGTCGTTGAGGCGGTGAAGAAGACGGGCCGGAAGAAACTCGTCATGGCCGCACTCTGGACGGAGATGTGTCTTGCCATGCCCGCCATCCACGCGATGGGGGACGGCTACGACGTATATGTCGTCACCGACGCGTCGGGCGGCGTAACCCCGGAAGCGCACGACATGGCAATCCGCCGCCTGGTGGCTGCGGGAGCCCAACCGATCACGTGGATTGGATTGGCCGGAGAACTTCAGCGTGATTGGGCGCGCACAGAGCACCTCAAAGAGGTGGCGCAGGTACTGATCGACCATGCCGGTGCCACTGGTGCTGCCCTCCTGTGGGAGAGGCAGTTGCTGGAGACCCCACAAATCAAGAGTGCGTAGAGGGACTATGACAGCAAGGGCAACGACATCACTGAGCCTCCGCTACCATGTGAAGCCCGGTCAGAACAAGGAGGCTTTTGCCGAGATGAAGGGCATGCTTGATCGATGTGCGAAGGAACCTGAATTCATCATGGCGATCATTCACGAGACTCCAGAGCGGCCAAATGAATTCGTGTTCTACGAGCTATGGAAAGGAACGCGCGCAGAGTTCGACGCGATCCAGGGACCAAAGCCCTATCGGAAAGCCTACCTCGCAAACGTCAGGCAATTTCTCGAAAAGGCAGAGGTTGAATGGAACTCGCCGATCCTGGAATGGGGCACAAACCTGACGGGTCTTAACCCGTCGTGAGGCTGGAGGGGCCTCTGAGAAGGCCGCCTCTCCCGCCAGGGGACTTGAACCGCGCGATCTGTCGGGTCGTGTTGATTGTTGCAATGGTCGCGATGCCAATCACAGCCCTCGCTCAGGGAACCGGCTCGCCGCCGACGGACCGGTACCGCTATCCGTTGCCAACTTACGAGGAGGACTGGCGTTGGCTTCAGTGGGTCCACCACACTGACCCGTGGGACCTGCTGAAGTTCGTGCCGCTCTCCGTTGACGGCACCACTTCACTGTCGCTCGGCGGAGAGGGACGCGTCACGTATGAACGCTTCGGCAATCCGAACTTCGGTCTGACGCCGCCGGATCCGAACGGGTATCTCCTGCAGCGCTATCTGCTACACACCGACGTGCGCGTCGGATCGCACCTGCGCGTCTGGACCGAACTCAACTCGAGCATCGAGAACGGTCGCGTCGGCGGACCGCGGCCGGTAATCGACGAGGACAGGCTCGATCCGCACCAAGCCTTCGTTGACCTGACGGTGGGCGCGGCAGGGGCGTCCCCCGCCGTCCTTCGCGCCGGCCGCCAGGAGATCGCGCTCGGGTCGGGACGCATGTACGCGCTGCGCGAGGGGCCGAACGTTCCTCTCAGCTTCGACGGCGTCCGCGTGATCGCGCACGCCGGTCTCTGGCGGCTCGACGGCTGGGCAGCGCGGCCGGTGGACACCACGCCCGGTGTCTTCGACGACGCGTCGCACCGCAGCTTCGACGTGTGGGGCCTGTACGGCAGTCGCGTGATAGCGCCGTCGCGGCAGAGGGTGGGGCTCGACCTGTACTACCTGCGTCTCGCTCGCAACGCGGCACATTTCGAGCAAGGCACCGCGAAGGAAACGCGCCACACCTTCGGCGCGCGTGTCTGGCACCGAGATGTGTGGGCGTACGACGCCGAAGCGATGTTCCAAGCCGGCCGCTTCGGCTCGGGCGCCATTCGCGCGTGGCGATTCGTGCTCGAAGGCTCGCATCTGCTCGCCGATGCGGTCTGGTCGCCGCGTGTCGGTCTCGTCCTCGACGTGGCGAGCGGCGACCAGAATCCCGCGGACCCGAACCTCGAGACATTCAACGCGCTGTTTCAGAGCGGCACCTATTCCGGCCGCGCGCAGCTGCTCGGTCCGAGCAACTCGATCCGGTTCGAGCCGACGGTTACGTTCGCGCCCGCGCGCCAGGTGCGCGTCTCCGCCGGATGGGGGTTCTACTGGCGACAGAGCGTCTACGACGCACTCTATAGCATCTCCGGACAGGTGATCGTCCCGAGCAACGGCGTGACTGACCGGTACGAGGGAAGCCGTCCGACCGTGCAGTTCGACTGGCAGCTAGCGCGCCATCTATCGGCGCACGTCAACTGCATCTACGCCTTCAACGGACGGTTCGAGGAGCGGTCGGTCGATGCCACTCCGACGATGAGCTACGTGTCGCCCTGGGTGACTTATCGATTCTGACAGGAGGCTGTGGTGCTTCAGCTGAGGTCACGTGACGAAATCGCTCGCGCAGACGCCGGGTGGCTCAGGGCCAGACATCATTTCGCCATCGGGCCGTATGGCAATCCGGCTCACAAGCCGGTGGGGAATCTCATCGTCCTCAACGATGACGAGATACAGCCGCACGCCGGCTTCCCGCTTCATCATCACGCAAACATTGAGATTGTCACCTACGTCCACGACGGAACCATCACGCACCGCGACGACCAGGGAAACGTTGGAGCAATCCACGCCGGAGACGTGCAGGCGATGAGTGCCGGCACCGGGATCCGCCACTCCGAGCGCAACGACGAAGACTCGCCAGCTCGCCTCTTTCAGATCTGGCTCACACCCAAGGTGTCAGGGGGCGTACCGAATTGGGGGAATAAGCCGTTTCCGAAGGCCGATCGGGCCGGCAGGATCGTCGCGCTGGCGAGTGGCCGGAATGTGGAGGGCGCCTTGCCGATTCGAGCCGACGCAGAGGTGAGGGGCGTAATGCTTTTGGCGGACACGGAAGCGACGTACACGTTTGATAGGGGAGATTCCGGCTACCTGATCGCTGCGACTGGCAAACTCGAGGTCAGCGGGGTACCGGTACTCGCACGCGAAGGTCTCGTCATCAAGAACGAGACCGTGATTGTGATTAGGGCATACCAAGACTCGGAGATCGTGCTGGTCGTGTCGGCAGAATAAACGGGCCGCGCCTGGCAGCTTCGTTGAGGCAGCGTTGAACTAGCTATCAAGGACCATCCATGAAAGATGCGCCAATTTCCCGGGTCCAGAAGATCGTGATCGCAGAAGACGGTCCGTACATCGTCTCGGGGTCGGTGCCCCTTGCGGTCCAGGTCATCACGCCCAACGAGGAAGGGCTCTCCTGGGATTGGGTGAAGGGCAAATCGTTTCCGTCGGCCGCGACGTACAAACTCTGCCGGTGCGGGCGGTCGAAGACCAAGCCGTTCTGCGACGGGACCCATGCGGCCATCGGCTTCGACGGTGAAGAAACGGCAAGCCGGGTTCCCGTCGCCCGGCAGTCCGAGACGTATGACGGGCCGACCATGACCCTCAGTGACGCTGAAGAGCTTTGTGCCTTCGCCCGTTTCTGCGACCCCGGCGGCAAGATCTGGTCGTTGATCGAAGCGACCGACGACCCAGGAGTGGGTGAGCTCGTCATCCGCGAAGCGATGCACTGCCCGGCAGGGCGGTTGGTCCTGCATGACAAGAAGACCCACAAGGACCTGGAAGAGCCGCTGCCTCCCTCGATCGGCGTGGTCGAGGACCCGGCGCTGGGGTGCAGCGGCCCCCTCTGGGTCCGGGGAGGCATTACGATCGAGTCGGCGGACGGCACGCGGTATGAAACCCGCAATCGGGTGACGCTGTGCCGCTGCGGCGCGTCGGTTAACAAGCCGTTCTGCAATGGGAGTCATGCCAGCATCAAGTTCAACGATGGCCTGGTTGTGCAGTCTACGGAGACGTGAGGGGCGATCGCCCAAAATGACGGACAGCTCTTACGTGAACACGTTCATCACTGGCTCGGAGGCGTTGGTGTCTCGGGCGAAGGTTCGCGTTTCCGCGTGACGCTTCGGCTTCCGCCGCTTTTCGCAACTCGAGGCCACCGTACGATGCTCGTGCACGTGAACAAGTGGATCTACGGAGCTCCCGAGGAGGGACTCGAACCCCCGACCCGCCGGTTAACAGCCGGCTGCTCTACCAACTGAGCTACTCGGGAATGAGGCGCGAAATATAGGGACTGCGGCTGTTACGGAGAAGGCGTCCGGTCGTCGAGGACGTCGTTCACTGCCGCGATGAGCTCCTTGGGTGTGAACGGCTTCGGAATCGTGCGATCGGCTCCCAAGAGTTCGGCATCCTCGAGGAGGTTGAGGACACCGCGTCCATCTCCTCCAGACATGGCGATTACCCGTAGTGCTGGAAACGCTTTCCGCAACTCCAGCAGTACCTCGATTCCGTCTTGCCCGGGCATGAAGATGTCCGTGATCACCAGATCGGGGGCGCGTTGCGCCACGTAGGCGATTCCCCCGGCGCCCTGGTCGGCATCCTCGACCGAGTGTCCCCGCGATTCGAGGACGCGACGCACCATCTCCCGGATTTGCTCATCGTCGTCAATCACGACAATTCGTGCCATCCGTCAGGTCTTGTAGATGCTCGGTGCAGCGCCCCAATCCCGCGCCGCGCAGTCCGGGCAGAGCCCATGGCTGAACTCGGCATCCGTCCGCTCGCGGACGAATGATTCTACGGCTTCCCACCCGCCGGCCTCGTTCTTGATACGCTTGCAACTGGCGCAGATGGGGAGGATGCCCTGCAGCGTCCGCACTTCGGCGACGGCCGCCTGCAGCTGGCGAACCAGCGTCCGTTGGTTCTGGTCGGCCAGCTGCCGGTCGACGAGCAGCTCGTGCGCCCGGCGGTGTTGCACGACCATGAAGAAGAGGAACAAAGCGATCAGGAGCATTTCCAGGCTAGTCGCTGATCGCGGGTTGACGAGAGGGAGCGCGACGAGCGTGGGGCCGAACAGACTCACCGCGTAGGCTGGGAAGGCCCAGCGATCGGCCACCAGCGTATTGATCCCCCCTGCGAGGAGTCCGGCGAGCGCCATCAGCAGGATCGCGAACAAAGCCGGGGGCAGGTACTGCCGCGCGAGCGCTGCTCCCACGCCCCATGTGAGTCCGAGCGTGACCATCAAGGCACGGGTTATTCGGATGGTCGTCACCGGATCAGTGTCGGGGCGTTGCGCGCGCGTCGCCAGAATGGTTCGGAGCAGGATCGTTGCGATGATCGCGGCGGCCCAGGTCAGCTTGAACGAGCGCGGCAGACCCGTTCCAGCATCGAGGAGCACGATGATCAGTAGCACGAGGTGAGCCGTGGCGGGGACCCATCGGTCCCTGCCGAGCATCGTCGCCAAATCTCGTTCGACAGCCTCGCGTTCGCTCATTTCGTGTCCAGCACCTCGCGGACCTTGCGCGCGAGGGCTGCGGGCGTGAACGGCTTCTGGAGAAAGTTCAAGCCGGGCTCGAGCATCCCGTGATGGACGATCGCGTCGTCGGTGTACCCCGACACGTACAAGACTTTGGTCGCGGGCCTGGTCTTCTCGAGCTGCCGGGCGAGCTCGCGGCCGCTGGCGCCGGGCATGACGACGTCCGTGAGGAGAAGGTGGATCACCTCGGTGTGTTGTCGCGCCGCCTCGAGCGCCCCCTTGGCATCTGCGGCGGCGAGGACCGTGTAGCCGAGTTTCTCGAGCAAGCCCCTGGCTAGCAGACGCAGCACCGCGTCGTCTTCCGCCAGCAGGATCGTCTCCGTGCCGGCGACGGTGGAAGGCTCGCGGGCAGGCAGCAAGGTTTCCGGGGCGGCGTCGACGCGGGGGAGGTAAATCTTGAACGTGGTGCCGCGCCCGAGTTCGCTGTAGACCCAGACGTAGCCGCCCGACTGCTTGACGATTCCATAGACGGTGGACAAGCCGAGCCCCGTGCCCCTGCCTTTCTCCTTGGTCGTGAAAAACGGCTCGAAGATGCGCGCCCTTGTTTCCGGCGTCATGCCCGTTCCCGTGTCGCTGACCGCGAGCATGACGTAACGGCCCGGCACGACGGGCTGGTGCAGCTCGGCGTACTGCTCGCTGAGCTCCGCATTCGCGGTTTCGAGAATGAGCTTCCCCCCGGTCGGCATCGCGTCGCGGGCATTGACCACGAGGTTCATGAGCACCTGCTGCAGCTGACCGGGGTCGGCGAGCACATTTCCAGCGTCCCGCGCAAGCGAGAGCCGCAGCGCCACATCCTCGCCGATCAGGCGGTGCAGCATCTTCTCGAAGTCTTCGATCAGCGCGTTGGGCTCCAAGACCATTGGCTCGAGCACCTGCTGGCGGCTGAACGCCAGGAGCTGCTTCGTAAGCGATGCCGCTCGCTCCGAAGCCTTCCGAACCTCGGCGAGATCCCGCTGTGCCGTGCTGTCCGCCGGCAGCTCTTCGCGCAAAATGTCGACGTAGCCAAAAATCGCTGTGAGCACGTTGTTGAAATCGTGCGCTACGCCGCCCGCGAGCCGGCCGATCGCCTCCATCTTTTGCGCCTGCCGCAGCTGAACCTCGAGCTGCTTGCGTTCCGTGACGTCCTGGAAGTGGAGCAGAAAATGGGGCTCACCGGCGAACGCGATGACTTCAGCGGACAGGAGGCCCGTGCGCGTCTCGCGTGAGCGGGTCAGCCACTCCACCTCGACATCGCGGACGACACCCCCGGCTCTGAGCTGCGCCAGCATCTGCACGCGCTGCTCGTCGCGCCGCCAAATGCCCAGCTCGTGGCCGGTGTGGCCGACCGTCTCGGAGCGGTTCATGCCGAACAGGCGCAGCAGGCTTTCGTTCACGTCGACCCAGCGGGTGTCGGCCAGCTTCGCGATGGCCATGGGCGAAGGGTGTGCCTGAAAGGCGCTGCCGAACTTCTCTTCAGACACGCGCAATGCCTCATCAGCCGCGCGCCGAGCGGTGATATCCCGCACGAATGCGCTGAACACCCACGTAGTCCCGATTCGCACAGGGGCCACGGCGAGCTCCACCGGAAATTCGCTGCCATCGCGCCGCAATGCGCTGAGCTCTATGCGTCGGTTCAGGATGGGCCCTTCGCCCGTGGCGAGGAAGTGGCGCACGCCGGCCGCATGGGCCTCGCGATGGGCATGCGGCACGATGATGTCGGCGAGGCGTTGCCCCAGGACGTCCCGCTCGGCCCACCCGAACATGGACTCTGCTTGTTGGTTCCAGCTCGTGACGCGGCCGGCGTCGTCCATGGCGACGTGCGCGTCGAGCGCCGAGCGCAGGATCGCAGTGAGTCGGGCCTCCGAGGCGCGCAACGCCTGTTCCGAGCGGGTGCGCTCGATCGCCGCCTCGACCTGCGTCGATACGAATTGGAGCATCTCCTTGTGGTGCTCCTCGTAGCGAACGCCCGCGGTGTAGGTCTGTACGGCAAGGACGCCGACGGTGCGGTCTCCCTGTTTGAGGGGCACGCCCAGCCAGTCGACTGAGGCGGTGCCAACAGATTCGACCGCGCCGAGGTAATCGAGGTCCAGCTGGGACTCCGGCTTCACCAGCAGGGGTCGGCCCGTGCGCAGCACGTACTCGGTGATGCCGCGGCCGGGATGGCGGGGCGCGGGCGGGGGATCGACCTCGTCGACGAAGTACGGAAAGGTGACGAGGTCGGTCGCTGCGTCGTACAGCGCAATGTAGAAGTTCTTGGCCGGCATGAGCTCGCTCACGATCTGGTGGATCGTAGGGAGCAATTCCTCGAGTCGCGTCACGCTCATCGCCACCTGGGCAATGCGATAGGTCGCGGCCTGCAGTTGCCGCGCACGCGTCTGGGCTTCCCGGCTGCGCTTGACGTCGAGCGCACGAAGTACGGCGGGACCGAGGCGATGCAGGTGATCCTTCACAACGTAATCCGCCGCACCGGCCTGCAGGTACTGCACGGCTGGCTCGTCTCCCAACCGTCCCGTCACGACGATGATCGGCGTGTGCGGCGCGAGCTGCTGCCCGAGCTCCAGCGCGTCCTGCGCCGCGAACGTGGGCAGCGAATGATCGGTCAGAATGACGTCGGGGACGAAATCGCGCAGCGCCGCGACCATTCCCTCGCGCGTTTCGACCCGCAGGAACGTGCACGAGGCCTCGACCCGGCGGATCTCGCGCTCCTCAAGCTCGGCGTCCGGTGGATTGTCCTCGATTATGAGGATGCGAGTCGCCGCGGCCACGGAGGTCAGGGACCTCGGGGGGGCGGCGGGGCTCGATTCATGAGCAGCCAGTACAAGCCGAGCTGTTGCGCGGCCTTGGTGAATTCCACGAAGTCGACTGGTTTGCGGACGTAGCTGTTCGCGCCCAGGCTGTACCCGTCGATGATGTCGCGCTCCTCGTCCGAGGAGGTCAAGATCACCACCGGGAGGAGCCGGGTGCGCTCCTCGGAGCGGATCCGTTGCAGCACCTCCATCCCATTGATCTTCGGAAGCTTGAGGTCGAGCAGCACGACGGCCGGCAGGTCTGCCCCCGCAGGGCGGTCCTTCGCGCCAAAGAGATAGTCGATGGCCTGGACCCCGTCCTGCGCCACGACCACGTCGTTGGTGATGTTATGGCTTTTGAGCGCCCGCATCGTCAAAGCGACATCGTCGGGATTGTCCTCGACCAGCAGAATCTTTCCGGGGTTCACACGAGCCTCCCATCACAGCGTGAAGTAGAATGTCGCGCCCTGATCGACCACGCCTTCGGCCCAGATCCGGCCGCCGTGCCGGTTGATGATGCGTCGAACCGTCGCGAGCCCTACGCCGGTGCCCTCGAATTCGGCGCTCGAGTGCAGGCGTTGGAACACGCCGAATAATTTGTCGGCGTACTTCATGTCAAACCCGGCTCCATTATCCTTGATCACGAACACCCGGTCGCCGTTTTCGTCCACCGCCGTGAATTCCACGCGCGGCTGCGGCTGCTTCCCGGTGTATTTCCAGCCATTGCGCAGGAGATTGTCGAGCACCACCCGGAGCAGCTGGGCATCCCCCTCGGCCTCGAGACCGGGAGCGATTGCAAAATCCACCTGACGGTCCGGTGTCGTCCGCTGGATCTCGCCGACGATGTCCCGGGCCATGCCGGTCAAGTCCACGCGCTCGGTGCGCATTTCCGTCCGTGTGACGCGGGCCAGCTTCAACAGATCGTCGATCAGCGTCGCCATCCGCTGGCTCGCGGCCCGTACGCGATGCAGCGAATCCCGTCCCCCGTCGTCCAACTGCGCCCCGTAATCCTCCAGGAGTACCTGGCTGAATCCGTCGATGCTGCGGAGCGGCGCACGCAAGTCGTGCGAGACGGAGTAGGCGAAGGCATCGAGCTCGTTGTTTGCGGCAAGGAGTTCCGCCGCGCGCTTTTCGAGCTCCCGGGTGCGCTCCGCGACCCGCTGTTCCAGCCTCATCGCGTGCTGTTGCAGCTCCTTTTTCTGCTCCTCGATTCGGCCGAGCATCTGGTTGAAGGCGTCGGTCAGCGTGCCGAGTTCGTCTGCTCCGAACTTGGGCGCCCGGAGGGAATAGTCCTGACGCGTCGAGGCCGCCGTCGCGGTTTCCGCAAGCGCGAGGATCGGTGCTGAAATCCGTCCCTGCAGCGCGGCAGCGAGTGCATAGGCGGCGAGCAGCGCGATCGCGAGGACGACGATGGCGATGATCCCGGAGAGCCGGAGCGAGTCGGAGACGGCCTTCGTGTCGGACGCAAGGTAGAGAGTCCCCAGCCGCTGGTTCCCTCCCTGGGCCACGGGCGTGAACCCCACGAGACGCCCGCCCTCGAAGCGGTAGCCGTCCGGCTGGGGTGTCGCGGGGATAAGATCGGCGGAGGGAGCGGCCGGATAGGTCGCGAGTACTCGGCCGTTCCGGTCATAGAGCGCCGCCGCCACCATGTGCGGGTCGTACTTCAGGGCATCCAGGAGTTCTCTCGCGTCCACTTCGTTCGCAAACGCCAGCGCGGCGGTGCTGTTGGCGGCAAGGATCCGCGCCCGGATTGCGAGGTTGTTCCGCATCGTCTGACGGAACGTCACGACCTGGTAGGTTACGAACGCAGCCGACGTCAAGAGTAGGACCAAACCGCTGATCAGGAGAAGGATCGCCGTCAACTTCCGTCTGATCGGCCAGTCGCGGATCGACATGCTCACCGTCGTGGCGCTCGGACGATTTCCGCGACCCGTAGCAGCTTTGAGCTGATCGTGACATTGGCGGCTTGCGCCGCCTCGAGGTTGATCCGCAGGCGGATGCGGTTCTTGTCGTTCACAAACTGAATCATGCCTCCGCGCTTGGCAAAATCATCGCCGTCGCTCACCGTCAGGATGGGGCGGGTCTGGACAGTCTTGAGAATCTCCTCGACCCGATCGTTCTCCGACCGGCTGATGAACAGAATGTTGCACGTATCGATGTCCGCCAGCTGGCGGTAGCGACGGATCTCGATGGGCCGCTCCCCGACACGCTCTCCACGTACTGTCGCATCCAGAAAGGTGCCGAACGGGTCGTCCCCGAGGATGCCGATAAGCAGTGGCGTCTGCGCGGCCGCGGGCCGCCAATCGACAAACTGCGCGAAATTGAACAGGAACACGGCCTTCAGCTGATACTCAGCGGCCCTCTGGCCTTGTACGACCAGCAGCGCGGAGATCAGGACTGTGACCGCGTTCAGAAGTGCCATTGCACCGTCCCATATAGCCCGCGCTCGATCTGGCGCCGGGCGGTGGTCGTACCGAACTCCGCATGCTGCTTGTGCAGCAAATTCTGGCCCGCGATCGACAGCTCCAAAGCGGCGACGGGTTGCCAGGTGAGCCGCGCATTCAGCTCGGCATATGCGGGTACGGCCTGTTTCGCGATCTCACCGACATATCGGAACCCACCGTCCAGCTTTAGATGTGCCGGCAGGTCCAAGGACGAATTGAGGGAAAGCTGGCGATGGGGAGCCTGTGATTCCGTCGCACCTCGGCTTGTGTCGGTGCTACCGGGATTGGGCCAGATGTGCACGCGTAACTCCGTATACCCGGCACGCACCTGCCAATCATCTGTGATGCGAAAGCTCGCGGTCGCCTCGCCGCCGTACGACTCGCCATCCTGACCGTTGCCGATAACGATCGGGGTGGGGTTGGGGGGATTGACCTGCTCCAGGCTGCGGAGGCCGTGGTAGCGGCTGTAGAAGCTCGCAAATGCGAGCGCCAACGCGCCCTGCTGATAGCGATATCCCAGCTCGTACGCCAGTTCTGTCTCGGAGCGAAAGCCCGGGCCGCCGGCAAGGAAGTAGGGAGGTTGGCCGGGCGCGTACAATTCCCGGTCGATCCGCGACGGCGTGCGCACCGCCCGCGAGATCGCGGCCCATAGCGTGCGCGACGGGCTGAATGTCCAGTTCACACGGCCGCTCGGCTGGATCTCAAACCCGGTGTAGTCGTTGTGCTCGATCTTTGTGCCGAGGGTTAGGTGTAACTCTTCCCCACGGAGCGCGATCTCATCCTGCACAAAGGCGGTGAACCATTGACGCGCGACGTGGGGTGGCAGGAACGCGAGTCCCGCCGTATTGGTGACGTGATCATTTATCAGTCGGTAGCCGACGCCCCACACCACGTCGTGCCGAGCGCCCAGGACCGCGTGGTGTCGCAGATCGACGTCGTAGATGTCGAGATCTTCGCCAAAGGTGCCCGGAATGTCACGGTGCGTGCGGTCGTAGTACGCCTGCGCCGTGACTTCGGACTTGGCGGAGATTGGATGCGCCCATTTTGCCATCACATTCCCACCGCTGACGGCGATATGGCCGGGCCTCGGCTGGGCGATCCGGCCATCGTACCAATCGCCCTGCAGACCGAGACGGTTGCTGGCCGACGCATCCCAGTCCAACCGAACCCCCCCTTGTCCCATATGCCAGGCGTCGGCAGCGTCCTGTCCATTGGGGAGCAAGGTGGGATCGCGACTGAAGGCCTTGCCGTAGATCCGATACTTCGCGTGCGCGCCGAGCCCGCCGCCGTAGCGGGCGGATCCCAGGCCGCGCAGCTCGCTGCCGCCACCGGCTGTAACCAGAAGTCCCCCGGTGTCTTTCGCGTCCTTCGTGATCACGTTGATCACGCCATTGACCGCGTTGGCACCCCACAGCGTTGCCCCTGGTCCGCTGATGACCTCGATGCGGTCGACATCGGAGAGCAGAACGTCTTGCACATCCCAAAACACGCCCGAAAACAGCGGTGTATAGACGGTCCTGCCATCGATGAGCACGAGCAGTTTGTTGGCGCTGGTGCTGTTGAACCCGCGGGCGCTGATGGCCCATTGACGCGAATCGAGTTGCGCTACTTGCAGATTCGATGCGAGGCGCAGGGCTTCTGGCAGGCTCGTCGCGCCGGACCCTCGAATGTCGTCCTGCGTGATGACCTGGATCGCGGAGGCTGTTTCGGAAAGTCGCACCGGACGCCCGGCGACGGACACGACTTCGATGTTCATCAGTTGATCGAGGGTGAGGCGCTTCAAAGCATCCAGGGAGTCGCGACGCTGAGCCGCCACGGAGTCCCGTTGCTGAGCTCGGGCGGGTGATGCCGAGATGGCGAGAACCACAAGCAGGAAGAGCGTGCGTCTAGGGCTCATGCACTGTCCTTCCTAGTGGTCGGGGAACTTGATGAGGTGCCCTCACAATAGGAGAACTCGAGCGTCACAACCTGTCGGCTGTTGTCCCGACGCCGCGTAGGCCTTTGCCTACAGAGAACGCCGTTTCAGCGCGCGCCTCGCCGATGACCGCCAATACCATCCCCGCGAGAATGAGCCCGGCGCCCAGTCCCTGAGCAACAGAAAACCGCTCTCCCCAGAATAGCCGCGATGTCAACGCCGCGAACACCGGCTCGAGGCAAAAGAGCAGCGACGCCCGCGCCGACGACATCTCGCGCTGCGCCCGCATCTGCCACACCAGCGCCACCGCCGTCGACATGACGCCGAGGAAGAGCAGGGCCGCACCAAGTCCCACCGACCATTCGAATCGTATCCGCTCGAGGAGCAGCGCTGCGATCAATATCCCGAGGGCCGTACCCGGGAGCTGCAGCCACACCATTCGCTGCGCATCGAACCGCTTCGAGATCTCTGACACGGCCACAATGTGGCCGCCGAACACCACGGCGGTCACCAGCGTCCAGAGGTCGCCCCGATTCAGACCGCCGGACTCGGGCGCCGTGAGGTAATAGAGGCCCAGCGCCGCCACGATCAGGGCCACGAGGAGTTGCCACGCGAGGCGATGCCGGAGCACGACCAGGGCTATCATCGGTGCCAGAACCGACGACATCGCCACGATGAACGCGGAACGGGCCGGCGTCGTGTACTGCAGGCCGTATGCCTGTGTCGCGAACCCCGATGCGAGCAGGAGGGTGAGCAGGACGCCGGCGCGCAGCTCTGCGCGCGAGAACCCCGCGCGCAGATTGACGAGCGGTGCCAGGACCAACGTCGCGATCGTGAAGCGCGTAGCGAGGAAGATCAGGGGAGAGGCGGCGGCGAGTGCTGCCTTGACGATCACGAAGCTGACGCCCCACACGGCTGAGGCCGTGATGAGCAACAGATCGGCGCGACGTTTGGTCACGCCAAGTCTCGCAGGTACCTTCCCGTGACCGAGTCGGCGATCTGCGCGATATGCTCGGGCGTATCGGCGGCGACAATGCGGCCCCCCTGATCCCCAGCCCCTGGGCCCAAATCAATCACCCAGTCCGCGCGTTTGATGACGTCGAGATTGTGCTCGATGACGACCACGGTGTGCCCGGCATCCACCAGCCGGTCGAGCACGCGACACAGCACGCGCACGTCGTCGAGGTGCAGGCCGGTGGTCGGCTCGTCGAGGATGTAGAGCCGCCGCGCGCCCTTGGTGCGCGCCAGCTCCCGGGCGATTTTCAAGCGCTGCGCCTCGCCGCCCGACAACGTCGTGGCGGGCTGGCCAAGACGCAGGTATCCGAGCCCCACTTGCTGGAGATACCAGAGCGAGCGCGCCAGCCGGGGATGGCGGTGCAGTCGCTGGATCGCCTGGTCCACGGTCCACTCGAGTGCCCGCGCGATGCTGGCACCTTGGAGCTTGACGTCGAGGACTTCGCGCTTGAAGCGCGAGCCGCCGCATACCTCGCACGGCACGAACACGTTGGCGAGGAACACCATCTCGATGAGCACGTGCCCGGCGCCTTCACAGGCTTCGCAGCGACCTCCCGCGACATTGAACGAGAAGGTGCTGGGCCCGTAGCCGCGCGCGTGCGCCAGCGCCTCGTTCGCGAACAGCCCGCGGAGCTCGTCGAACGCCTTCACGTACGTCACCGGATTGGACCGCGGCGTGCGCCCGATGGGGGCCTGATCGATGAGGACGACGTCCTGGAGGTGCTCCCAGCCCTTGATCGCCATCACCTCACCGACCGGCTCACCGAGATGTTGCTTGGCGGTGTGCTCGCCGTGCAACCGTCCCTCGAGCTGCCGGTACACCACGTCATGCACGAGCGTGGATTTCCCGGAGCCGGACACCCCGGTTACCGCCGTCAGCGTACCCAGCGGGATCCGCACGTCGACGCCCTTGAGGTTGTGGAGCCGCGCACCTTTGACGTCGAGCCAGCGAACCGCGGGCCGGCGTGCCGAGGGCACACCGATGCGTTTTTCGCCGGACAGGTACTGGCCGGTGAGCGTGCCCGCCTCGCGCACCGCTGCCGCCGGCCCCTGATAGACGACCTGCCCACCAGCCTCACCACTCGCGGGCCCGAGCTCGACCATCCAGCTCGCCGCGCGCATGGCCGCGGGATCGTGCTCGACCACGACCACGGTGTTGCCCGCGTCGGATAGGCGCTTGAGCAGTTTCAAGAGCCGG
>WNFA01001227.1_pt1 | contig 20836 bp, 19 predicted proteins | sample 5400481 | NCBI WGS metagenome assembly WNFA01 (sample SAMN13153340, study PRJNA577476) | soil metagenome | isolation source: 120 cm saprolite under Douglas fir tree site 2 hole 1 replicate 2 | place: USA:California | collected 2015-04-18
TTCCCAACAGAGTCATTTATCGTGCACATCGCCGATTTATCGGCCTGGGGAGCGCAGCGACGGGCCATTGGCCGAGAATGAACTTTCACAAGCAAGATCGGGAATAGTTTGTCACGCCTCCGCGCAGCGAAGGGCCTCTCTCGATGGGCAGAGAGATGCTGAGCGCAGCGAAGCATGACAAAACCGGCTTTGGCCGTGAAAGTTCATCATCGGCGATGCGGGCATACATGCGCCGCCTACGGGGTATTCCCGATCGTGGTTGGTAAAACGCATCATCAACGCGTGGTGCGGATGTATCCAGCACATGGGCAAGAAAGATACGGGGTATCTTTACAAGGCCTTGATGGACGCAATCCGGGGGATGATGTGGCCTGCCATGCCTCCCCTCACTGCGTGTAGCTTGGACTGCACCTGCGTAGGAGCCACTTCTCAGAGCTAGGAAAGACTACATAAGAGCAGAGGGGATTTACCCAGAGGCGTTCACTTCAGCCAAGAAGTACCTGTGTTCAGGTGCTGAAGTTCGCGCCTCTGCCCGCCATCTGTCATCCTGAGCGGAGCGAAGGATCTTTGCGCTGCCCAGCGAGCGCTCCTTCGCTTCGCTCAGAGCCTGCCCTTGAGCGAAGCGAAGGGATGACAGCAGGGCTGAAGTTCACACCTCTGGGGGTGTACCTCCCGCTCCAATGCGCGTGGTACAACGACATGCAGTGCTAAAGACACGCTAAACCGAGCGTGATTTGCATAATTTGTACACCCTTGAACACCGCCTCATCTGCCTCTACACCTGGCGTCAACAGGGTAAGAAAAGGGAAAAACCAAAAAATATGACGCAAATGCACCACATCTGCACCATATCTGGCCGCCAGCCGCCCCAGGAGCCATGCGCCAGCACCTCTTCCCCCTCTCCATCAAAGATGGAGAGGGGGCTAGGGGGTGAGGCCCGCTACAACTGCGACAAACCTGCTTGGCACAACATTAGAGTTCTACTTAGCCCTCAATCCACATGCGAACTCCAAACGTCCTATAATTAAGAGCAGGATAATTCCAGCGGAGGAGACAGAGCATGCCAGGCGAGAATAGTACAGAAGACGGAACAACTAGCCCCGATGAGAACAGCATAGAAGAGCAGGCACATGTGAGTTCAACCGGCCAGCCTCCTGCCACCGCTGCACAGTTTGAAACAAACCCCCTTGATGAAGCCATACCTCCCGGCAGAGCTCCCGCACAACGTCCAGGCTGTTTTTTGCTTGCCGCCATCACATTCGTGATCGGCATTGCTGCCGGTATAGGCGCAACGCTGCTGTTCTTACTGCTAATTTCTGGCAATAAGGCCCCGCTTCCCGTCGCCACGCCAGCCGCTTCTCCTACACCAGGCAACGTTACTGTGCAAGCTGACGCAACATTGGTTGCCTCCGCGTTACAATCAGCTCTGCAAGATGCGCAAATACCGGGAAATGTCAGCAATATCCGGGTACAGTTTGCCAGCGGCGATCAAATGACCGTTACCGGAGATTATATGTACAAGGTCCTGGGTCTGAATGTGACCAACCCCTTTACCCTCACAATGCAGCCCATAGTAAGACAATGCCAGTTGCAAATCCATATCCTGCAAGCTCATTTCGCCAATGTTCCCGTAACCGGCCTTGTAGCTTTATTTGAGGACAAAATCAATCAGCAATTGATATCCGCAACAAGCGCCTTACCGGGCCACATTCAGTACTGTATGGTCGCTGTCCACACCGACCCGGCAACAGGCCTATCTGTAACTCTGAACCTGGTTTTCCCAACCCCCAACGCAACTCCCACTCCAACAAGCACAACACTACAACTTTCGGAATGGCGCGCGTAAAACGTAGCGGCGGGGCTTGCCCCGCCAGGTTTACTGGGCTTGCCCCCACCAAGCCAACCCCATCAGGCGTACTAACATAAAAAGGAAGGAACACACAACCATGCAGAACAAGAATATACGCACGATTCCGCTGGGGGCAGCGGCGGTCACAGTCATCAATGCAGGTGACATGCTCTTGAGCCTGGCCGAGGTCAGTAACGTACCGGAGAGCGAGTGGCGGCCTCGCTACTCATCCGCCTTCGAGCGGCCGCTGCCCTTTCCTTCCCAAAGCATCCACATCGCCTTGCCCGGCGCCTCGCTACTGGTTGACGCCAACAACTATGCTCTCTCTGTACCGCCCGGCTCATCTTATTTTCCGCCAGGCTACCAGCCGCCACCGGACCTGCTTGCTCAACTCATGGAGATAGGCGTGCGCCCGCAAGACATAACGCACCTCGTCATCACCCATGCCCACTTCGACCATTATGCTGGCATCACAACCGAAAGTAATGGCAAATATGTCCCCAGCTTCCCCAACGCCCGCTGCTACCTGGGCCGCGCCGACTGGGAACACCCTGATACCCAACAAGACCTCCAGGACCCCGCTTCCCCCGACAGCCACACCTTCGGAGCGCTTCACCAACATGGTTTGCTCGAACTGGTCGAAGGAAACCTTGAGCTTATCCCCGCAGTCAACATCATTGCCGCTCCTGGTGAATCCCCCGGCCACCAGATAGTCAGGGTTCACACAGAAGGACAGACCCTCTACTGCCTCGGTGACCTCTACCATCACCCCAGCGAAGTCGAACAACCCACCTGGATGGCCACCTGGGCCGATCCCAAAAGCAATCTCAGAAGCCGGCGTGCCCTCGTCGAAGCCGCCCTTGCAGAAAACGCCCTGCTCGTAGCTGCCCATATGCCCCCCGGCCGCCTGGAACAGGTCGCATCTACACTTCGCTTTGTAGAGATATAAGAAACTGTGCTTCTGGGCATGTTGCGCGAGGGAGCGCCCGTGTGCTACTCTTCTTTGAGAGGCGAGAGAGAGCCTGGTCTTCACCGCTCGCATCGTGCCATCTTGTAGAATGTCTGGAGGGCCTCCATGGCGCAAGTCTATGTTCCTGACGATCCCCGCGTGCGCGAACAGCTCGAGCAGGGGGGAACGGCGGCTGCGCGCGAGGAAAAGCGAATGCCCCCCGCTCGCAGGCGGCGTTTTGGGGTGATTGACCTGGTCGTGTTCCTGGGCGTCGTGGCGGCCATCACGCTGCTCGTGCTGGCGGCCTCTCGCTGGACCGCCCCGCTCACGCCTAACGTCGCCATCAGTCTCTCACCGGCGGTGCTGCCCGCCTATGCCGGGTACTCGCTGCTGCGCATGCTGCTGGCCTACCTGCTCTCGCTGGTGTTTACCCTGATCTACGGGCATGTTGCTGCCAACAACCGCCGGGCGGAGCGCGTCATGATCCCGCTGCTGGATATCTTGCAGAGCGTTCCCATTCTCTCGTTCCTGCCCGCGGTCACCCTCACGCTGGTCGCATTGTTTCCGCACTCGAATATCGGCCTGGAACTCGCCAGCGTCATCCTCATTTTTACCAGCCAGGCCTTAGAAGCCGCTCCCCGCCACGTGCTGCCGGAAGAACACGTCCAGCAATTCCTGGAGACGCATTTCGGCGAACAGGAGGCGCAGGAGCAGTTGCAGATCGCCATTAACTGGGGCCGCTATGCCGAACTCTTCGCGTTTCAAGAGGATCGCGGCATGTTCCGGCTGGAAGAAGAGGGGGATGTGAAACCGCTGGCGATCCCTGCATCATAGAAATTTTGCGCACCATATGCTATGCTCTAGTAAGGAAAGGAGTACCTGCTATGTCAATTGGCTTGCACGACGTCGAAAAACTCCAGGCTCTTTACCCGGATTACCAAATCGAATTGAGAGAAGGAAAACTTATTATTAGGAGTCCATCAGACAGCGTGTCTGGCGAAATCGGCGCCCGTTTCACTACGCTATTGGGCACCTGGGTCTATAACTATAACTTAGGACGAGTTCTGGATGCAAGCACAGGTTTCCGTATGCCCAATGGCGATCTGCTCTCCCCTGATGTCTCGTTTGTTTCACGAGAGCGGCTCAAGCAAAATCCGCGTACCTATCTCTCTGTCGTTCCTCAATTAATCGTCGAGATTAAATCGAGCCATGACCGTCTTCGTGAACTGGAAGAGAAAATCGCCCTCTTTTTAAGTCAGGGGGTCCAGGTAGGCATTCTCATTGACCCTGATACGCATACCGTTTATGTCTACCGTTCCGGTGGGCTAAATAAAAATGCCGGCGATAGAGAATCTACCCCTCAGATGACAACCATACGAGATGGAGATACGCTTGCCATTCCCGAACTCTTTCCCGACTGGGAAATTCCGATCACAAGCCTCTGGCCAGTTGTATACGAGTAGCGTTGACCTCCACCTTAGTTACCCAAATACTGCTCAAGATGCCCATTTCATTGCCAAAATGACCGGATCAGACGACTTGAGACGAGAGGAACAGGTACCGCGATGGAGACTCCAACCCAAATCGCACTGGTGTCCGCCGCTCAGGCGGGAGATAGGACAGCCTTCGATACCCTGGTGAAACCGTATCAGCATGAACTCCTCGTTCATTGCTATCAGATGCTCGGCTCGGTCCATGACGCCGAAGACCTCGTGCAGGAGACACTGATCCGGGCATGGGAGAAATGCGTGACCTTCACCAGCCCTGGATCATATCGTGCCTGGTTGTACCGCATTGCCACGAATCTGTGCCTGAATACGCTCACCCGTGTCCCGAGACGGTCTTTGCCGCCGAGCACGCACCCACAGACCGATCCCACACGCCCCTTGCCGCCAAGTCTTCGGGAGCCCATCTGGCTGGAACCTTTCCCTGATGATCTGCTCGCCGATCAGCACACCGATCCTGAAGACCACGCGCTCCAGCGCGAACGCATCACCCTGGCCTTTCTGGTGGCACTCCAGCACTTAACGCCAGCACAGCGAGCCATTCTGCTCTTGCGCGAGGTGCTGGATTGGTCGGCAAGTGAAGTTGCCGAGTGGTTGAATCTCTCCGTTCCAGCAGTCAATAGCGCCCTGCAGCGTGCACGACGTACTTTGCAGCAACTCCACATGTTCCCTGAAGCTCCTTTCGCGCTAGCGTCCCCCCAGTTACAAACCCTGCTTGACCGTTATGTGGCCCTCTGGGAGCAAGCGGACATCCCTGGACTCGTGGCGCTTCTCCGGGAGGACGCCTGGTTTACCATGCCGCCGACTCCGGGCTGGTTCCAGGGAAGAGTAGCGATCGCAACATTCTTTCGGACGACCGTTTTCACTTTTCCTGGGAAATGGCGACTGCTTCCAACGCGTGCCAATGCCAGCCCGGCCTTTGGGTTGTACCGGTGGCATGCCGAGACGGGGGTGTATCGGCTTTTTGGCTTGTTGGTCCTGGGGATGGTGGGCGAGCAGATTGCAAACACGGTCACGTTCCTGGAACTGTCCAGCCTCTCGCCCTTTGCGCTGCCTGACACTTTCCCTTCCTCGGCTCCTAGCGATCTTTCCTGCCACCCAAAGGAAAGCGGTCCCAGGGGTTCTCATTGGCCGTAATCCGGTATCCATCGGGATCAGCAAAGACGAAGGTGCGCCCAAACGGACCATCATAAGGTGGCTGGATGATGGTAGCGCCTTTCGCTTCCAATTTGGTATGCAACGCATTGACCTGATCGCAGTCGATCCAGAGCGTCATCCCCCATCCCGGCTGCGGTGCTTCATCCAGGTTCACTTTGGCTTCGCTGAGCGCGAAGGGGATCGTGTTGGTATCGAAGAGCACAAAATCGGGAGTGTTGAAGCGCTCATCGATAGTCAAGCCCAACAGCTCTGTGTAGAACGTGCGCGAGGCGGAGAGATTGCGCACCTGCAAGCTGATAAAATCCGGGCCGAGAAGTTTTGCCATGCGTGTTCCTTCCTTTCAAAGCTGAGCAACCGCACCAACTGCGGCGCTCGGTTTATCTGGCAGACGCGATCTGCTAAAGCTGCTTGTCCCGCGAGCCCTCCTGTTGGAGGATCGCTGAGACCTCCGTCTTGTCCGTGATGGGATCGCCGTGCCGGTGGATGACCTTCCACATCCCCTCTTCGCGACGATAGATTTGCGTGATGCGTAAGACCATCGGGCTGAACTCATCTCGTCCGGCCACACGCACCTGCCCTCGATCGATCCAAACCGCGTAGGCCAGGTCCCCACTCGTGCCAATGGCGAGCATCTCGATCGTCGAGTGCCCTGCGCGAAAGGGGGCTGCGGCCCAGCCCAGGCGCGGACCGACCTGTTCCCAGCCTTTCTCATAGGCCCCCAAGCCACCACAAATGGTGACATCATCGGCATGCGACCATTGCATTTTCACCGGTCCGGCATCCCCTGCCAGAAAATGTTCGTTTGCCATCCGCTCCTGCTGGAGCAGCTGCTGGAAGTCGTCTGGTATTGGCATACTCTTTTCCTCTCGTCCTGTGAGTTTCCACCTGGACAGTTCGCTTTCCGCCTGCAACAGGAGGCTTCGAGGCGATCCTGTTCCACTCATAGAACACCATTTTGGTCCAAAACTCATCGCAAGCTGAACACAAAGATGCAGTTTTGCCATGTTGTCGCTATCAGTTTGCGCCTGCGAAGGATTTATTTGCGTGGCTGATACTAACACAGTTCCTACATTAAGATCCGCGAAATGGTTTAAAAGCAAGCGGTGTGCGAAGCCATATCCCCCACCAATGCGCCGAAGGAGGGTGCGTGCTGTAGCATCATCAAGGGAGCGAACTGCATGCCAAGGAAAGAGACGTGCGCGCGTAAGGAATATTCGAAGCAGCAGGTGGCGCAGGCTCCCCGATCCTCCAGTGAGGAGGGCTACGGCGCATCGATCATCGTCGGTTTGCTGTGTTCTCCTCGTTGCAAGGAGAACACAGCAAACCGAGCTATACTCTGGGAGTACTCAAGGCACCCATGAGTCTGTGCTCAATGATCTGCCTCGCCTCTTCCATCATCCCATGCACAATCTCACCGGCGGATTTGATCTCCTTCACTAATCCGACACTCTCCCCAGCGATGAGAGCCATTTCTTCGAAGTCGCCAGTCGCATCGGGAGTGGGTGGGAGGGAAGAGAACTTCGGAAGCGGCACGGGCTTGCCCGAAAGGATCGTCTGCCCGATGAGCTCGATTGGTTCAGGGATATAGACGACCTCATGCTCTCGCGTGATCCACTCGTTGACCACACGATTACGAATGACCCGCATCGACTGATGAGGCCACTCGGGACCAAAGATGGTCGTGCGAACGGTATCAGAGGCTTCGGCCTCAACGATGCGCCGTTTGTACTCGTCGTGCGCATATGCCTCCTGGCTCGCCACCAGGCGTGTTCCTACCCAGACCGCCTCTGCACCCAGAGCGAGCGCCGCGACTACTCCTCGTCCGTCAGCGATGCCCCCTGCCGCAATGACGGGAACGGGAGCGATGGCATCCACAACGGCAGGGACAAGCGAGAGGACCGTCCCGGTGCTGCGATTGTGTCCACCGGCTTCCGTCCCCTGCACGACCACCGCATCGACGCCGCAGCGGACCGCCTCGTGTGCCTCCTGCAGCGAACCGACCTGCATCCACACCTTCACTCCTGCGGCATGAAGGCGGCGGATGAAAGCCTCAGGGGGATCGTTCCAGAAGAAGCTGACCACCGGGACCCGCTCCTCAATACAGACATCCAGTTGAGCCTCCTCGGTGAACTGCGTGATGAGGTTCACGCCGAACGGTCCCGCGGTCATTGATCGGGTCATTCGAATGAGCTCACGTAACCGATCGGGAGGAACCATCGCTGCGCCGAGAGTACCCATGCCTCCGGCATTAGAAACAGCAGCCACCAGCGGAGGCGTCGTCACGAAACCCATTCCGGCACCAATAAATGGTACCTCAAGTCCATACGCTTCGGTCAAGCGTGTCCGTAACATCTTTTACCCCTTAAAGTTTGCATTTACAGGCTGGTTCCTCTCTTTTTCCACGCGCTCTGAACATGCGCAGCACTTCACCTGCCGAATGCACAAGCATCTCATCCCAACATGCGATACTGCTGGCGAAATCTCTCCGTCTCTTTGTAAGGGCGGGGGCCTCACCTCGGCTCCCTCTCCACGCAGTGGAGAGGGCTGGGGTGAGGCCCCCGCCCTTTGGATTCGCCAGCAGTATCAACATGCAGGATGAGATGCTTGTAGCGCTCTTATTGCTGGCGTGTGACTGCACTGGCGAAGATGTCCAGGCCTGTTTGTTTCGTGGGATAGACGGTCAACTCGGCGATGTCGACGTTGCGTGGCTGCTCAAGCGCCTGGATGACGACACGCGCGATCTCCTGTGCCTGTAACGGTTCGAGCTGCTTGATCGCTTCGATGGTCCCGGGCGGATAGCCCGCCACTGCGGCGAATTCGGTCGCGACTGCCCCCGGCTCGATCGTGGTGACGCGCACGCCTTGCTTGCCGACCTCCTCACGCAGCGCTTCAGCGATGGCCTCGACGGCGAACTTACTGCCACTATAGACGGCTCCCCCCGCCGTTACAGAACGACCGGCGATAGAGGAGGTCACGACGACGTGTCCGCTGCCATTCTTCAGCAGTTTCTCCACTCCGTACTTCAAGGTCAACAGCAGGCCGTACACGTTGGTGTCGAGCAGCTGCTTCCAGCGTTCGACATCGCCATCGACAATGGGCGCGCGGTAGCCAAAGCCAGCGTTGGCAATGACAATATCGAGCTTTCCCCAGCGTTGCATGGTCTGATTCACCAGTTTCTGTACATCCACTGGTTTACTCACATCGCCAGGCACGATCAAGGGCTCCTCGCTCCCCTTGCCTGCCAGCCGCTGCGCCAGTGCTTGCAAGCGGTTCTCGCGCCGCGCGAACAGCGCGACACGCGCCCCACGTTGCACCAACTCCTCCGCGATGGCCTCTCCAATACCGCTACTTGCACCCGTTACAATCGCGACTTTTCCTCGCAGATCGGTCGCTTGTCGTTGCTCATTCTGCATATTTCCTCCCAAATGGGAACGCTTCAGCTACTCGTGCATGGCCTGCCTTTCCCCCCTCTCCATCAAAGATGGAGAGGGGGGCAGGGGGGTGAGGCTCCTGAAGAGTTCCCCAAAGTGTTCTTCACTGTTTCGTATGAGGACAGGGCCTCACTCAAAGGCCCCGCCGACAGGGTTTGGGGCCACGACCCAGGAGGCACCTCGCCCTCTCTGGTACGAGTATAAGGAGGAAGCGTCATGAAAGCGTCATGAGCATCGTCATGAAACGCTGACCCACAGATGAGTCCGTTTTTTCAATCATCCCAAAAAGAGGCGCGAAAAGATGTAACGTTTCGGCGACTTTTGTGTTATATAAGTGAACAACATCTCCATGAGAGACCACCTCATATCACGGTTGACATTGTTGGGTCGTCTACTCTGGCAAACAGCCACCTCTTTTCGAGGTGTCCCATGAGCACTCCGGGGGTTCTGCCCTGCTATCGTGCTCAGAGGGAAGCCAGTGGGAGTGCCCACGGGCGTAAACTATGCTAGGAGGTGGTCTCTCCGTCGAGGCCTGCGCTTTCATCTCACCGTAGTGATTTGCCATAGACCGCTTTCGCAACCTGCTCATAGCCCAGCAATTTCTTTATCAAGCGCTTCTTTCAAAGGGACCAGGTTCTGTTGCAAGGCATAAATTGCGGCCTGCGTGCGGTCGGTCAGATGCAGCTTCGAGAGAATATTCGCCACGTGGGTGCGCACCGTTGCCTCGCTAATCACCAGTTCCAGCGCGATCTCGTGATTGGAGCGGCCATGGGCGATGCGTGTGACCACTTCCAGTTCGCGCGGGGTCAAGTCATTCAAGGGAACCTGGCTCGGCTGTTGCATTTCGCGCAGGATGCGAGCCGCGACCTGGGGATGAAGCACACTCTCACCGCGTGCCGCCGCCCGCACCGCTGCTACCAGCTCCTGAGAACGCGTGTCTTTGAGCAGATAGGAAAGCGCCCCAGCCTTGATCACACTGAAGATCTGGTCGTCTTCAAAGTACGAGGTCAGGATAATGATTTGCACGCTGGGTGCAGCGCGCTTGATCTCGCGCACGGCTGTGATGCCATCCATCTTCGGCATGAGCAGATCAAGCAGAAGCACATCGGGGAGTTGTTCCTCGATCAGCTTGATAGCTTGCTCACCATTCTCCCCTTCGCCTACCACCTGGATCTCCGCCTGCTGCTCCAGCAGGAAACGCAGGCCCTGTCGCACTACCGGGTGATCATCGACGATAACAATTCTGATCATAGACTTTCCTCCAGCGGGACACGTACTTTTAGAGCAGTCCCCACGCCCGGACTACTTTCCAGCTGTAAAGAGCCATGCAGTTCTTCGACGCGCTCTTGCAGCAAGTGCAGCCCCAGGCCGTGGCGCAGGCCTGGATCTTCGGTATTGAACCCTCGTCCGTTATCGTGTATGCACAGCTCAACTGCCTCACCACAGGGAGCCAGTGTCAGCGTGATTTCTGTGGCGTGAGCATGTCGAGCAGCATTAGACAGAGCCTCCTGCGTGATGCGCAACAATGCATGCTCAATCCTGGCCTCCAAAGGCATGCTTGTAAGATCGATGTGGATGCTGATGCTCAGCCGCGTGCGATAGGCTGCGGCTAGTTCCGCCAGCGCCTCGTCCAGGCTCAGATGTTCGAGGCTCGTGGGGCGCAGTTCCAACAGGAGGGCGCGCATTTCGCGAATCATCTTATTCGTGGTGAGTTCCAGCGTAGCGACCTGGCGTTGAAACGGTGAATCGGTTGGCACAGCGCTTTGGAGGCCCCCGGCGAGCATACTCAGCGAAAAGAGATCCTGCGAGATCACATCGTGCAGTTCGCGCGAGATGCGCGAACGCTCAGCCAGGCGCGCATTTTGCTCGGCCAGTTGCTGGCGTTGTGAGATATGCTCAACAAGCTGTTCGGCCATGTGGTTGAATTGCTCCTCCAGACGCCCAATCTCATCCCGATGTGCCGAAATAACGCGCTGGGTATAGTCGCCGGCGGCGAATTGCGTAGTCGCTACCACCAATCGCTGCACCCGGCGCACCAGGCCACGCGTCGTGATCCAGCCGAAGAACACGCCAACAGGGGTAACCAGCACCAGCAAAATTATGTTACTCAACGACACGCTCCCCAGCTGCGAAAAAATACTGTCCCTCTCGGGTCTAGGAACTTGCAAAAAGATCGCGCCGATCGGCTGATGATCTTTGCTCTCAACCGGCACAGCGGCATAAGCCGGGCTGACCGAAGAGAGTCGTTCAGCACCCGAGGAAGTCCGTCCCGCAAGCGCCTGGTCAATGGCCCGCATTTGCTCAGGCAAGAGAGCAGAAACAGGCATTCCCGCGGGATAGCGTGACGGGTAAGAACTGGCCACCAGACGGCCATCTGGTGCAATAAGCAGAGCTAGAGAGACCGAGGTCGGATCAGAAGAAGCTGTCGCGATATAGGGAGCGAACACCCTATACTCCTGGTTTTCCTGGCCAGGTAAGGCAAGCGTATAAGCATGCCCAGGGATAAAATTGGTCCGTGGATCAAGCGCCACACCCTGAGCCTGAACGGCAGCGACCAGGGCATAAGATTGGGCTTGTTGCATTGCCGCAGTAAAGGTTCTGTCCCCGGTATCGGAGAAAATAACAGAAAGCGCGCCACTTACCAGCACGGTCAGAATCAGAAAGGAGAGCACCGAACCAAGGGTCACGGACATATAGGAAATGGTCATACGCGCGCGCAATCCAGACCGATTGAAAGGAAAAAAGAGCCGGGACGGCAGCGAAAATCGGCCCGCCTCGCTTTTCATATCACCACCTCACTCTCATTTAGGGAGAAGCCATATCTTGCACAACTACTGCTCTTCCGAACCTCATTCTCACATACGTATGACAACCGGCGAAGTTCCATCTCCACCCGTCACCCTTCTGCCCAGAGATCCGGGAGCGCGCCCCCGGATCTCTGGCGTAAACCTACTGGGTCACATCCCGGCGCACAATCAGGAAGCCCGCCACACCAACGAACACAATCAGGTAGACGGCAATAACCAGGAGCGAATGTCCATCAGCATAGGGACCGGGTTCGGCAAACGAGAGCGCGTGCCCCTGATTGTGGAGCAGCGAAGAGAGGTTATTCCCAAAGAAGTAGTCGGGAATGGCCTTCACAAAATCCGACAGGCCACCGCTAACATTGCTTGTCAGAACAGCAATAATGTTGCCGAGCACAGGCTCAAGGGCAAGCCAGACCAGCGGCCCGACGATCCCGGCCACCGTCGAACGGCCCGCTGTGCCAAAAAACAGCGCCATCAGCATATAGCCAAACCAGTAGAGCATCCCCAGCAGCAGGTAGAGGACAAGATGGCCAAAGTGGGCAGCGGTCAAGAAGCTCAAACCGGTACCAATCCCTGCTAGCTGCGCCATCATGGTTCCGATCACCGTACCCAACAGCATCAAGAACAGGATCGTGGGAACGACGTAGATGGCCAGCACAACGATTTTCGCGATGAGAAACTGCAAGCGGCTCGGGCCACGTGTGAACATCAGGCGCACCGTGCCCAGGCTATATTCGCCGCCCACCAGCGCCCCGGCCAGGATGATCCCCAGCACCGCGAGCACCTGTATGACAAACCGCTCCTCCACGTTCCAGACGCCCGGTATATTCAGAAGCTGGGCCGCGCCATCCAATATGCGTTGCTTCTCGTGCTGCATATCGGCCAGGGTAACCGGGTGGTTGATGCATCCCACATTGTGCGGGAGTACAGCGCAGTTCGCTGGCACAAAACTGGTGGCAGGCTGGCTAGCCAAATGCCAGGCCGCTATACCAATCGCAAAAAAGACAAAAGCGATCACCAGCGTCCCGACGAGCAGCAATACTTTCGACAGCAGGCGGCGGCGCACTTTGTACAAATCCATGCCGATCAGGCGAAACAGCACACTCAGGTAATCTTTGCGCCCCATCACAAGAGGCGCGACACGCTTAACATCAGGCTGGGCCTGCGTAGTAGCAATCATCGTTTATCTCACTTTCTTTTCATCAATACTGCGACCCGTTCGATAAGCCGCGTAGGAGCGGGGGCGGTGCTCTCACGGGTAGGTTTTTTGGAGAGCTCCCGCCAGCTGCGTAGGGGCGGGGGCGGTGCGGCGTGGAAGGGGGACGCTTGCGTCGCCCCGTGCTGGCCAACCGCCTGTTCCTGCGCCTCGCTCTCCTGCGCACCCGTCATGCAGGGGAGCGTTCACCTGCCACGACGCGCTCCCATAGCGCGCAGTGCCTTGCGTCTCGGCTGACCGCGCACGGTATGCCTTGCGTCTCGCCTGACTGCGCAGCAGTAGCGGCGCAGCCGCGTTGGCGAGACGGATAGGTTCAGCGACGCAGTCGCGTCCTCCTTTCGTCCGGCCTGAGTGCGCAGCACTAGCTGCGCAGTGCCTTTCGTCTCGGCTGAGCGCGAAGCGCTAGGTGCGAAGCAACGTTGCCGAGACGGGCAAGAACCAGCGTTGGCCGGACGGATAGGTGCCAGCCGAGACGGGCAAGAACCAGCGTTGCTCCTTTCGTCTCGGCCTGAGCGCGCAGCGCTAGTTGCGCAGCAACGTTGCCGAGACGGATAAGTGCCAGCATCGCCCCTTGCCGGTACATGTTGTAGCTTTGACTGCAAATTCGTATTAGGGCGTCGTGGATGCGGTCGCGCTGCCCAGAGCGGTCATACCGGCGCGCGAGCCCTCGCCCGACGCCGTACCGGTCAGTTCCAGGAAGAACTCTTCCAGGCTGGCCTCGGATTGATACATTTCAGCGATAAAGAGATTGCGTCCGGCCAGCAAGGCGGTGATCTCCTGCGAACGCGTAGCAGGCGCCTCCACAAACAGCGCCGGGAGGTCGTGCTTATCGGTCCCACTGCTCACATGGGAAATCCAGTTCATCTCGCCTTGCACTGCTTGCTGGAGAATGACCAGTGCCTGCTCGGTCTCTTCAGGCGTGCCCAGGCGCACCACGAGCCGCTGGCCCTCGCTCAGCAGTTCCTGTACGGTCCCCTGCTTGAGCAACTTGCCCTTCTGCAAAATGGCCACGCGGTTGCACACCTGCTGGATCTCGTAGAGGATATGGCTGGAGAGGAAAATCGTCTTGCCAATCGCAGAGAGACGCAGGATCAACTGGCGCACCTCGTGCACGCCGGCGGGATCGAGGCCGTTCGTCGGCTCGTCAAGCAGAATCAACTCGGGATCGGTCAGCAGGGCCGCGCCGATGGCCAGGCGCTGCTTCATGCCCAGAGAGTATTTGCGATAGGCATCGCCTCCACGCGCGCTCAGATCTACCAGCTCCAGTACCTCATCGATACGTGCCTGGTTTGCCCGGCCCAGTTGCATCCCGGAGGCGGCGGCCACGATGCGCAGGTTATCGACGCCTGACAGGTAAGGGTAAAAGACTGGCGTCTCGACGATCGCGCCAACACGGGGCAGGATCTCCGGGAGATGCGTGGCGTTGTCCAGGCCAAACAGAGAGATGCTGCCTGCTGTAGGTCGGATCAGGCCCAGCAGCATGCGAATCGTCGTCGTCTTGCCGGAGCCGTTCGGGCCCAGAAAGCCAAAGACATCGCCACGCAGCACCTCCAGGTGCAGATCATTGACGGCCACCAGGGTATCAAAAGCCTTGGTCAGCCGGGATGTACTGATCACATGTACTTCCTTTCGACCGGGCTGAGCGAAGCTAGACGCGGTAGCGTCGTTGCCCGGTCGCATTTCCATGGCTTCCTTTGCTTGCGAGAGTTCTTTTTCCACAAACTATTCCTTCTTTCAGCAAATTCATGTTTGCGCCGTTCCCCTTTCTATTCAGGAGAAATCCGGCTAGTCAACGATAAGGAGTGGGAGACAGTGTATGTACTCTGCCAATAAGTGTAGCCGCTCACTGGGGATTTGTGATCAACGCAGCACAGATTGAGTATCATCAGTTTGTTGAGTGTGACGGAGTACTAATGGGTGGATTACCTCATAGACATTTGGAGCGAAGGCTTTCCATGAGCGGACTTGAGCGGTGTCCTGGCTGTCATCCTGAGCGCAGCGAAGGATCTCTGCGTCCGGTGAGCCAGACCCTTCGCGGAGTTTACCCTGAGCGAAGCGAATGGGCTCAGAGCCTGCCCTGAGAGAAGCGAAGGGGTGACAGGCATTCGCTCCAAATGTCTAATTGCCTCATAAAAGACTTGACAACATCTTCTTCCTGGGATAAAGTTAGACTATATAGTCTAACCATATGGTCTAATTATGTATTTCATAAAACCAGGGCAGGAGGTCGGTATCATCCGCACCGATATCCCCGGTGAACTCATCTTTGCATGGCTGTACACAACGAAAGGCTCTTGCTATGAATAAGCAGACGCGATTCACTCCGACAAGCCCTTGGCGAGAACGCCTGTTGCGACTGGCAAATGATACTGAGTGGGGAGAACATTTTGCCTACTGGTTTGGCAAGGTGACAGGGGGCTTGCAGCTCCGGCTGGAGAAGTTGAGACCGTCCAGCGAGATTCCCTGGACACCTTTGAGACGGCCCATTGCACAGGCAACGGTGGCCATTATCACCACCGGAGGTGTTCATCTCTGCGCTGATAGGCCGTTCGAACTGAAGACGGATGCTTCGTTTCGCGCCATTCCGCGCAGCGCCAGCAGTGCGGACCTGTGCATTACACATGAGCACTACGACCGCCGGGATGCCCTGCGCGACTTGAACCTGGTCTTCCCGCTGGAACGGCTGCTTGAACTGGAGGCAAAAGGCATCGTCGGACGCATAGCCGATGTCCACTACGGCTTTGGCTTCACCCAGGATCCTCGTGATCTCCTGGCACCGGGGCGTAAGGTTGGGAGTCTGCTTGCCCAGGCACAGGTCGATCTTGCGATCCTGGTTCCCGCCTGACCCATCTGCACGCGGTCCGTGGGACTGCTTGCGCGTGAAATCGAGGCATGCGGCGTGACAACGGTTGCGCTGGCGCTGGTACGGGAACTGGCAGTGATGGTCAAAGCGCCGCGCATGCTCTCTCTCCACTGGCCCTTCGGACATGCGCTTGGCGAGCCGGACAAGCGCGATCAGCAGTACACCGTTCTGCATGATGTATTCTCTATGGCGCGCCTCGCGCCTCGACCCGGGCTAATTGTTGATCTACCCTACCCGTGGAAGCGACAGATATACACACCCATCTCCGATTGGACAGCGGAGAGCCAGGCTTTTCTTCAAGAGCTTGCTCAGGCTCTCCAGGAGGAGCAAGCCCGGGTGTAATTCGGCCGCCAGCCCACCAGAAGAACCGTCGGTGGATGTCAGAACATAAGACCTTTGCCGGGAAAAGGTTGTAGCCTTGACTGCAAATTCAAATCATAGTGGGTTTCGCAACCCTACTATCATAACTCCCTCCTGGTCAATCACTAAAAGTGATCCATCGAAGTCCTCAACACGCGCCTGTCCGTTATAGAAAGGCTCGACGGCTGCAAAGCGGCGGGCATAGATAGGATAGCCTTGCAAGTCTATGTGATGCCATCCTGCGGTGTCGCGGGCGCGTGCATAGCCTTTGTGGAAGACATCGAGATCAAGAAACCAGTGTCCATGCACTGGCTCTCCACAGAGATTGATGTGGGTATGCAGGCCATTTTCTCCCTGGACGACGGCTATTCCGTCCCGGTAATCACCTGCATAACCATAGCATTCTCGGTAAGCTGGTTTGCCGTTGGGTTGGAGATGCAAGTAAAGTCCATCGAAACGGCGAACGGTACAACGCCCCCCTTGAAAGTTCCCGCACCAGGCATATCGTTCATTAGAGAGTCGTTTGCCAGAAAGTCGGATATGAAACCAGCCATCTTCTGTCTGCACTGTTGCCCGTTGTTCGTAGAAACCGAAGGTGCGAATGTATCGCTCTGCATAGGCAGCTTGACCAGAAGGAGTGATATGGTAGGCTCCAGAGGCATCCCGGACTGGAGCGAGGCCCGGTGAGTGGAATTTGAGCACTTCCATAAAGCGTGCTTCATAGGCTGGGTGATTGCCTGCTAGATGATGTGTCCCGCCGGGTGCAACGGTAAGATGTTTCCACTGTGTTCTCATACTTGCTCCGGGCGCCGCATATTGCACCCTCGACAGAGAGAGTGATTGAGGTAGGTCCCCTGTAAGATACGATAGGCTGGACTTTGCCAGATGTCGTATAAACTCTGCTCATTCAAGTTGCCGAACTCACCCAGTGTACGTCGCAATGCATCTGGGGCACAACACGGGTTGAAGCGCCCCTCGGCACTGACCCATGCCTCCTTGCCCAGAAAAGGACAGACCGCCCCAGGCGCAATTTCGACTTGTGCTTCATGCTCAAGTGGAAAGATATTTTCGAGCAGCACTTTGTTCCCATTGGGGAGCCTGTATTGCTCAACTGCTTCATAAGCAAGTTGCACTGCTCGATTCCACCGCATGATCGATTCTGGACTACGGCGCATTGAGAGCGGCTTAATCTCATCGAAGTGTGCCCAGAGATGATGGCCTTTGACTCGATCTATGCCAAGTGAAGCAGCAAGCTTCACGATGTCAGCGAGTTCGTCGACATTCGTTTCGAGAAAGGTCAACTGAAAGGTGACCCGGCACCTGTTCCCACCTCTAGCCGCATGGGCATCACGGACTTGTAGAAAGATCTTTGCATTCTCCAGGACTTTCTCCCAGCGAGTTCCTAGCATGATTTGTTGGTGTGTCTCCTTGCGAGCACCATTCCAGGATATCTTCACATCCGAGGCCACCGGAACAATCCTTTCAGCCCATGCTCTGGCTCCTCGACCGGGGAATGTACCGTTAGTAGTGAGATTCAGCTTCACTCCATACTGGCTACACAAGTCGATAATCTCATCCATGTGTTTGTAGACTAGCGGTTCGCCCATAGTAGAGGGAATAATTTCTCGTAGAGGTGTTCCCCTTGACTCTTGCAGTACCCTGCGAATAAGCGTGATATCCATGCGTCGTTTAGGTCTTCCCGCTGCAATGCGTTCGCTCTGGAGGGTGCTAAACGGTGAATGCTCTTCGCACATAATGCAGTGAAGGTTGCAATCATCAGGATTGGTATCGAAGGTGATGCGCCATGGACCTGGTCGTAACGTTTGCGGAGGCGTTTCGTTCTGGCTTCGTTTCCTGGCAAGCAGTTGAGCGTAGTATGCTTCAATAGCCTGGACATGCTGGCTCATCTCAGGGATATTCTTATCCGAAGTCGAGAGGTAACCGCACTTCCCAAGGTGAGCGGCTTCGGCAGGGTTATCGACAAACCGTTGCATCTGTTCAGCCAGCGATTGAGGATCGCGGTGGATGAATAGCAATCCATTTTGCTCATGGTGAACATACTCCGCCATGCCACCAGCATCAGCCGTAATTACGGGAACTCGTGCTTGGAGTGCCTCATGGATCACCAGTGGAGCATTCTCCACCCAGATCGATGGGACGACAATCGCATCACAGCGATTGAATACGTCTCGCACAATATCTTGATTCCGGTACTCACCCATCCATTCGATACGATCTTGTACCTTCCTGGGCCATGTTCTGACCAGTGCAAGCAGTCCCTCCGTCTCTACACCCAGCGGTCTCCCCCAAATACGTAGGAGAGCATTCGCTGAGAGCATTCTAAATGCCTCAATCAGGTGATTGATACCTTTCGCAGGAATATGAGTACCAATGTAGCCAAAGGTAAATGGCTCACCGGGGACACGATTTCGTCCCTGGAAGCGCTGGTGCTGGAAGCCATAGTCCAGGTAGACGAGCTTTTCATTTGGTAGGTGAAATTCATCCCGGAAGCGTTGGAGCAAATAGCGAGATGGGGCAATGAAAAGGTCTATGGCTCCGCAGACCTCACGGATATGTGTCATACGCCTACGTATCCAATCTGTCCAGTAGGCAATATCGGTCTCCTCTTCTTCAGGCGCCCCTGAGAAGTAGCGTGCATAGCATCGCTCAGCACATTTGCGGTCTTCTTGCCCATCACAAAGAGGCCAGAGGTCGGTTTGGTCCTTTGGACGAATCTGGATAAATTGTCCGCGTGGACACATCAACCAGTAATCATGCAGGGTATACACAAGAGGAATATTTCGCCTGGAGGCTTCTAGCACCAGAGAGGTTGAGATATGGTTGAGGTGTCCAATATGCACCACATCGGGTTTGAGCACATCGAGCAACGCCCCAAATTGTCGATCTACCCCAACGTGACGATACTGATCCAATGTTTGGGTTAAATTGATCACATGCAACTTGACACGGGCATCGAGAGGATCAGTTTCCTCAGAGAGAATGTAGTCTGGTAAGAATTTGTTCTGCTGCCGCGTGAAAACATGAACTTCATGCCGCTCCGCAAGGGCTTGTGCCAGTCCTTGTGTATACACTTCGGAACCAGCATTATAACGCATGGGATAGCCGTGAATGACCAGGAGGACTTTCATATAACATCAATCTCCACAGTTATGCTTATCTCTTGTTATACATCCTCAGAGCGTGAAAATCAATGGAACTCACAATCGCATCAGGGCGGTTTAATAGTCCCAGGAAAGGAAAACAAAGAGTCATTCCTTGTAAATGTGATTAAAATGGGAAAAGCCCTACGGCATAGTGCCAGGAAGGTGAAACGTATAGAGCTTGCCGTCAATTGAGCCGATGTAGACGACGGCATTGGCTACCATAGGCGAGGAGGAGATGGCACCTCCGGTGGAGGCTATCCAGAGAGGCGAGCAGGAGGGTTTTCCGCAGCCGGAGGCCTTAAAGGCATACAGCTTGTGGTCACCAGAACCGGCGTAGACGACGCCGTTGGCGATTGTTGGCGAGGTGATAATACCGTTCCCAGTGGCATAGCTCCAGAGCCTGGTGCCAAAGCGGGCGTCAAGGGCATAGAGTGAGTGATCATTCGAGCCGACGTAAACGATGCCGTTGGCGATCGCTGGCGAAGACTGGATAAAGCCTCCGGTGGCATAGCTCCAGTACTTGAGCCACAGCGGCCACTTCTCCCATCCAGGAAGGGGTTGAGGGCGCGGATTCCGGAGTAATCTGGATAGTTACCGAAGGATGCGTCATACTCTTTCTGGATCCTCCTGAGAGGGAAACAGAGACATCATTTCCCCGTCTTTGGAGACACATGATGGTCGCCTCAGCGACCGTAGATTGATCACCGACTTTAGAGAGATGATGGCTTCTGTTCTTCGGCGATGACTTGGTACAGAGCCGGACTAGCGGTGAAGGGCATCTTCCCGCGGCTCTGCTGAAATGCCTCGCTGCTCATAGCTGCTTGGAAGTGCTGCGGCGACTCCCACTCAGCAACATTGACGAAGCGAAACTTGGCCTGTGGGTCTATGCTCTCATGGAGTCGGGTCGAGAGGAAGCCTGGTGCCTGTCGTAACACCTTGGCCGCTTCGCGCCACCCCTTGAGGAACGCTTCCTCCTGGCCTTGGGGAACCTCAAACGGATTAATCAGAACAATAGGAGACATGACGTGTATCCTTTCCTTGGTAGCACTGGCGAAAGATCTGTCAGTGCTGTCTTTCCTCACAAGTGAAATTCTCCTGGAGGTCACCTCGTTCCCTGCGATCCCGCGACCCGTTTTCGCCACAGCATCGGTGTGCTGCCCAAAAAGGTATGGAGCAGCTTGCGCAGGCGTGTCCACTGCCACATCAGCATGCCGGTCGCGGCGAGCAGCGGAAGCACTGCGAACTGCAACACCGTGGTCAAGAGAGGCACCCTCCCCAGCGGGAGGTAGATGTAGAACACCAGCACCAGAGCTGCCACCAGATGGGTAATACGCTGGATGTCACGTATCTGCTTGTTTGAAACGTTCCGGGGAGACATGGCTATGTCCTTTCTTGCTGACTCGACAAGGCCTCTTCAAGCGATGCGATCATCCGGTGCAAAAGGGCAGACAGCTGGTGCTGCTCAGCCTCAGTGAAGCCTTGAGTCGCTACCGCGTTTCCTGCGAGGGCGCATGGGACAAGCTGGTCGCGCAAG
>WNFA01002187.1_pt1 | contig 20834 bp, 16 predicted proteins | sample 5400481 | NCBI WGS metagenome assembly WNFA01 (sample SAMN13153340, study PRJNA577476) | soil metagenome | isolation source: 120 cm saprolite under Douglas fir tree site 2 hole 1 replicate 2 | place: USA:California | collected 2015-04-18
CAGGAATTGGAGCAGACCTCCATGTTCCCCGCGATCACAAAGTGGGCGGGAGATTTGCCGCAGCCGGAACGTATCGCCGACGTGTTGCGCACAGCGGTGCGGGCAGCGGTCAGCGGCGTGCCCGGGCCCGTCTATCTCGTCATACCCGCGGATTGGTTCAACAAGCGCCTGGCCACCGCGCCCGACATTTACGCGGAGGCAGCGTTCCTGAAAACTCCGGCGCTCAGGGTTGCCCCGCTCGCGCAGGATGTCGAGCGTGCGATCGCTCTGCTCGCGAGTGCGGAGAAACCTGTTTTGATTGCCGGCGGCGGAGTCATTCTCTCGGAAGCGTGGGCGGAACTCACCGCGCTCGCGGAAGCGTTGAACATTCCCGTCGTGACCACGATGGCAGGTAAGGGAAGCATCGCCGATTCCCACCCGCTCTCTGTCGGCGCTTGCGGCCGCTACTCGCGCAAGGTCGCCAACGATACGCTCGCCACCGCCGATTTCTGTCTCGCTGTTGGCACGAAGCTGAGTTCGATGGGTACCGACGTCTTCAAGTATCCGCGCAAGGGCACGCGCATCGTGCACATCGATCTCGATCCGAATTCGCTCGGCCGGACGTACCGCGAAGAGCTCTCAATCGTAGCCGATTCGCGCGCGGCACTCACGATGTTTCGCGAGGCGGCGGTGGCCGCGCGTGTGAACGGCAGCCGCTGGGCGGGTTGGACCAAGCAAGTGCAAGGGTCGGTTGCCAGTTGGCTCGAAGATCTCGAGCGTGTCTCACGCGATCCCCTGTATGAGGGGCGCCTCAATCCCTACCATCTGATGCGCCTCCTCAATCAGCACATCGGCGACGATGACCTGCTCGTGGCCGACACTGGCTACATGGCTGCCTGGGCGGTGACGGTGCTGCAGCAGAAGCAACCCGGGCGTCAAATTCTGCGAGCGGCAGGCTCGCTGGGCTGGGCCTTCCCTGCCGCCTTCGGCGCGAAGCTCGCGGTGGGTGACAAGCGCCGCGTCTTCGGACTCACCGGCGACGGCGGCATCGGCTATCACATCGCGGATCTCGAAACGGCGCTGCGGCTCAAGACCCCGGTGGTTCAGATCGTCCTGAACAACTGCTCGCTGGCTTTCGAATATCACGTGCAGAAATACGTGCACGAAGAAATGTGTCCGGAAGCGAGTGAGTTCCTCGACGTGCCGTTTGGCGACGTGGCCCGCGCCTTTGGCGCTCACGGCGAACGAGTCACATCTCCCGAGCAATTCATCCCAGCCCTGCGCCGCGCCGAGGAATCAGGCAAGCCGGCGGTCGTCGACGTTGTCGTAAGCCGCGAAGTGCCGCCGCCGGTGACGCGCTACGAAGCGGCGGGTTTGCGTAAAGTTTGAACGGCCTCGAGCAGCACAGACTTCAGTCTGTGCGGTTTTTCTTTGGGCCTTGCACTAGGGAAAGCGGACCGATCGGAGTCCATGTGGTTTTGGCTTTCGCAAAATCCAAACAAAGGCGCACAGACTGATGTGCTACTAAGCCCCGGCTTGCACCGAAACGCAGGCTGACACTTCAAACGAATGATATGAGGACAAATATCCGCCGCGCGCTCGTGAAAAATGCGGCCCCGCAGGTGCATTAACGAATGGGAAGGATCGCTGATCCCCATAAACCCGGCAGCCAGGACAACGGCCTCGCCGCCGCGCTCGCTGGCATTCTGGTCGTGTCGATCGAGCAGGCGGTAGCGGCGCCTTACGCTACCTCCCGCCTCGCGGAGGCAGGCGCACGTGTGATCAAGATTGAAAAACCGCCCGCGGGTGACTTCGCTCGACGCTACGACGCCGCAGCGCACGGAGAAAGCACGCATTTCGTCTGGCTCAATCAGGGCAAGGAATCCGCCATGCTGGATTTTAAGCAGCCCGCCGACATGCAACTTCTGCGCGCGATACTCCGCCGCGCGGACATCTTCATCCACAATCTTGGGCCTGGCGCGATCGAGCGCGCGGGGTTCAGTCTTGCGGCGCTTCGCGAAGTGAATCCGCGCTTGATCACCTGCGCCATCAGCGGCTATGGCGAAGGCAACGACTATGCGGAAATGCGGGCGTACGACAATTTGGTTCAAGGCGAGGTGGGCGTTTTTGCCGTCACCGGCAATGCCGGCGGACCTGCAAAAGTGGGCATTTCCATATGCGATATCAGCGCGGGCGTGCACGCTTACATGGGAATTCTCGAAGCGCTCCTGGAGCGCCATCGAACAGGCCGGGGACGTCACATCTCCGTTTCTCTTTTCGAATCGGTTGCGGACTGGATGTCGGTTCCCATTCTCTTTCAGCGATACACAGGTCAGGTCGCCGAGCGTACCGGCCTGAGCCACGCGTCCATCGCGCCGTATGGGGCCTATGCAGCCGGCGATGGCCAGCCCGTAATGATTTCCGTGCAAAATGATGACGAATGGGTGCGTTTCTGCACTACGGTTCTTCAATCTCCGGAAATCATCCTTCATCCGAAGTTTTCCACGAATACGGATCGCGTACGCCACCGAAAGGCCCTTGATGAATTCATTCGCATCGCCCTCGCGCCCATCGACAAGGAAGAATTCATCGCCCGATTGCGGCAGGCCCAAGTCGCTTTTGGACTCATACGCAACGTGGAGGAGGTCCTAAATCACCCGGCGCTGTCCATGAGCGAAGTGGATACGCAGACAGGGCCGGTTCAACTGCCGCGCCGCGCCATCCCGCGGACGAGCTTGACCGAGCGCAAGACTGTTCCGGCACTCGGCGCGCATACCGAAGCAATTCGCCGGGAATTTGCGACTAACACGGCGGTTCCCGACAACCCAGCGGTTTCCGGTCGATCCTGACCGCGTTGTCCTCGCTCCCTCCGCAACCCTTGCCTGCCCTGGAAGCGCCTCTGGAAGTCCACGCGAGATCGCAGTAACCTAATCATATGCCCTGGCCACGACACAGCTGATTAAAGGGGAGCACCATGAATCGAGGGCGCAATCTTAGATACGCCGCATTGTTTGGCATCGTTTTTTTGCTCGCTGGCATACTGTTCGCACAGCGTGGGCCAGATAAACCATTGGTCGTGAACGGGAGAACAGTTGGGACGCCTGTCGTGCAGATCGACGGACGTTCCTATGTGGATATCGACACTGTGGCGCAGATCACGAACGGGGTCGTTACCGTACAGTCGGATCGGATCGTGCTGACGATTCGTTCTGCGACTCCCAGCCCCCCGCCGCCCCCGCCCCCGGAGGGACTGTCAAAGGGATTTGCAAGGGAAGCTATCTCGGTATTAGCCGAAATGCGGGAGTGGAGGGGAGCCATCGGAACCGTGCGTAGTTACAATGTGCCTTTCGCCGGGACGTGGCCTCAGGACTATCACGACCGCGTCGAGTCGAACCTCATGCAAGTAGCCGTAGCTGCCTCGACCGAGCCAGACCGGGATGCCGTTCAGTTGCTCAGGAATGAGTTTGACAATCTCTCGAACTGGGCCAGCAGTGTGATTGCGGAGCGTCAGGCCTTGAATGCCACCAAGACGGTGGACCCCAACGTGACGCAGAACGATCAAGCACTGTCGAAAATTTCCGATTGCAGCAGTTTCTTGAGCGGCATGCTCGTCAGTGGAATGTTAGCCGACAGCCCGAACTGTCACTAAGATTTTTTCCTTATTGAAGCCTGCTGTGTCATCGATTTCTTCCTGCCTCACGGCCAACTGGAAGTGTGCGTACCGTGCGCCGAACTCAAGGAGTTGGGCGTAGTGCGCGCCGATCAATCGGAGGACTAGAACGCGCCGTCTTCGCGGGCAAGTCTCCGAGAAATCTTCCTAACGGTACCGGCCGGGAAAACAAGCTAAACTCCCGCCAGCTACAAAACCAATCAAACATGACCGGAGGATCGAAACCATGAGCAACTTTGATGACTCGAATAATCAAAACATCGAGTACATAGCGCGAAAGACATTGCGCGGTATGAAGAGACTGCTTTTGCCGTTGGGAATGCTCGCCGCTCTGTTAATCTTAGTGATATTTATTACGCGTATAACACGCATCGAGGCGGGGCACGTGGGTGTCGAGATCAATCTAGCCGGAAGCCAGCGCGGCGCATCGGAAATTCCGGTTCGCACAGGCTGGGTGATCTATAGCCCATTGCGCACACAGATCATCGAGTTTCCCACCTACGTGCAAACCGTGAAGTGGACGCGAGACGTGAGCGAAGGCCATCCAATCAACGAGGAGATGGGATTCAACTCGAAAGAGGGTATGCAAATTTCGGTGGACGTCTCGCTCTCTTACGCGATAGACCCGCAAAAAGTGCCGGACTTCTATGTGAAATACCGCGTGAGCGATCTCGACATATTCACGCATGGCATTTTGCGCGACATCGTTCGCAATTCTCTAAACGAGGTCGCATCGACCTTCACCGTCGAAGACATTTATGGCGAACGCAAGACTGATTTTTTGAAAAGAGTCGAGACCTTGATTGAACAGAAGATCGCCCCGGTTGGGGTGGGTGTGCAGCAGTTTGGTTTCATTGGCGCGCCGCGTGTTCCGGACGTGATCGCCACGGCCATCACTGCCAAAGCGCAAGCCATCCAGCAGTCGGAACGCGCACGCAACGAGCTAGCCACCACTCAGGCCGAAGCCGCGAAGAAGATTGCCGAGGCTGAAGGCGACGCGAAATCACTGGTGACGCGCGCCCAGGGCGAGGCCGACGCAAACCGTATTCGACAGACTTCGCTGACGCCGCAGCTTCTGGACCTTCGCCGCATCGAAAACAGCCGCGCGCTCATTGACAAATGGAATGGCCAACTGCCGACGGTCGAAACCGGCGCGCAGGGCAGCGGAATGATCCTGCAGCTCCCGCGCCCGCAGTGATCTCGTTCGCGCTGAAGGATGATGCGCTCAGGCCAGATCTTCCGGCCGAATCGGCAGGCGGCGGATGCGTTTTCCGGTCGCCGCGAAAATCGCTCCGCAAAGGGCCGGAACCACGGGCGGCACGGAAAGCTCGCCTGCACCAGTGGGCTTCTCTTCACTCGGAACGATGTGCACTTCGATCACCGGCATTTCGTCCATGCGAAGCATCGGGTAATTATTGAAGTTGGTCTGCTCGACGCGGCCGCGGGAAATCGTGATCGCGCCGTGCAGGGCGGCTGTCAGTCCATATACCACGGCGCTTTCGCTCTGCGCCGCGATGTTCGTCGGATTCACAACGCGCCCGACGTCCACGGCGCAAATGACGCGGTGGACCTTCAGCGTTCGCGCGCTGCGGTTCACCGAAATTTCGACGACCTGGGCGCAGTAGCTCTGAAATGCAAACAGCACCGCGATTCCGCGGAACCTGCCCGCCGGGAGCGGTTTATCCCAACCCGCCTTCTGCGCGGCTAGTTCCAGGACACCCAAATGGCGCGGGGCCTTGTCCAGCAAACGCCGCCGGAACTCATACGGGTCTTTTTTGCCAACGGCCGCAAGCTCATCCATAAAACTTTCGCTGAAAAACCCGTTTTGCGAGTTTCCCACCGACCGCCAGAATCCCACCGGTATGCCCGTCTCCGTCAACTGGTAATCCACGAGGATATTGGGAATCGAGTAGGGAAGGTTTTCGACGCCTTCCACGCTGGTGGGATCGAGATTGTTCTTGATGCTTCCGGGAAACCAGAGGTTCATGATCGAGGGGCACGCGACGCGCGTGGTCCACGCAACAGGCCAGCCGTCCGCGTCGAGAGCGCCGGCCATTCGCGCGTACGATGCAGGACGATAATAATCGTGCTGCGTATCATCTTCGCGCGACCACGTCACTTTCACGGGCGCGCCAACCGCCTTCGACGTTTCCACCGCTTCGATCACAAAGTCGGTGCCGGCCTTGCGCCCGAAGCCGCCCCCCAGAAATGTCGTATGGATGAATACGGCTTCCGGCTTCAATCCACAAATCTTGGCCGCAGTCCCCTGCGCCATCGTCTGAAATTGCGTCGGCGCCCACACATCGCAGCGGTCCGCGCGCACATCCGCGGTGCAGTTCTGCGGCTCCATCGTGGCATGCGCCAGGAAGGGAACCTCGTACACCGCTTCGATTTTATTTGCCGCGCCCGCAAACGCCGCCGCGGCATCCCCTTCCTTGCGCGCCTCCACGCCCGGCTGCGCCGCGCGCTCCGCGAAAAGCTTGCTGATACTCTCGCTGTTGAGGTTTGCGTTCGCGCCTTCGTCCCACTTCACGTCGAGCGCGCGCCGCCCCTGCATCGCCGTCCAGGTGCTGTCGGCAACCACCGCGACGCCACTTGAAATCTGAATCACGTTCTTGACGCCTGGCACGGCTTTGGCCTTTGTCGCGTCAAAGCTGGCGACTTTCCCCCCAAACACCGGGCAGCGCGCCACGACCGCGTAAAGCATTCCGGGCCGCCGGATATCGATCCCAAACTCCGCGCTCCCATTCACCTTGTCCGGCGTGTCCAGGCGCTTGGTTGATTTTCCAATCACATGGAACTGCCTCGGGTCCTTCAGCGGCACGTCTGAGGGCACCGGGAGTTTTGACGCAGCTTCGGCCAGGCTGCCATACGCCAGCTTGCGCTTGGTGGCTTCGTGCAGAACCACGCCGTTTTCCGCGCGGCAACCTGACTTTTCGACGCCCCACTTCTGCGCTGCGGCCTCGACAAGCATCTCCCGCGCTGCGGCGCCGGCCTTGCGCATGGGGTCCCAGGACGAGCGCACGCTCGAACTGCCGCCCGTGCCCTGCATGCCGAACGCAGGATTGAAATATTCCTTGGCTGCGGGAGCGAATTCGGTGCGAATTTTCTTCCAGTCGCACTCGAGCTCTTCGGCCGCGAGCATGCAGAGCGCCGTCTGGATCCCCTGGCCCATTTCCGACTTGTCGATCATGATCGTTACGCTGTCGTCGGTGCCAATGCGCATCCAGGCGTTCAATGCCACTGGTACTGCCGCGCCCGCGGGCGATGCTGCGAGCGCTTCAAAGCGTCCGGGGAGATAGAATCCAATCACTAGGCCAGTCGCCCCGGCCACGCCAGTCTTGAGGAAACTACGACGATCCACTGCGGTCGTTGTGCCGGCGGTCATGCCGCACCTCCCACTTCCACGGTCTCCTCACTCAGCGCTTGTTCCGCGTCCTCATCCGCGCCGAGCTTCGCAGCCTTCGCAGGAGCGCCTTGCAATTGCGCGGCGCGGTGGACCGCCTGGCGAATCCGCTGGTACGTGCCGCAGCGGCAGATATTGCCCTTCATCGCGTCATCAATTTCCGCATCGCTCGGCTGCGCCTTCGTTGCCAGAAGCGCCGCGGCGGACATGATCTGTCCCGACTGGCAATAGCCGCACTGCGGCACATCAATCTCGATCCACGCCTTTTGGACAGGATGGCTGCGGTCGGCCGAAAGTCCCTCGATGGTGGTGATTTTCTTCCCGGTGACGGACGAAATGGGCGTGACGCACGAGCGCGTGGCTTCGCCATCAATGTGTACCGTGCAGGCGCCGCACAAGGCCATGCCGCAGCCGAATTTCGTGCCTGTCATCCCCAGCGTGTCGCGCAACACCCATAGCAGTGGCATATTGGGATTGACGTCCACCGATTGAGGTTTTCCGTTCAATGTGAATTGAATCGCCATAGGAGGTCTCCTCGAAGCAATTGCAGACTACCACAATCTACCAGAGTCTCGCGAAAAGTGCATTTTGCTGCGAGTGCGGATAGTGGGACTTGGCCAGTTGATAGTCACCGACATTTCCATTCTTATGGGCCCCAAAGCCCTTCCTATGGCGATCACTAACTGACGAAATTAATTGAAAGCCGCAAACGTACTAGACTAGTGGGCTTTCACAAAATGGGCCGATCTTCGTCCAGCGAGGCACATCGAGGAAGAAAAGAGGAAATCAAGTGAAGGCCGCCGTCTTAACGAAACCGGGCAGGACGCCATTGTTCGCAGACTTTGACGATCCCGTGCCGCAAGTTGACGAAGAATTGGTTGTCGTCACCGCGTCCGCTTTAAGCCACGTCACGAAAAGCCGCGCTTCGGGTTCGCATCACACCTCTCCTGGCAGTCTTCCTGCGGTCGTTGGTATCGACGGTGTTGGCCGGACTCAGGATGGCCGACGCGTTTATTTCGTGTTGCCCGAAGAGCCGTTCGGCGGCATGGCCGAAAAGGTCGCGGTGAGGATGGATCAGTGCATTCCGCTTCCGGCGGATGTGGATGACATCACCGCTGCTGCAATAGCAATTCCGGGGATGTCTTCCTGGGCTGCGTTCAAGGAACGGGCACATCTGATGGCCGGGGAGAACGTGCTGATCAACGGAGCCACGGGAACGTCAGGACGCCTGGCCGTGCAAATCGCGAAGTACATGGGAGCGAAGAGAGTCATCGCCACTGGCCGCAACGGTGAGGCTCTGGAACGACTGATGGGCATCGGCGCGGACGCAACCGTCCCGCTTACTCGATCCCCAAAGGAGTTGGAGACGGCGTTCAAGGAGCAGTTTGGTGGCGAAGGCGTCGATGTCGTCCTCGACTATCTCTGGGGACAAAGCGCCGAAACCCTGATTATGGCGGCGGCAAAAGCAGGCAAGGATGCAGTGCCCATCCGTTTCGTTCAGATCGGAGCACTCAGCGGCGGCAACATTGTTTTGCCAAGTGCTGCCTTGCGCTCGTCCGCGCTCGTCTTGATGGGCAGCGGCATCGGAAGTATCCCCCTCAAAGGCTTGGTCGGCGCGATTAGCGATGTGCTGCAAGCCGTGGTGCCCGGCAAGCTGAAAATCGAAACGAAAGTTGTACCCTTGGCCGAGGTCGAAGATACATGGAACAAAGACAGCGGCAATTCACGCGTCGTCTTCGTTGTGAGGCAGAATTTGGAGGCGTCCGCTTCGCTCTAACTTCTCTGAGCAAACACTTCCTGCCAGCCAGTAAGACTCAGCTCCCGATCAACGGGATTATCGGAAACTGGCCAGCCACCCGATTTCGAAACGGGACGTGGGGACAAAAAGAGCACGCCGGCTATTTCTCGCCTTTCTTGCGGTCGAGTTTCAGTGTGAGGACAAATTCCTTGCGGTTGTCGAAGTTCGAAACGGAGCGATTGGGGGAAGTCCAGCCTTCGTGTTCCGCATGAATCTCGTAGTCGGCGTTCAAATCGAGACCACTGAACCGGAATTGACCTTCCTTGTCCGAAATGTGGGTTGTAATGTCCTGGTTGCGGACGTTCTTCAGATAAACGACGGCGGAATCGACCGGGGTTTCCTGTTTGTCGACAACGGTTCCGCGAACCGTGCGCAACTCGGATTCATGGCCCTTGCCCTGCGCAAACACCGCAGTCGCCGCAAATGCAATTAGCATTAGGATGAGGAAAGCGAGCCTACTGGACGCATTCATGGTTTTCCTCCGTTGAAAGGCTCCAGAGGGTAAGACTCCTCTTGTAATGGGATGATCAAAGGCAGGGAGGGGATGCCGGAAGAATTCGAGGAATAGGCTAAACATTCTCCTTGTCGTCCTCTTCTTCTCCGTCGTCATCGTCATCGAATTCGTCCCCATCGTCAGACTCCTCGTCCTCTTCCTCCTCATCATCGTCGTCCGAGATGGCATTGACCTTGACGGGATGGATCTGAACGACTTCCATCTCGGTTTCGCACTCGGGACAGGCCAGGATTTCGCCTTCTTCCACTTCATCTTCGTCGACGTCGATTTCAGTAGCGCATTTAGGACATCTGACCACGGCGAAAACCTCCTTGAGAGTGGATTGGGTCACCCCTCTACTGTCGTATTATATAACGTGAAACGCGCCAAGAGGGAAGCGGGCAAAATACGATGACACCCAAGCGGGAATACCCTGAACAGCCCCTGGTGGGCGTGGGCGGTGTGGTGATCGAAAGCGAGCGCGCGTTGTTGATTCGGCGGGGCGGGCCTCCCATGGAAGGCCAGTGGTCGATCCCCGGCGGGATGCTCGAACTGGGAGAAACTCTGACACAAGGCGTCGCGCGGGAACTCGCGGAAGAAACGGGACTCGACGTGAACGTGCTCGACATTATCGAAGTCCTGGAACGAATTTTCCCGGCGCTTCCAGGCGCGGACGGCGCCCCCGGCGACGCGGCGCGGCCACAGTATCACTTCGTGATCCTCGACTATCTCTGCGAGGCGCGGGGAGGAACGCTGTGCGCGGGAAGTGATGCCAGAGAATTCGCTTGGGCCCGCGAGGACGAATTGGTGAAATTTGACCTGACCGCTGCGGCAACGCGCGTCCTGCAAAAGGCCTTCTCTATGGCCCGCGCCCGCGCGAAGCTGTAGGTCTTGGCTGACGCGCTCCAACTCGGCGTCACGTCATTAGGGTCATTGTGGGTCGCGGCTTCCGCCGCGACATTTCAGTTTCGGAAATCAGGGGCTTCACCTACCGAAGCTTCAGGTGTTGAAAGCCCTGCGCTGGTTAGAATGCTATTGTCGGACCTAAAGGTCCGACCCACAAAGCTATTTGGAATCAGTTGCCCTTCGACGGTTTTTTCACGAAGGCTTTCGGTCAGGCCGGTTCCATCCATACCGCCCCAGCAGAGGCACAAACTTGCAATCGAATAGCACGCGGGAATGCAACGCGCCATCTTCTTTCCGCGCCTGCAGCAACTCCTGGCTCTCCTGGCTCCCGACCGGAATCACCAGGCGGCCACCTTCACGAAGCTGGCTCGCAAGCAATGGGGGGATTCCCGGCGCGGCGGCAGTGATAACAATGGCATCGTACGGAGCCGCGTCGGTGAATCCTAGCGAGCCGTCACCGTTGTGCACGTGGACATTTCCGTAGCCCAAACGCACGAGGCGTTCCTGCGCGGCAAGTGCGAGCGCTGTGTGACTTTCAATGCTGATCACTTCACGCGCCAGCAGTGAGAGCACCGCGGCCTGATACCCCGAACCCGTCCCGATTTCCAACACGCGTTCCGAGCCAGTCAGCTCAAGCGCCTCGGTCATGGCTCCGACCATGAAGGGCTGCGAGATCGTCTGCCCTTCGCCGATAGGCAAAGGCTTGTCGGTGTACGCATCGTCCCGGAATTCATCGGGAACGAACTCATGCCGCGGAACGGAAAGCATCGCTTCGAGAACGCGTGGCGATGCAACCCCGCGCCTGCGAATCTGATCCTCCACCATCGCGCGACGCGCGGATGCGAATTCATCCATGCCAGGGTCTGGGAATCGCATGATTGAAATTATAGCGCCGCAAACGGGGCGCCGGTGGAGTCTCAGGCACTACTTGAACCGCGTCTTGCGGACAACGTCGAGCCCGAACGTGCCGTTTTCGTCGCGCAGGCCGACGATGGAGAACTCGCGGTTGATGGTGTACTCGATCTGAATGACCTGATACTGCGTAGTAGTGATATCCGTGATGTACGTTATGACGAGGCCGCGCGCGACCTGCTGCTCGATCGTAACGCTGGCAATGGAGTTTTGCTGCTGCGAGGTCAGCCCGGCGATCGACGGGCCGACGCGGAAATGGCTGATGCCGAACAGGCGCTCGATGCGTCCGCCGAGCTGGCTCGAAATGGCTTCGGAGAGCAGCGTGGAGGCGCCTAGTCCGGAGTTCTGCCCGGTCGCGGAGCGTTGCGCGCTTTCTTGTCCGGTCTGTCCCAGCGCGAGCAGAGCGATGATGTCGCTTGAAGGCAGCGGTGGATCGGAGCGGTACGCGAGGGTAAGGCGGCTCGCCGGGCCGGTAAAATCGAGCGTGACCTCATACTGGCGGATCGTCGTGGTCGCTTCGATGTTGAGCACCGGATCGAGGCGGAACGGGTTCGCGAAGTTAATGTCACCGCGCGAGATCGTGTATTGGTTGCCTCGGAAACTCATTTCCCCGCTCAGCAGGTGAATGTGGCCGAGGAAAATCGGGTGCTCCCATGTGCCCCGCAAGCGCAGGTTCGCGTCTGTTTGAAACCGCGCACCGCTCCATTCCATGCGCGAATCGGGGCCGGAATCCGCTTGGATATCGAACTGCAAATTTCGCAAGAAGGGGGATGTCGTGGTCGGCGAGCTCACCGGCTCTTTCGCCGCAACCATCAGCCCGGCGATGTCAAAACCTTCGGCCATCAGCAGGCGGTCCACAACGATGCGGCCGGAAAGGGTCGCCGCCTGCGCGTTGCCGGAAAGGCGCAGTGTGCCGCTCAACAGCCAGCTCATTCCCGCCGGATAGCGGATGCGAATCTGATCGGAGCGCGCGTTGAGCGTGTAATTGAGCGGACCTTCCCCGTAGGCCGCGGTGCCACCGATGTTCAGATGGCCTCCGCCGCTTTCCGCAGTCACGTTTTCGAACATCAGGCGCGTAGCGTCAAAATTGAAATCACCTGCCACGTTGCTTAACCCCGCCGGAAAATCGCCGTAGCGCAGCGCCGCACCTTCGACGTGAACCTTTCCATTGAACCGGGGAGAGGGCACGGTTCCGGCAACCTCTGCGTTCACCTGCGCGCGGCCCGTAGCTTCCAGGCGCGGCACGAAACCTGCCAGCAACTGAAGGCTGACGGCGCCATCCACGCGCAGGTTCAATGCGCGATCCCCGGCAAAGCGCGCGGAACCGATTATGCGGAAATCCGTGTCGGTTCCGCGCAGGCTGGCCTGCTCGATGCGCACCTCATCCTGGCGATACGTCAGCCTCACTGGGCCGACGTTTTCCAGTTTTACGTTTTCATAGTCGAGCGTGATTCGGGAAAGGTTTGCTTCCACCGCAAGCGTCTCAGGGCGCGCTCCGAATCCCGCGATCGCCAAGTGGCCGTCGACCAGGCTGTGCCCTGTCAGGCCCGTGAGGTGCAATGCGGACGTAATGAAAGAGTCGAAGTGGATTTGCTCGACGGTGACGTCGCCAACCAGAGGATAGTCGCCACCGAGCGTCACATCCAGCTTGGCGGACAGCCGCCCTTCGGCCATAGCCGATTCGATCTTCGCCGATAAGCGATGGCCGTCGGAATCCGCGGTTCCTTCAAAACTTCCAACCACGTCGTTGCCAAGTTTCAAGTCCACCAGGCGGAGCGTTGCGTGCAATTCAGGCGCTAACAAGGAACCCTGGCCGCGCAATTGCACATTGAGCCGGCCTCCAATCGGAAGACGGGCAGTCTGAATTCGCTCGATGGCTTCGAGAGGGATGCCGGCGCCCGTAAGTTCGAGCGACACCTGCTTTGTGTCGGTATGATAGAGGAAATTTCCCGTGACCAGCCCGGCGGGCGCGCCTGGGGCATGCGCCGGCAAGCGCACCTCTGCGTTGGAAATTCGCACTTCGCCGCTGCGCATCGTCAGCTGCCCGCGCGCGCGGTCAAAGCGCCACGTCCATGCCGACGCGGCGGTCACGTCAAACAGTCCAGACAATTCCGGACTGGAGCGCGTGCCCTTGCCGTGGAATTGCCCACTGAGAAGGCCATGTGCCGGGTAGGAGGTCCCCAGCAGTCTTTGCAGGTCGTCCGTGTCAGCACCGACCAGGTTGGCATCGAAGGTCCACTCGCTATCGGAAGAAAAATTCCAGTTGTCGAGCGAGAGGGAGAGTTCCAATTCCGTCGAGGAGTGGCCACTGCGGACGCGGCCTCGAGCGAGAAGCAATTCGTCCCGCGAATACATGATCTCGCCTTCCACTTCATCCCAATACAGCGCGCCGTAACGCGCTTCGCTCCCTTTCACGTGGCCCGCGAAGGTGGGTGCGTCCAGCGGGCCCGTCAGGCGCCCTTGCCAGCGGAAATGGCCGCCGATGACCTGGGGATCCGTGTTCAACCTAAATATGCGGTCGATGAAATCATCGTAGGCAGAGAGGTCTTCAGTGTCGACCGTCGCATCGAGCGAAGAATCTTTCAATCCGAGCGCGCCACTCACTGTGATGCGGCTCGACGGCGTCATAATTTCGCTTGGCGCGAGCTCGACCTGCTTGCGGTCCAAGCCAAGATGATATTCAAACCGCGCGGACGCCGGAATCTGCCCGGAGGGCAGCGCGTCGGGAGGAGCCCAGAGCATGACGCCGCGCGAGTCCACGTGTTTGAAATCGGCAATCCAAGTAGTCGTCGAGTCCACGTCAACGCGGCTTCCCCAATGCAGCGGGATGACCGGCAAAGTGGAGTTGTCCTCGGCGGCCAGTATCCGGCTCAAGTCCATCCCGCGGGCTTTTGTTTCGGCGCGAAACTTCTGCCCTGAAAAATCCACATGCAGGCGTCCCGTGACGCTGCCGCCCAGCAGAAACGCCTCCAGATTTGGCACATCGAGCGAACGCTGGTCCGCGCGGTAACTCCCGCGGCTGGAAATGATTCCCGGGTGGAACCACTGATACTTCATCAAGACTTCGCCGGCCGTGTAAAGTCCGGTGACGTTCAGTTGTTTCCCGGCGTAGTGTCCCTCGCCCGTGAACTCCACATGTCCGCCCGGAGTACTTGGCTTCCGAAGGATGGAGCGAATATCCTCGAAGTTGAGCTGGCCGCGATAGCGGAAATTCCACGCAGGCTGCGAAAAACTGGCGAGGCTGGCTTGCGCGTCAATCTCGCTGTGCGGAATTTTCCATTGCAGTTGCGTCAAGGAAAGCGAATCCGGCCTGAGCGTGAATCTGGCCGAAAGATCCGACGCAAACGGGAGATACCGCAATGCCGCTACTTTGAATTTCTGCCAGCTCACGCGGCCGAGATAAGCCGGCCTTCCGGCATCGTCGGCGTAATCCATCGCAAACTCAAACTTTCCGCCCTCCGCCGTCAGCGGTGTGCGCGTATCGTTCCATAAAATCTCGCCGTCTTGGAGACGCAACCGGGCAATCTTCAGATCGAACAGGCTCTGGACAGGAGGTTTGCCCGGTTTCGCGGGCGTTCTGGGCCCCGCAATATTTGTCGTACCGTCGCGATCGACGCGCACGTGGGCCGAGAAATGCGACATGTCGACGCTCCCCAGCGAAATCTTACGGCCCCAGAACGATTCCACGTGAATATCGATTTCCAATCGATCGGCATGAAATAAGGGTGGGGTTCCCGCGGGTTCGCGTCCGTGCAATGTGAGCCCATCGAACCGCGCATGCAGAGACCGCCATTTGATATGGAAGCTGCCCAGTTCAACGCGCGCCCCGGTCGCCTTTTCAAGCTCCTCCACGACCCTGCGGCGCGCCCAGCGGTCCGCAAGTCCGCTCGCGACGATGTACGCGAGCGCGAGGGCAAGGGCTACCGCCGCCGTGGCGCACAATGCCATCCCATGTTTCCAGCGGAATTTTCTCTTCTTGTCGCTCATCTTCACGCGAACCAATTACCGGGCATCACGGCTTCGCATCGGACAATGTCACTTCGATCTTCAGCCTCGATTTTGTTTCATCCAGCCATTTTGTGGCGAGGTCTGTGATCGCGCGCTGCGTGAGCAGTTCGCGGATCTGCCCCTCAACATCGGCCAGGCGCGGCGCGGGCTGATTTTTCCTGGCCAGCTCCGGCAACAGTTCCTTCTGATAATAGTTTGCGATATCGGCGGATTGGATCTGCGCCGACGGGCGAAATTTGTAATCGATATAACGCTCGACGTAGATCTGCCGCGCAAGCAATTGCCGAACCTGCGCGGCGGGCAGTCCGAGCCCGTGCAACTTTGCGGCGTATGCCTCGGGACTTCCGAATTGCGCGACGAGCCGCGCGAGTTCACGGTCGACTTCCGGCTGTGCGGGTTGAGGAAAATGCGATTCGTTGGCTTCGGTTTGCACCATCCATTGCTCGATGAGCTCCGCAAGCAGCCGGTTGTCGCTCTCCGCGCGCCCCTCGACCAATTGCTGGAATGCCCCGAGTTCACGCACTTGGCTCAGCAAGATGATGTCGCCTTCTATCCGCGCCGCAATGCGATCGACCACGCGCCCCGTTTGTCCCTGCGCTGTCCGGCGCGCCATTGCCGGCGAGGCAGCCACAAACAGCAAGGTCAAAACGAAGATGGAAGTCGCGCGCCGCATCAGAAGGTCGTCCCCAAATTGATAAAAAATTGAAATGACGGCAGCCGGGAAATCGTTGCCTGACACGCCGCAGCGGCAGTGGCCGGGCACGTTCCACTCTGTACTATGAAACGGGCCGGGTTGAGCTGATAACCCAAGTCGACGGCAACGGGTCCAATCGGTGTGCCGTAGCGAAATTCAAACCCATTGTTCTGACACTCGGAAACACGTTCCCGGCGTCGTAGAAGACGGCCCCGCCCAATCGATTGCCGATCAAAGGCAGGTGCATCGGAAAACGCAAATCCTGGTTGAACACCAACAGGGCCTGTCCGCCGATCGGAAATCCAGATACGGGATCGCGCGGCCCGGCTTGGTTAAGCGTAAACCCGCGCAGTGATGTGCCACCGCCCGCGAAGAACCGTTCGGGGAGGGGGATATCGGTAGAGAGCGTGTTGCCGTACGGCGTCTGCACGCCAAAACGAACCGATCGGGCAAACACGAGCCGGCGGCCGATCGGCTTGTAAGTGGAATTCTGGAGAAACAGTCGAACGAAATCGACCGACGAGGCAACGGGTTTCATGGCCACAGCCACGTCGATATTTTCGAAGTCTCCGCGAGTGGGGTCGGCCGGATTGTTGCGGCGGTCCCGGAGCCAGCTCGCGCCGAATTCCGCAATATCCGTATTCTGGTTAAATAGCGGGAGTTGTTCCAATGAGATGGTATTTACGTTGAGGCTCGTTTTTACTTTTCGGTACGCGTAACGGTAGAGCAGCGAACTCGCACTGGATAACCGCTGGGCGAGCTGCAACGACCCCTCGTAACGCCTGGAAGTAAATGTCTGGATATTCCGGGCCTTTTCAAAAAAGGCCGTGACCTGCAAGCTGAAATTGGGCGACGCGAAATAGTTGGGCGCCGTGTAGGCCAGCAGCGCGCGCCCCTGGATCGTGCTCGCGCGCACCTTAAAGGAGAGCGCATCCGCGCGTCCGGTGAGATTTCCTTTCGTGATTTCCAGAATGCCCCGGGGAGCTGCGCTGAACCCGGTGCCGGTAGCTCCACTGCCTAGCCGCTGCGCCTCGAAACCGAAACCGTATGCCAGGGTGTAGCGTCTGGCTTCATCCACCATCACCACCACTGTTTTCTGGGCGCTTTCCCCCTCGGGGTTTTGCGGCGCGATCGAAACGCGGCTGAATATCCCCAGGTTGTAAAGCTTTCTCTGCGTCTCCACGACGGCGCCCTCGCTCAGCGGTTCTCCGGCGTGAATCCCCACTTGGCGTGAGATCACACCCGGGCGAGTGTGTTCGTAGCCGCCGAGGAGCAGGCTCGCGACCCGGACCTGGCGCCCTTCTGTAATGTGATACGTCAGCCGCACGCGTGGAGCCTCACTCGGGTCCGGCGGCGGCACCTTTTCCACGTCCGCCGAAAACTGCGCTTCCGAGAATCCCTGGTCGTAGTACAGAGCCAGTATGTTGTCGCGATCCGAAGAAGTATTGAAGTCGGAATAAGGCTGGCCCCGCGTGGATCCGATGACACCAAGCAGCTCGTCCTTGGTTAGTTGCTGATTCCCTTCGACGGCGAGGTCCGCGACGCGCGTCTGCTGGCCTTCCTTGATATCGAATCGCACATATAATTCTCCATGGCGCCCCTGATAGTCATCCATGATCTGATCGCGGACCTCGGATTCGTGAAACCCGTTTGCGTCATAAAGAGTTCGGATCGACGCCACGTCATCCTGCAACAACGTCGTCGAATACCGTCCCGCGGAAGCATACCCGGCAGGCTGAATTCTTAACCGGCCCAGGAGAAGGGCAGAGCTGAAGTACTTGTTGCCGGAAAATTCCACTCCGATCAGGCGATGGCGGTCGCCGCGGTCCACAAGGTAGGTGACGACTCTGGCGGGGGGATCCGATGTGTTAGCCGCCTTCTCCGCGCCAGATTCCGACGTGGTGTAACTCACTTGTGCGTCAAAATAACCGTCGCGTTCGAACCACTCGCGTAACCCACGCCGGCCTTCCTGGAGAAGGTCCTCGTCGACCGCGCCTTCCTCGTAGATCGGCACTAATTTGCGGAGAGTGCGCGCGGGGACCTTCGCCCCTTCGACCGTCACGCGCACTTCCAACCCGGCGTGAAACGTGACTTCAAGCGGCACAGTATTTGCCTTTGCATCGTAGACGCCTCGATGCAGCGTGACGCGCGCGCCCAGATAGTCCTTTTTCGCCAGCCACTTTCGCGCGCTTTCGGCGCCGCGATTCAAGCGGTCCGCTGTGATTTCGCGTCCTGTCTTTAGCTTCAGCCGGCCGCGAAGTTCCGTCTCAGGAAAGTCGGTCTCGTTTTGAATCGTGATGGCGCCGATCCGCGCCCGGGCGCTTGGCTTTACGCGCACCACAATGTCCACCTGGAGCGTGTCAGGATGTGGCGTCGCTTCGTACTCGATCTTGGACTGATATAGTCCGTCATCTTCGAGCGTCTGCCGGAGCCGGTCCAGCGCTTCCTTCATGTCGCTCTCGCGGAATGTTTCGCCCAGGTTCAGCCGCAGCGCGGAAAGCGCTAGTGATTCGCCGGGTGGCTCGCGCAATCCTATAATTTGCACTCGATTGATGTAGAAGTTCTGGCGGACCACGAAATCCAAGCGCACACCGCCCGGGACATCCGTCAACTCAGCGCGCAGATCCGCGAAGCGGCCCGTACGGAACAGCTCTCGCAAGCTTGAACTTTCGGCATCCATGGAAAACGGCTGGCCGTGCTGGACTGTCAGCTGGGGAGGATCCTGTTCGAGCACCGAGCCGGATTCGGTGACCACGCGCACGGCCACGACCCGCGGCGGCTCACCGGAGGGGCCGTCCTGCGCGGAGACGAAACCTGCACAAGAAAAACAGATCGCGGACAGCCAAATGGCGATCCGTACGAGGGGACGTTGATCGCTCGGCATCATTTTTCACAACAAGACTAGCGTAGCATAGGCGAGTTACCCGACTGGCGCAAAATCTCCGCGGCAGGCGGAAAATGTCACTCACTTCCCCCTGATCGCTCCTCAGGCGCTATCATGGGGTCTTGCAACAATATTCTGGCGGGCCCCAACAAGTGCGGGGTCTACTTTGACGCTGAACGCCCCGATCCGATCGGGGCGTGGAGCCCACCAGAAAGTAGGGCCCGAAACCGAAACGGCGCTGCGACATGGATCCGAAACTTTACGAACGCTATTCGCGGCAGATTCTCTTCACCGAAATCGGCGAAGCGGGACAGCGACGCCTGCTCGAATCCTCCGCCGTACTGGTTGGATGCGGCGCGCTGGGCACCGCGTTGGCAAATCTGCTGGTGCGTGCAGGGCTCGGCAAACTGCGGATCGTGGATCGCGACTTCGTCGAACCTTCGAACTTGCAACGGCAGACGCTATTCGAGGAATCCGACGCGCGGGAGACGCTGCCGAAAGCCGTCGCAGCCGAACGCCGTCTGCGCGCAATCAATTCTGGGGTCGCGGTCGAAGGGATCGTCGCCGATCTCGGCCCGAAAAATGCCGAAGAGTTATTGCGCGGCTTCCCTCTCATACTCGACGGCACCGACAACTTCGAAACACGATTCCTTCTGAACGACGCTGCGATCCACCTGGATGTGCCCTGGATTTATGCCGCTGTGGTCGCCAGCTACGGTGTGACGCTCACTGTGCGGCCTGGCGAGACGGCCTGCCTCGCATGTGCTCTCGAATCGGACGCCCCCTCGGGAAGAGATGTCGGTTCGCAGGCGGCAGGCGCGGGCGCCCCCGCCGGAGTTGAGGACACCTGCGATACGGCCGGCGTTCTCGGCGCAGCCGCCGGAGTGATTGCCTCTATCGAAGCCGCCGAAGCGATCAAACTGCTCCTAGGCAATACGGAATCGGTGGGAGGGCGTCTGGTTTCCTTTGATGTGTGGTCCGGACGATATCAATCGGTGCGCGTGGCACGCAATCCCGACTGCCGCGCGTGCATCCGCCGCGACTTCCGCTACCTCGAAGGCGACGCTCAGCCCCACTTGACCATGTGCGGCCGCGATTCGGTACAGATTCACGAGCGCCGGCGGCAGCTTGATTTGGCCGAGCTGGGACGCCGCCTTGCGCCGACGGTTGCCGAGGTGCGCGAAAATGGGTTCCTCCTCCGTTTCCGTGTGCCACCCTACGAGATGACGGTCTTCGCCGATGGCCGCGCCATAATTAAGGGAACTCAAGACACAAGCGTCGCAAGATCGCTGTACGCGCGCTACATTGGCGCCTGAACGTGTACTTGAACGGGCGCGATCGAAATATTGTTTGTGCCTCGGACGGTCTGGTTTTGCCTTCTGTAGCGCCCGCCTTCAGGCGGGCATATGCTTGAGTCGAGAGTGCCGGCCTAAAGGCCGACGCTACAAAATGCGCTTCCCCCCATGGGTTGTCGCACAGTTCTTGTAGCCTCTCTTCATTTCAAATCTCGCAAACTTCATTTTTCTTGTGCAGCCGAGTGAGCCCGCGGCCCATCGCGTTCAGGTTTTCATCTCCGAGCACGCGTTCGATACGAGGGAATACGTCGTTCTCTTCAAAGCGCACGTGATCGTGGAGAAGTTTCGCGAGGCGGGCCATCGCTTCCACCTCGATCGGCAGTTTCTTCGCGCGCCGCTGCTCAAAATCCTGCACCGCGGCGCGAATCTCCGCATGGTCGGCGAGCAGGCGCATGATTCCGGCGTCCTGGTCGAGCCGGGTGTGGCGCGCGTAGGCCGGCAGCAGCACTTCCTCCTCCTCGCGAAAATGAATCACGCCCGTCTTGTGCCAGAACGCGATGAATTTGTCCGCCTGCCGCTCGACTGCTTCGGGGCGCTTCTCCGCAGACGCTTCGGCCGTGCGCCGCATCTCGAGCGCCTGAATCAGCGCAAAATGATGGTGCTGGCTCAACGGATGCAGACTCGGGTGGCGTTTCACGCAAAAACCTCCGCAGGTGACCAATTTCGCAGACCTGAAATTCGCCAGGGAATCAAAACCGCCTTGTGGGTCGGACCTTTAGGTCCGACAAA
>WNFA01001229.1_pt1 | contig 20829 bp, 19 predicted proteins | sample 5400481 | NCBI WGS metagenome assembly WNFA01 (sample SAMN13153340, study PRJNA577476) | soil metagenome | isolation source: 120 cm saprolite under Douglas fir tree site 2 hole 1 replicate 2 | place: USA:California | collected 2015-04-18
GCCGCCGCCAGCGCAAGAGCGACGAAGTCCGAGTCCAGGCGGGGCAGCACGACCTGCGCTTCCGGGTCGCCGAACCGGGCGTTGAACTCCAGCGTGCGGATGCCCGACGGCGTGAGCATCAGCCCGGCGTAGAGGACGCCTCGAAACTCGTCGCCCGAATCCGCCAGCTCGCGGATCGCGGGCCGGAGCACGGTGCCCAGGATGTCGTCCAGCACCGCAGCATCCACGCCGACTGGCGGCGAGTACGCCCCCATGCCTCCGGTATTGGGTCCCCGGTCGCCGTTGTGAGCACGCTTGAAGTCACGCGCAGGCGCGAGGGCGATGACGTCGGTCCCGTCCGTGATTGCCAGCACGGAGAGCTCGGGTCCCTGCAGCTTTTCCTCGACCACGATGGTGGCGCCACTGCGCCCGAAACGGCTCTGGACCAGCATCGCGTCAATCGCTGCGTTCGCCTCGTCGACGCTTGCGCAGACGATCACGCCCTTCCCTCGGGCGAGCCCATCCGCCTTGACCGCGACCTTGCCTTCGTGCTCGCGGGCCCAGGCGCGAGCCGCCGCCGGTTCGGTGAAGACGGCGTACTCGGCCGTGGGAATGCCGGCCCGGGCCATGAGCTGTTTGGCGAAGGACTTGCTCGACTCGATGCGGCCCGCGCCGCGATTGGGGCCGAACACGTTGAATCCAGATTTGCGCAGCGCGTCGCCCATCCCCGCGTCCACGGCCACCTCCGGGCCCAGGACGACGAGGCCGATCCGCTCGCGCTTGGCGAACTCGACCATCCGCACCACGTCCGCCGCGCCGATGGGGATGTTTCGGGCCATGCCGCCAGTGCCGCCATTGCCCGGTGCGCAATAGACGCGCTCGACCAGCTCCGACTGCACACACTTCCAGACCAGTGCGTGCTCGCGGGCGCCAGACCCAATGACAAGAACTTTCATGAGTGGCGGTTATTGGATCACGATCGCGCCGGTAGTCAGGCGCCGACTACTCCCACTCGATGGTGCCGGGCGGTTTGCTCGTGATGTCGAACACGACCCGGTTGACGCCTTTGACCTCGTTCACGATCCGGTTGCTGATCCGCGCCAGCACCTCGTACGGCACCCGGGCCCAATCCGCGGTCATCGCATCTTCGCTGCTGACGACCCGTACAGCGACGACGTTGGCGTAGGTGCGATAGTCGCCCATCACGCCCACGGTCTGGAGCGGCGTCAGAACTGCAAAGGATTGCCAGACCTGACGGTAGAGGCCGAAATGCTTGATCTCGTCCACCACGACCCAATCGGCGTTGCGCAGGATTTCCAGGCGCTCGGCGGTGACCTCTCCAAGGCAGCGGATCGCCAGGCCCGGCCCGGGGAACGGCTGGCGGTACACCATCTCCTCCGGCATGCCGAGCTCGATGCCGACCGCGCGCACCTCGTCCTTGAACAGATAGCGGAGGGGCTCGATGAGCTGGAATCGCAAGCCGGGCGGCAGCCCGCCGACGTTGTGGTGGGTCTTGATCTTCACGGCAGTCGACGACACATCGGGGGCGGTGGACTCGATCACGTCGGGATAAAGCGTCCCCTGCGCGAGGAAGTCGATGTGCCCGAGGCTCTTGGCCTCGGCTTCGAAAACCGTGATGAACTCCCGGCCGACGATCCGTCGCTTTTCTTCGGGGTCGATGATTCCGCGCAGCGCGTCGAGGAATCGCGCTGTGGCGTCGACGTACTTGATGTCCATATCGAGGTTGCCGTGCATCACGGCCAGCACCCGCTCGGACTCCTCTTTGCGCAGGAGGCCGTTGTTGACGAACACGCACGTCAGCTGGTCGCCGACGGCGCGGTGGATGAGGGTGGCGGCGACGGCCGAGTCCACGCCACCTGAGAGCGCACAGATCACGCGACCATCCCCGACCTGGGCACGGATGCTTTCGATCGCCTCGGCAATGAATGAGCCGGCCGTCCACGAAGGGTCGCAACCGCAGACGCGATAAAGGAAGTTGCGCAGCACCTCACGTCCGCTCGGGGTGTGCACGACCTCAGGATGGAACTGGATCCCATAGATCCCGTGGCCGTCGGTGAATGCGGCCACCGGCGAGTTGCCGCTCGAGGCGAGGGCGTGGAAGCCCGGCGGCATCTCGGTCACCGCGTCGCCATGGCTCATCCAGACGGGGAGCTCGACGTTGAGCCCTTCGAACAAGGCGGCCGGCTCCCTGACGGCGAGCAGCGCGGGCCCGTACTCATGGGCGCGCCCGGGATCGACCTTGCCGCCGAGATGGTGGGCGATGAGCTGCATTCCGTAGCAGATGCCGAGCACGGGAATGCCGGCCCGGAGCGCTTCCGGGTCGACCTGCGGGGCATCTTTCTCGTAGACGCTCGCCGGGCCTCCGCTGAGGATCAATCCAGCCGGCTGGCGCTCCTTCAGCTCGGACCACGGAGTCGTCCCGGGCACGAGCTCGCAGTAGACCTTGGCCTCGCGCACGCGGCGGGCGATCAGCTGGCTGAACTGCGACCCGAAATCCAGGACGAGGACGGTTTGCTGGCGCACCGCGGGCGTGGTCTCCTTCCGAGGCCGGGCAGCCGCGGCGGTCCGGCTCAGCTCAGCCCTTCCCCATGCCCACGTGTTGCGACTGCTGGAGAGACTTGCCCTCGGACGTGATCGACGGAGCGATGACCATCTCCACGTGCTGGAACTCGGGGATGTCGTGCGCGCCGCAGACGCCGAGCGCAGACCGAAGGGCGCCCGCGAAATTCTGGCTGCCGTCGTCGACGCGGGCCGGGCCGAGCAAGATCTCTTTCAGCGTGGCCTTCGTGCCCACGTGGATTCGTGTGCCGCGAGGGAGGTTGGGATCGGGCGTCGCCATGCCCCAGTTGTAGCCCTTGGACGCCGACTCCTCGGCGCCGGCGAACGGCGTCCCGATCATGACGGCGTCTGCGCCCGACGCGAACGCCTTGCAGACGTCAGCACCGATGCGCATGCCACCGTCCGTGATGACGGCGACCCGCATGCCACCCCTGCGCATGTGCTCATCGCGCGCAGCCGCGACGTCGGCGGTGGCGGTGACCTGTGGGACACCCACGCCCAGGACGCCGCGCGTGGTGCATGCGGCACCTGGGCCGACCCCGACGAGGATGCCCGCGATGCCCGTTTCCATGAGCTCCAGCGCGGTCTCGTAGTGAACGCAGTTGCCGACGATCACCGGGATTTCGCAATTGCGCACGAGCTCTTCGAACGCAAGTTGGTGATAGGACCTTGACGAATGGCGCGCCGTGAGCACGGTGCCCTGGACGACCAGCACATCCGCACCGGCCGCCTGCACGAGCTGGGCGCGCTCCTCCGCTCGAGCAGGCACGGTGGAAACCGCGCACGGCACCCCTGCGGCCTTGATCGTTTTGATCCGTTCGGTGATGAGGTGAGGCTTGACCGGCTCGCGGTAGACCTCTTTGAGAACTGCATTGATGGTCGCCTTGTCGGCGGCGGCGATCCGCTCGATGATCGGCTTCGAATCTGCGTAGCGCGTGTGGACGCCATCGAGGTTCAGCACCGCGACTCCGCCGAGCTTGCCCATCGCGATCGCGAAGTCGACGTCGACGACCCCATCCATCGCCGCACCCCAGACGGGGATGGCCAGCCGGAAGTGTTCGCCCATCGCAAACGAAATGTCGACCTCGTCTGGATTGAGCGTGACGCCACCGGGTACGAGTGCGACCTCGTCGAAACCGTACGCGCGCCGCGCGCGCCGCCCGATCCCGATCTCGAGGCCAGACTGCTCCCCGGTCAACGCCTCACGGGTTGCGAGCCGGCTCTGATTCAGGGTGTGCTTACTCCAATGGCGGTGGGCTGCGCTGAATTATAAGAGATAGCGTGAGCGCGCCGGGTGGGGAGACTCGAGCAACGCAAATCGCCTCCCCATTCATGGGGAGGTCGGGCTCTGCTTGCAGAGCCCGGGTGGGGAGACCCTGCAACCCATATCGCCTCCCCATTCATGGGGAGGTCGGGCTCTGCTTGCAGAGCCCGGGTGGGGAGACCCGTGCAACCTATATCGCCTCCCCATTCATGGGGAGGTCGGGCTCTGCTTGCAGAGCCCGGGTGGGGAGACTCGAGTAACCCATATGCTTTCAGAGATGTATCGCACCCTCGAGTATTTGCGAGGCATCTCTGGCGACGACGTGCGCCGCCTGCGCGCGACCGGGATCAGGCACACGAACCAGCTCCTGCACCGGACGTCGCTCGAAATCGATCGCGCGCGATTGTCCAAGCGCACGGGGATCACGACCGAGAGGCTGCTCGGGTTCGCGCACCAGTGCACGCTGATGGAGGTGTCGGGCATGGAGCGCCACCTCCAGACCATCCGCCGATTCGGCGTCGAGACCATGAAAGACCTGCGCGCCCAGGACGCGGACGACCTCCACAAGAAGCTGGCCGACGCCGTCGGGCTCGCGGGCGCGCCGCGCCGCTCAGACGTGCAGTACTGGATCAGCCAGGCGACCGCGCTGGACATCATCGAAGAGCCCGAGCCGACGCCGCCGCTCCCTGTGGTGAACTAGCGGCCGTTAGACAAAGACACCTCGGCGCAGCTTCAAGTTGTCGTAGATGCCTTTCTGAATCGTGTTACGCACCTCGTCCGAGATCGTCATGACCAGGTGGTTGTCGTCGGCGGCTGAAGGCGGGTGGGTCTCCGTGTGCACCGGCGGGTGAAACTGGATCCGCCATTTGCTGGGCAGCGGGATCATGCCCAGCGGCCCGAGCCACGGCCACATCGGCGTGATGGGGAAGTAAGGCAGCCCGAACAACCTCGCCATCGGCGCGAAGTCCGCGATCATCGGATAGATCTCCTCAGATCCAACCACGGAGACTGGGATGATCGGCGATCTCGCGCGGATCGCGGTGGAGACGAAGCCTCCACGGCCAAACCGCCGTAAGCGATAGCGGTCCTTGAAAGGCTTGCCGGTCCCCTTCACGCCTTCGGGAAACACCAGGACGAGCTCATCCCGCTCCAGCAAACGGCGCGTGTCATCGGGGTGTCCCACGGTCTGGCCGGTGCGCCGCAGAAACCAGCTGAGCATCGGCATGCCCATGAAGAGGCTCGCGACCAGGGCACGCACATGCCGCGGGTGGGGGTGTTCGGCGAACATCGCCGTCTTGATCATCGTGCCATCCCACGGCAGGACGCCGGCGTGGTTGGCGACCAGAAGCGCGCGCCCAGTGGCCGGAACGTTCTCGATCCCGGTGGCCTCCACCCGCCAGAAATCGCGATACAGAACTTTGAACACCGACAGGAACGACTCCGTCCACTCCGCGTCGAAGCCAAAGTCGTCGACCTCGTAATTGGGACCGCGCCGAGCCAGCTCGCCCTGCCGGTACAGAAACTGGATGACCGCCATGACGCGATTCATGTCGATGACCTCGCGGCCGGTCATCTCGCGCAGGCGCGTGGACAACCCGTTGATGCCCTGAATCGCGTACATGGGCGCCTGGCGCTGGAGTCGGCGGATGGGTTTGGGCACTCGCAGGAGAGAGGCGCGCGGCGGCGCGACCACTTTGGCCTTGCGGCTGCGGCGGCGCAGCTCTTTGCTCGCGAGCGCAGTTGTCCGTTGGGCCGTCAACGCCGTAGGGCCAGGGCAGCATGCGCGTGCCCGTTTCGTTCCCGCCGCCGGCGGCGCTGAAGGTAGACCTGGAGCTCGTACTCCTGCGGCGGTGAGGGGGCCTCGATCACCTCGACGTCCTTGCCCCGGGCCAGGCTGTCGATCACCGCCCGCGTGTTGTACGCCGGCTTCCAGCCAAACGCCGCGGCCAGGCTGGAGCAGTCCGCGACCGACCCGAATGCGAGCACATCGGTGAGGTGCTCCGAGAGGTCGACGCCCGCGGCACGGAGGGCGAGGCGTCCGAGCCACCGGCCATAAGGCGGCAGGATGGGCACGGCCCTCCCGCCCATGATCGCGATCGCCTGGCTCAGGAGCACGATGCCGTCGGCGGCAACGTTGAACACCCCTTCATGGGCCCCCATCGTGGCGCGCACAAATGCCTCGGCCGCATCGTCGTCATGCAAAAACTGCAGGCGTGGATCGAATCCCGCAAACGTGGGGACGATGGGAAGGGACAGGTAGCTGCCGAGCTTGGTGCCTTCGCCGACCCGATAGCCGAGGCGCAGCATGCAGACGCTGCAGCCTGAGGTGCGGAGCGAGAACTCTTGCGCCAGCTGCTCCATCTCGAGCAGGTCGCGCTTGAGACCGTACGCGGGCCGATCGGAGCCCGCCACCTGCTCGGTGAGCAATGATGGATCTCCCGGGGCTGCGCCATAAACAGCCTGGCTCGACTTCACCACAAGTCTCCTGACCGGGCTCGATGGTCCCGCGCAGCCTGCGAGCACGTTCATCGTCCCGATGACGTTGGTCTCGTGAGCCAACCTGTCCTCCGCGGCCGAGTCCACGGTGACAGCCATATGGACGACGGTGTCGATGCGGAGCTGACGCACCAGCTTGCCGATCACGGACTGGCGCGTGTCCGCGTGGACGAAGTCCATCTCCTCGATCGCGCTCACGGGGTCGGCCACGTCGCAGCCGAACAGCGAGGGCACCTGGGCGGCGAGACGCCGCGCCACTTCCGCTCCGAGGGGATTGGAAACTCCGGTGATCAGGACGCGCTGAGGAAACGCCGGAGTAATCGCTGGGGTCACCCCCAGATTATGGATAGATCCCGCGCACCATCGTTGCGTTGGCCACCCTCTGCACGGCAATCGCATACGCGGCCAGCCGCATGTCGATGCGCTTGTTCACAGAGGTATGGAGGATCTCGTAGAAGGCTCGGGTGATGATGTGGTGCAGCTTGGTGTTGATCTCCTCCTCCTCCCAGAAGAAGGCCTGGAGGTCCTGCACCCACTCGAAGTAGGACACGATCACTCCGCCGGCGTTGGCGATGATGTCGGGAATCAAGAAGATGCCGCGGTCGTGGAGGATGGGGTCGGCCTCCGGTGCCACCGCCGCGTTGGCGCCCTCGGTGATGAGCCGGGCGTGGATGCGGCCGGCGTTCTGACCTGTGATTACGTCCTGCACCGCCGCCGGCACGAGCACGGTGACCGGCAGCTCGAGCAGCTCCGCATTCGTGACGCCGTCAGCCTTCTTGAACCCGGTGACACCGCCGCGGACCTGGCGATGCTCGTCGAGGGCGTTGAGGTCCAGGCCGTTGGGGTTGTAGACGCCGCCCTTCGAGTCGCTGACGGCCACGACTTTGAGCCCTGCCTCGGCGAGCAGGCGGGCTGCCGACCTGCCCACCTGGCCGTAGCCCTGGATCGCGACGGTCGGCGCCTCGTCCTCCACGTGGAGGTACTTGATGGCTTCGAGCGTCAGGTACGTGGCGCCGCGCCCAGGGGCGTCGACGCGGCCCTCCGACCCACCGATGTCGACTGGTTTGCCGGTGACCGCCGCCGGCACCGAGTGGCCAGAGTGCATCGAAACGGTGTCCATGATCCACGCCATCACCTGTGGGTTCGTGCCCATGTCCGGCGCCGGGACGTCTTTCTCGGGGCCGATGAGGATCGCGATCTCGGTGGCGTAGCGGCGGGTGAGGTGCTCCAGCTCGCTCAGCGAAAGCTTGGCCGGGTCGACGGCGACCGCCCCCTTCGAACCGCCGTACGGCAGCCCCACCGCCGAGCACTTCCAGGTCATGAGCATCGCGAGCGCTTTGACCAGGTCGAGGTCGGTGTCAGGGTGATAGCGGATCCCGCCCTTGGCCGGCCCGCGGCTGATGTTGTGCTGGACGCGCCAGCCCGTAAACACGTGCACCGAGCCGTTGTCCATGTGGACCGGGAAGTGCACGGTGAGCTCTCGCTTGACCTCCCGGAGACCCGCGCGTACGTCGTCTGAGAGGCCGATCACGTCAGCCGCCGCGTCGAAGCGACGCTGGGCGCTCTTGAAGGCGGAAGCGCGAGTTTCGACCGCCATTTGCGGATTCCGATCCTACACCTCGCGACCTCCCGCGCCTTGCCTTGTCAACGAGAATTGCGTCATGACGCGCGACCGGGTCCTGGGCATCCTGGCTGTGGCCGTGGTCGCCATGGCGACAGGGTTCCTGGTGGCCGGCCAGGTCAAATCCCAGCTGTTGACCCCGTCCAACCAGGTCGCTCGCTACCAGGCGCTCGTGCACAGCGTCCAGGACCTCGAGAAAACCAACGAATCGAGGCGCGCCCAGATCGCCATCCTGCGCGCGGAGATCAACGCCCTCGAGGGCGCGGCGGCCCAGCAATCGGCCACCACGCAAGCGCTGCAAAACCAGGTCGCCGACCTCCGCGCTCATGCCGGGCTGACGGCCGTCCACGGGCCCGGGGTCGAAGTCGATCTCGGCAACGGCACGCCGGCGCCCAACCAGGGCGTACAGATCGGCTACCTGATCAACTACCAGGACGTCCAGGATGTGGTCAATCTTCTCTTCGCCAACGGAGCGGAGGGCGTGTCGGTAAGCGGCCGCAGGATCACGCCACTCAGCGCCTTCTCCGGCTCGGAGGGCGAGGTCATCATCGACCAGGGCCCGCCCTTGAGGGCGCCGATCAAGATCCTCGCCGTCGGTGACCGGGACCGCATGGTCGTAGCTCTGGACGACCAGTCAGCTCTTCCCGACCTTCGGGATCGCGAAGTCCGCTTCCAGATCGTGCTCACCATCAGCGGCAGGCCCGATGTGAAGCTGCCGGCCTACGACTCGAGCCTGCAGATACCCCATGTCAGCACCTCGTAGACGCTCCGCGCCGGCGCGGCGGCGATCGGGACGCGCGATCGAGATCTGGCTCATCGCGCTACTGGTCGCGCTGGTGGCAACCGTGCAGATTCGCAGCCAGGCGGAAGTGGAAAAAAGCTTTGTCGGCACCGACACGACCACACTCGCTTTCTTGCTCGACGACCTGCATCGGGCCAACGACGCGCTGTCGGCAGAGACCGCCGACCTTCAGCAGAGAAAGGCCGCCCTGCAGTCGGGAGGCAGCTCGGCCGCCGATCAGGAGCTCGCCGCCGAAGCCACGCGCCTGCGCGCGATCGAAGGGCTCGTCCCGGTCCACGGCCCCGGGATCGTCATGGTCGTCGACGCCGCGGGCCTGCAGGCGCTGGACCTTCAAGACGCGGTCAACAACCTCGCCGCCGCGGGCGCTGAGGCGATCTCCGTCAATGATCATCGGGTGACGATCGGGGTTCTCATCCAGCAGACGCCGAGCGGCGTCACCATCGACGGCGCGCTGGTCCTGCCACCGTGGACCATCTTGGTCATCGGCGACGCCAACCGGCTGGCGGCCACCGCCGAGCTCATGACGCAGCAGATGCGCGGGGACCGGCGTGTGCGGCAGGCGACTTATCGCGTCGAGTCGGACGTCGAGATACGGGCCGTGATCACCCAGCGGCCCTTCGTTTACGCGAACGGCGCGTAGAACCGCGGCCGCCGTTGAGCTTCTTAAGCTCCGCCGTTAATTTGTCGATCCGCTCGTTGACCCGATCGATGTCGCGCCGGCTCGGGATGCGCAGCCTGCGCAGCGCGCGCTCGATAGCCTCGTCGACCATCGCTTCCAGGTCTCCGCGCCGCCGCTCCACCTGGTTGACCAGGTCGCCTGGCACGTTGAGCGTCTTGCGCACGTAATCGAGCAGCGCCTGGCCACGGTCGTGAATCGCGTCCGCGCCCGCGTCCACCAGTCGGGCGGGCCCGCGCTTCTCTGCCGACAGGACGAGTTGCGACAGGGTGACCTGCGTCAGGTCCTGGCCGGTGTCCCGGTCGACGACATGGATCTCGTGGCCGTCGCGCACGAGCTCTGCGATGCCTTCGAGCGTGATGTACCGACTCGTCTGCGTGTCGTACAGCTTGCGATTTGCATACTTCTTGATAAGGTGTCGCTGAGCGGACACCGTCAAGTTCGCACCGTCATTTCAGGCCAATACTAACGCGGTGCGTTAAGGCCACCGCAAGGCATTGCAGGGGAGGTCGGGCATGGCAACGAAGAAGCGTGCGTCATCACGATCGAGGCTTTTGAAGAGGGCGGTCAAAGCCGGCAGGTCCTACCTGCGGCAAGCCGAAAGGAGGCTGCCGCCTGACGTTCGAAAGCAGATCGACCGCAGCATCAAAGATGGACAGAAGACGTTCGAGGGCGCGCTCAAGCAGCTCCGTATACGCCTCGACCGGACCGCCAGCCAGGTCGACCTGGAGAAGGCGTTGAATCGTCTCGACGGATTGAGCAAGCAGGTCCAGGCGATCGCGCGGTCAGCAACGGCGCGCCGTGCTGCCCCGACCCCGAAGCGCCGAGCCGCACGCCGGCCGGCAGCCGGCCGCCGGACCACCAGGGCAACCGCTCCAAAGGCGGCCGCGCCGGCCAAGGCAGCCACGCGCAAGGCTCCTGTGCGCCGCACCGCGCCAAGGCGTCGCGCTGCGAGCAGCCCAACCGTGATGCCGGCGACGGTGGAGTCCCCGTCGATGGCGATCCCCGACCCCTCGCCGAGGGAGCCCGCCGGCTAGCTCAGGGACCCGAAGACCGCCACCCCGCCCAGCAGCACCGCCCTCGGGCGGAGTCGGTCCCAGTCCGATCGTGGCGTGGCCAATGGATCCGCCTCGTAAACCTGGAGGTCGGCCAGCATGCCTGGATCAAGCGTGCCTTTGACATCCTCCTCGAAGGATGCATAAGCGCCCGTGACTGTGTAGGCCCTGAGCGCCGCCAGCTCTGTGATGCCGTTGACCCGGTCCTCCACGGCGGCGCGAATCCCAGGCCAGGGGTTGGGGTCGGTCACAACCGGCAGGTCGGAGCTGAAGGCCACCGGCACGCCGGCGCGAAGAAGTGGACCATGCGCCGCCAGGTGCCAGCGATCGTGGGCCCCGAAGGCCGAGGGAAACTCGCGCGCGAAGCGAGCGGCCATCGGCTGCATGACTGCGACCATCCGCAGCTGGGCGAGCCGGCGCTGCAGGTCGGGGGGACAAATGGTGCAGTGCTCCACGCGGTGCCTCAGCGTGACCGCGCCGGCCGACTCGACCGCATCACACATGGCCGCTATCGCGCCATCGCCGATGGCGTGGGCCGCGACCTGAAGCCCGGCCCGCGAAGCGGCGCCGACAAGCTCGCGCAGCTCAGCCGGTGTGGTTCGCCACACCCCTTTGCCCGAACGCATGGCCACGCGTTCCGCCCCACCGTCGACGAAGACCTTGATCGGCCCCGCCCGCACCACACTGCCGCCGAACCCGGCTCTCAATCCGATTCCCCCAGCGGCTTCGAGCAGCTCCCATGACAGGAACTCGTTGACGCGCATTCGCAACCGCCCTCGCTCGGCGAGCGACTGATATGCGCGGAGGTCGTCGGCGAATCCGCGGTTGACCGCGGCGCCGACCGAGGTGATGCCTCTCGAGAGGAGAAGGCGCTGAGCTTTCAGGATTCCCTCCATGCGACGCGTAAGCGACGACCGCGGCTGCACATCGGCGACCAGCCTCATGGCCGACTCGAGCAGGAGACCGTTCGGGGTCCCGTCGCGGTCGCGTCCCAGGCGGCCGCCCGGCGGGTCTTTCGTGGCCTCGGTGATGCCGGCGGCCGCCAAAGCCGCGGAGTTGGCGACCCGGGCGTGCCCGCCGCGCTCGTCGATGAATGCCGGGCGCCGTCGCGTCGCGCGGTCCAGCTCCAGCCGATGGGGCGCGCGCTTCTCGGCCAGCTCGTCTACGCGGTAGCCCATGCCTTGCTGCCACTCGCCCGGCTTGAGCGTGCGGCCGTGAGTACGCAGACGACTGACGATCTCGGCCACGCTGCGGGCGCCGCCGAGGTCCGCCCCGAAACGCGTCAGTCCGTAATAGACGACGTGCGCGTGCGCGTCATTGAACCCCGGCAGCACGGCGGCGCCCCTGAGGTCGATCACGCGGGTGCGCGGCCCGCGCCAACCCATGACCTCGGCACCGCCGGCTGCCATCACCTTGCCGGCGGCGATCGCGAGGTGGCTGTGCGTCGCGAGGCCATCGCGCCCCAGGGTGCGAATGCGGCCACGAGCCAGTATCAGTCCAGCTTTCACGCGACACTAAAGTAAGGAAGTGGCTGAGTTGAGGCTGTCGGAGGACGAGCTTTACTACTGGGACGGCCGCCAGTGGATCAGCACCCTGTCCCCCGACGGACGCTCACGCTGGAACGGCTATGCGTGGGTGCCTGTGGCGCCGATGGCGCCGATGGCTGCGCCGGTCTATCCCCACTACCAGCAGCCCGCGACGGTACGGGTTCCAACGCCATGGACGAAGCCGATGCAGTACGCCGTGGCGGCCTGGTATGCCCTGTCCGGCCTCTATGCCGTCAGCCTCCCGTTCTGGATGTCGGGCGTGATGACGCAGGCCTTCAACCAGAGCTTTCAGCGGCAGGCGCAGCTCAACCCGAACGTATCACCGCCTCCGCCGGAGTTCGTGAGCAGCATGACCTCGATGATGTCGGGATTCCTGTTGTCGGCCGCTGTCATCGGGGCCGCGATCTGTGCAGTCATCGTGATCGGTGCATTGATGCGGTGGACGTGGATGTTCTGGGTCGTTCTGGTTTTTCTCGGACTGGGTACCCTGGGCCTCCCGATCAACCTGTTCAGCGCGGTGGCTGGATCCACTTATCCGGGAAGTCTCTACGGGTTACCTTCGTGGACTTACTGGCTCTCGGTGGCGGTTGGGATTCCCGGTGTGGCGCTCTTCATATGGATGCTCGTGGCCCTGATCCGGTACGGGCCATGGGCGACCACGAAGACCAGTGCGTGGGCCGGACCGTCGCCCGCTCCCGCTAGCTGAGCAGGCTCGCCAGCAGCTTGGGGTCGATGTTGCCGCCGCTCACCACGGCCACGGTCACGGGCCCCGGCGGAAGCTGCTCGAGCGCGGCGTAGGCGAGAGCGCCCGCGCCTTCGGCCACCACCTTCGCCGCGGCGGCCAGCTCGGGGATGGCGGCCCGCAGCCGAGGCTCAGGCACTGTGAGCCAGCGGTCGACGAGCGCTTTCATGAGCGGGAGCATGCGGGCGTCGTAGGGTGCCGTCGTGCCGTCGGCGATGGTGTCGGGCGTGATCGAAACCGGACCATCCGCCTCGAGGGCACGTGTCCACAGCGCATAGCCGTCCGACTGCACGCCGATGACCTCGACCTCGGGCCGAAGGCCCTTGATCGCGGACGCGGTGCCCCCGATCAGGCCGCCGCCGCCTACCGGAACCAGGACTCGCTCAAGGCCGGGGACGTCCTCGACCAGCTCCAGCCCAAGTCCACCATGGCCCGCCATCACGTCCTCGTCGGCAAACGGGTGGATGAAGACCTCGGGTTCTGATTCCCAGCCCCGGTTTGAGAGCCAATCGAGGAGGGCAGGTCGCGGCATGAGCACGGGCGTCCCGCCCCACCGCTTGACGCCTTCGATCTTGGTTGCTGGAGCCGTGTCGTACATCACGACTCGGCAGGAAACTCCAAGCGAATGCGCGGCGTAAGCGCATGCCTGAGCCGCGTTGCCGGCGCTGACGGTGATCAGGCCTCGGCTGCGCTTGTCCTCCGGCAGCGCCGTGGCGGCCGCGAAGAAGCCCCGCACCTTGAAGCTGCCAGTCGGCTGTAGGCATTCGAGCTTCAGGAGCGCGCCATCGACTGGCACCAGCGGCGTCCTTTGTACGTACGGACGCGCTCGGGCGGCGGCGGCCCGAATGCGGTCGAGCCCAATCATCTCGATAATCGTAGGGATGCCCATCTACGAGTACCGCTGCGAGGAGTGTGGCAAGCGCTCGTCGGCCCTGCTGCCGAGCTTCTCGTCTCCCGACCCGGCCTGCCCGCATTGCGGCAAGCCGGCACTCAAGCGACTCGTCTCGACATTCGCCACGGTCCACTCGGGTGATGACGGCGGGGACGATTTCGGCGGCGATGATCTGGGGGGCGGGGGTGACGACTTCGGCGGCGACGATGATGCCGGAGGCGGGTTCGACGGCGGCGACGACGACTATTAGTGACGCGTCCGGGATAGCGCTCGCCAATCCATCGGCCCAGGCGCCCGGGCTGCGCTGATGCCTTCGTCGCCTCCTGCGCGCGCTCGGTCACGCATCTACGCGATGCGCTCCCTCACGTGCTCGTCGGCTCCTTGGCACCGGGCGCCGAGGCCGCGCCTTGTCGAGCTGATTCCCGGACACGCCACTAGGTCGTAGTGCCCAGGACCTCGTTCGCCGCCTTGATCAGCTCGCGGCTGTGCGCCGAGTCACGGGCAAAGATCCGGAACAGCGTCATACGCACCGGAAGGCGCCGGAACAGGTCGAGCACGCGGCTCTGCTGATAGCGATCCTCGAGCGGATCGTAAAGGAGGATGTCGGCGGTCTCCGTGATCGGATTGAAGGCGCGCGACTCCTGCGCGGCGACATCGACCTCGAACTCGATCTTGCTCAGTTTCGCCGGTAGCCTCTCGCGGAGCATGCCCGCGAACTGCTCCCGCGTGACACTCAACGACGCGCCCGTGACGTCCGCCGCATCGGTGTGGCCCTGGTAGACGAGCCTCCACTTGAGCTTGCGAGCCACTACATCGGCCCATGCCTGGCCCAGCTCCCGTCGCCGAGCGTCGCCTTCGCCGAGCGCCCACCGGTTGACCTCCGTGAGCAGCGCCCACTCCGTGAACATCAGATAGTCGTCCAGCCGCTCGAGCGGGTTGCCGCCCAGGATCAGCTCGACGGTCGGGCGGAAGACCTCTCGCAGCTGCAGGTCGATGCGTCGAACGGTGCGGTGGAAGTAGACCTGGTGATAGAGGTAGAGCCGCGCACTCAGGAACATGTAGAGCGCTTCAGCGGCATGGGCGTGGAGGGTCAGGCCACGCTCAGAGATAAAGGAATAGTGAAGGATGCGCTGGACGTCCACCGGTCCGGCGGCGACCCCGCATATATACGAATCGCGAGGGACGTAATCCATGTTGTCGGCCGAGTACGCGCCGACCAGGGCCGGCTTCAGGGCGGCCAGCCATGGTGGGGCGACGAACCCGGCGAGGTCGGGCCCGGCGATGAGGTAGGCGACCCAGCGAGGATCGATGCGCTCTTGCGGCTCGAAATCGCCGTTCGGTGACGCACCGAGTCCGGCGACGAGCTCCGCCAGCGGTCCCGTGATCAGCGCGCGTCCGATGACCTCGTGGTCGATGCCCCACGTGTCCAGGTAGTTCTCGTCGAAGAAGTGGCCGAAAGGGCCGTGCCCGACGTCGTGGAGGAGGCCCGCCATGCGCATCGTCTCCTCAACCAGCGCCGCCGAGGGCGTGCCCGAGCAGCACTCGGCGAGCGAAGGGTACAGATGCCGCGCCCACTCGCCGGCAAGGTGCATCGCGCCCAGTGCATGCTGGAATCGAGAGTGCTCGGCGGTCGCGAACACCCACCACGCGCTCTGCAGCTGGTGAATGCGGCGGAGTCGCTGCAGCCACGCGGAATCGACCAGGTCCTGTTCCGCCGACATTCCCGGCACTCCGCCCGGCCCACCCTTGGTGATGCGGAGGTACCGGTAGATCGGGTCGCTGGACAGGTTGGTGCGGGAGTATTCCGCGGGCAGCTTCGCCATCACGCGATTATCGGCATCGCCAGCTCAGGCCATCCACGTCCGCCCATCGCGTCGAGGAAGCCGTCGACCGAGGTCACGAGCGGCGCCAGCCTGATGCCCCGATGCTCGGGCAGATACGGCCGCAGGTAGTCCGCGCCGCTTCGCCACTTGTTGACGGCTCCGCGCCGGTTACGCCGCGAGTAATGAAGGCAGCCCGCCGCGACCTGGATCAGACCTTTGTAAAAACCTGATTCGGGTCCTTTGCGATCGGGCATCCACTCGAGCTCCCAGACCTCATGCGCGTCCCAGTAGCGCCCGCTGTTGAAGAGCTCCACGCCGCGCCTCAGGCCGGGGGTCATGAGTAGGGAGGAAAACGCCGCCCGGCAGCCGATTCGATCAAGCCGCCGGGGCCCAATCGAAGCAGGTCCTTGGCGTCGGCGCGTCCGTAAGCGAAAACGAAAGGCAGCAGGAGGTCGAGCGAGCTCGACCGGCCGAAACCCGCGCACGAGGCGACGCCGACCACGGCCGCGTCGCCCAGACGCGCCAGCCAGAGCATGCTGCCGGGGTGCATCGGGGCGCCCAGCTGCAGGAGGTGCCCCCCGGCGTTGGTGAGCTCGGCGTACGCGGGGTCAAGCGGATCGATCGCTGATGCGCCCGCGAAGAGGACCAGCTCCGCGCTCATCGCCGCCGCTTCGGCATAAGCGCTCGCAACCGCGGCCGACGTGCGCGCGACCTCGCGCACCGCGAGCACTTCGGCGCCGTACCAGCCGAGCTTGCTGGTGACGGCCGCGCGGAACAGCTCGCGCGCTTTCGGTTTCAGGCGCTCGGTGGCCACGACGAAGGTCCGGAGCGGGCGGAACGGCAGCAACTCGATGATCGGGCCTTGCTCGCGCGCGATGCGCTCGGCCTCGTCAATCAGATGTCCGGGTACGGCCACCGGCGTGACCTTGCAACCCGCCACCTCCTCACCCTCTGCCACGGCCTGCCCGTCCATGAGGGTGAAGACCGAGACGTAACCGAGGGCGTTGATCGCGTCCACGAGCTCGGCGCGAACCCGCACCAGGCCGCGCTTCATCGCTATGAGCCGAGCCTGGCTCTGGACCGGTGGTCGTGCCTCCAGGTTAGGCCCCGACAAGGCCGCGGCGAGCCGCCTGGCGGCGGCATCCTCGTGCAGGTCTCCGTCCTCGAGCTCGACGACGTGGACCTCCCCAAACTGCCGAACTCGGTCCAGGTGATCACTCGTGAGCGTCGTGCCCTTGCGCAGGTCAGGGCCGAGGTCGTGCACGAGCACGCGTCCTTCTATGTCACCGGCGCTCGCGCTTCGGCCTTCCAACCTGTGAGCACGCATTACTGGGAGCATAGATTCGATCCCGTGACGACCGTGCGCCTCTACAACACGCTCACCCGCCAGGAGGAACCCTTGATCCCGTTGGAGCAGGGGTTGGTCCGGATCTACTCGTGCGGCCCCACTGTCTACCGGTACGTCCACATCGGCAACCTGCGCACGTTCATGCTCCCCGACCTGCTCCGACGCAGCCTCGAGTACCTCGGGTACCGCACCGAGCAGGTGATGAACATCACGGACGTGGGCCACCTCACAGATGACTCCTTCGACCGCGGCGAGGACAAGATGCTCGTCTCGGCGCGGCTGGAGAGCAAGCCACCCGAGGAGATCGCCGCCCACTACACCAAGGCGTTTGTGGACGACGCCGCCCTGGTCAACATCCGCCCGGCCGATCACAACCCCCACGCCACCGAATACATCCCGCGGATGATCGACCTCATCGGCATCCTGATCGCCAAGGGTCATGCGTACGAGGTGGACGGCACCGTGTACTACGACATCGCCAGCTTCCCCGCCTACGGGCGGCTGTCGCGCAACACCACCGACAAGCTGCTCGCCGGATCGAGGGGCGAGGTCGACCCCCGCAAGCGTCACCCGGGCGACTTCACGTTGTGGAAGGCGGCCGGCGAGCACCGCCTCCAGCTCTGGCCCAGCCCGTGGGGCCCGGGCTTCCCGGGCTGGCACATCGAATGCTCTGCGATGTCGATGTCGCTTCTGGGCGAGAGGTTCGACATCCACACCGGTGGCGCGGACAACGTGTTCCCACACCATGAGGCCGAGCTGGCTCAGTCGGAGGGCGTGACCGGCCATCGCGTGGTGAATCACTGGATGCACGGAGGCTTGCTTCTCCTCGCCGGCACGAGGATGGCCAAGTCCGCGGGCAATTTCTTTCGGATCACCGAGCTGGTCGACCAGGGATTCGATCCGCTCGCCTTCCGTTATCTCGCGCTGCAGGCGAAGTACCGGACCAAGCTGAACTTCAGCACGGAAGGATTGGCCGGCGCGGACCGCGCGCTCGCGCACCTGCGCGATCGGCTAGCGGATTGGGGGGCGCGCGGTGACGCTCCTGCCGGCGAGCATGAAGCTGATGAATTCGAGGCTCGCTTTCGAGCCGCGCTTGCCGACGACCTCGACCTTCCGGCCGCCATGGCGCTGGTGTCCGAGGTGATGCGCTCAGGCCTGCCAGGAGTCGACAAGGCGCGCCTTCTACTTCGATGGGACCAGGTCCTCGGGCTGGACCTCGACCGGAGCGCTCCGCACCTCGATTTGCCGGTGGGTGCAACAGTCCTGCTCGACAAACGTGCGCACGCCCGCGCCGCCAGGGATTTCACGACTGCCGATCGCGTACGCGACGAGCTCGCAGACATCGGGGTGACGGTCACAGACACACCCGAAGGCCAGCGCTGGAAAGTTGTGAGGCGTCGTGGTTAGGTGGCCAGCAGGCCGGATTCACTCCGGCCGTCTCGTCCCACCCACGAACCAGACACTCCGGGCGTGGTTTGCGTCGGCGATAAGGCGCAGCGTCCTCTGGAGCCCCCACGGCGAAGCCGTGGGAGTTACCCAGGTTGTCCCTCGTGAATGTTGTAGGGCCGAGCCTTGCGGCCCGGCCCCACGAGAGGAAGGGTTCTAGCGAATCGCCCTAGGGACTACCAGACGATGAGCAGCGAGCTCTCCGAGCTGGCGCCGGGGTTGGTTGGCTTGTGGCTGTTGCTGTTGCCATTGCCGGTGCCCGTGCTCTTGCCCTTGTCCTTGTCCTTGGCGTTGCCTTTGCCGTTGTTGGTGCCGTTGTCGTTGCCCTTGTGCTTGCCCTGGTTTTCGCGTGCCTTGCTGGAAGCGAAGTCACTGACACATTCGCCAATGCCGTGCACCCCAAGGCGAGCCGCCGAGGCTTTGCAGGCGCCTACCTGCGTCTTGACCTGCTGGCCCCAGTTGGTGGGATTCAAGCTGCCCGTGACCGCGACCTCGGTCGCGGCGCCGGCCACGACGACCGCAGCGGCGGCCACCGCGATACCGGTGAGCAGCTTTGCCCCGAGCGCGGCTCCCGCGCCTCCCAAAAGTCTCTTCATGATCCCTCCTGACAACGGGGCTCTCCGGAGCGGGATCGGCGCGGCCGCAATCGGATCCAGGATCCGGTGCAGCTCCCGCTCCAGCTCGCTTTCGAAGTCGCCTGTTCCGTTCATCGGCAAGAAGGAACCATCTCTGCCGCTGAACTACCCATTTTTCTTTGCTCCGGCACGTGACCCGGCGAGCAGTTGCTGGAGCCGGGTCCGGGCAGCCGCGAGGCGAGAGGCGACCGTCCGTTCGGGCACGCCGAGAGCAATCGCGATCTCGCGATTGGTATACCCGTGATAGTGACGGAGCACGATGGCTGCTGCCTGCTTCGGCGGCAGCTTTCTCAAGGCGGTCACGAGGTCGGAGCTCTCCACCACCACGGCGGGATCAGCCGAAGGGGCAGGTCTGCCGACGCGACGCAGAATGGCACCGACCTCCTGGAGCCTCTCCCGGCGCTGGCCGTTGATAGCCGTGTTGATGGCGATGCGGTGGAGCCAGGCTTCGGCGGGGGCATCGGGCCGCCACGACTTCCAGGCCTTGAACGCGCGTTCGAAAGCGTCCTGGGTGCAGTCCTCCGCGGCCTCGCGGTCGCGCAGCATCGTGATCAGAGTCCCCAGAATCCGCCGGTACGAGTTGCGATAAAGGCGCTCGAAGTCGGCCTCTGAACCGGCTGTGTACTCAGGAACCGCGTCCGCCGGCCCTTTCTCGCTTGACTCCGAACGAATGTTCGTATAACCTCCCCGGCGCGTGATGTCCAGCTCTCCTGCCTTTGTTTCCACTGACTTTCCGGGAGAGATAACCCTGGACCATGTCATTCCCGGTGCCGCCGCGCGTTTTGCTCCACTCCCTGCTGACATGCGCCCGGAGCTCGCGGCAGCGCTTGCCGCGCGCGGCATCGTACGCCTATACACCCACCAGGCCGACGCATACCACGCCGTTCGCAACGGCCGTCACCTGGTCGTGGTTACGCCGACCGCCAGCGGCAAGACGCTCTGCTACAACCTCCCCGTTCTCCAGCGGCTGCTCGAGCACCCCGAGCGCCGGGCTCTCTACGTGTACCCGACCAAAGCGCTTGCCCAGGACCAGCTGGCAGAGCTGAGCGCCCTCAAGTTCGGCCTTCCAATCGACGTGCGCGTCGATACGTACGACGGCGACACCGCACCTGGGCGCCGCACCGCGATCCGCGAGGCGGGCCACGTGGTGATGACGAACCCGGACATGCTTCACACTGGCATCCTTCCGCACCACACGCGCTGGCGCCGACTTTTCTCCAGCCTCGATTTCGTCGTAATCGACGAGCTGCACACCTATCGAGGGCTGTTCGGAAGCCAGGTCGCCAACGTCGTCCGCCGCCTCAAGCGCATCTGCGCTTTCTACGGGTCGAATCCCGCTTTCATATGCGCCTCGGCGACGATCGCCAACCCACTCGACCTGGCCACGAAGCTGCTCGAGGAGGAGAACATCGAGCTCATCGAGCAGAGCGGCGCGCCGCGCGGCGAGCGGCGGCTCATCTTCTACAACCCTCCGCTGATCAATCGTGAGATGGGCGTGCGCCGGAGCTCGATGCTCGAGGCGCGGCGCATCGCAGCGCCCTGGATTCGATCCGGCGTGCAAACGATCCTGTTCTGCCGCAGCCGCCTGCAGGTCGAAGTGATGCTGAGCTACCTGCGCCAGGACCTGGCCCCGCGGCTCGATGCTGGTCAGCGCGTGCGCGGCTATCGGGCCGGCTACTTGCCCCTCCACAGGCGCGAGATCGAGGCCGGCCTGCGTGGCGGAGAGATCACCGCTGTGGTCAGCACCAACGCACTCGAGCTGGGCATTGACATCGGCAGCCTCCAGGCGGCGGTCCTCGTCGGCTACCCCGGGACGATCGCCTCGACCTGGCAGCAGCTCGGGAGAGCTGGCCGTCGCTCCGGGTCCGTTGGGGTTTTCGTGGCGTCGAGCTCGCCGCTCGACCAGTTCATCGTCCGTCACCC
>WNFA01001446.1_pt1 | contig 20775 bp, 17 predicted proteins | sample 5400481 | NCBI WGS metagenome assembly WNFA01 (sample SAMN13153340, study PRJNA577476) | soil metagenome | isolation source: 120 cm saprolite under Douglas fir tree site 2 hole 1 replicate 2 | place: USA:California | collected 2015-04-18
TACATACTGGACAGGAGCGTGGCTAAGACGACTATAAGCGCGCTCAGACTTACGCTGAGCGGCTCCCGCTAACACTCTGGGAGCGGGTGATAGAAAGCTGGAAGGCGAATTACCTTAGGAATCTTCCCGAACAAATCCCTGGACTGCAACCTACGCCAAACTTGATTTGTAAATGATAAGAGCCATGATAGCATTGCGGTCTTAGGCGAGACCGGAAGCATGTCGGAACCAAACCAAATCCTTTCCGAAACCTCTTCGAACGAAATGACGCCACTTGGTGTATTCGATAACCCATGGTTTGCAAAGCTGGCAGTTGAACATTCCCAGAAATATCGGTGGGCTAAGCCTTTTCCGCACGCAGCCTTTGACAATTTTATTGATCCGCGAATCGCAAGAGCCGTGGCTCAAGCATGTCCAGAACCTGAACATATTGACTGGGTCGTTCGAGATAATCGGTACAACTTAAAGAAGTATCAACACGACGAGACAAAATTGCCGACGATGATCAGGCTAATGCTTCGTGAGTTCAACTCGCGTCAATTCATTCTATTTCTAGAGACGCTAACAGGAATCGACAACCTTCTACCTGATCCTTACTTCATCGGGGGCGGTCTTCATTTGTGCTCGAGGGGAGATTTCTTGAAAATCCATGCCGACTTTAACTGGCATCACAAACTTCAAGCCCATCGCCGCGTTAACGTGCTTTTTTACCTTAATGAGGACTGGCAAGCGGAATGGGGCGGTGCTCTGGAATTTTGGGATAAAGAACTGACCGGAGCTGTAGCGTCCTATTATCCTTTCTTCAATTCTGTAATCATTTTCAATACCAACGAAGATTCCAATCATGGCCATCCACATCCTCTCGCCTGCCCACCTGAGATCCATAGGCGGGCGCTAAATCTTTATTACTACACCACGCATCGAGATGAAGCGGAAATTCGAGATCCGCATTTCACGCTTTACAAGACTCAGGCTTCCTCTTTTGCGATGGAGTTAGGGGATGAGTACCGCAAAACAGTCAAGAATAGCTGAATGACAGCGAACTCGGTCGGCGTCCTTCATTCTCGCGCCCATGTCCAAGAAAGAACTCGGCCACCGACTCTGGGCGGGTATATTCCCGCCCTCGACGGCTTGCGTGGAATCGGCATGCTGCTCGTTATGTACTACCACTGTGCGCTCTTTTCTCCGGTGGGGAATATAGAGACACAATTCAAAACCCTCCTACAGTTGGCAATTCATAGCATGGACGTGTTTTTTGTCCTCTCAGGTTTTCTTATCACCGGGATTCTGCTGGATAGCAAGGGGAAGTCTCACTTTCTAAGAAACTTCTACGCCAGGCGGACGCTACGAATTTTCCCTCTTTATTATGCCTTTCTGGCAATCTGCTTTGTTGTGGCCCCCTGGATCATCACGTCGGGCGACTGGCCCTGGTACGTGCTCTATGCCTCTAACGTCATGATGGTTCTGAAGGGTCTTCGTCCAGAGTTTCTTGCTGTCACCTGGTCGCTGGCGGTCGAGGAGCAGTTCTATTTAGTGGCGGCCGTCACGGTTCGTTTCTTGAGCCGCAAAAGGTTGCTAGCCGTGTGCGCCTTCGCTATCGTCGGTGCGCTGCTTGTGCGGGTGGCAATGTGGCTGGCTGGGTTTACGATGATTCAGATTTTTATCTTCACGCCTTGTCGCGTCGACATGCTCGCTTGGGGGGCCGGGCTGGCCATCTACATGCGTTCATCGAACTACCGACCGCTAGAGACTTATAAAGCGGCTTTGGTTACGTTTTTTCCAACCGCGGCTGTGTTCGTGATTCTCTACATTTTTTGGTTCCGCATGAATCCTGAGTCCCCCGCATGGTTTACCGCTGGTTACACGCTCGTTGGGGCTATCTGTGCGCAGACAGTTGTCTTGGCGCTACATTCTCCAACGTTCAGCCGGATCCTCTCATGGCGTCCTCTGTTGTTTTTCGGAAAGTACTCGTATGGCATTTACCTGATCCACATTCCCGTGCGCGACCTGCTGCTACGTGTCTTCTTTAACAACGGCAGAGTCGAAGGGTGGTTCAGTTTCCCGATGGAGAGATACCTCGTCTTCTACGCTTTGGAAACCCTGGCAGTCATCCCGCCCGCACTCATCAGTTGGCATCTGTTTGAGAAGCAGTTCCTGAAGTTGAAGTCGTTCTTCCCAAGCGGGTCCGATATCGGAGTGGCAAAGCGTATGGTTGCCCCTTAGATTGCCTAAGCTAGGAAAGAGCCCTCGCGTGACCAACGGACTTCGCGATAATAAATTCATGACGCGCCCAGCGTGTGGTCCTGATATTTACTGCGGCGAATTCATGATGGCCGCAGCGCACGATAGATCGCCACCAGAAAAAATACCAGCGGACGCTTCCACTGCGGTACAGTTTCCGGGCAAGTTACGTTCTTGCCTCGACCGATTGATCAACCCAATGAGTACCTGTAATGTGAAGCTTGATAAGGTATGTAGAAACTCAAGACGGTAAGCGAAGGTTACAGCCTAATAGTCGTGATTCGATCAGGAATCGCGCGCACCTGGCAATCGACGCATCAAGTCAGTTCTCAGCCAAGATGTGGAACAGTCTCCGCCAGGCGGCGCTTGAGTTCGTGAAAGAGAACGCCAATTTCAGCATCGAGGACCCGAAGTTCTCTTTCAATGAAGGTAATATTACGCAGCGAGTGACCTACTGGCCGTCTGCTTTTATCAAACGCCTGCGATGAGGAAATAATAGACAAGGCCATGAGCTACGGTGGAATGATTGTCATTATCCCCACAAGAAATCGGGCCGAGCTGGCGCGGAACGCGTTGGATTCTGTCTTGAGTCAACCTGATTACGACGTTCAGATCTTAGTCTCAGATAATTCCACGACCTGCGCGGACCGCGCCGAGTTATCTCGCTATTGTCAGCAATTGGCGAGTGAGCGGCTGCGATATCTGACGCCGCCCGAACCCTTGCCGATAACCCAACACTGGGACTGGGCAATGCAGCAAGCGCTCTCGCTTTATGATTGCACTCACTTTACCTTCTTAACGGATCGCATGATGTTCAAGCCCGGGGCTTTGAAGCCTCTGATCGAAATCATAACCACCTACCCCGATAAGATCCTCAGTTACATGCACGATAAAGTTGACGATTTCTCAACGCCGGTCGTTCTTCATCAATACACCTGGACTGGCAATCTCTACGAAGTTTCTTCAACACATTTGCTGCAGCTTCCGGCGCAGTCCGTGATGTATGACTCATGCCTGCCGAGAATGCTCAACTGCATCGCGCCGCGCGACGTTTTGGATACTATCCGCCGGCGCTTCGGGAGCGTCTTTGCTTCGCTCGCGCCTGACTGGAACTTTTGCTATCGCGCATTAGACACGGTTGACTCCATGCTCTTTTATGACAAGGCGGCCCTCGTTCACTACAGTCAACATCGCAGCGCCGGTGAGAGTACTCATCATGGAGTCGTCAATGAAGCGTTTGTTGATTTCATGGATAATCTGGGCGCGCCGATGAACTACGCCGCGCCGTTCCCTGAGATCGTCACCGTGTGGAATGCGATCATCAGCGAATACTGCCACGTCAAGCAGGTGACGAAGAGCCCGAAATTTCCGGAGCTTAATCTGGATACCTACCGGCAAGCTTTAGCCGCCGGTGTTGACCAGATTAAAGACCCGCAACGCCGAGCCCACATGCGTGCGTTGTTGTCCGCACGCGGATGGAAACCTCTCGAGGTTGCCTCCGCTCCAGCTTCGCAGCCACCGCCTCCGGTCGCAAAGGTTGGCAAGCCTCTCTGGCCCCGCAGACTCGCGCGCAAACTAGTGCGCGAAACCAGGAACAGCGCTAATCATCTAGCGCGTCGGTTGGTCACGTCCCGCCCCAGCGCTCACGCAGATGAGAACTGCCTGGTCGAGAAGCAAGTGCCGCGAGTGGAGGCCTTTTCCGTCAACGCCATCGAATTCCAAAGCTCAGAGGATGCGCTGCAATACGCCCTCAGCCATCCGCGTGAAAGGGCCGCCGCATCCGATCATGAAACATTGATCCAGGGAGTTGCCGTACCCTTGCCCGAAAACATTTTATCGTTCTAGTATTTTCATCGATGCGAAATCTAAAGTTTTTGCAGTTGTGATGGATCCTGAAAATTCAGCGCCTTTGGGAGTCAATCTCATCGCCTACATTCGGGCCGAGATGGGCTTGGGGACTGCGGCTCGCGGCTTAGCCCTCGCCATGGAGTCTGCCAAAATTCCCTTCAACGTCATCAATTTCGAATATCAAAATCTTTCCTTGCACCGAGACACAGAATGGCAGCATAAAGAAGTCGGTTCTTCTTCCCACGACTTCACAATCATAGCGGTGAATCCTGATAACATTTTCAATGCTAGAGACCGCGCGCAGAAGCAATTCGTGCGCGATCGGTACACTATCGGATATTGGTTTTGGGAATTACCGGAATTTCCTGACGCCTGGCTGCCGGCGTTCTCGTTAGTGGATGAAGTTTGGACGGCCAGTTGTTTCGTGCAAGACTCCATCTCGTTGAAATCTCCGGTGCCGGTATGGCGTCTGCCCATGGCGGTCCGCCTGGGCCCTGCTGATAAATTTTCGCGCGCGAGTTTCTCTCTTCCAAAGCGACAGTTTCTTTTTCTGTCGATGAGCGATACGCATAGCACACTCGAGCGCAAGAATCCATTGGGTGCGGTGCGCGCGTTCAAGAAAGCGTTTTCCGGAAATAACAGGAGAGTCGGGCTGGTCTTGAAGATCAATAATGTCGGCAGCGTTTACGCAGACAACGAAGCCATCGCGCAGCTCAAAGAGGAGATTGCCGACTATCGAAATATTTATTTTTTGGATCGCGAAATGACGCGCGCCGAGATTGACTCTCTTTTGGCCGTTAGTGACTGCTTCATCTCTTTGCATCGCTCAGAAGGGTTCGGGCTGGGGCCGGCGGAAGCGATGAGTCTTGGCAAGCCCGTCATTCTCACCAATTGGTCCGGCAATACGGATTATATGACGATTCATAATTCCATCGGCATTGACTACCAACTGATCCCGGTCGGTAGAGTATTTGGACATTATCAGCCAGACCAAATTTGGGCCGATCCGGATCTGGAGCAGGCGGCCTACTGGATGAAACACTTGGCTCAAGACGATCAACTCGCGAGGAGAATAGGACTGCTCGGGCAAGAAACCATCAGAAACAAGTTTTCACCCGAAGTTGTGGGCAAGCTAATTCACCGGAGATTGCATTATTTGAAAACCACGGTCCTTTCTCGGCGAAACATCGATTCGCATGATAACGACACATCGCTTGACGCCATTTCGGACACGGACTAGCCTCTGAAACCCTTTCTGAATATCTTGCTGGTAGAGTTCGGCACATAAGATGAGCGATAACTCGTTGCACATTCCATTCAACCGTCCGTTCTTCTCCGGGCGGGAGGTTGAGTTCATCCAGCAAGCGATCGCGCACTCGCATATTTCGGGCGACGGAGTCTTCACCAGGAAATGTCATACCTTTCTTGAGCACGCCCTCGGCGTGCCCAGAGTCTTGCTGACCACCTCTTGTACGCACGCGCTGGAAACGGCGGCGCTGCTCCTCGACATCAAACCGGGCGACGAGGTAATCATCCCTTCGTTCACCTTCGTCTCAATCCCTAACGCCTTCGTGCTGCGCGGCGCTCGCCCCGTCTTCATTGATATCCGGCCGGACACTCTCAATCTGGACGAGTCGCAACTGGAACGGCTCATCACGCCGCGTACTAAGGCGATTGTCGTAGTTCATTACGCCGGCGTCGGCTGTGACATGGATACCATTATGCAAGTGGCTGGGCGACACGGCATCCCGGTGATAGAGGATAACGCGCACGGTTTGTTCGGCAAGTACCGCGGCAAGTATTTGGGTACCTTCGGCTGCCTGGCCACCCAGAGCTTTCACGAGACCAAGAATTTCACCTGTGGCGAAGGTGGAGCTTTGTTGATTAACGACCAACGGTACATCGAGCGGGCCGAGATCATTCGGGAGAAAGGAACTGATCGCAACCGCTTCTTCCGCGGCGAAGTGGACAAGTACACCTGGCTGGATGTCGGTTCAAGTTACCTGCCTTCTGACATTCTCGCAGCCTACCTCTACGCTCAACTGGAAGTGCGCGAATTGATTCAGTCGAGGCGGCAGCGGATTTGGGAGTATTACTATGAGCACTTCGAGAGTTGGGCGAGAAATTCCGGCGTGCGACTCCCGATCGTCCCGCCGCAATGTGAGCAGCCGTACCATTTGTTTTACCTGCTCTTGCCCTCGCTTGAGGAGCGCCAGGCCTTGATCGCTCATTTGAACGCTCGAGGAGTCAATAGCGTTTTTCATTACCTGCCTCTTCACCTCTCGAGGATGGGTCGGCAATTCGGGGGGAAAGAAGGCGACTGCCCGATCACTGAAGAGGTAAGCGATCGTCTGGTCCGCTTGCCCTTCTATTGCGATCTCACAGAGGACGAACAGATGCGAGTCGTGAATGCACTTCGCGAATTTGCAGAGCAGGAACTTGACGAGGTTCGTTGAAAATACTCATAGCCTCAGCGCGCGGAGAAAGACCAATCTTGATTACACAAGACTTTTCGAGAAGAGAGGTTAGCGGATTCATGAATTGGAGTTCCGATCGATGGCGCGCTTTTCCTTTTCATGCCGTTGTGATCACGGCCGTATTTCTCGCTATTTCCGCTGTGTTTTGGGGTCACATCGGACTGAACATCTCTGACGGGGGGCAACTTTGGTATGGGACTGCACAGACTGCTTTGGGCGAAGTGCCACTAAGGGACTTTCAATCCTACGATCCAGGGCGATACTACTGGGGCGCCCTCTGGTTCGAACTCCTTGGCAACGATGGCTTCAAGTCGTTGGCAGTTTCGGCTTTAGCATTTCAGTTCATCGGCATGTTTCTCGGGCTACTTGTTCTGCGGCGGCGAATACTGAAGACCTGGTGGGCGCTGGCGGCAGCTGGTCTGATGATATGGATATGGCTTGGAGGTCATGAGTCAGTCATCATCATATCCGCCGTTTACTTCGCCGTCCTGCTCGTGGAAAAACCTTCTAACCTCAGACATTTCAGCGCGGGCGCATTCGTCGGCATCGTAGCATTCTTTGGGCGCAACCACGGGCTCTATTGTGCCGTGGCTTTCTCGGCATTGATCCTGTTCATCTGGCTCAGAATCGACCGGCGTAAGCTCCCCGTCCGCGCCTGCCTATGGCTTCTTGGCGTCATCGTTGGTTATCTTCCCATGCTGGTAATGATCGCTTTGATCCCCGGCTTCTTTCAGGCAGTGATCGAGGGGATTAAGTTCAACCTCTACATTGCCAGACGTCTCCCTTTGCCAGTCCCCTGGCCCTGGCGCCCAGACTATTCTCGTTTGGGTTGGGGAGCCTCAGCTTTTGCATTTGGAGTTGGCATCTTGTACGTGATCGTGCCGATTTCTTACGTTGTGGGGCTAGTACATCTGTTGACTACAAAGCGTGACCTCCAACGAAAGACGGTGCTAATTGCATGTGTCTTCGTGGGGCTGGCATTCCTGGACTATACCTTCAGTCGCGCCAGCTTCGACTATCTTGCCATGACCATTTGGCCCGCACTAATCGGGCTGATGGCGATTCCTGCCGCCTTCGACCAACGTTATAAGAGAGTGCTCACGATTGGCGCGTGGGCGTTCATCCTCATTGCCTCGCGAGCTACTGTTTGGTCGGGAGGCTGGAGCGCTCGTTCCTGGCCTCTCAAGGTACCGGTAAATGCACTTGTGCGCTACCACGGCAATTTAGATCTTGCCTACCGGGAGTATGGGTTCGTAAGAACCGAAATCAGAGGAGATGATTTGTGGATAGATACGGCCACGGCTAAGACCATCAATGATGTAAAGAAGTTGGTCGGTCAAAAGTTAGCGCCGGATGAAAACATTCTGATCGCTCCATACTGGCCCGGCTTCTATCCGATCCTGCGCAAGAAATCTCCGGTGTGGGAAAATTACTTCTTGCTTCCACAGCCACGTGAGAAGCAGGAAGAGATGATCAACGACCTGGAGAGAAAGAACGTTAACTGGGTGATTGTACAGAATCCGCCTTTGGACGGACGCGAGGAGTTGCGCTTTAGCAACACGCACGCCTACATGTGGCAGTACCTCATGGAGAATTTTGAGCGGGTGGACACGGACTTGTTGCCTCCGGACTTCCAGTTTCGGCACCGAAAAAAGGTTGACGGAAGATGAAGTCAGTCGCCGTAACAGTATTAACGCCTATATCGTTAATCGCGCCGCGCGACCAGCAGCAAAGATCCGCCCATGGGAAACGAAAGCCCGGCCCGAATCAAGCTTCGCTCCACGTAAAGAACTTTCTCTAGCGCATTATTCGTCGAGGAACTAATCTTGAACTCCGACATCGGGTCGAACGCCTTCCCGTCAAACCGATGCTTGAAGCGCGAGAGCAACAGCAACGGCAACAGGATCGAGACGAATGAAGTGACTCTGACAACTTCAAATCCAGCTCGCTTAACTTTTCCGATCAGCTCGCGCGTCCGGTAGCGCCGCGCGTGACGAGCACAATCGTCAAGCGGGCTCCAGAGGAAGCGATGATGCGGCACAGTCACCAGAATGCCGCCGCGCTTGCGGGTTGCCTGATACATTTGCGCCAGGACTTCCTCGTCTTCCTTAACATGCTCCAGCACGTCAAAGGCGCCAATCACGTCAAACTCGTCCCGGAAAGGCACTCGCCGGGCGTCCATCTGAAACAACTCGACTCCGGGCAAGCGCTCGGCCGCAAGAGACAAACCCGCCGTGAAGATTTCGCTGCCGCATAAATTAAGTTGAGGGAAGGCCTGCCGGATTCCCGATAAGACGAAGCCGGTGCCGCAACCAATTTCCAAAAAGCTCCCGGCGTCGGGGAAATATCGCCGCAGAGCCCAGACCAATAGTTGATTGCGGGATCGAAACCAGAAATTGTTTGCCTCCAGTTCGGCGAGCTTTGGAAAATAATCAGCCTCAAACCCTTCATTCTCTTCTGCCAGCTCTGGAGCGAAAGCCAAACGACCATCGAGCCTTACAGGTTCGTTAAGGCAATAGGGACAACGCTGGCTCGCATAGTCGAAAGGTTTGTCGCAGTTACTACAGAGTCTCATGAGTGGAATGTGCAAGGAGGTATTCACATCCGTGCGGATGAGGTGAGCCTTATCCTCGGCTGGAGATAATAATACCAGCCACTACCAGCGCCAGTCCCAGAACTTTCGGCACAGTTATCGACTCGTTGAAAAGAACGGCGCTGAGAATTAGGACAAGCACGAAAGCCAGACTCATAAAAGGGTAAGCGTAGCTCAACTCGAACTTTGTCATTGCCGCCATCCAGGAGACGGCCGCAGCGACAGCAAGCAGCAGGGCGGTAAAAACCCATGGGTCAAACAGCAACGCCGTTAGGAATCGGATCCTTGGTAAAAGATGGACGGGTAGGGCGCCAGCTTTGGCTACCCGCCACTTCACGACTAGTTGACCGTAAACAGTCAACGAGATAGTGACAAATAGATAGAAGAATCCCATCGAACGAACCTTCCGTTCACTCCTTCGGATTTCAAAGCCAGTGACTATAACATCAGCGCCCAGCTTAATCCAAAAAGTGTAACTCAATCTACTTGATCCCCGGTTCCCGCACGGCCCCTTGAGCATTTGGTCGACAATCAGGTATCTTTCAGCGACGAAAGAACTCGATTAGGTTGATTCACCCGCACGTTAAGAAAGCCGCCGGTCTGGTCTTGGGATCACGACGCTTCCCACGCACAGCGGAGAGGGAGGGAGTAGTTTGCTGATGCATGACTTTCGAGAATTGATGGCGGGTGTTTTGGTGCGTCGGACGTACCGACAGCTAAATCAAGCACCACGGATACCGAATCGAGCTAGGAGAGATTGAACACCCTCTGTGCCGAATATCAGGAATCGACGAAGCTGTTGCAATTCACAGCACCCGTGATGGGTATCAGCCAGATTCATGTGTTAGAACGCCTGCCAAGAATGACAATGGCTAAATTGATCGTAACTTGGTAAAGAACCTCGATCGCTAAATCGATGAAACTTTCGGTCGTTACGACACTTTATCAGTCGGCTCCCTACATTACGGAGTTCGTCCAGCGAACTCGAAATGAGGTGGACAAGCTTACCCGTGACTACGAGATCATTCTCGTTGATGATGGTTCCCCCGACGAATCACTGCGCGTTGCTTTATCGCTATTGTCGAGCGAGCCTGGCCTGAGAGTCATCGAGCTGTCGCGGAATTTCGGCCATCACAAAGCAATCATGACGGGACTCGAACACGCCTCAGGTGATCTTATGTTTTTGATTGACGTGGATCTGGAGGAACCACCTGAACTCCTTGGCTCATTTTTCAGCGTGCTTCGTGACGAAGATCTCGATGTGGTTTTTGGGTTTCAAAAAGCGCGGAAAGGAAGATGGGTGGAAAGAGTCGGCGGTGATCTTGGTTGGAAGTTCATTAACTTCTTCCTCCCCATCAAAGTACCCCTGAACCATAGCACCGTACGCCTAATGACGCGGGACTATGTGAATGCACTTGTCCAGCACAAGGAGCACAAGACTGCCATTGGTGGCCTTTGGGTAATTACGGGGTTCAAGCAAAAGGGAGTGGAGTTCGAGAAGCTGTTTAATGGGCAAACGAGTTACAGCTTCAGTCGGCGGCTAATTGCTCTGCTGGACAGTGTCACCTCCTTCAGCGAGCTGCCGCTCTTTCTGATCTTCTACACTGGATGTGTAGTGATTGTCCTCTCCATGATGACTGGCGTATACCTGATCATCACGCACCTCAAAGGACACACGCCACCAGGATGGGCTTCAATAGTCGTTTCCATGTCATTCTTCGGAGGCCTGACTGTTTTCTCGATTGGAGTCGTGGGACTTTATGTCTCGCGAATCTTCATTGAAACGAAAGGTCGTCCCTATACTATTATTCGGCGAATTCACAGCGACCAGTAGTCACGACCAGTTGCCACAAGATCGAGATTGCTGTGATTATCGCTCTAGCAGAAACCCAAAAGTTATCCAGCCGGATATTCGTTCGGGCCCTTTGTTGGAGAATTGCCGGCAGATTCGCACCTCAATAGGCCAATAATCAGAGCGAACGCATCCGGGATCTTCGTTATGCCGACGGGTGTCAAAATGTCGCCATTGAACGACTTGGCGACCGAGATGAGTTGGGGAGTATCTCATGCCAATATCAGCACGTTCGATCTTAGCTTGGATATTGCGATGAGATGTTCTGGGTGAAAATCTGGACAGTCGTATGCCGCAGAAGAAGCTGATCCATATAGTCGGGGGCGGATTTCATCAAGTCCCTCTCGTGGAGATCGCGAAAGCCATGGGTTTCCGCGTCCTGGTGACAGATATGTTCAAGAATCCACCCGCCAGAGCCCTGGCGGACCACTTCGAACGGATCGATACGGTGCACAAAGAAGACACTCTGAAGTGCGCCCAAAAGTACGGCGTCGACTACGTTGTAACGGATATGACGGATGTAGCGGTGTCCACGGTTGCCTACATTGCCGAGAGTTTGGGTTTGCCGGGGATCGGCTACGAAACGGCACTTCGATTCACCAACAAGTATGTCATGCGAAAAGCATTGCAGGAAGCTTTTGCCGCACATCTTCCCGAGACCCACTATTTCGAAAGACCTGAGGATGCGGTTGATTTTTATCGCGAGTCAGGTCATCTGGATGAGTACGTGGTCAAACCGGTCAACTCCCAAGGTAGCAGGGGAGTCTTTTTGCTCGGCGAAGACGGAGCGCATTCAGATGAGCTCATTTATGCGGCGTTTGCCGAAAGCCGCGAACGGGGGATCCTCCTGGAAACGTTCGTGCCTGGTGCAGAGTATTCCGCCGAGACTTTCGTACGTGATGGCAAAGTGCACAACCTTACTTTGACCAAAAAATATCACTACAGCCAAAATCCCTGCATCGATGAGCGGAACACTTTTCTGGGAGATGTGGCCCCTGAGCTGGAGAACTCGATTTTCACGGTTAACGAGCGGATCGTGAAGGCCTTGGGACTCCGGTTCGGTAACACCCATGCCGAGTACAAAGTCAACAGCAGCGGTATTTACCTGATGGAAATCGCCGCACGCAGCGCTGGGGGCAGCATTGGCAGCAAGATCATTCCGTTTCTGACGGGCTTTCACTCTCTAAGGGCACTGCTGAATGTTCTCACAGACCGACCGTTTGAAATCGCCATCCAGGATTATCGCAAGCGATTTGCGGTTCTGAGATTCTTCAATTTCCCGGTGGGCCGCGTGAAGAGGATCTTCGTCAATAAGAAAATCACCCAGAAGTTGATGGCATTCACGCTCACCGACTATCTGGAAGAGGGTGGGTACGTAAGACCGATCAAGGATAGCCGCGACCGGCTTGGCTATTTTGTCGTCTCTGGCACTGATCGGGACGATGTCCTTCGGTGGGAGAAGCAGGCGGAGATGGCAGTCCAGTTGGAATACTATTAGCGTGGCGGAAAGATCAATGAACATCAATTACGTGCATACCGAGATTCCGGAGCTTTCCGCTGCGTTTTTGGACGAGGGCATCGTCCGTATCGGCTCGAACCCAAAAGCAAGAGAATTAAGGGCGATGATTGAGGTCGCGCTCGGCACCATGGATTTGGCCATACGGCTCGGGATCCGGCCACCCTCATCTTCGGAATTGGTATCGAGGGCTCCGCTTCTCTCAGCAATGGCTGACAAGAAGATGGTGTATTTGAGAGGTTGGGGCGAGTTTGACAGCTGCATCAAAGGATTCAATAGCCTGGGGCTTATGGCTGAGCAGGTGCTAAATGAACTCCGCCGGCTCAAAGCTCAGACGGTTGGAAAGCAGAATCAGCTCAAGCTCGAATTCATAAGCTCGCGAATGGACGGCGACGTGCCGTTCTATTCGGGTTCAGACCTCGAGAATATCAGCGAACCTGAATTCCTTGAGATTGACGACCGCGACGTTGCCATCTGGAACTGTTTTGCAAAGAGGACGATTGTCTGCTCGACTTCCTCGAACATGGGGATTTCAACGCATCAGGCGCTCCGTCTGATGCAAAATGTGAAACTGCGATTTCGGGGCAAGGATTTCAATCTCTTAAACAAGGATGAGGGAAGTCTGATCATCTGGTGTCCGGATGAGCGCGCCGACTTCATGAACGAAGAGAAAACCACGTTCCTGCGAGCCCTTGAGAAAGATCTGCCGCAGATCACAAGTCTGAGGACGTATATCAACCGCCAGCAGCGGGATCCCGGCGCCTTGAAAGACGCGCTTCTGAGAGGTGGCTATTTTTTCCCGACCAATCCGCAATCCAGGGACGAGATACAGAACCTGATCTTTATCGCCTTGAACGAGATTGCCAAGGAGCAGAACAATGATGTGGTAGAGGCCCTGAAAAATGAAAACGTCCGTTGGGCGCTTGAAACTCTCGGTTGCGAGGTTCAGTGTGATAGGGTCGTCGTACACTCCGGCATTGAGAGCGGGATCTATGGCCTCCTGATACCCTACATCCTCCTGCTTGAGCAATTCCTTAAGCTCGATCTCGGCCGCGCTGTCTCGGTCTGGAACCAAGCTTCTATCGGGGCCGCGTTGGCTGGCGCAGTATTGGCGGACAAACTCCTCCGCTGTGCGGACCAATGGCCGGATGATATCCGAAGCGCATTCAATAGTCTCTTTCCCTCCTTGAGCAAGTTTCTAGATACGCAAAGGCTTGGAAAGGACTTGAAGACTCGTATCCATGGTGTCTTCGATATCGCTAATCTGCAGTCGTTGGCCCAACGGTTGGGAGTCGTCGTTGAGAACCACCTGTCGGGCCGCGGCACCGCGTACGTGGGGTTAGGCTCGAGTTCCTATTCAAACGGCAACAGATGCGTGGACATTCTTTTTGAGAGCATGTCCAGCGAAGGTGCTTTTCAAGGCAAGAACGCGCTACACCCCGCCACACACACACTGAACCCGTTTGCCCAGGCGTTGGTATTTGGAGAGGAGCTCTCTCGAACTCTGCAGCATCGGGCTGTGGGCGCTGGTTTGAGCCAGGTCACAAAACCGGAACCTGCCGGAGCCGCAGCTTTGGCCGGCTACCTTCTATCACGGTTGGATCGGCAGACTCTGTCGATCATCGAGATTGCCTACTGTTTGAAACTTATGGGGTTTTCCCAAGGGACTTTTCTGCAATTTGCGGGCTACGGTACCGCTGACAGCCAAGGCTTGAGGACGTTTTTGCAATCGGCGTGTGAGGAGGGACCGCTAATGGAACACTTTGCTCGTAATATGCTCCTTTTGCTTAGTTGGAGTCTTCCCGATTTGGAGCGCAGCATTCGCATCGAGAAGAAACAAAGCCGGATGCATTATTGGCTGGCGCCGCTCGATGACATTGATTTCGAATATCTGGACGGTCCGATCTGTATTTATCTGACCGGCGACAATACCGCTCAGGTAGATCCGGAGCTGGTCCGAATGCTGGCGGAAGCATGCTCGCAGAATTTGGATCGCACTAAGAGATTTCTTGAGGAATCAGAGAAGAGTCTTCCGCGAAAGCTGAGTACTCCCGCGGATCTTGCAAGCCTCTTTTTTTACCGAACTGCGAAAAAAATGAGTTTCCTGGCCGCCAGAGCGGAGACGGCCGGGGAGCGCTGGATCCACCGCAGGTTCAGTAAAAATGGAGCGCTCGAGCATGAATAAACCATTGGCTTATCCCAATGACTCCGCCTGGGAAAAACTGGGACGGCTTCTGGCTCCGGACCCACGCTACTCATGGATGAGCACCGTTACCGGTTCATCCTTTGGGGTGCCTGTCGAAGACGGGCCTTTGTGTGATGTCTACGTGACAGGTCGAGATGATCAAAATCGGTCCCGTATCGGGTTCGTGCGGATCGATCTTGATGCCCCCGGAAAAATCGTTGAGATCGGGACGGAGGAGTTGATGCCTCTGGGAGACCTGGGGGCATTCGATGAGAACGGGATAGCCTACCCGTGGCTGGTCAACCACGATGGCAAAGTATTTATGTATTACGTCGGGTGGATGCCTACGGTCTTGACGCCGTCTCAGACTCACATTGGTTTGGCCGTTCAAGGGCCTGACGGTAGGTTCACGAGAGTATCGCGCGCACCGATCCTTGAAAGGACGAACGACGATTACCTTTCGATGGGATCTTCGTGCGTCATTTACGATGATCGTAAATTTAAGATGTGGTATACGTCTTATCTAAGATGGGGAAAGACGGCTGACGAACCCAAACATACCTACGTTATCAAATATGCCGAGTCGAAGGATGGTGTCCACTGGTCGCGCGCCAATCACGTTTGCATCGACGTTCAGCATGATTGGGAGTTTGCCATTTGTCGTCCCAGCGTGATCAAGTCCGACGGCAACTATCATATGTGGTACGCGACTCGTGGTGAGCATTATAGGATTGGATACGCTCATTCGAAGGACGGCATTCACTGGACACGGCGGGATGATCTCGCGGGGATCGGCGCATCTGGATCCGGCTGGGAATCTCATGCGGTCACTTATCCGCATGTCTTCGAATGCGCGGGACGATTGTATATGTTATACAGTGGCAATGATTACGGCAGACTGGGGCTAGGCCTAGCCCGGTTAAGAATGTGACAACCGCGAAGCCCTCCCTTTTTGATGCAAATAGCCACCCCACGGTTAAGGGCGGCTGGGCTGTGAAAGGGCTGGATTCCACCTTTGAACGGCTTGCCACTGAATTGGAGTCAAGTAACTATCGAGGCGCTTGTGCCGTGGGAGTTTGGGGACTCGAGGACTACAGCCACAAAGCATTTATCGATCAATGCCGCCGCTACGCGAATTTAGTCCCGATCGCTGGTTATTTTCCATCGCGTTCTTCGGAGATTGAGCGTGACCTTGGGGCGATCAAGAAAATGGGTTTTAGGGGAATCAAGATCCACCCCAGCGAGCCCACGATCCGCTTTAAGGATGCCCGGCTCGTCAAAGTTTTTCGCGCGGCCTCGCGTTTACATCTCCGCATTTTTCTATGCACTTACGCGCACACTTCTTTAGAGCATTATCCGGTCAGCGATCCGCTTTATGAGATCGCGGCGCTCCTCCGCTCGGCGCCGGCGGCGAGCGTGCTTCTGGTTCACGGCGGAGGCGTTGATCTCCTGCGGTACGCCGAGTTGGTACGTTTCAATCCGAATCTTCTGCTGGATCTGTCCCTTACTTTTATGAAATACCGGTCGAGTTCGCTGGACCAGGATATTCGGTTTCTTTTCGAGCGGTTTGATCAAAGGATTTGCCTCGGCACGGATTTCCCGGAATACAGTCCGCAGGAAGTAAGTGAACAATTCATAAAAATGTCCCGAGGAATACCCAAAAAGAAACTTGAGAACATAGCGTTTCGAAACATCGAGCAGTTTTTGGCATGACGAGGCACGTTGTGATGTTCGCACGAAATATTTGCACTATTGAGGACCACGGCGCGCTGATCGATGATGCAAATGCCATCGAAGCGGTCAGGGAACGGATCAAACAAGGGGATGTGTTCATCGCCAGGCAAGTCTTTCCCGAATCCCTGTTAGAGCAAATCAAAGAATATCTCGTCGGCATCGGGAAGAACTCCCTCCCAAATTACAAACCCATTGAAATGGGGTGTCCAAATTTCCATCGCATCAATTATTGGGATGAACGGGCTTACGTGAAGGGGTGCTTTCATCAGTTCGCGTTCTTTCCCTGGAATCAGGATATCTTCGGCCTTTTTGAACTAACAAGAGATGTGTATTACATGAAGAATCTCTTGAGCAATAATCGGAAAGACCGTTTTATGCAGCGGGGCCCGGAGGATGGGTGTGTGAGGCGGCTCTCGTTTCAGTTTTATCCAAAGGGAATGGGCGGGATGAACAAGCACCGAGATCCGGTAGATCACCACCAACTGACGGCTTGCTCCCTGATCTTGTCGAAGAAAGGCCGAGAGTTCATGCGTGGCGGGCTCTATGTGGAAAAAGAGGAAGGAGAAAAGCTGTATTTAGATGACATTACCGATATAGGTGACATGGTCTATATCAATGCGCAGACGCCGCACGGGGTGGAACGGATCGACGCCGACGCCACGCCAGATTGGCTTTCATTTCAGGGACGCTGGACGTTGTTGATTGCTATAAACAAGATCGGCGACGACAACGTAATTGCTGACTCGGTCGACTTGGCGAAGTGACAAGCGCCATTCGTTCTACCTATCATATTTGAAGGGAATCTTCTTAAGTAACATGAGGACCTCCGCTGTACGAATGTCGTGGGCAACGGGCTTTGGTCTCGCGGTCCTGGAGACGTGAAAAGCGTGAGAGCAGCGTATGGCCCCGACTTGAGAACGTAGAGGTTGTAACGTGGACATACTACTTGAAAAGAACGAACCGCTGACCGAGGAAGAGAAGAAACTTTTCGGTAGTTTCGGCGTAGGTGCCAAGATTCGTCCACCGTTTCGCATACTCAATCCGCATCGAATCTTCATCGGAGACGATGTAAGCATCCGAGAAGAATGCTACCTCCACGCGTACGAAGACCTGACAAAGTTACACGCCTTCGTCGACGATCGGTACAAGAAAGACTTTGATCTGTCTCAATATAAGTACGACTCTCGCATCGTGATCGGCCGCGAGGTCCAGGCGGGCAGGAACCTCTTCATCTCATGTACGAACTCAGTCGAGATCGGAAGGAATGTGACCATCTCAGAGCGAGTGTTCATCGGCGACAACAATCATTCCTTCTCTCATCTGGAAGTGCCAATCATGCAGCAGCCCAACAAGGTGGGCATCCCCGTGTTCGTCGGAAGTGGCTCGTGGATTGGGGTGGGAGCCTCACTCTTGCCAGGGACTCGGCTCGGCAGGAACAACGTCGTAGGCACTCTGTCCGTCGTGAAAGGCGAATTTCCGGATCACGCAGTGATTGGTCCCGAACCGGCGAAGCTACTTTTCGTGAAACAGTATCCTGAATGACCGCAGCGATTCAGCGCGCTTTAAACTCGTGAGGCTCGCTAAGGGATTGAAGGCTCATCTCAAAACTTTTCATGTATTTGGCGGCGTCAGGGCCTTGGTTGAAAATAAGATCAATTATGCTGACGTGAGATTCGAAAGGGGTAAAGCTGACAATATTCAGGATAGCCGGAGTAATTCATCTAGAAGACCTCGATGCCCTGATCCGTAAATAATTTCTCGTCGAGGTAAACCCTTCCAGTTGGTCCTGAAAGGTACTTATTCGCGCCTGCTTGCTTGCAGAGGTTAATCAGTCTCTCGGTTTTATCTCCAATCAATTGGTAATCCATTGACCACGATATAGTTGTTCGAATGCCCAGCATGCTACAGATTGCAGTAATAAAGCGATAGTTAATTTGAGATAACCTATCTTCCGATGCCGAGTACAGTTCCTCGAACTTGGTCTTATACTCGGAAAAGTATTTTGCTCTTGCGTAATTGTGAACGATTAATCTCCAATGCTCGTTCGACCATTTGTGATCGGCGACGACCGTATCATTGATCTTTTGAGAATACTTACCCTTAACCTGTACCGGGATCGTAAGCCAGATCAAACCGTGTCGCGATTTAATGCTGTTCCGGTTTCTCCAGTCTCGTTTAGTGTACTGCATGTCGTCATACAGAATGAATTCATCGACAGAATTTATCAGATCGAAATACCCTCTCCACGGGATGTAGTTCGACTGAACAATCGCGACTCTCTTATTCATGCAGGCAGGCGGCACTTACGAGTTTCTCGCGCGGATTTCGTCGGCTTCAAGAGGCGATGTCGAACGCTTCTGAACTCCTGCCGCTTCGATCATTGCCGGCGACAAATCTAGCATTCTCACTAGAGTTAAACAAACACGCGACTTCCGGTTAGACTCCGCGTCTCAAAGAGAAGCGATAGCTGGTTGCACGTTCCCTTAAACCGCGTATTCTTCTCCGGGAGGTTGAGTTCATCCAGCAAGCAATCACGCACTCGCACCGGACCCATCCCTGATTACGCATGATTCTTTCGAGATGAAGGTAAGCGAACTCATGAATTGGCGTTTCGCTCGATTGCGCGGTCCTTTTGGCGCCGTATTGATCGCGGCGGTGTGTTATCGAGAACCCATCAGGCTGATCCGCCCTCATCAAATCTGTTCGACAAACCCGGCGATGACCGCGGTTCTGGGCTGAGCGATGCTTCCACTCCTTCACTGCCCGACAACCTTGCCGCTTGACGCTACTTCAAGCGCGGACTAACCTCGGAACATGCGCGACCTGATGATCGCGCGCGGACCTGACGACGCCGGAGACTATTTCGATGGGCCGGTCGGAATGGCGATGCGGCGATTAGCGATCATCGACATTGAAACCGGATCGCAACCCTTCCTTAGTCGCGGCGATGAGATTGTCGCGTTTCAAAACGGAGAGATTTACAACTACCGCGAGCTGAAATTACAACTTCAGCAACACGGTCAGCAGTTCATCAGCCAGTCCGACACCGAAGTTCTGGCCCACGGCTTCGCGGAATGGGGAATTGAAAAACTATTGCGGCGTATCGACGGGATGTACGCGATTGCCATTCTCGATCGGCGAAAGAGGGAACTGCATTTGGCGCGCGATCGCTTTGGCGAGAAGCCGCTTTTTTACGCTCAAGCAAAAGGGCGCTTCGCTTATTCGTCTAATCTGCTAACGCTGGCAGCGCTCGACTGGGTCAGCGCAGAGATTGATCCTGATTCCCTGGATCGTTATTTGGCGTTGCACTACGTGCCCGGCGACGCGACGATCTTCAAAGCAATCAAGCGCGTGCTGCCGGGTGAGCGACTGGTAGTTCCGATCGACGATCCTCAGCCGCGTTGCCGTCGTTACTACCAGCCCGGTCTCGAAGAGAATCCGGAGTTCAGCGATGACGATCTGGCGGCGCGAATAGAAAGTGCGGTTCAGTCGCGGCTGATCGCCGATGTGCCGGTCGGAATCTTTCTTTCAGGCGGGCTGGACAGCTCAGTACTCGCCGCCGTTGCGGCCAGAAAACACCCGGGCATCGCCACGTTTTCGATGGGCTTCACTTCACCTGGGCACGATGAGAGCCGCTATGCGCGACTGGTCGCGGACCAAATCGGCAGCGATCATCACCATTTCATTTTTGATGAAGAATCGTTTCGCTCGTTGCTGCCGCAAGTCGCGTCCGCGCTCGACGAACCCGTGGGAGATCAGGCGATGCTGCCGCTGTACTGGCTTTGCCGTGAAGCGCGCCGTCACGTTAAGGTGGCGCTATCCGGTGAAGGCGCGGACGAAGTTTTCGCGGGCTACAGCTATTATGACAATCATTTGTCGCGTGCGGGTTTGGTTGGCAGGTTAAAATCGCGATTGGTTGGTTCACCTGAAAAGTGGCAACAGCGGCTGATCCGTGACGCCGCGCCGACCACGCCTTCGGGTTTTCCACTCTTGACTGACACAGCCACGCGCGAACGCCTGACGGGAAGGAACGGCTCGGACATTGACGCCTGGGAAAAGAATTTTTTTGCGTGGCTGAATCAATCGCCAGACAGCTTGCGGCGCGCGGCGGCGACGGACATCGCCACCTGGCTACCGGACGATCTGCTGGTGAAGTTTGATCGAATGTCGATGGCGCACAGTCTCGAAGGCCGCGCGCCCTATCTGGATCCGAAGATCGTCGAGCTGGGTTTGGGCCTGCCGCAGTCACAGAAGATTGACGGCTCGACCAGCAAGGTCGCCCTGCGACGAGTCGCCGCGCTCTGGCTGCCGAAAGATATCCTCTCCCGG
>WNFA01001236.1_pt1 | contig 20768 bp, 17 predicted proteins | sample 5400481 | NCBI WGS metagenome assembly WNFA01 (sample SAMN13153340, study PRJNA577476) | soil metagenome | isolation source: 120 cm saprolite under Douglas fir tree site 2 hole 1 replicate 2 | place: USA:California | collected 2015-04-18
CGACGATCAGGAGTTCGATCACGCGCGAATTCGCGTAATAGATATTCTCGGCGTTGTGCAGCACCTCCGGATACTGGATGACGCTTGCGAGCGACGTGGCCTTCACCATGCCGATGAATTCATTGCCGAGCGGAGGGATGACTACCCGCATCGCCTGAGGCAGGATGATCCGGCGCAGCGCGTGCAGCCGTCCCATACCGATCGCCTGCGCGGCCTCATATTGTCCGGCGTCGACCGACAGCATGCCCGCCCGCATCACTTCCGACGTATAAGCGCCCTGATTTATACCGAGGCCGAGAAGTGCGGACAGAAACGGCGTCATGACATCGACCGCCCGGGCCGACCACAGGCCGGGAATGCCGATCGTCGGAAACACCAGCGCGATGTTGAACCACAACAGCAGTTGCAGGATCAGCGGCGTGCCGCGGAACAGCCACGTATAGCCGGCGGCGACCGACTTGAGCACCGGATTGGGCGAGAGCCTCATGATCGCGACGACGACGCCCAAAACGATGCCGAGAGCCATCGCGAGCACCGCCATCACCATGGTGTTGACGATGCCTTCAAGGATCACCTTCGCGGTCAGAAAGCGGCCGACATAGGCCCACTCGATCTGACCGTTGGCGAAGGCACGCCCGATCGCGACCAGTACGACGAGAATTGCTGCCGCGGCGAGCCATCGCCGCCAATGAGCCTGACGCGCGAGCGTCATCCCCGAAATATCGGGGAAGCCTCCCGCAAGCGTGTCCGCCGCTCTCATTGCGTGGCCGCATTCGTCATTGGTTGGGGCACCGCGTTCGCACTTAACCCGTATTTGTCGAGAATGGCCTTGTAGGAGCCGTCGGCGATCATTGCGGCAAGGTGTTGCGTCACCACCTCGCGGAGCGCCGCGTCGTCTTTCCGAAACATGATGCCTTGATAGCCGGTGGAGAACGGCTCTCCGACGACGCGATATTTCCCGGCCTCCTGCTGCTGGGCGTAGGGCAGCGTCTCGCTGCCCTGCACCGCGGCGTCGATGCGGCCTTGCTTGAGCTGGTTGCGGACGTCGATGCTGTTCTCGCCCGGAACATATTGCACGGCGGGCTTGCCGCCGGCCTCGCAGTTCTGCCTGCTCCACTTCTCGATCTCGATCGGGAAGCTGGTGCTGCGCGTCGTTCCCACCCGCTTGCCGCAGAGCTCAATGGCGGACTTCGCCGCGTTCTCCGTCAGGACGAAGATCTGCGGACCTGTCGTCAGATAGTCGACAAAGTCGGCCGTCTCGCGCCGCGAGCTGCGATCTGAAATACCGCTGATGATGAAATCGGCGCGCCTGGTCTGCAGCGAGGGGATGAGTTCGGCGAATGGTGTTTCGCTCCAGACGATCTTCACACCTAGCCGTTTCGCGATCTCGTTTGCGAGATCGATGTCGAGTCCGACGAGTTCGTTCGTCGCTGGATCGCGATACTCCATCGGGGCATAAGTCGAATTGACCGTCAGCCGCAATACGCCCGCCTGCTTGATCGACTCGGGCAGTTCGGCAGCCTGTGCAATTGTAAAGGCGAGGAGCGCGGCGAAACCAACGGAGAACGAAAGGCGTGTCATATCAGCTCCTTCGGCCCGCGCGAGTGGCCGCATCATATTGATTCGCATCGAGAGCGGCGGGTTCAATGACGCCAGCACGCTCCGTGATCACCGTGTATTGCTCCGGCCGCCGATGGGCGGCGAAATTGAACATCTTGTCCTTGCCCTGGCGACAGAAATCGAGATCAAGGTCGGCGACGACAACTTCATCCGCGAGGGTCTGCGTTTCGGCGACGATCCGGCCGTTCGGATCCACAATGCAGGAGCCACCGATCAGTCCGGAGCCATCCTCGTTCCCCGCCTTGGCGACCGCGATCGCCCAGGTGGCGTTCATGTAGGCGTTGGCCTGAGTCACGAGCTTGGAATGGAAGGTCCGCAGCGCCGCATCTTCTGTGACGCCGCCGTTTGGATCGTAAGCCGCGGAATTGTAGCCGACGCAGACCAGCTCAACACCCTGCAACCCAAGCACGCGCCATGACTCGGGCCAGCGGCGATCATTGCAGATCATCATGCCCATGATCGCATGGCGCCAATCCGGCCCCGTCCGAAAAGCAGGAAATCCCAAGTCGCCATATTCGAAATACCGTTTTTCGAGCTGCTGGTAGCGGGCACCGGCACGTGGTTCTACCGAGCCCGGCAAGTGCACCTTGCGATAGCGCCCGAGAATTTCGCCGTCGCCGTCGACCAGAATCGAACAATTAAAGCGCCGACGGTCCGATGTCAGTTCGGCGTAACCGACATAGAATCCGATGCGGAGCGCCCGGGCGCGATCGAACAGGCGCTGCACGGCCGGATTCGGCATACTTCGCTCGTAGTGATGATCGAGCGCCTTGCCCTCAACGAGCCACCGCGGGAAGAAGGTCGTAAACGCCAGTTCAGGAAAAACGACCAGACTTGCGCCGCGCGCAGCCGCCGCATCCAGGAGCTCCAGCATCCGGCCAAGCGTGTGCTCTCGCGAGTCGGCATTTTGCGTCGGCCCCATCTGAGCAGCGGCGGCGCGGAGAACTCGGACCAACATTGCCTCCAATCTGTGCGGATTGCTTACTCAAGAGGCGGATGAGCCCGCTCCGACAGCGCTCCGATGCGCCGGTCATTACGCGGAAGGGCGGCACCAATTGCAATCATTCGTGCTATGATATTTTCAGTGAAACAATAACCGGTAGTTATATGAATCTGCGCCAGTTGGAGATCCTGCGTGCAGTCATCCGCCATCGGACCACGGTCGCGGCAGCGGACGAACTGGCGCTGTCGCAGCCGGCGATCAGCAACGCGCTGAAGGCGATGGAGGCGCAGGCGGGCTTTGCGTTGTTCGAGCGCGTCAACAACCGGCTGTTCCCTACCGCCGAGGCGATGGCGCTTTACAAGGAAAGTGAAGCGATCTTTGCGCTCCATGCGAAGCTCGAAAATCGCGTGCGCGATCTGAGGGAGTGTCGCTCGGGACATCTGTCGATCGTCGCGACCCCGCCGCTGGCCTACAGCATTATTCCGCCCGCGCTGTCAGGCTTTCTGCGCCGCCGTCAGCAGACGCGTGTATTCTTCGATGTACGGCGCTACGAAGGAATAATCGACGGCGTGCTGAGCAGGGTAGCCGAACTCGGTTTCGCGCTCGGTCTGTCGCATCATCCGGGCATTGCGCACGAGGTAGTTCACACCGGCGAAATGGTCTGCGTCTTGCCGCCGAAGCATCCGCTGGCCGAGCGGCCGATCATTTCCGCCTCCGACCTCGTCGGCTTGCCCTTCATCGGGCTGGAGCGCGGAACGCGATTGGGCGAAGCCGTACGCGAGAGCTTCGCGCAAGCCGGCGCGCCGTTCCAGCCAACCGTCGAGGTGCGATATTGCAATACGGCCTGCGTGCTCGCGGCCGCCGGCGTAGGCGCTGCGGTCGTCGATCCGTTTTCGCCGCGCCAGGGCGGCAGCCACGACCTAATCGTGCGGCCTTTCGCGCCCAAGACAGTGGCTGTGGCCTATATGCGGTGGTCGGAAGCGGAACCTCTATCGCGTCTTGCCAAGACATTCCTGAATGAAGTCCGGCAAGCGAGCGGCCTGCTGGGCCGCGATGGCTGCTAGTCTAGCCTGATGCACTCAGGCTGCCTGTCGCCCCGGCCGACGTCGCGGTCTCCGCGCACAACGCCGACGAGATCGGCAAGATCGTGAACAGCCTGGCGGCGAAAGGCGTCAAGTCCTGGGGTAAGCCGATCGATGTCGCTGATCCGGCCGCACTCGACGATTTCGGTCACCGACGGAAAGGCCGCCCCTGTGCAATAACGCTCACCCCAAGGCCTATCTCGGTTCCACCCATTTCTTCTTGCCGAGCATGCGTTGCCAGATGAGCACCGCGACTTGCCGATCGCCATCGAAGGCAAGCGAAGCACCGGCCGAGACCACTTCGGCAGCTTCGTCGGGAGATTGGATCCGAAGTACCGTCACACCCATGAGTTCGAATGCTCCGGGCGTGGCGCTGCCTATCGGAATTTGCCACGGATTGAACTCTGCCCACTCGCCGCCCATCGTGACGGGCGTAAGCAGCGGCATTCGATCGCATCGGTACTCGCGAGGGGCTATCCAGCAGCAAGTGGATCGGCGGCGCCGTGCACGGGGTGAGCGCCCACGGCAAGATTAGGCCGGCGATGATCGCGGTGCCGAGCGGACATCGCAGTTCCGAGGTAGCCCGACTGCGATGAAGGTCTGCTTTGCGCCATTTGCAGTGTCATTCGCACACCAGATGTTATGGAGCGTCGATGTCCGCTCTTCTCAACAGCGGACATCCCCCGCATCGGCCAAAATCTTCAAATTACTTTCGCTGGGACGTAGGCGATCTCGATTGGATCAGGTATGGCCCCGTCTAATCAGGTTTGGCAATCTGACGGTAGAGATCAGCATAGTGGCGTGCCCGATTGTGCCACGCTACATCAACGGTCATGCCATTCTTCTGAATCCTTTGCCAAGCGGGCTTGTTGTGAAACAGCCCTTTGGCGCGGCGAACGGCGCCAGTGAGATTTTCGCTCGTGACTGGCCCGAACTGAATTCCTGTCGCTACACCTGCAGGGATGGTCATCTCGTTGGCGTCGATAACGGTGTCCGCTAGTCCGCCGACGCGCGATACGATAGGAATAGCACCATAGCGCAAGGCGCATAGCTGCGTCAGTCCGCATGGCTCGAAACGCGACGGTACCACGAGCGCATCTGCGCCGGCCTGAATGAGATGAGCCAGATTCTCATCATAGCCGATCAAAACGCCGATCTGATCCGGATAGGATTTGGTGGCAGCAATGTAGCGCGCCTCAAGGTCCCGATCGCCATTTCCGAGCAAAACCAACTGCACACCCTTGCACAAAGCGAGCGGCAGACTCTCCAGGAGCAGATCGAGCCCCTTCTGCCAAGACAAGCGACTGATAACTCCGAGCAAAAATGCATCGGGTGCGAGGGGAAGGTCGAAACGCCTTTGCAACGCGGTTTTATTCGCCGCACGGTCGGCAAGTGTATTTACGCCGAACGGTGATGCGATGCGCGGATCGGTCCCGGGATTCCAGACGGCTATGTCGATACCGTTGAGGATTCCGCTCAACACATCCGATCGTGCGCGCAGTAGCCCATCGAGGCCCATGCCTGCATCAGGCTCCTGAATTTCGACCGCATAGGTCGGCGAAACCGTGGTGATACGATCGGCAAATTGCAGCCCGGCCTTCAAAAAGCCGATCCCACCATAATATTCAACTCCGTCAATCGTGAAGGATTCGGGGGGTAGTCCGATATCCCTCAACATCTCCCGCGGGAATTTTCCCTGATAGGCGAGATTGTGAACTGTCATGATCGTGCCTGGCCGCGGCCGCTCGCTGTAGTGCAAGAAGGCGGGGGTCAGCCCGGCCTGCCAATCGTGCGCGTGCACGACATGAGGCACAAATGCCGGGATTGCGCCTTCGCCGATTTCGGCAGCGGTTCGCCCTAGCGCAGCGAAACGAATGGCGTTGTCGGGCCAGTCAGCGCCGTCGGGCGCAACATAAGGGTTTCCGGGACGCGCAAATAAATGCGGCGCGTCAAGTATGAACAAGTCAAGCTCGGCCATGGAACAGCTCAGCACACGCGCAGGCCCCCCATAAAAATTTGGGAAGCGAAGGACTTCATCTGCCGATTCCAGCTCGTTCAGCACATCCGGATATCCCGGCACCACAGTACGCGCTTCGATCCCTTCCGACTTCAAAGCCTTCGGCAGCGCGCCAGTCACATCGGCGAGGCCGCCAGTCTTGATAAGAGGATAGATCTCTGAAGCAACCGAAAGCACGCGAAGGGGCTTCATGCAGACAGCCTGTCGATCATCGGCTGCGTAATCAGGCAGATTCCTTGCTCGGTGCGGCGAAATCGCTTGGCGTCGCATTCAGGGTCTTCGCCCACCACCAGTCCTTTCGGAATCCGAACACCGCGGTCGATCACCACGTTCTTCAGTCGTGAACCGCGAGCCGCTTCGACATACGGCAGGATCACTGCATTTTCGATTTTGGCAAAGGAGTGAACATGCACACCGGTGAACAACAGGGAACGCCGTATCGCCGCGCCAGATATGATGCATCCTCCGGAGACAAGCGAAGTCACCGCCTCGCCGCGCCGACCACCCCGATCGTGAACGAACTTCGCAGGCGGCGTGATTTCGGCATGGGTCCAGATCGGCCAGGAGCGATCGTAGAGGTCAAGTTCAGGCAAGATGTCGGTAAGATCAATATTGGACGCCCAATAAGCATCTAGCGTTCCCACGTCCCGCCAATAGCTGCGCGCGTCATTATGTGACCGAACGCAAGAGCGGCTGAAATGATGAGCTACGGCGCGCCCATGTTTGACAATATAAGGGATGATATCCTTACCGAAGTCATGACTCGAATTCGGATCTTCTGCATCGCGCCGAAGCTCTTCGAAAAGGAATTCTGAATTGAAAACATAGATTCCCATGCTGGCGAGCGATTTATCGGGCTTGCCCGGCATGGCTGGCGGATCGGTTGGTTTCTCCAGAAACGATTTGATGACGTCGGTATCGTCGATATGCATGATCCCAAAGCCACTGGCCTCGCTGCGTGGCACCTCCTGGCAGCCAATCGTCACGTCCGCGCCCTGCTCGACGTGCTGTTGCAGCATGAGCTCATAATCCATCTTGTAGATGTGATCTCCGGCGAGCAGCACGATAAATTTGGCGTTGTGGGGCTCGATGATGTCGATGTTCTGGTAAACTGCGTCGGCTGTCCCGAGATACCAGTTCTTCTCGGAAATGCGCTGACTGGCCGGCAGAATATCGAAGCTTTCGTTTCGTTCGGGACGAAAAAAATTCCAACCCATTTGCAAGTGTCGAATGAGGCTATGTGCCTTGTATTGGGTGGCAACCGCGATGCGGCGGATGCCCGAATTCATGGCGTTGGAGAGGGCAAAATCGATAATGCGCGACTTGCCACCAAAATAGACGGCCGGCTTGGCGCGTCGATCCGTCAATTCCAAAAGCCGTGAGCCCCGTCCGCCGGCGAGAACGAAGGCAATGGCATGACGCGCAAGGGGCTCGTTTCCGGCTGGCCGCATGGGCATCCTCCTCCCAGGAGAAAATCAGTTTTTTAATTCTCTAGCGCAGTTCGCATACGATTTCTTCAATCTAGATCAATTTCGAAGCAGCACGCTAGTGCAGGACCGGCTCAATCCCTCGAAAAGCCCCGCGAACCCTGATGAACCAGCCCGCTCCAAAGCCACGAAGATCATATTCTCAAACGGGTGTCCGCTTTGCGCCTGGACATGCAGGCATATCCCGTGAATTGAGCGGCAAAGGGGCCGCTTATTCGGCCCGATTGCCAGTCGTCGTCGACGGCATCGGCCCTGGAAAAATGGGCTCAAGGCCATCAGCAAGCCTCCTCTACGTCTCGACATGAAATTCGACCTGGCAGGTTCATTCCCAAGCCCAATCCGAGAAATCGTTGGCAAACTGGGGTACCTGGCCCCACACGCCCTTCAACTTCTTGTTCGCGATGGTGATCAATTGCGGTTGGTACAGGAAGCCGGCGACGGCGTCGGTCGCGAGCATGTGCTGGGCATCGCCCAACAGCTTGGCGCGATCGGCATCGTTGGCGGCTTCCGTGATCGACTTGTAGAGGGCGTTGAACGCCTCCGATTTGTAGCCGATATAGTAGTTATCCTCCGTGTATTTCACGAGATCGAACGGTTCGACATGGGAGACGATGGTGAGGTCGTAGTTGTGCGGCCCGTTGAACACCGACGACAGCCACTGCGCCCATTCCACATTCTCGATCTTCGCGGTGATGCCGATCTTGGCGAGCTGTGCCGCCAGCACCTCGCCGCCCTGCCGCGCATAAGCCGGTGGCGGAAGTTTCAGGCTCACTTCGAGTGGCGTCGTCACGCCGGCTTCGGCGAGCAGCTTCTTCGCCTTCTCGACATCGAAAGGATTGATATCCGTCGTGTCGATGTAGCCAAGCGAGCCCGGCGTGTAGAAACTGCCGATCGGCACGCCGAAGCCGTCAGCCGCACCCTCAATCATGGCTTTCCGGTCGATTGCGGCGAGGATCGCGCGCCGCACCCGCACGTCGTCAAGCGGCTTCTTCTTGTTGTTGATGGCAACGATGGTTTTGGCCCGCGAGCCGCCGATCTGCACCGCAAATCTCGGATCTGCTTTGAATTGAGCCAGGCTGCGCGCGGCGGCGACACGGGGAAAGGCATCGACGTCGCCCGAAAGCAGCGATGCCACCTGCGCAGACGGATCGCTGATGAAGCGGATCAAGACCTTGGTGAGATGGATCGCCGCCGCGTTGCGGTATCCGGGCCATTTGGTCAATGTGATTGACGACCCTTTCGCCCAGGCAGCTAGCACGTACGGCCCAGTGCCGACCGGCGCCGTGGCATTGGTCGGCGCGCTTTTCGGTTCGACGATCGAGGCTGAGGCCTGCCCGAGCAAGAACGGGAGGTTGGGTTCGGGGTTCTTCATGTTGATCACGACCGTGTCACCGCCCGGCGTAGTGATCTGGGCGATGCTCTGGAACAGGCTCTTGTCCTTGTTGGTGCTGGTCGAGGCCGCCGCGCGCTCGTAGGAGAACTTCACCGCCTCCGCGTTGAACGGTTCGCCATTCTGGAACGTCACGCCCTTGCGCAGCTTGAACGTGTAGGTCTTCAAGTCCGGCGCAGTCTCAAAGCTTTCGGCAAGCAACGGCACAACCGAGCCGTCTTCCCGAACCTTGGTGAGCGTCTCATAGACGTTGTAGAGCGTGACCTCCGCAATGGCCGCGGCGGCCCCGCTGGTGGGATCGAGGCCCGGCGGCTCCAGCGTCATCGCCATCACCACACTGTCTTTTTTGCCCTGGGCCGAGAGCGATTGCGGCAGCAGGCAAAGCGCTGTCATCGCGGCAGCAGCAAGCAGAACGAGCTTCTTTAACATACGAACGCTCCTAAACGGGACGAGCCGATTGGCGCATCAAACTGATATCCATCGCATTAGACTATCACACCTCAACCGCCAAGGGAGGCAGCGCCATGATGGTCTCGGCGTGGTGACAGGCGGAGGTATGGTCGGGACCCACGCTGCGCGCCATCGGCGCGACCGCGCGGCAATGCGCGTCGGCGAACGAGCATCGCCCGGCATAGGCGCAGCCCGTGGGTCCCACCGATTGCGACGCGATTGCCTGCGCGCCGCGGCGTCGCCGCTCGCGCCCCGGACGGATGCGCGGCACGGCTTCCAGCAACGCGCGTGTGTAGGGATGAGCACAACGGCTGAAAAGATCCTGCGGTCTGCCCTGCTCGACGATGCGCCCGAGGTAAATTACCGCGATCTCGTCGCACAGATATTCCACCACCGCGAGGTCGTGGCTGATCAAGACGTAGCTCAATCCGAACTCGTCCTGCAGGTCCTCCAGCAGATTGAGCACCTGCGCCTGCACCGAGACGTCCAACGCGCTGACCGGTTCGTCGGCGACGATCAGTTTTGGCTGCGTGATCAGGGCCCGCGCGACGGCGATGCGTTGGCGCTGGCCGCCGGAGAATTCGTGCGGGAACTTGTCCATATCGGCGTCGCGCAGGCCCACCTGCTTCAGTACTGCGGCGACGCGGGCGCGCTGCTCGGCGCGATCGATGTGGCCGAGCGCGGTGAGCGGTTCGGCGACGATTCGCGCGACTGTCTGGCGCGGATCGAGCGAGCCGTAGGGATCCTGAAACACCATCTGGAAATCGCGCCTTGCGCGGCGAAGCTCACCGGCCGGCAGCCGATGCAGGTCGCGCCCGAGCAACTTAACCGAGCCGGATGTCGGTGTCTCCAGCGCCATCACCGCGCGCGCGAGGGTGGATTTGCCCGAACCGGATTCACCGACCACGCCGAGGCTCTTGCCCGCGGCCAGTTGCACACTGACGCCGTTGAGCGCCAGCACCTGTGCCGCCGCCTGGAACAGGTTTTCACGCGGCAACGTGTATCGCTGCACGAGGTCATCGACCTCCAGAAGCATCGGCTCGGGAGCAACGCCAGCAGTTGTCGTCGTGCTCATGCGGTCACGGCTCCAATCCGGTTCGCCATCGAGACGTCAGTACGCAGGCAGCGCACGGTGTGGCCGGCATTGACCGTGACGGGTGGCGGAAAGATCGCCCGGCAGCGCTCTTCCGCGATATCGCAACGGTCGGCGAAGGCGCAGCCGGAAGGCAGGTCTGCGAGCTCAGGTACAGTGCCGGGAATGGTTTGCAACCGGGTACCTTTCGGCGCGCCGAGCCGCGGTCGCGCGCGCAACAGGCCCTGGCTGTAAGGATGGCCCATGCCAGACAACAGCGCTTCGATCGTCCCGTTCTCCACCACCGTGCCGCCATACATCACCATCATGCGCTGTACATTTTCGGCGATGACGCCGAGATCATGGGAAATCAGGATCATGGACATGCCGCGCTCGGCCATCAGATCGGCGATCAGGTCGAGGATTTGGCCCTGGATGGTGACGTCGAGAGCGGTGGTCGGCTCGTCCGCGATCAGAAGGTCCGGCTCGCAGGCAAGCGCCATGGCGATGGTGATACGCTGGCGCTGGCCGCCGGAAAACTGGTGCGGGTAGGCAGCGGCCCGCTTGGCCGCATCGGGAAGGCCGACGCGGTCGAGTAGTGCAATCGCTTCTCTGTACGCCTGTGCGCGCGAAAACCCCCTGTGCCGGCGCAGCGGGTCGGCGACCTGGCGGCCGACGGTGTGCATGGGATTGAGCGCCGTCATCGGCTCCTGAAAGATCATGCTCACGCGATTACCGCGCAGTTTGCAATAGTCGGCTTCGTCAAGGCCTACCAGTTCCTGACCGTCCAGCCGGACGCTGCCGCTAACCACGGCGCTCTCCGGCAACAGCCCCATCAGCGCCATCGCGGTCACCGACTTGCCGCAACCGGACTCTCCGATCAGGCCAAGGGTCTCGCCCCGCGCCAGCGAAAAGCTGACGCCACGCACCGCGTCGGCCGGGCCACGGCTGGTATTGAGCCGGACGCGCAAATTATCGACTTCGATCAGCGGCTTTCTGTCGGTCATCACCGCTCCCGCGACAGCCGCGGATCGAACAGGTCCCGCAGTCCGTCGCCCAAGAGATTAAGTCCCAGCACAGCGGTCGCAATCGCCAGACCCGGGTAGACCGCAAGCGACGGCGACTGAAACAAAAGGCTCTGCGCGTCATTGAGCATCCGGCCCCAGGATGGTTGCGGCGGCTGGGTGCCGAGCCCGAGATAGGAGAGCGCCGCCTCCGCCAGGATTGCCAACGCGAACTGGATCGTGGCCTGTACGATCAGGATCGAGAGAATATTGGGCAGCACATGCTCGAGGGTGATGCGGAATTTGCCCTTGCCGGAGGCGCGCGCCGCCAACACGAACTCGCGCGCCCAGATCGCGTTGGCGGAGCCACGGGTGATGCGCACAAAAATCGGGATCTGGAAGATACCGATCGCCGTGATCGACGTGACCATGCCCGGCCCTGCCACGGCAGCCAGCATGATCGCCGAAAGCAGCGCCGGAAACGCAAAGGTGAAGTCGCTGAGCCGCATGATCGCCTCCTCGACCCATCCCCTGCGGGCGGCCGCAACAAGCCCGAGCGAGGCGCCGAACAAGAGACCAATGCCCACCGCAATGATGCCGACCACAATCGAGCTTCTGGCGCCCACCAGCAGCAGCGAGACGATATCGCGGCCCAGCGTGTCGGTGCCAAGCCAGTGCAGCGCCGAAGGCGGATTGAGCTTGTGCGCCATGTCGATCTCGTAGGCCGGCCACGGAGTCCAGACCAGCGACAGGAGCGCCGCCGAGATCATCAGCATCGTGAGCACGCCGCCCGCCACGAAGCTGCGGTGACGACGCGCACGTTGCCAGAAACTGTTGCCGGATCGGCGCGACTGCGACAAAGCCGCAGCGTCCGGGGGAGCGGCGTTCGACGGCGTCGCTGCTGCGGGTTGAATGCCGCTCATAATTCGCTGGCTTTGATGCGCGGGTCGATCGCCGCATAGAGCACGTCGACCACGAAATTCACGATCACGACCATCGTCGCCAGCAGCATCACGCAATTGCGGATCACGATGAGATCGCGATTTGAGATCGACTGGAAAATGAGGCGCCCGAGTCCGGGTAGGTAGAAGACATTCTCGATCACGATCGCCCCCGCAAGCAGGTTGGCGAATTGCAGCCCCATCAGCGTCATGACCGGGATCATCGCGTTTCGCAGCACGTGCCCCCACAGCACCTGGCGCCGGCTGAGGCCCTTGGCGCGCGCCGTGCGCACGAAATCCTCCCGCAACACATCGAGCACTGCGGAGCGCGTGACCCGCGCCAGGATCGCGGCCTGCACCACTGCGAGCGAAATCGCTGGAAGCAGCAGGGAGCGGATGCCGGGAAGAATGCCCTCCCCCCATCCTACGAACCCGCCGGCCGAGAGCCATTGTAACTTCACCGAGAACAGCAGGATCAGCAGGATGGCGAACCAGAAATTCGGAATAGCTATGCCGAATTGCGTCGCCGCCATCACTCCGATATCACCGATCTTGTTGTGATTGGCGGCGGTGTAGACGCCGGCGCCCAGCGCCAGTACCACTGTAAGCAGCATCGCCATGACCGCCAGCGGAATGGTCAGCGTCAGCCGCTCGGCGATCAGATCCGCCACCGGCGTGCCATAGGAATAGCTGTTGCCGAGTTCGCCGACCAGAAGTCCAACAATCCAGTGCAGATAGCGAACGACCAGCGGCTGATCGAGCCCGAGTTTGACGGTCATCGCGCGGATCGCCTCCGGCGAGGAGTCCGCGCCCATCAGCATCTCGGCGGCATTACCCGGCAACGCATCGAGGACGAGAAAGATGATCAGCGAGGCGCCCGCAAGCGTCGCAACCAGTGTCAGAAGGCGCCGGACAATGAAGACGCTCACCGAAGGTTCCCTTCGCGCAGAAATTGTTAGCCGGAAGACATCGCATCGTGGATCATCCAATCTTTGCGAAGATCATTCAAATAGAACTTGCGCGAACTCCGGTATACCGCACCGAGGCGCAACCTTCGCATCCGTCAAACGGTCAGTGACGGCGTCGAAACCACATCCGGCCAGCGATCGAGCCAATTCTGCGCCGCTTCGAACAGCGCGCAGACGCGCAGCAATTCCGCATCGCCGCGAAACCGCCCCACCAGTTGCAGGCCGATCGGAAGCCCGTCGGCGCTGAAGCCGCAGGGAATGCTCACCGCCGGATGTCCTGTCATATTGAACGGCATCGTCCAGGGAAACCAGTTCGGGCGAACATCACCAAACACCTCATCGTCGATGTCGATGGTGCCGAACAAATCCTGGCCGATCGGAAGCGCGGTTCGCGAGATCGTCGGCATGACAAGCAGATCGGCGCGCTGCAGCATCGATTGCACGCGTCGGAACAGGATGGTGCGATCGAACATCGCTTGCTGGTAGTCGGTACCACTGGTCCTTTGCGCCAGCGCCAGCTGCCTGAGGAAGGTTTCGCTCAACTCGTCGCGATGCTCGGCTGCGAGCCTTTCAAATCGGGTCCGCCAGACGGTGTGATTGATCGCGCGCCAGATCGGTTCGACATCAAAGCCGTCGCCGGGCATCTCCTCGAATTCAGCACCGAGGGCTTCGAGCGTCTTCAGGCTTGTGCTGAATGCCGCAGCAACATCGGCGGAAGCCTTGCGGCCTGGAGGCGCGAGGCAGAACAGAATTTTCTTTCCACTGAGGTCGCCACGTGGCAGGGCACCTCCGATGAAATCAATTGGGGGAATTCCGATCGACCAGGGATCGGATGCATCCTCTCCGGCCATGGCCTGCATCATCAGCACCGTGTCGGCGACCGAACGCGTCATCGGCGTGACGTAGGTCTGATTGCCGAAGGCGTCCTGCGCCTGACTGTGGGGAATCACGCCATTGCTCTGCTTCAGCCCGACAACGCCGTTGCATGCCGCCGGAATGCGGGTGGAACCGCCGCCATCGGTTGCAACCGCGAGCGGCGCAATGCCGCTGGCGACCGCCACCGCCGCGCCGCCGCTCGAGCCGCCGCTGGATCGCTCAGGGCTCCAAGCGTTACGCGTACGTCCGAACAAGGGTGAATCGGTCAGGCATTTGGTGCCGAATTCCGGCGTAGTGGTCTTGCCGATGAGAATAGCGCCCGCTGCGCGCAGCCGCGCCACGCCAACTGCGTCATGGTCGGGGACGTTAGCGGTGTAAGGAATGGCACCGAAAGTAGTACGCACGTCTTTGGTATTGACGATGTCCTTTACAGTGAAAGGAATACCGTCCAGAATCCGAAGCGGCTCCCCCGTCATTATCCTGTGTTCGGCATCCTTTGCTTGCGCCAAGGCTTTGTCAGCACAGAGCGTAATGAAGCAGTTCAACTCAGGCTGTAGCCGCTCGGCGCGCGCGAGTACGGCCCGTGTGACTTCGAGCGGCGAAATCTCTTTGCAACTAATACGCCGTCGAAGGTCGGCGGCGGAGAGAAAGCAGGGATCGTCGCTCATCTATAAACCCAATTCGTCCCAAGAAGCCGGCTTCGGTTCTGGCTCGATTGTCGAACACTTTCCGCCAAGCGGGGTTGCAACACGACTACCTCATGACCCAGTATTAACACGCCTAACTATCCGGCTCGCCCAATAACAGAGCCGAACCCCGCAATCCGCGAACCACCCGAATGAACCCAAAGCGCCAATCGGATTGATAGTAAGAACGACACTCTTGTCAATTCGCCGTCCAATACCCATTCCGCGCCAACCCATGCGGTCCTTTGGATCTCCGCCGGTTTCACTATTTCGTTGCCGTGGCCGAAGAGCGCAGCGTTGGCCGAGCCGCGGAACGGCTGCGCACGCTACTGGATCGTACCGTGACGGCGGGCGCATGGCCGACACGTTGCCAGACAGTATCACCATCGTCTGTTCGCTGACCGGACCTAGCCCGACATGTGTCGGAGACCGTACAGACAAACCCTTGGGTTTGGGCTTTAATTTCGGCTAAAAGGAACCCGCTAACGCATTGGACTATCGAGGAATTAGGCCGGAGCAACGGCTGTATTTGATCTAACGCGGAGCGACCGCATGCGCGTCGCAGTAATCGTTGTGTTCGCGTCAATGCTGACCACACCGCCGGAAGCTTCGACGTCCTGCATGAGCAAGACCGAAGCGCGTCAGCAATTTGGTTCGTACATCTATTGGCATGGCCCGGAGCATTGTTGGGACGCGACACCGACGCGTCCCTATGGGGTTCGCCATCGCGTGCACCAACAAGAACCCGAACCAACGCCACCCGCCATGGTCCCGATGCCATCGCCCGATCGGCGCAGATCGGCGAACGCGATGGCTATCGATGAACCCCAGATCGATCTGATAACCGCAACACCATGGGTCGAGCGCTGGACCGATATCACGCAGGTCATGCCCCCGCAGTTGGTCGTCGCCATCCCAAAACCCGAGCCGATGGTGACGCCGCACGGCGTGGTGCTAGTGATCATAACCATCATACTGACGCTTGCGATTGTCGAAATTCTGTTCGGCGGGATGATCAACGAGCGAATGCGCAAGCGGCGTCATCGCGGATTCGCACGATGACCTGTCCGAAGTGAGGGGCAAGACAATGACCGATGAGCAACTCGCAGCCATGCACAGGTTACTTGCCGAATACCATCGCAATCTCGCCAAGGAAGCAGTCCTCGACATCGTGCAACAGTATCACACCGATCTTGCGCAGCGGCTGGCGGATGAGGCCTCACAGATACCAAGGCGCACAGCGATCCTGGCACGCCTTCATGAACGCGAACAACAAAACATCGAGTATGGCGACGACGGAAGTTGAAGAGGAACGCGCCATCAAACTCACTCACGCATACGAAGACATGGCGCCGGAAAGCGTCCGCTAGACCCGCACCCGGATGGGACCGGCCTTCGTATCAAAACGTTGGATCATGGCGGCGGTATAGCGCGCACCGAGGCCGATCATTTCATGAAATGCCTGGCTGCGGTCAATGGTTCGACATGCGCGACACCTGCCAAATGCTGGCGCACGTTCGCAACGCAGAGATTGAAATCGGCGAAGGTTACAGCCGCCGGATTGGCCGTTGCATTAATGGCTCAAAGAACAGGCAACTGTCACGACGAAATCGTGCCGCAGTCGTCCCTTCACCCTCCGGCACCGCGCCGGAAAGCGCCAAAGGTCTACCGGTTTATTCGATAGACCACGAAGTTGGCTCCTTTATACGGCCTTTGCCGAGGCATTCCTCGCATTTCGCAGGATAGATTTTGCGGCCCGGTTGCGTTGGCTGCTTGACCTTCTGCAACCCTGTGCCATCACAGGCGGGGCAAATAGCTTCGGTCAAAACTTCACGCTTTTTTTTCATAACGACCAATCATTAAAACAAGACAAAAAGTTGAATTCATTTGATAACGGCTAGTCGCAACAGCGCAACGAAACTCGCTTCTTAACCTAACCGGTAAACGTTACCGCCACCGAGGAACTCGCGTTGTCTCCCAAGAGGCCGCGCGAGCGCTGCAGTTGGCTGTTCGAGGGTCGGATATCCGGGCTGATCAGACGACCCTCATCGAGATACCCACGTCGTCTAGCTCGCTGTTGTCGCTCTCGCCGATGCCCGCTTTATGTCGCATTTCCGACTCAAGTCAGACAGCGCGCCAAGTACGAAAAGTGCCAAATACCGGAAGTCGCTATTTATTCAATCACCTCGTCGGCACGCGCGAGCAGCATCAGCGGAATGTCAAGCCTGAATGAACACGCGGTCTGCAGATTGATGACGAACTCGAATCTAGTCGATTGCAGAACCGGTAGGTCCGTGGGTTTCGCGCCCTTAAGGATGCTAACGCAATCACCTGCGGCTTTGGCAAGTTCCTTGGATCGAATCCCCGCGGCGACAACGGCGCGATCACAGGTGATGGGTCCTTGGTCGTCAGCACAGCACTGAGTTTTCCGTCTCGAATATCGAATCCGGTCGCGTGCGCTCGGCAGAGGGTCGCTCCAAGCGACTGGGCAGCTTGCTTGAGTGTCATGTGATGCGAATGGTGATCGCTCCACCCAACCGCGAACCTTCGCGTGCCTTCTACACCGATCGTTCGCGAGAACGCCCTCTCCGCAATGCTATCGTCGCTCGCTCTGATGCTCTAGGCGATCCAGTCGTCGTGCCCAAGGATCGATCCGCGACGCTATTCCGGCGTTGGAAACAAACAACAATTTGTCGTCCGTCGAACTCTCATCCCAAAGAGGCAGTCCTGCTCCATTGGGATCGCCATTCTTGGCAAAGTTCGTCCAGTAAGCCCGAAGGATATTTGAAGTCTCGCGGTCCCTATAGGTGAACAGGCCACCGCTCGGCACGCCGAGAGTGCCAAAGACGAACTGAAGTTCTCCTCCATGACCTGTGGCAACGCTCGAGCGTTGTTGTTCGGGCAGATAGGAGAAGCGGTACCGGTAAGTCGGAGATCCGTTCGCAGCATGTGCGCGCGCGAGGAATCGAGCTGGTTCCGTGAATACTCTATCGGTATACAGCTTCCTTGCGATTTCCTTTGGATCACCAGACGCTTCCGGATAGAGATCTTGCAGGGTCTCGTTGGAATCGCCCGGAAGCTTCAGCTCCTGCTCGAACTTCGCTTCGAAGGGATCGGTATCGTCGTCGTTCGTGCCGATGATAAGAGGAACGCGGTTTTCCCGACCGGCTCTGAAACCGTCCGCAATGGATTGCTTTACCAATCTTCCGTCGATAGTGGGATAAAAGCTCACTGAAGATCGTTCGAGCAGGCTCTTCTCGGCCCATAATAGTATTTCAGGACCAGTGGCTCGTAGATCCGATATACTGCCTGCGGCGCCGACCAGTCGCGAGAACTCCTTGCCCGCAATCTCAGCTTGGTCGAGCGAGCGCACCGGTTCGCGGCCTGTTCCCGATTGGATGATAGCTTTTTGAAAGAGCCCGCTCGACCCGCCGCATAACATGAGCATCGCGACCGACGAGCCGCCGAACAGGGTCACGTTATTGGGATCTCCCCCGAATGCACCGATATTGTCGCGCACCCAGCGGAGCGCAGCGATCTGGTCCATCATTCCGTAATTTGCGATTGCCCCATCCGATCCATCTTGTGCCAGCGCGGGATGAACGAACCAACCGAGTGGACCCAGCCGATAGTTGAACGTGACGACGATCACTCCTTCCTGTGCAAGCCTCGATCCGTCGTAAAGGGGATCTCCTCCCGCGCCGGTTACATATAATCCTCCATGGATCCAGACCATCACTGGCAGCTGGGTATTGACTTCAAACGGTCGGAAAACATTGACGGTGAGGCAATCCTCGCTCACGCGATCCCGCTCGGGCTCTCCGGGAATCGGAGGCTGCAGACATGCCGGACCGTACTGATCTGCGGTAAGAATCTCCGGCCTAACCGGTGGCGGCTGCGGAGCACGCCAGCGCAGGGAGCCAATGGGCGGCGAGGCATAGGGCAGTCCTTTGAAGGACGCTACTCCCGCCTGGACTACGCCGAGCGCTTGCCCTTCTCGGGTTGTGACGAAAAGGAATTGTTCGCCCTGCGCCACCGCGGCGTCGTAGCCGCTCTGTCCCAGAGTAGCCGCAAGTGCGAGAAGCACGATCGCAAAGCGCATCAGTCGACCTGGAGATAAGCCCGTGACACCCTATCAGGGATGTGGAGACACCTCGACTGAATTCTTGGCAGACCAACCAACCTTGGAAAAGTAGCGCGCTGTGCCGGGACAGGCGTAAGACGCGTCGTGCTTACATCGTCGGCGTAGGGCGCTTCCCCCGATTGGGCAGGATGGAACCATCGATGAGACGATGTGGACCGGCAGGCCCGAAAAGACGATCTATCAATACCCTCGCGCCAAGACGTTCGCCGAACGCGATGCCTGTGTCCGCGAGTCAATGTGGGCGGCCGCGGAGAGCATCCGCATGGAAAAAGCTGACAGAAACGCGCGGCTCGTGGCGGATTACCTGCGCGACCACGCCAAAGTAGCAAAGGTCCATTACCTTGCTCACCACGAAGAGGCCTCCTCCGCCGGCCGTCTGTTCGCGAGCAATGCACCGGAGCGGGCTCCACGTTCTCGTTTGACATTGCGGGCGGCCAAGCCGCCGCATTTAAATTCTTGAACGCGCTGCAGATCTTCAAACTGGCGCTCAGCCTGGGTGGCACGGAGTCGCTCGCCAGCCTGCCCGCAAGCATGACCCACTTCGGCGTTCCGGCTGACATCCGCCAAAAAATAGGCATACGTGACTCCACGATCCGGCTGTCGATCGGCATCGAACAGCCGTCGGGTCTGATCGCGGACATCGCGCAGGCTTTCAACGAGGCATAGCTGCACTCCTTGCGTGAGAGCCAGTGCAAGAACCGACAACGGCCTTTGACAGCGGACGTGTGGGTGTGCCTTCTGCCAGAAGCCGCGTTCCAGGGCCGCCCCGCGAGAGGCGGCGTTCCGCAAACGCGCGGCTGGCGCGGCTACTGCGAACGGTCCGAGGTCCACCCCTTGTACTCAGCGATATTGTCCCGGGTCACGAGCTTCGACGGCAAAAGCTCGACGGTCGAAGCAGGCTTCTGCCCATTGAGAATGCTGACGCCGATCTGCACGGCGCGGCGCGCCATGAAGAAAGGGTCCTGCGAGGCGGAGGCTTGGATCTGCTGCGCCCCCGGATCCTTGAGCGCGGCCTCGATATCGGGTGCGCCATCGACCGCGGTGATGATGATGCCGCTGCGCTGCTGCTGGCGCGCCGCGAGGTCGGTGCCGATGGCCTGCGGGTCGTTGATGGCGAAGATGGCGTCGATCTTGGCAAAGCGGGTCAGATAGCCTTGCGTCACGGTCAGGCCACCTTCGCGCGACCCCTTGGCGTCCTGGTCGCTGGACAGGACCTTGAGGCCGGGATTCTTGGAGAAGACATTCTTGCAGCCGACCACCCGGTCGATCACCGCGGAGACCTGCGGCCCGTTCTCGATGATCACATCGCCTTTGCCGCCGAGCTTGTCGACGATATACTGGCAGGAGATCTCGCCTGCCTGGACATTGTTCGTGGTCACCGTGGCGTCGGCGGCTTCGGCTGCGGTATCCACCGCGACGACGATGATGCCTGCCGCCTGTGCTTTCTTGATCGCCGGCCCGACGGCCTTCGGATCGCCGGGGTTCAAGAGGATCAGGTCGACGCCGGCGGCGATGAAGTTGTCGATCTGAGTCACCTGCTTGCCGAGGTCGTATTCAAAGCCGACCGTCGTGATCTTCACATTGGGATTGGTCTTTCTGGCCTCGAACTCGGCACCCTTCGACAGGGCGACGAAAAACGGGTTGCCCAGCGAGCCCAGCGAGATGCCGATCGATTTAAGCTCTTTGGCGAAGGACGGTGCGGAGCTCAGGACGAGCGCCACGGCGGCGCCGGCAAACGAGATCTTCTTCAACATTGGCTTCCTCCCTGGTCTCTTTGAATTCCCGGCACGGTGGACCAGCTGCCGTAACGGAACCCGACATGGCGACATAGAACCTTGCGCGCTCCTATCTTTCAAGTGCGAGCCGAGCCCTGCAGCCGATAGCGGTCGAGCGCCACGGCGCCGATGATCACCAGACCCTTGATCACATATTGCCATACGTCGGAAACCCCGGTGAGGATGAGGCCATTCGACAAAACGGCAATGATCAGGGCCCCGACCAGCGTTCCCCAGATCGAGCCGATACCGCCGACGAAGGAGGTGCCACCCAGGATAACAGCGGTGATCGCATCGAGCTCGTAGGACTGGC
>WNFA01002321.1_pt1 | contig 20757 bp, 19 predicted proteins | sample 5400481 | NCBI WGS metagenome assembly WNFA01 (sample SAMN13153340, study PRJNA577476) | soil metagenome | isolation source: 120 cm saprolite under Douglas fir tree site 2 hole 1 replicate 2 | place: USA:California | collected 2015-04-18
AACTACACAGCCAGGGTTTACACGTGGAGAAACCGCGTCCTGCAAAGGGCGTTGGAAAGGCTTGAGCTGCTTGACGCGAAAGTTTCACGAGCAGTTCTTAGGGGGCGGGGTGATGGTAACATCATCCTGCTACCCGACAAATATGCAACGTCATATACAAGTTCCTACAAATCCTGGTGTTGACCGGTTTTCAAAAACTCCCGGATGGACTCTATATGCTCCTGGTAGTGCTCGTAGGTGTCACCTGCGACATAGCGCCAGAGCGGGGTACCATTCAGCCAGGCGAAACGGTGTGCGTCAGCCAGGTCTTCCCAGGGCAGCGCCTGCACGACCTCCACAATCTGCAAGAAGGTGGTGCGGAAGTCCGTCTGCACCTCGGCAAGCGGACGAGATTTGCCTTCCTGGTAGAACTGTTCGTTGAGGCGGTCTATCTCCTCATCGGTCAGATCCGTCAGAGCGGGCTTCTCGCTGCGCACGGCCGCATGCAATCGATCTACCATGGCGCACTGCCAGGCGGTAAGATGGGTGAGTACGTCTTTGATCGACCAACTGCCATTTACTCCTGCCCTGGTCATCTGTGTCTCGTCTAACGGGTTCAGGACAGCCTCCAACGCAGCATATCCGCTGTTGATTTTATCGAGCAATGCAACCTTGTTCGTCTGTTCTTCCACGGTTGTTCCTCCTTACATAGAGTTTAACACGAAAAGCGGTCATAATTGAACCTCTTTAGGACCGATTGTTCTAGAACTGACAACAACTTCGGTTGCGATTATAGGTCCTTCACACCGGTTGTCATCAGGTAGTCAAAGTATCGATCAGCTTTCAACTCTGGTGTTACACCGCGCCAAATTCTAGCAATCATGATTGGTGCTCCTCTCCTACAAGTAGGCATGACACCTGCTAGAGATGCCATGCTCCTATTGCATCAGTGGCCGTAGATCTAGTGAAAGGCTTTCCAGGCACGCCGTCGCTCCCACTCAGGACCTTCAAGGTCGTCCCTGCTGTCGAAGCCCCAGCGCAAAGCTACTAAATCGAGTATAACTAGCGCAATTAGCAAGACAATGATAGTTGCCATCATGCTCTCCTTTATGTTGATAGTGTTCACTTCGTTCGTAACCATCAGGCATCTTTTATGAATGCCTGGCAGGATTTTCTCTGCTGTGCGATATGTCAATGGTGCGGTGAAGGCGACGGAGCAGGCCGGGTTTCTCTAAGGCCTCCAAAGCGTTCTAGCTTTCGACCCAACTGCACCATGTGGGTACCAAGCCAGTTGGCGGAGTTCCGGTAGAGTCGCCAATTGCGCTGCTGCTCGCGTTCCGCCGCTCGAATCAACCGCTCATGCTCCCCTTGTCGTAACAACTCCTCTTGTTGCCTGCGGAACATCTCGTAATTGTAGTGGTGTAACACGGGATGACCTCCAAATCTTGATGGAAACATAGTATGTCCTTTCAAGGAGAAGGGCGACCACAAGGGTCCCCACCCCCTTTCACTCCATTCCCGCCCCTACGCGGGAAGGGACTGGGGCTTACAGCCAACCCCTTGACAACAATCATTCTAACTAATATAATCATCTTAGATGGTTAGATTATAACATAGAAAAACTAACCTGTCAATAGCATTTTGCTAGTTATAGGAAGATGTAGCACCCTGCCTGGGGGGCAGGTATCCCCGATTTATCGTGGGGAATTCCTTGAGGAGGGTTTGTATGGTTGAGACGAGTAGGGAATCACCGATCTTTGATGAGTTATCGGGCAACTACTTATGCCTGGACTTTACGCATACGTTAGATGACCGTCACAGCGACCATCCCAGGGAGTTGCTTAGCAGCTATAGCGACCTGATAGCATGGGGCCAGTATGCCCATGTATTGATGGATGCCGAGGCAGAGCAACTTCTGGCAGAGGCGGATCGGCAACCAGTAATAGCATCAGCCGCGCTCCAACGGGTTATAACGCTGCGGGAAGCACTCTATCGAATGTTCCTGGCAATCGTGGAAGGCACTGTGCCAGAAGAGGCCGATCTGGCTTTGTTGAATGTTGCGCTCGCTGAGGCGATGAGCCATGCGTGCATTGTGCCAAAGGCTGATGGTTTCATACGGGATTGGGTTGAGAAAGAGAAAGCTTTTGATAGGATACTTTGGCAGGTGACGAGGTCAGCCGCAGATTTACTGACATCTGAGCAATTGAGCGATGTGCAGGCCTGCGCCGCCGAGGACTGTCGATGGTTGTTCCTGGACACGAGCAAGAACCACAGTCGTCGCTGGTGCGATATGAAGAGTTGTGGCAACCGGGAAAAAGCCCGGCGCCATTATGTGCGGAAGAAGTAATATTCGCTCTCACAAAAGTGCTTCTGCCAGTTCACGCAAAAACAGCTCTGCATCCGTCACCAAACCCGCAGCCTGGAAACTGCCGCGATCAGCCAGCTTCGTCACCACGGCAGGATTGATGTCCACCACCACAGTGCGCACCGTCGCAGGCAGCAAATTCCCCGTAGCGATCGCGTGCAACATCGAGGCCACCATCACCGCCATCTCTACGCCGGGTAGCGCCTGGCGCATACGTCTCTGAGCCTCTTGCATCTCGTTGATCACGCCGGGCATGGGACCATCGTCTCGAATTGAGCCAGCCAGCACCATGGTGACATTGTGTTTGATCACCTCGTAGATGATGCCTTCTTTGAGCAGGCCCGTCTCTATCGCTTTCTCTATCGAGCCTAGGGCGCGTATGGTGTTAATGGCACGCAGGTGGTTGCGATGGCCGCCCTCAACCTGTTCGCCGCTCTGCAGATCAACGCCGAGTGAAGTTCCGAAAAGCGCCGACTCGATATCGTGCGTGATGATGGCGTTGCCGCCGAAGATGACTTGTATGTAGTCGCGACGAATGAGGTCAGCGACGTAACGGCCCGCACCCGTGTGGATGACAGCCGGGCCCAGAACGAACAGAATTTTGCCGTTTCGGGCACGCGTCTCTTGCATCTGGCGTGCAATCTCGTGAATAGCCAGCACTTTGACTTTTTCAGAAGAGACGCTGCTTTGCATGAAGGCGAACGATTCGCGTTCCCTGGCACGCTCAAATGGCTGGACGCGAATGCCTTGATAGCCGATGACAACCTGGTCTCCCACCTGCACTTCATGCATGGGCTTACCATAGGCCCGACTATGCGCCCTGTCAATGACGATGGCAACGTCCATCTCGATGTTTTCGACGTTGACCCATTGGCCGTTCAAGCGCACCTGTGTAGGCAGGTTGGTGGTAGAGTAGAATTTGGCGGGTAGAACGCCGTTCTGTTCAACGGTGCCCGTCTGCACATCATTTCCATGTAAGAGAACGGCCCCCAGTTGCTGGAGCTCGGATATGATCAGGTCCAATGTTTTGCTATCGGGGGCTTCGACTTTCAGGCGGGCGTAACTGGTTTCGGTTTTGTGTGCGCCGACGCGCATCTCTTCTACGGTAAAGTTGCCGCCGCGGTCCATGATGATATCCCAGGCTCGTGGCAATGACCAGGAGTCGATGATGTGACCACTTAGTTCTACTACTTCGCTTGACATAGGCTTATTCCTTCCTTGCGATCACGTACACCCACGATAAATTGGGGGACGTGCTCGATAAATCGGCACTCTACTGTAGGAACCCTGCCTGGGGGGCAGGTATCCCGATTTATCGTGGCACCTTATTGCGCCCCACCGGGCAAATTGGTTGAAATGCGCAGGCGCGACACTTGGCGGCACGCTGGGTTTTCAATGGCGGCGGCTGTCGCTCACTGCAGCGAGCCATCTCCGTGAGCAGACGAATGACTTTCTTGCGCAGTGCAGAGGTGTACTCTATGGTAAATTCGCTGTCGGCATAGCGCAAGATGCCATGCGTTGGAGCGCGCTCAAAATAATCTTCCAGGATCAAGCAGTACGCTGCCACCTGCACGGCATGGTTACTGTGCGGAACGGTCACATCATGCACAGTGAGCTTGAGTTCTATCGGCACAGGGCGACCATCGGGCAGTTGCACAATGTAATCAGGCTTGCCTATTAACGGATATGAGGCCGAAGATAGTGGCTCACCTTCCCCATCTGCATCTTCGTATACCAGCTCACCTTCGGGCAAGCCCAATGCGCGACGATGTTCTACAACCAGGCGCCGGCCCTGATTGCGACGTTCATTGAGTAGTAGTATGCCCAGTGCAATAGCAGCGAGCAGTAAACCCAACCCAATGGAAAGCAGAATACTATTCAGCATGCTTCACATCGATCCTCAACGTATTACAAGTGCCGCCGCGATAAACAACAGTCCAAGCAAAACTATCACGATTGTTGTCACCACTAGTAGACGCATCTGTCCCGTCGTTGTCACGGCCTTGCGCGCTTCTTCCTGCGCCTCCTCGACTTCTTCAGCGTGTTCGAGATGCTGCTGTGTGCCTTCGTCGAAGGCTCCCTTGCGCAGCAGTAGTTGCTCAACCATGCGGTATTCTGGTAGGGCTGTAGCATCCGAACCGTGATCATGCTCCAGTTCTACCAGGCGGGCGAAGAGTTCCTCCGTGTCGGCCTGGGCGAGCGGCTCGAATTGCTCATACCACCAGGTCAGGGGACAATATTCAAATTCCGCGACTTCGCTTGCCCTGAAGAGGCGTTGTTGCTGTTGTGATTGTGATTGTAGTTGTGATTTATTACGTTGTTGCATGGTTGATGTGCCATGTTACGGCGGTGGCAAAGCGAGGCCTAAAGGCTACCTGTTGTGGGTGCCGGTTCCGGTTCCTGCGCCTGCACACCTGCCAGTCCCAGGGTGTCCGCTATGCTCGACATGGCCTGTATCACAAATGCTATATGCTCGTCCAGGTCTACGCCGAGTTCGGCTGCCCCCTTCACCAGGTCCTCGCGATTGACGCCAGCCGCAAAGCCCTTGGTTTTCATTTTCTTGCGCACAGAACTGACCTCTAAGCCCAGAATGCTTTTATTCGGACGGACCAGGGCTGTTGCGGTAATCATGCCGGTGACTTCATCACAGGCGTAGAGTACATGCGAGAGGAGATTATTGCGCGGATGAGTGGCGACATTCAGGTCATTGTGGGCCAGGATAGCATAAATAATACGTTCATCGTAGCTGCCTTCATGTAACCAGCCTGCTAAGACGCGTGTATGCTCGCGCAGGTCAGGGTATTCCTCATAGTCACAATCGTGGAGCAGGCCCGTCATGGCCCACAGTTCCTCGTCTTCGCCATACTTGCGCGCGTAGAAGCGCATAGCGGCTTCGACCGAGAGCATGTGCTTCCGTAGGTTCTCGTTCTTTACATGGTTAGTCATCAATTCGTATGCATCGTTGCGTGTTGGCATTGTTTCCTTTGTCTCCATTCACGTGCTGGATAAATCCGCACTCTACAGATTGTAGGACCCCGATTTATCGTGGGTCCTCACCGAGCTATTATAACATAGCACGCCTCCCAAGCAAATTTCTGTCTATGTCAGGAAAAATGTGCCCTGGAAGTGGTGCATTTGGAGAACGGGTATGATATACTTGGCACGCGTTGTATAGTGCCTGGCGTACGGGCGTGATTAATCACGCCCGTACAAGTCGCGCGATACACGATAATTCATTGGCGATATGTATTGGGATATTGACTCCGGAATTGAGAAGCAAACATGGCATTGACCGATCAAACTTTGTATTGTCGCGACTGCAATCAAGAATTTGTTTTCACTGTTGGTGAGCAAGAATTCTATGCCAGCCATCAACTAACAAATACTCCCAGTCGCTGCCCATCGTGCCGAGCTGCGCGCAAGGCACAATCTGGCGGTGGTTATAGCGGCCGTCACAGCGGCCCCCGTGAAGCACGCCAGATGTACACCATAGTATGCTCTAGCTGTGGCAATGAGGCCCAGGTACCGTTCCAGCCACGCGGCGACAAGCCCGTCTATTGCAGCGATTGTTACCAGGCCCAGGGGTCTGGCCGCAGTAGTGATCGTAGATCGCGCTGGTGACCCCTATGAGTGAGGTCAAGATCAACCCCGGCGACCAGTTTGACCTGGCATTGAAACGTTTTAACCGCAAGGTCCAGCAGGAAGGTATTTTGTCAGAGGCACGTCGCCGCGCACACTACGAAAGCCCTCAGGCTCGGCGTAAGCGCAAGGCTGCTGCCCAACGCCGCAAACAACGCCGCACACGACAACCACGCTAAGACTATGGGGAACGTGAGCACTCCTCCCGTACTAGTGACCACCGACGCGCTTGTGCAATGGGCACAGGACGAGTGCTCGCCTTTTTGACGAGCCTGCAAGCCATTACCTTCTTTGCCCTCTTTTTTGAAGTTGTGATATGCTAGGGTTATAAAGAAGGCAGAGGTGTATGGAAGTTTCGTCCTTGTTTAGCTCGATAGGGGAGTAGAACAATGCCGCTCGAAGGACAGCAACTTGGCCGCTATCGTCTCCTGAGCTTGATCGGTAGCGGAGGTATGGGAAAGGTCTACCTTGCAGAAGATACGCTGATCGATCGGCAGGTGGCTATCAAGGTCATTCGGGCAGAAACTAGCTCGCACCCCGATTCTACTCCTGTTCAGCAGGCCATGCGTCTCTTCCAACGCGAGGCCAAGGCTATTGCAAAACTTAATCACCCGCATATTTTGCCACTCTTTGACTTTGGTGAAGAACATATCGATGGGACGACACTCACCTATATGGTCATGCCGTTTTGTCAGGATGGCTCGCTCCTCAATTGGCTCCAACAGCGAGATAGCACTGACTTACTCTCACTCCATGAGATCGTGTATCTGCTCGATCAAGCCGCCGATGCTCTCCAGTACGCGCACGACCAGCAGATTATTCACCAGGATGTCAAACCCCACAATTTCCTGATCCGCCGAGGAAGGAATTCGACGCTCTCCGATCTCCTGCTCACCGATTTCGGCATCGCCAAAGTGACAGCGCTGAGTGCTGATAAGAGTTACTCCATTCGCGGCACCCCGCTCTATATGGCACCAGAACAATGGGAAGGGCGTCCGGTTCCGGCAACTGACCAGTATGCCCTTGCCACCATGGTCTATCAACTCCTCACAGGACGCCCACTTTTTCAAGGAGGGCGAGTCTCTGTGATGTATCAGCACATGAAAGTACAACCACAGCCGCCAAGTACACTCAACCCACGTGTGACGCCAGAGATAGATGCGGTCCTCCTGCGCGCTTTAGCCAAAAGCCCCGCAGACCGCTTCCCTTCCGTCTCCTCCTTCGCTCAAGCTTTCAAACAAGCCGCAATAGGAACCGGCTTGCCGATTGCTCCCACGCTTCCCATTGCCCGCGCAAAGGTCACCGAGAAAGGTGCCGCCGACGTTGACAGCACTGACCATGCCAATGCTCCTACAGCGATTACTCCTGATGACGCTATAGATGCTTACAGTACTATCAATCAAGTTGATGATGTCGATGCTCATTCTACCGTCCCAGCCATGGCTCATGAACTGGTCACTACGGATGAGGCTATCGATGCTTATAGTACTGTCTCTACTATCGCTGAAGGACTGGCTAATCAGGATGATGCCGTCGATGCTCATACCCCCAGCCCGCCTGTCGTTCAAGAAGCGAGTACTGCGGATGTGGCCGGCATTCTTGCCAGTGCCGGTACCAGGGCGACCGCAAGGGTCGCCCCTACCATACACGCCTTCGGTGGCCGATCCGTCTATAGTAGGGGCGGAGCTTGCCCCCGCCCTGCAAGCAGGACTATCGTGCCGGTTGGTCTGGCACTCCTCTTCATACTAATCAGTACGTCGCTTCTCTACTACTTCGCAGATCGTAATCCTGCTATCACTGCCCAGGCCCGCGCTACAGCCACGGCACAAGCAAACGCCACCAATGGCGCGGAAGCCAATGCCACGGCCACGGCGCAAACACGAGAGATTGCTGCTGCTGCTACCGCGACAGCCAGCGCCTTTGTATCCAATGCCACCTCGACTGCAGCTAATGCCACGGCTACGGCCTCGACCATTGCAGCCAACGCGACGGCGACTGCCTCAGTCATTGCCGCCAACCCTGATCCCTATCCTCCTGGTAACGGGACATTAGCACTGTATGACCCATTGAGTGATAATAGCAGAGGATATGACTGGGAAAATTATCTCAACGATGTCAGTGAATGCACATTCACAGGAGGCACTTTTCATGTCATCGAAAAGAAAGCCTCCTTTTTCGCGAACTGCTTCGCCACCAAAACCAACTTCAGCAACTTCGTCTACGAGGTACAAATGACGATCATGACCGGTAATTGTGGTGGCATCATGTTCCGTGCAGATCAGGCGAACAACAAATTCTACTACTTTCGCGTTTGTCAGGATGGCTCTTTTGCCCTCTACCTCTACGTAGACAATAAACTTGTTGATGCCCAACTCCTGACAAAGGGTTCCGACCCGGCCATTCATACTGGTTTGAACCAGCAGAACACCATTGCCGTTGTGGCGAATGCTATTGGGATGGACTTATATGTCAACCGTAAACTTATACTCAATGGCAGTGTGAAAGAGAGCACTTACAGTCATGGTCAGATTGCCGTTGCCGCTGATGCCGAACCCATGGCAACCGAGGTGGTGTTTAACAACGCGCGAGTATGGACGTTATGAGTTAGGGAGGATAAGCAGGAAGAGGGAGGACTCATGATCGGGATGACACAGCTTTGGCGACAACAAAAAGATATAAAAATTTCATGCGCAGTTATTCTAATGGCGCTGCTAGTGATACTGGTGGGATGTACGGAAGAGACAGGCCCGTCCCCTTTGGTTACGGTTCAAGCAGGGGCGAACGGCTGTCAGCTCCACTCGGCCAAAGGCGCTATTCAGCATATGATCTACATCCAATTTGACAACACGCACTTCACACGTGACAACCCCAACGTTCCTTCTGACCTTGAGCAGATGCCTAACCTACTCAACTTTATTGAAAACAATGGCGTGCTGCTCTCCAATCATCACACACCATTGATCGCTCATACGGCGACCGACATCCTGACCTCGCTGACGGGTGTCTACGGCGACCAGCACGGCATGCCGATCAGCAATAGCTTCCGCTACTTTAACTCCGATGGCACCAGCAACCCTGGCGTTTCCTATGCCTACTGGACTTCCCCGCTGTTCGACTCAAGCACCTCGACGCCGACCGATACAACTCCCAACATGCTCACTACTGGTGGCAAGAATGCTCCCGCGCCCTGGGTTCCCTACACACGTGCCGGCTGCAACTTCGGCGCGATCGGTACAGCGAATTCAGTACTCGAAAACACGAAGATCGACATCCCGACAGTATTCGGGGCAGCCTCTCCGGAGGCGATGGAAGCGAGCAGCAATTCTAAACTGGCGCAAGCTGACTTCGTGGGTATCGGCATCCACTGTGCAGCGGGAAATGCGCTCTGCTCCACTGCCAACAATGGCAAGGCCGATGTGCTGCCCGATGAACCTGGTGGATATTCCGGGTACACGGGCCTCTTTGGTCACAAGTACGTTGCACCCCAGATCAGCCCGGATGGACCACTGATGGACCTGGACGGCAATCCCATTCAGGACCCGAGCGGCAACAAGGGCTTCCCTGGCTTTGATGGCATGTCCGCCGCCGTCTCGCTTGCCTATGTAGCTGCGATGCAGGAACACGGTGTGCCCGTGACGTATGCCTATATCTCCGATGCCCACGATGCCCACCCCAACGGCCCCGCTTACGGTCCAGGCCAGGATGGCTACGACACGGCCCTCAAGGCCTATAATGACGCCTTCGGCAAGTTCTTCGCACGCCTGGCGAGCGACGGGATCAACCAGAACAACACCCTGTTCGTGTTCACTGCTGACGAAGGCGACCACTTCGTGGGTGGCGCTCCCAGTCCAACGAACTGCGATGGAGTGACTACGCCGTGTAACTACAGCCAGATCGGCGAGATCAATACCAATCTGGCAGGTCTGCTGGCAACGGAGCAAGGGATCACGACCCCGTTCAAGATCCACGCCGACTCTGCTCCCAACATCTATATCACCGGCAATCCAAGTCCGACCGATCCTACGACTCGTGCCTTCGAACGAGCGGTGGGGCAGCTGACCGCAGCGAATCCGATCACCGGTAATACTGATAAGCTCATCAGATATTTGGCCGATCCAGTAGAGATGAAGCTGCTGCATATGATCACGGCGGACCCGGCAAGGACGCCGACCTTCACGATGTTTGCCGACCCCAATTACCTCCTCCTGGCAAACGCACCCGACTGCACTTCCCCATGTGTCACGGAGAACCCCGGCTTTGCCTGGAACCATGGTGATGTATCACCGGACATTAACACCACGTGGCTTGGTCTGGTTGGGCCAAGCGTGCGGCATGCCGGTGTTGACAAAAGTACCTGGTCCGACCATACCGATATTCGTCCGACAATACTGGCGCAGCTCGGCCTGAAGGACGATTATGCCCATGCTGGCCGCGTGCTCTTCGAGGACCTCGACGACTCTGCCTTGCCTCAATCACTGCGTGCGAACCAAGCGACTTTAATGCAACTGGCCCAGGTGTACAAGCAGATCAATGCTCCTGTGGGGCAACTCGGCCTGGCAAGCCTGGCGGTCTCAACAAAGGCTCTGGAGAGTGGGAACTCAACCGATGACGGCACCTTTACCAATCTCGAAAGCCAGCTCACGTTGATTACCACTCAGCGTGATACGCTCGCAGCCCAGATGTCTGCGCTGCTGGCAGGTGCGGAATTCAATGGCCAGGCCATCAATGAGCAGCAGGCGAAGCAGCTCATCTCTCAGGGTCAGGCGTTACTGAAGCAGGTAAACGACCTGACGGCGTAAGGGTATCAGAATAGTGAATCCTCTGGCTTGATCACACGAGTTCGTTTCAGGTCGGTTCATCTATTGATGAGGTTAGCTCTTCAATCACTTCGATATCAGCCTCCCTAAGGGCTACCTGGGTATCGGACAGTCTTTCCGTGACTTCTACCAGGATCATGGCAGCTATGAGGGATGCAGTATATCTCTTGAAAGAGGAACAACGTTTGTCGCGTGTAGATGCGCCTTTGACCGAGAACCGTGAAGCCATTGGTTGAGCAAAAAACCTATTGACAGTTACAGTGGGGTGCAGTATACTTGGTTTCAGTGCAGCGGTTATACGCTAAACTGTAAAGCAGTTTTCCAGGTTTCTGGGGGATTCAGTGCAGCGTAAGATAGCGCATGAAGTGGCTTTAGAGGCCAAAATAAGGAGAGGTCGCATAGTGGCCTAGTGCAGGTGTTTGCTAAACACCCAGGGTGTTACAGCCCTCGAGAGTTCGAATCTCTCCCTCTCCGTCCTATAGGGGAGTAGCTCAATTGGCAGAGCACTCGACTCCAAATCGAGCGGTTGCGGGTTCGATTCCTGTCTCCCCTGCTACATCTCATAATCCTCTGCCCACCAATACTTGATATTATCTGCAATCGCTTCTTCGTAGGAAACACGCCAGCTTTGTTTTCCGTTACTACGTACAACCCCTGCGCTCTTAAATCGAAGGCTCATATTATACCTTGTTGCTTCGTCTACAGCGACCATGTAGACCTTCCCTTTATCTGGACTATAAATGGCAAAGTATTCGGCTTTGCCCCTATAACCAGACTTCTTGTTTTTCCCGTTCTTTCTCGCCGAAACAGTGGATGTATTAAATTCCAGACAGGTTCCATCCCTTGAGAGCCACGCTGTTTTACACTGGATACGTATAAGTCGTGCTTCTCGATGAACGAAGAACCCAAAGCTGCGATATTCCTCAACGAGATAATAGGCCAGATCATAGCCCAGATGATCGGCCCAGGGCAGTAGCACCTCAAACCCCAGCTGGACAAGCCGGTTCAAAATAGCGGTGTGGGAAATTAACCCCTGCTGTGATGTGTCCTTCATGATCTACTCCTTGTTTGGCGTTTGTGGCGCTCCTTTACTCTGGTTAAGATTGTCGATTATGAACGCTTTTTCCTGTCAAGTTCTCGAAACACTAGACATTCTACAACAGCGCAGGACAATTGATGGCGACCTCCAAGATAGAGATTGACCATCAGTTATTTTGCAAGTACCCCCATACTCTGTTTTTGGCAAGTGCTTCTCACGCGCGAAGTAGTAGAACATATGTCCCTGTACATAGCTATATAGTACTGTTTCATTGTGTATCATGGTATACCAGCTAGAGTTATGTTAGTATTGCAATGGCCGCGAAGAATCTCACTTTCTGCCATATGAAAACACCTGAGTTCCAAGGCCTCAGGTGTTTTTTTTATCACAAAGGATATCCTCCTTGACAAGCCAACGATAATCAGTGCAGAACCTATGCTTTATCACCAAGGGGATCAACGGACATTTATGAATATTGGATTACTAGAGGATAATCCTGCCATCCTTGATTACATGACGCTCGCGCTAGAGATGGCAGGGCACCAGGTTCAGACATATACCTACGGCGCTTCACTGATAGAATCCCTTCTCACCGGCTCTGATGCTCACTCCCCACTACCTTATGACCTAATTATTGTTGACCTGCTTCTTCCGGGTAATATCTCCGGTTATGAAACGATCAAGCAAATCCAGGAGGTCATCCCGCTCAATAAGCTTCCTGTCATCATTATTTCGGCAGGGAGCCGTGACGAAATAGAGTTCATAAAAACGAACCTACCCACCGTTCCGGTACTGCGCAAGCCTTTCAGGATGAGCGCACTATTTCAGATGATTAACGGTCTGAAGCTAGGTTAACACAGAGGAGATTAAACGTCACCTCTAAAAAATACTGCTTCGTACTCCTTGATACTACTTGACAGGTTTCATACCATCATGTATGCTTGGCATGAACAATAGCACACCTGCAACGCACTGATCAGGACCAGTAGATAATGGTAGAACTGGGCAGCGAGCCGAGAGAGTGAAAGTCGGCAAACGGATACCACGTCGAACCCACCTGAGAGCGTCAGCGAGAAGTTGACCGGAGACCTCACCGTTAACAGAGGAAGCGGTTCATCGAGCAAAGCTCGTAGTATGGTAGTGGCGAGGGTGGCGGGGTAAGGCTGGGAGGGCCCTTGCGGTCGCCATGCCGGATAAATCAACGACCGCGTGAGAGGAGTCGCGTTGTGAGAAGCGGCTCAAAGTAGGTGGTACCACGGGTAATAATCTCGTCCTTATTCCAGGGACGAGTTTTTTTATGCTTTTGTAGTCCCCCGATTTATCGAGGGGAATTCATTGGAGAGAGGAATCATGACTGACAAGGAAAAGTACGTCGAGGAAATCATCGACCAGGAAGACAATTTTTCGCAGTGGTATAACCAGGTAGTGCGCAAAGCGGAGCTAGCCGATTATGCACCGGTGCGCGGCTGTATGATAATTCGGCCCTACGGCTACACCCTCTGGGAAAACATTCAGAAGCACATGGATGCACGATTCAAGGAGACCGGAGTCGTCAATGCCTACTTCCCTCTGCTCATTCCCCGCAGCTTTCTGGAAAGAGAAGCAGAGCACGTCGCAGGCTTCGCACCCGAGGTCGCCTGGGTGACGCGTGGGGGTGGCGAAGAACTGGAAGAACCGCTCGCTATCCGCCCTACCAGCGAAACCATCACCGGCCATACCTATGCCAAATGGATCCAGAGCTATCGTGACCTGCCCATCCTTATCAACCAGTGGAATAATGTCATTCGTTGGGAGAAGCGTACCATACTTTTCTTGCGCACCACAGAATTCTTGTGGCAGGAAGGGCATACCGCGCACCGCACGATTGAAGAAGCCGAGGAGCGCACACTGATGATGCTCGACATCTACCGGGCCTTCGCCGAGGAAGATGCCGCTATACCCGTCATTGCCGGGCGTAAGAGCGAGAATGAAAGATTTGCCGGCGCCTGGCGCACCTACTCCATTGAGGCGCTGATGGGCGATGGAAAAGCGCTGCAAGCGGGCACGAGCCACAACTTTGCTACCAACTTCGCCGAGAGCTTTGATATTCAATACCTGGACGCTGATGGGCAACGCAAGTATTGCGCTACTACAAGCTGGGGAGCCAGTACTCGTCTCATCGGAGGCATTATCATGGTACATGGAGATAAGGCGGGTTTGATACTGCCCCCGCGCCTTGCACCTTACCAGGTAGTGGTAGTCCCAATCTGGCGCAACGATACCGAAAAGACGGCAGTTGTTGAGATGGTTGAGCGCGTGGAAAAAATGCTCAAGGGCAAAGTTCGTCTGAAGGTTGATTTGAGCGAAAACACGCCTGGTTGGAAGTATAACGAGTGGGAACTGCGTGGTGTGCCCGTACGCATGGAAATTGGGCCACGCGATGTGCGAAATGAGAGTGTGATGCTGGTACGACGCGATAATCGCGCTAAGGAACCTGTCCCTCTGGCAGCTTTGGAAACGCGCCTCCCCGAGTTGCTAGATGCAGTGCAGCAGGCGCTGTTCCAGCGAGCACTGGACTTCAGGAACAAAAACACTCACTATACCGACAGTTATGATGAGTTTAAGCAAATCATTGCAGAGAAACGTGGCTTTGTACGAGTGAAGTGGGCTGAGGACAGTGCAGCAGAACTGGCTATCAAAGAGGAGACAAAAGCAACACTGCGTGTTATACCATTTGACCAGCCGGAAGGCGGTGTCAGTGGAAAATGCTTCTACACCGGCAAACCCGCTACCTGTGAAGCAATTTTCGCTCGCTCCTACTAAGGAGAGCCGCATCGTGCCACTGGCCAATACGGTGAGGGTGATTCAGGAGGAGATTCTCGTAGGCATTACCTCTTCTTCACAATAATCACAATGGGTAGTTGTGCGAGCGAGTCAATCGAGACATGCTGGCTACCCGCGTGCATATATAACCCTGTAGAGGACCCGCCATCGAGGTTGAGGGCCACATCGATAGACAGGTCCGATGTCACAAGCAGGTCGGCCAGTTCATCGAGTGAAAAGGCATTGCTTGGGCTGGTGATGAACAAAAGGCGTCCCTGCTTGTCCATGGCCACGACGCTGCGACGCGAACTAGCCGCATCTGCGTTAAAGTGAGCGCGTTTGCCTCCTGGCAGAATGAGCATGGGGGTTGATTGTGTCGCCTGCTGCAATCCTTCGTTTGCATTATAGGGTTGCTGCGACAGGTAGCGCAGTTGTACCTGTCCCTGGTCATCAACCGCGAGCATGCCGCCGAACCCCTGGTAGGACGCACCAAAGATTTGCTCGTTGGAGATGACAAGGCCGGTAGCATCATGCTTCTGGTCGAAGTATCCCCCATTTATGACTGCTGTCGCCTGCTCTTTCTGCATCCACCGGCTCAGTAGCAATGGCTTGCCGGGCTGATAGGCTATCGTCAGACGTACATGACGCAGATCGAAGCGCACAATGGTCACGGTATCTTCGTTGCCGGCCGGGCTCTTCCAATCTTCATAACGTAGCTCAACTCCAGGCGCGGCCTCGCTCCACACATTCAATGTTGTAGCTCCCCGATTTATCGTGGGAGCCGGTGTACCATTGACGGTGACGGTTGGTGCCAGGTCACATGCGCATAGGGGAAGCATGATAAGACATAAGAAGAGAACTCGCTGTAGGGGCGACCCTTGCAGTCGCCCTGGTGTTAACAAAACGGCGCGGGAAGTCCCGTCTCCGTTCACGGGACGGGATGAAAGCGCCGCTGCCCGATGGCCTGAAATCTTGCGCTTGTTGTACATTTGTGCTATACTGCCTATACAGCGTGGTCGCGCTCGTAGGTACGGGTGCTGGAGACCGTTGCCATGCTCTCTGGATAGCCAAATTTCTGCAAGCCGCCCCCGTGATCAAAGTAGCTCAGGATCAGCCCGGAGATGCTAAAGCCGGTGTAAACGTAGTAACGCCCTTGATTAGAGATCGGGATGGTATTCTCTTTTTTATCCCCGGTGAAGTAATTCCACAGGTAGTCGAAGGGGATGGGATGCTGGAAGTCTACGTCATAGGGCGAGATCCACTGGAAGGAGTCGAAACCCCAGTTCATCAGATCGCGCATGTCGGTCCACCAGTTGACAGTGTGGACGGTGACGCCGATCAGGTGATGGTGGTTGCGCGTGGCTGAGACAACTTGCACAAAGTCGTATTGTCCGTCGTAGCCTGTTTTGCCGCCATCGACCCCTGGATACCACCAGAGGAATTGGTTGCCGTTGACCACATAATGCTCTGTATGGTAAACCGTTTTAGTAATATGATATTGCTCGCTGCCGCTAATCTGATGGATCAGTGGCAGGCTGAAGGCATATCTGCCTAGTACGGCGAGATCGCGGGCACTGGAGTACTGCCCGGTTTCTAGCAACCCGTGCGGGTTCATATAGTGAGTATCGTAGAGTCCCAGTTGTTGAGCCCGCTGATTCATCTTTGCAACGAAGTGCGGAAGATCCCCACCGATAGTGTCGGCAATGGCGATGGCGGCATCATTGCCGGAAACAAGCAGCAACCCATACAGTAGGTCACGCAGAGTATATGTCTCCCCTTTTTTAAGACCGAACAAGGCACTATCGCCACTGAGCTGGCTAACGTCGTGATCGATGGCTGGGGTAATCGTGATTACCTGATCTGGATTCCCCTGCTCAACAGCAAGGATCGCTGTCATGAGTTTTGTTGTGCTGAGCATCGACAGATGCATGAATGGGTTATGGGCATAGAGGGTTGCACCTGTGTCGGCGTCGAGTAAATAGGCGGCTGTTGCGTATACCGGTGGCGCCGGGTGATCGCTGTCCTCCGGAGTAATGATCAGTTCGTGTGGATTTATCGGTAGCGATGCACTAGATGATGACGAGGATGGGCCGCTAGTCAGGCCACTACTGGTGCTACTCGCACCCGGCCGTATTTGTGCGCGGATAGCAAAGTAAGCAATCGATCCAAGGATCAGTATTGCTAGCAAGAACAGGCAGGTAATGAGCACAGCCGCCCTGTGGCTGCTACGAGAGGGTGGTAGGGGCGGGCGCCCCTGTCTGGGGGACAGGTAATGCCCCCTCCCTGGGCTGCGTGACTGCCTATGTCTCGTGCGATGGTCCGGTAGAGCTGTACGTGGTTCATAGATAGGAGAACGTCGCCGCTGTGTAACTATGATCTTGCGCGAGTCTCGCTGATATGCTCGTACATCCGCTTCATACTCGCTTTCGTCAAGAGTCTCGTCTACGGTCTCTTCCTCAACCGTGACCTGTTGCCTTTGCTGCGATCCGTGTAGGGGCGGTAGGGACGTGACCTTGCGTCCGTCCTTGCCTCCGCCCGTGGCTTGCCCCCGCCCTGCACGCCTGATCGTGTAGGGGCGCGAGCTTGCCTCCGCCCGCGTCTCGCCGTTGCTCCAGGTCGAGTAGGGGCCCGGCTTGCCCCCGCCCTTGGATGTGACCGGCCGTCTCCGGCGTTGGCGTGGGTAGACGGTCGGGGTTTGTGTATAGTCCGGTTGTTCGTCGTCTGGTGGCGGCGTTCTATACATCGAACCGGTCCTCTCCTTGCTCTAAAGCCTGGTACCCGCAAGGGGCACCACTACATTTTTGGGACCTTCAGATCAAGAGATGTAGTGGTGCCCCTTGCGGGTACCAGGGGGAGGGGCAGGACCTTCCTACCTATCTCTTGTGCTGATAGTGTAGCATACGCGGAGACGTGGTGTCGAGATGGATAAAAAGCCTGGTACCCGCAAGGGGCACCAGGGGAAGATTTCTGCCCCCTTGACGGCAGGCTACTCTCGTGCTACTCTGCCAACTACATACCTCATCGTTGTATTGCACACAACAAGGAGCCACCATCATGCATTTGAGAACGGCAGTCGTTCAACTGAACTCCCGTGATAACCCTGCTGAGAATCTGGCCACCGTAGAGCATTTTCTAGATCGTGCCGCCGATTTGGGCGCCCAATTCGTCGGCCTCCCCGAATTCTGGATCTATCTTGGCCCTTACAGCGGCTTTACAGAAGCGGCACAGCCGGTCCCCGGCCCGGCCATCGAACGCTTGCAAGAGAAGGCTCGTAAGCACAAAATGATAGTCCACGGCGGCAGTATTATCGAGCGCCACCCGTCCCTAGAAGGCAAGTTCTATAATACCTCGGTGCTCATCGACCCTGATGGTCAGATCGTCGCACGCTATCGCAAAATCCACCTCTTTGACGTCGATCTGGCCAATGGCGAGAAGCACCACGAATCTGAACGTATTGCCCCAGGTAATGAGGTCGTGACTGCCGAGATTGCTGGTATCACCTTTGGTCTGACCGTTTGCTACGATCTGCGTTTCCCCGAACTCTATCGCATACTAGCCTTGCGGGGCGCACAGATTCTGCTCGTGCCGGCCGGTTTCACCCTGCATACCGGTCGAGATCACTGGGAAGTCCTGCTGCGGGCGCGAGCCATCGAGAACCTCTGTTATGTGGTTGCTCCTGCCCACGTCGGAACCTATCCTCCCAATCGGCAATGTTTTGGCCGCTCGATGATCGTTGATCCATGGGGCCTCGTGCTCGCTCAAGCGCAGGATATGCCAACAGTTGTAATGGCGGATATTGACCTTGCACAGATCGAGCGCGCGCGCTCACAGATCCCCTGCCTCGAGCATCGCAGGCCAGAGATATATCAAATGTAGTGGAACCCTGTCTGGGGGGCAGGTATCCCGATTTATCGTGGGACTGCCCCTTGTGGGTACCAGGCCAGAAGAAAGGATGCATACAACTCATGGATGTTGCTACCATTAAACGCCTCGTCGAAGAAGGCAAGATCGAATTTGTCAAGATCGGCTCCCCCGATATCGAAGGAATCTACCGTGGCAAACGCGTGGCCGCCAGCCACTTCCTCAACGGACTGGAGGATGGCTTTCCCCAATGTGATGTCCTCTTCGGCTGGGACATCGCCGAGAATGTACTGCCCAACCTCAAATTCAGCAACTGGGAGCGAGGCTTTGCCGATATTATCATGAAGCCGGACCTCTCGACCTTCGCGCTCGTACCATGGGAAGAGAACGTTGCTTCCTGTGTATGCGATCTATGGACCGAGCATGGTGATCCCCTGGTCATTTCCCCGCGCTACGTCCTCAACAAGGTCGTAGAGCGCGCCCGGACGATGGGCTATGAGCCAATGGCTGCGGCTGAACTCGAGTTTCGCTTCTTCCGTGAGAACCAGATGTCGCTGCGCGAAAAGGACTTTGGTCCAGATCTGACCCCGCTCAATCCTGGCATGAACTGCTACGCCATCAGCCAGGCCAGTGCCGACGATCACCTGCTGGGACACATTGCGCGTATGATGCGCGACCATGGTGTTGGGATTGAAGGGTACAATCGCGAGCACGGCCCTGGCATGTATGAGATGAATATACGCTATGCTGATGGCACTGCTGCTGCCGACAAAACCATGCTGTTCAAAACGGGCGTCAAAGAAATTTGTCATCAGATGGGCTATACCGCCAGCTTCATGGCGAAGTGGAATGACCAGGAAGATGGCAGCAGCGGCCATTCTCATATGAGCCTGTGGGACCGCAGTTCGGGGCAGAACGTCTTCTGGGACGAGAGCGCTGAAGATCATATGTCGAGTACGATGCGGTGTTTCCTGGCGGGGGTGCTGGACAAGTTGCCAGAATTGATGGCGCTCTATGCCCCGGTGATCAACTCCTATAAACGCTATGTCGAAGGCACCTGGGCACCGCTGAACACCACCTGGGGGATGGATAATCGGACCTGCGGGGTACGCATTATCAATGTGAACCGGGGAGCGATGCGCATCGAGAATCGGGTGCCGGGAGCGGATGCGAACTTCTACCTGGTGTTTGCGGCGACGCTGGCCAGTGGTCTGTACGGGATCGAACGGCAGTTGGAGTTGCCGCCGCGGCTGGATGGTAACGCCTACGATCAGGCAACCATCGCCAGAGCCCGTGAGGTGAGCCACGTTCGACCTCTGGTACGCAATCTTTCGGCGGCAACGGACTTGTTGGAGCAGAGCGATCTCGCCAAAGAGTTCCTGGGCGCTGACTTCGTTGAGCACTTTGTCGCGACAAGGCGCTGGGAAGTGAAGGAGTACGAGAAGGCAGTCACCAACTGGGACCGCCGCCGCTACCTGGAACTGGTCTAAGTCCCCCTCTCTATTGCTGCGGCATTTGATTGTAGACTTTTAGCCAGTTCGTTGCAATCTCGATCTGGGCCTGTTGAAGAGAAATGGCCCCTGAACACACCTGGTCGTGCAGGTGATTTTCGACTTTGTCTTTTTCGTGGAAGCCTGGTTTGGGGAAGGCAGCCTCAGGCCAGAGATTCGCAATATCATTTGAGCCACCCAGCTCCAGGCTGACAAGATGATCGACCTCGTACTCGCCAGGTGAGTGACTGGCTATATCATACTCAGCGTATACCTGGTCCTTCTCGCTTGTCGGTACATTACGGACCGATCGTGCGTATCCTGGCTGGCAAATCACGTCTTTTGTTGCACTCGCGATGATGGCACCGGGTGTACAGGCGGAATCTTGAAGAGGGCCACGAACCATACAACCCGATGTTTTCGTTTGTACACCAAAGTGCGAAGACGCATGCCTTCACTCGGATTGTAACACAAGCCAGGTCGTATCAAAACGGCGTGCCTGCAGGTCGGCCCCTTTTATCCAATAGTAGAGCATGCCCGTGTTGCCCCATTCCATACCAGCCTGCTCATCAGAGTCTATTTGGAGCAGCAATTGCCAATCCATCGCACCCTTCGACAACTCAGCTGCACGTGGGTCGCTTACATCTGTCACGCCATGAGAGGCAAGCTGGCACTCAAGGCGCATATCATCTTGAATGGTATCAGGGTGTCCCAGCAATCGGTGATGCACCATGGCATGATCGGCTGCATTGGGAAATGTCGAGA
>WNFA01001240.1_pt1 | contig 20747 bp, 20 predicted proteins | sample 5400481 | NCBI WGS metagenome assembly WNFA01 (sample SAMN13153340, study PRJNA577476) | soil metagenome | isolation source: 120 cm saprolite under Douglas fir tree site 2 hole 1 replicate 2 | place: USA:California | collected 2015-04-18
AAGCTTGACAATGGGCAACAATCATGTTATCTTTGAACCGCGGTCCATTTATCATATCATCATACCAATTGATCCTTGAGCTTCATATATGGATAACATATATACACCTATACAGTCGAACAAAGTTTTCGAGCAAATCGCGGAGCAAATAGAGAAGCGTATTTTGAGCGGTGAGCTTCGCAGTGGAGATCGTTTGCCAACCGAGCGCGAGTTGAGCGAGCAGTTCCACGCCAGCCGAACAGCCGTGCGCGAGGCTATGAAGACGCTGGCGCAGAGGGGACTGGTTGACATGCGACCTGGCCGGGGTACGATTGTTATCGACGGTACTTCAGAAGCTATGCGCCACTCACTGGGCTTGATGATGAGAGTTGGACAGGCAGGCAGTTCAACTAGCCTGGTCGAGTTACGGGAGATCATCGAACCGGAGATTGCTGCACTGGCCGCTGCACGGGCGACGGATGAAGAGATTGTTGCTATGTGCGAGGCAGTGAAGCTAATGGACGCCAACCTGAATGAGGCTGATGCTTATATTGCGGCTGACAACGATTTTCACCGCGCTCTGGCAAAAGGGACGCAGAACGCACTTATCCTCACACTTGTAGACTCGATTGTTGACCTGCTCAGCGAGCAGCGCAAACAGATTTTTTCTGTGAGCGGAGGTCCCGAGCGAGGTCAATTTCATCATAAACACATTCTTGACGCTGTCGTTCGTCGCGATGCTAAGTCAGCTCGGAAAGCTATGCGTGCCCACCTGCAGCAAGTTCGCGAAGATGTGAAAACTGCAACCACATCGAAAGATTGAGTAGTTTCCTTGCGGAGGTTGTCTATGACCAATCTTGGTTTTGTTGGGCTGGGAGCCATGGGCGGTCGCGTTACCAAACGGCTCCTGGACGCCGGTCACACTGTGACCGGCTACAATCGCACGAAATCGAAAGCGCAGTGGCTGTTGGACGCTGGAATGCGTTGGAGAGATACACCACGGGCGGTCGCCGAAGCAGCTGATGTAACCTTTACTATGGTAACAAACACAAACGCTTTGCACGAGGTACTAGGTGGTCCTGATGGCGTACTGGCCGGTTTGGGAGAAGGCAAAATTTATATCGATATGAGCACCGTCAGCCCTAACGCTTCCCGGAGGCTGGCTACCCAGGTGGCCGCAAAAGGTGCGCGTATGCTCGATGCCCCGGTGTCTGGCAGCGTGATTACCCTGGAACAGGGCAATTTATCCCTCATGGTTGGTGGTGAACAAGCAATCTTTGAGCAGGTCAAACCTATTTTGCTGGACATAGGACCAAAGGTGAACTATGTGGGCAAGAACGGCCAGGCCGTCTTAATGAAGATCGCAATCAACCTTAACTTGCAAGTACAAATTACGGCTTTTTACGAAGGGTTGCTATTAGCTGTAAAAGGGGGAGTACCTCTCGAAACCGCGCTCGAAGTCATGCTAAACAGTGTTATTGCTTCTCCTTCGCTGAAGTATCGCACCCCATTCATACTCCAACCACCGGACGAAGCATGGTTCAATGTGGATATGATGCAGAAAGATATGCTCCTGGCGCTGGAGATGGGCAGGGAACTCGATGTGCCGCTAACGACAGTTGCGGTTAGCAATGAGATTCTCACCTCCGCTCGGGCCATGGGTTTGGCGAAGGAAGATTTCGCTATTGTGTACAAGGTGCTGGCAAAAATGTCCGGCCTGGATTTGTAGAGTCAGTTATCGTAGGTTACATGCTTTTATGAGAGTCGCATCATGATGGAGAATAAGAGTGTTGCATCCTGAAACATCCAATTCCGCAGAGAATGTGGGGAGCGTGAGGTCACGCGGGGATACATCCCTGGAGGAGAAGACCTCAACTCTGGCGGGCACACAGCCACCAGCAGGTGAACGTGAGAGATGGTTGCACATGTACGAGCAGATGCTCAAAATACGCATCTTTGAAGAGCATGTCAATCAGTTGTATACCAGCGCCAAGATGCCGGGCCTTGCTCACCTGTACATAGGTGAAGAGGCCGTGGCAGTGGGAGTGTGTGAGTCCTTACGGCGCGATGACTATATCACAAGCACGCATCGTGGCCATGGACACTGCCTGGCAAAGGGAGCTTCAATCGACAGGATGTTTGCCGAACTGCTCGGCAAGGAGGCAGGTTACTGTCGAGGCAAGGGTGGCTCTATGCATATCGCCGACCAGGATACTGGCAACCTGGGCGCTAACGCCATCGTTGGAGGTAGCACCGCCATTGCTACCGGAGCTGCCATGTCGAGCAAAATGCGCGGCAGTGACCAGGTAACGGTTTGTTTCTTCGGCGATGGGGCGCTTGGCCAGGGAGTGCTCTACGAGGCCATGAATATGGCTTCGCTGTGGAAGTTGCCGGTGATCTACGTCTGCGAGAATAACCTCTATAATGAATACACCCACTTTTCGGAGACGACGGCGGGCGAGATGAGCGGCAGGTCTAAAGCCTTTGGTATTCATACAGAAGAAGTGGACGGGCAGGATGTGCAGATCGTTTATGCTACCGCCCAGCGGTTAGTAGAGCGGGCGCGCAGGGGTGAAGGTCCAGCTTTCTTGTTATGCAATACGTACCGTTACCATGGCCACCATGTAGGTGACATTCAACGGTCATATTACCGCTCTAAGGAAGAAGAACAACAGTGGATGACCCAGGGCGATCCACTGAAGCTACTCAGCACGTGGCTGATCGAGCAGCGCATGGCCGATACACAGACCTTCGAACAGCTAGAACAACGCGTGCGTGCCGACGTTGAGGCAGGAGTTCAATTCGCGCTTGACGCGCCATTCCCGGACCCAAGTGAGGTGTATCAAGATGTCTATGCTTAGTACAACATCGAGTCAAGGCAGCTCCGGGCCGGGGAAGGACCAGCAGATGCGGGAGATCACGCTTGCCCAGGCCATTCGCGAGGCCCTGGCTGAAGAAATGCGTCGCGACCCGCGTGTGTTCGTCATCGGTGAAGACGTGGCTGAAGCCGGGACGGTTTTCAAAGTGCTGTCTGGACTGGTCGAGGAATTTGGGACAGCGCGGGTGATAGACTCACCGATCTCAGAGGCGGGCATTACTGGATTGGGTGTGGGAGGAGCAATGACCGGCATGCGTCCAGTGGTGGACATCATGTTTGGTGATTTCATCGGACTGGCGATGGATCAAATCGTGAACCAGGCCGCGAAGGTCCACTACATGTCAGGTGGTAAGCTCAAGGTACCCCTGGTTGTGCGTACAACCATGGGAGCCACGCGCCGCTCTGCCGCCCAACATAGCCAGAGCCTGCACGCGTGGGTAAGCCATATACCTGGCTTAAAGGTGGCATTGCCCTCGACACCCTACGATGCCAAGGGCTTGCTCAAAACGGCTATCCGCGATGATAATCCGGTGGTCTTTTTTGAGGACAAGATGATGTACCAACTCAAAGGTCTTGTGCCAGAGGGTGAGTATACCATTCCTTTCGGAGTCGCCGATATCAAACGCCCTGGCAGTGATATTTCCCTCGTAGCAACGAGCAGCATGGTACAGGTTGCCCTGGCGGCGGCGGAGATCCTGGAAAAATTGGGCATTAGCGCCGAGGTCATCGATCCACGTACCACATTTCCCCTCGACAAACAAACACTGATTGAGTCTGCAAAGAAGACCAGCCGGGCCATCGTGATAGACGAAGGTTACGAACGCTATGGCGTTACGGCTGAGATCGCCTCGGTAATCGCCGATGGCGCCTTCTACTACCTGGATGCCCCTGTCAAACGCATGGGGGCTATGGACGTACCTATACCTTTTTCGCCTGTACTGGAAGACCAAACCGTTCCTACTGCTACGACTGTAGCGGAGATGGCTAAGACGTTATGCGGACGTAGTTAAAAGAGCTAGTAGGGCTTGACCCTACCTTCTAAGGAGCAGGACAATGGCTATCAAAACATACGGCCTGATGGGTGTAGACTGGGAAGAGCGTGTAAACTTCGAACGGCTGCGCAACGAGCGGCTGGCACGCATTAAAAAGTTGCTGAAAGAATCTGCCATGGGCGCGTTGCTATGTTTCGATATGAGCAACGTGCGCTACATTACCGCAACCCATATCGGCACATGGGCAATGGACAAACTCGCGCGTTTCACGCTCCTGCCACAAGATGCTGAGCCGATAATGTGGGACTTTGGTTCAGCAGCGCGGCATCACCAACTTTATTGTCCATGGCTAGGCGAACGTTCCCGTGCAGGCATCTCTACCCTGCGCGGCGCAATGTTACCGGAAGCCGGCCGGGCTGAAGACGTGGCACGCAAGATACGCGTCGAACTGGAAGAGCGTGGGTTACTCAACGAGCCTCTAGGAGTGGATGCTATTGAATTACCGGTGCTGTTCGCTCTCCAGGCAGAGGGCATCAAAGTAGTGGATGGTCAGCAGTTGATGCAACAGGCCCGCATAATCAAAACGCAGGATGAGATTACCTTGCTCAACTCGGCCTGCATGATGGTGGACGCAGCCTATGACGAACTTTATCGCTTCATGAAGCCTGGAGTTCGCGAGAACGAATGTGTTGGGCTGGTGAGCAAAGTCTTGTATGACATGGGTTCAGAGCACGTGGAGGGTGTAAACGCCATTTCAGGTGAGCGGTGCAGTCCCCACCCGCATGTCTTCAGCGACAGGGCTTTGCGTCCAGGCGATCCCGCGTATTTCGACATCTTGCACAGCTATAGTGGGTATCGTACCTGCTACTACCGCACCTTCGCTGTCGGCAGCGCTTCACAGGCCATGGTGGACGCTTACAAGTACTGTCGTTACATACTGGATATAGCTATTGACGGCATCAAGCCAGGAGTGACCACTGCTGACATCGTCAAGCTCTGGCCAAAGGCGGAGGAGTTTGGGTTCCCGAACGAAGAGGCTGCATTCGCTCTACAATACGGTCATGGCGTGGGACTCTCCATTTGGGAGAAACCAATCTTCAGCCGCCTGGTCTCGCTCGATCATCCAGAAGTGATCGAAGAGGGTATGGTCTTCGCCCTGGAGACTTTCTGGCCGGCAAGCGATGGCTGGTCGGCGGCGCGCATCGAAGAGCAGCTTGTCGTTACCAAAGATGGCTGCGAGGTCATCACGCGCTTCCCAGCCGAGGATCTGCTGGTAGCAGGTGTGCGCTACTATACTGCCAATGGCCCACTGCCTGCTACGCGTGAAACACAATCCCAACTGAACACGCATGCTAATGGCAACCAGCCCGAATCCACGGCTACAAGCATAAAAGGCCAGGAGACCCTGGTACAGGCTTAGCTAAAGCAGATGTAGGGGCCGGTTTACCGCGCCCACCGCCGATTTATCGGCCAGTGGCGCCATGGTCATCGAGCAAACGAAGGCCGATACATCGGCGGTGGGCGCGATAATGCAGATGAACCAACTAATCCGGATAGCGGAATAGTCCGCCACTGGCCGATAAATCGGCGCTGGCCGCGATAAATCGGGCCCTACGGCTGTCCGGATTAATTTGTTCATCTGCATTACCGGCCCCTAAGGTTGGGTGCTTGCCAACCAATAATTCATACACTCGCTACAGGAGGCTCTTGATGGCAACACAGGTCATCTTACCAGCGCTAGGTATAGCGCAGGAAACAGGGATAATAGTGCGGTGGCTCAAAGAGGAGGGTGAGGAGGTTGCAAAGGGCGAGCCCCTGGCAGAGATCGAGACCGACAAGGCCACAGTGGAGATTGAGGCGCCCACCACAGGAATTCTGGCCAATGTGACTGGCAGAGTTGGAGTCGAGATACCGGTGGGACAGGTGATTGCATCTATTAAGGCCCCTGGAGAATTATCGCAGGAGGATACTCCAGCTCAGGGGGGATCTACCCAGAGGAATATCCCTACGGATGGACACATGACGCCACAAGCTGGAGAGCATCTCCCCGGTGTTACAGCCAGTCCTTTAGCAGCGCGCATTGCAGCCGAGCACGACCTGGAGCTGGCATCTATCAAGCCGGCGGGAAGGCGCATTCAGAAGGCGGATGTACTGGCACATATACAGAACCAGCAAATGACAGCGCCCACTACTGCAAGTCATGCGCGCTTGTTACCAGCTTCACCCAAGGCACGCAGGCTGGCAGCAGAGCAGGGGAAGGACCTCACGGCAATGCGGGGGAGTGGACCAGGTGGAGCGGTACTGGTTGCGGATGTGCTGGCTGTAGAGGCGCAGCCAGTGCCAATACAGGCAGCAGAAGCAACGCCAGCTTCTGTTGAGACGCAGAAAGAGTCGGCTGTAAGCCACACCTGGCGCATCATGGCCGAGCGCACAACCCAAAGCTGGACCAGCGTGCCGCATTTCTATCTTGTTCGGGAGGTCAACGCGAGCCGCCTGATTGCCTGGCGCGAGCTAATCCAGAAACGGTTACCAGTAAAAGTAACATATACCGATTTGCTTGTGAAAGTCGTGGCAGCAGCGCTGCTCGAACATCCGCGACTCAATGCTAGCTGGCATGCAGGTTCGATCACCAGGAATGACGAAATAAATGTCGGGCTAGCAGTTGCTGTCGAGGAGGGGCTGGTTGTGCCGGTTATCCACCGGGCTGATACGCTCGCTGTGCAAGACATTGCACGGATACGCAACGACCTGGTTATTAAAGCCCAGACTGGGAAGCTGCGACCGCAGGATATCCAGGGCGGCACCTTTACTATCAGCAACCTTGGCATGTACGGGGTTGATGCTTTCAATGCCATTATTAATCAACCTCAAGCTGCTATTCTGGCCATAGGGCGCATAGCTGAGCGAGTCGTACCAGTAGGGGGACAGCCTTCAGTACAACCCATGATGGTACTCAGCCTTTCATGCGATCACCGTGTAGTAGACGGTGCGAGGGGAGCACAATTTCTCGCTGCACTGACAGAGTTCGTGGAAGAGCCGCTAGGACTATTGGAGTAGGCGCTTCTATCCAAAGGCGAAATGTATGAGATAACACGCAGGGTTCGAGCGTATTTTAAGCGTATTCTTGTTGTCCTGGTGACTGATCGTCTATTTAAGTTATCTCTATCAATGGAGTAGTAACTCCCTTGAAGCCGACTTTCATTCGAGAGCCGGCAAATGAAGAAGGAGGAAAGTAGTGATTCGACACTACGCAGCCCGGTTGTGGAAGGCGCTCTACGCCTCTGCGACCATGAGCCTGGTACTTCTATTTGTTGTCGCCTGTGGCGGCCAGTCGTCGACTTCGACCACCCCTACCCCAGGCAATACCACTCCTATCAAAATCGGCATCTCGCTCTCGCTCTCCGGCGACTTCTCTGCTGACGGCAAAGCCTTCGAACAGGGCTACCAGCTCTGGCAGACCGACGTCAACAAAAGTGGCGGACTGCTCGGCCGGCAGGTGCAGTTGGACATCGTCTCTGATGCCAGCAGCCCCGACCAGGTGCAAACCAACTACCAGACGTTGATCTCTGTGCATCACGATGACCTGGTATTTGGCCCGTTCTCCACGCTCCTGACGAAACCGGCATCAGTTGTCGCCAACCGTTATGGATACGCGTTTGTGGAGGGCGCGGGTGGTGGCCCATCTGTCTTTACCAGGGGCTTGCACAACCTCTTCGACGTTTCACTCCCCGTTGCTAGCAACCTGGTCGCCTTTGCCAACTATATCATGTCCCTGCCTGCCTCACAGCGTCCTACGTCAGTAGCCTACGCGACCGAGGACGATCCGTTCACGCAGCCCCAGGTGGACACGGCGCGGCAGGTTTTGGAGAAAGGTGGCATTAAGACCGCTTCCTACCAGGTGTACCCGGCGGAGACAACGGACTACAACCCAATTGCCGATAAGATGATTGCATCTGGGGCGCAGATCGTGATCGTTGGCACCTTGCTCCCCGATGTCAGTGCATTCATCCAAAGGTTCAAACAGCAGCACTATAACCCCCAGGCGTTGATTGCCACGGCAGGGCCCGATCAAGGGAGCCAGTTCCTCAGTGCCATTGGTGGTACCAAACCGGCGGAAGCCATCATGGTCCCGAACGGCGGCTGGTATCCGCAAGCCTCTACTCCTGGCAATACCCAGATGGTACAAGAATACCTTGCAAAGTATGGCGGCACAGCCGCTGATATTAGCTCGGATGTCGCCGAAGCATACTCTGTTGGGGAGGTAGTGCAGCAAGCTGTAGCGAAAATTAGTAGTCTTGACAATCAAAAGCTCATCACGGAACTCCACTCCGGTAGTACGTACCAGACCGTTCAAGGGCCAGTGAAGTTCGACGACACAGGGCAGAATGTGGCGGCGACGGCTTACCTATTCCAGTGGCAGAATGGTTCCTTAATCCCGGTCTACCCTACTAACGTTGCCAAGACAACTCCAGAGTTCCCTAAACCCAACTGGCCCTAGTCAACACCTGACGTCGTGGAGGGCTTGACCCTCCACGACTATTGGGACGAGCCACCAGTCGAGTCATACTTGCTAGCAAGAGGTATTATGGCGAAATTAATTATTGACGCAGTCATCACAGGGATATTGACTGGTGGCGTTTATGCCTTAATGTCATCCGGGTTGACACTGATTTTTGGTGTGATGAACATCATCAACATCGCACAGGGCGCACTGGTTATCCTGGGGGCGTATCTGAGCTTCGTACTGCAGCAAAATTTTCATATAGATCTATTTCTGGGCCTCCTTATAACCATGCCAGTTATGTTTATGCTGGGGATCCTGATCGAATGGGCATTTATTCGCCCACTCAAGCTGGAGCGCACGATGCTGTCCATTCTGGTCACCTTTGCGGTTGCATTGATCATCGAAGGGGTGCTGGGAATTCAATTTGGCACGAGTTTTGTGCAACTGCATGCCTGGTATGCCGATGCATCATTCCAGATAGGCGGTTTCTACCTGGCGTACATCTATGTTTTCGGATTCGTGTTGAGTGTTATCCTATTAGGTGGCCTTTATGTGCTACTATATCGCACGAAATTTGGCTATAGTCTGCGTGCTTCCATGCAGAATAGGACGGCCGCCGAACTCATTGGGATCGATGTGGAGAGAGTATCGGCGGTCACATTCGGGATTGGCGTTGCTCTGACAGCGGCAGGAGGTATGGCTTTCGGAGCTACAACGGCCTTCAATCCAGGAAGCCACTACGATCTGATCTCGCGCTTGCTCGTCATCATCATTCTTGGAGGGTTAGGAAGCCTGAGAGGCGCCCTGATCGCTTCCTTAGTAATGCTAGTAATAGAGGATGTGACTTCCGTCGTATGGTCTCCTGTATGGGCCAGCACTGTCTTCTTCATGCTACTGGTGGTCATCCTGTTAGTTCGTCCCCAGGGCCTTTTTGGACAGCTTGAGGCAAGGAAGCAATGAAAATAATCAAAATAACCGGGCTCATTGCCCTTCTAGCTGTATTCATCGCGTTTCCGCTTGTGTTTTCGGACCCTGCCGTTACCATCATCGCAGTCTTTACTGTTCTTTTTGCGGTGGCCGCAACAGGATGGAACATCTTTTCGGGCTACACCGGCTATATTGCACTTGGTCACGCCGCTTATTTCGGCCTGGGTGCCTACGCGATGGCACTTATGGCTCAGGATTGGAAAATCCCAGCGGGCTATGCTCCGTTCTTCTTGCTTCCACTAGCGGGCCTGGTAGCTGCCATATTCGCGGTGCCGTTTGGATGGATCGCACTACGCACACGCAGGCATACTTTCGTGGTAATCACGATTGCCATCTTCTTCATTATGCAGCTAATGGCCTACAATCTGCGCGGCATCACCAATGGATCAGCAGGGCTAACCTTACCTATACCATTTGATTGGAGCGCGGATTTCTTCAACCTGCCTTTCTACTATGTCGCCCTTGCCCTCCTGCTGCTCGCCCTTGGTGTTTCGTGGTGGGTACGCAACTCAAAATATGGGCTCGGACTGCTGGCGATTCGCGATGACGAGGATAGGGCATTGGGATTGGGAGTGAAGACGGGACCGTCCAAACTGGTAGCTTTCGTGATCTCCGCCTTCTTTGTAGGCATGGTAGGCGCTCTACATGCGTACTTCATCGGATCTCTCTACCCACCTTTCGCATTCGACGCACTCTTTGACGTGGCTGTTGCTCTGATGGCTTTCTTAGGAGGCTTAGGCACACTGGCCGGTCCAATTCTTGGCGCACTGATTCTAGTGCCTACGCAGCAATACTTTACGTTGCAGTTCAGCGAGAATGGCTATTACCTTGTGATTTACGGCATACTCTTCCTGGTGATTATGCTTTTGCTGCCCGAAGGCATTTTACCGACTATTCGCAAGAGGTGGATCAAGTGGATGGCATACCGCAGCCAATCAGGAAAAATTCCAGTTGTTGCCGGTACCTCGGGTCAGGAAGATGCCTTAGTAGCAGAGAGTTCAGGAAAAAGGGATGGAGTAAATCTATGAGCCTGCTGGAAGCACAGAATGTCTCTAAGGCATTTGGTGGAATTCACGCCCTCGATGCTTGTACGATTACCGTGGAGCAGGGAACCATTACGGGTTTGATCGGGCCAAATGGATCGGGCAAAACGACGCTGTTTAACGTCATGACAGGGTATGATCGGGTAGATTCGGGCACTATTCGCTTTCATGAGCAATCCATCACCAATTGGACACCAGATAAGGTGTTCAGATTGGGAATCGGCAGGACATTTCAACTGACCCGCATTTTTCCCAGGCTCACTGTGCTGGAGAATATGCATGTGGCAGCACAACGTAAAGGTACCTGGGCGTTACTTAGTCGTTGGAGTTCATCGCACGAGCAGCAGCGTGCCCTGGAACTGCTGGACTTCGTGGGGATCACACATCTCAAAGATACACCGGCGGCCAACTTATCATATGGGCAAAAAAAGTTGCTGGAGTTCGCGTTCATCCTGATCGCTGAACCACAGGTGATTCTATTGGATGAGCCGGCCGGAGGCATCAACCCAACCATGATTAACCAACTTTCAGAGCGTATTCGTACTCTCAACAAACGTGGGGTAACCTTCCTGGTTGTCGAGCACAATATGGAGTTCGTGATGGGATTGTGTGATAGCGTGACAGTGATGCATCGAGGATCAAAAATTGCCCAGGGGACTCCTCAGGAGGTGCGCGAGAATCCTGCAGTGCTGGAAGCCTATTTAGGAGATTGAGAGCATGTTACTGCGGCTGCATAATGTTTTTGCCGGGTATGACGGAGGAGATGTTCTCAAGGAAGTCAACCTGGATATCGAGAAAGAGTCAATTACCTGTATCGTAGGCCCGAACGGCGCTGGAAAGTCAACGGTGTTGCGGGCCATCAGCGGTTTGTTGAAACCCCGACTTGGTGAAATTACATTTAATGGACGCTCAATCGGTGGGATGAAGCCACGCCAGGTACTATCCCTGGGAATAGTTCAGGTACCCCAGAACCATAGCCTCTTTCCGGACATCTCCGTCAGAGAAAACGTCAGGTTAGGCGCATTCATGCTTACTGATAAGGCGCTGGTGAACCGGCGTTTGAGAGAGGTCGAAGAGCTTTTCCCGGTGGCGAAGGAGAGGGCCAAAGAGAAGGCGGGCAATCTTTCGGGCGGACAGCAGCGCCTGGTCGAATTCGCTCGCAGCTTAATGCTCGATCCTACGCTTATTCTGCTGGACGAGCCTTCGATGGGCCTGGACCCAAAGACGCTCAAACAAGTGTTTGATACAATCGCACTAATGCACAGCACCGGCAGAACAATTCTACTGGTGGAGCAAAATGTACGCACGGGCCTGGGCATCTCAACGCGTGGCGTGGTGATGGAGAGCGGGCGGATACGGCTGGAAGGAACGCACACGGAAATCCTGGAAAACCCACAGATCAGTCACCTCTATCTTGGAGGGTCACTATCCGGGGCAACATAGTTTGTGAGCAAAGAATGCCAACACCTGACCTGGAAGAACGCTTTCGGCGCTGGCTCAAGCTCATTGCCGAAATGCATGAGGGAGCCAATTTTACAGCCAACGAATCAATAACCTGGGCACCTCTGCGCAAGCCACTCGCCGAGTGCAGTATTGCACTGGTTTCGACAGCAGGCGTGCATTTGAAGAGTCAACCGGCACACGATGTGCTCAACCCACACGGTGACGCTAGCTTCCGTGAGATTCCATGTGACACGCAAGCAAGCGACCTGGCTGTAGATCATCTTCATTACGATACGAGCGATGCCAATGCAGATCCCAACTGTGTCTTCCCTATAGATAGGCTGCGTGAACTGGTTGGCACGGGTATAGTCGGATCGATAGCGCCAATGCATTTCGGCTTTATGGGTTTTATCCCGGATGGGCGCCTGCTGCGCGATACAACAGCCCCAATCGTTGCGGACCGGCTACTAGCAGAGGGAACAGACGCCGTGGTGTTAACCCCTGGCTGACCAATGTGTCACCAGTCCGTGGGACTGCTTCAAGGGGCTATCGAGCGGAGGGGTATCCCCACCATCTCGGTAACGGTTCGACCAGAGATTACTGCGCATGCCAATGTTTCACGAGCTTGCTATGTGCGCTTCCCAACCGGCAATCCTATGGGTGAGCCGCATAAGCCCGATCAGCAGCGTTTAATACTGACAGCCGTGCTTGAGCAACTCGTTACAATCAGCGAGCCTGGTATGATAGTTGAACTACCGTTCCGCTGGCGGCGGATGTGAAGCAATCAAGGAGGGTGTAAAGATGGTTAAGAAGCAAGGTGTCTACGAGACTTGCAGAGCTAAGGTACTCGCTATTCAAGAAGCATATGATGCATTCGTTGATGCAGCAGAGGAGTACAAGGTACTGCTGACGACACTGATTGATGAATGCGACCCGGATGATGAGGATGACAAGCATTTGCTGGTCGTAGCCAACTTACAGCGTAACACCACAAATGGTCTCATTAATACATTAGATACCGATATTCATGATGACTTGACCCGCCTCTCAGATCGCGTTATCCGCTTTAAGCACTGGGAGGATGGTCTATTTGTCTAGAAGGACGGACCCATGCAAATTGAAGAGCGTGTGCAGATCGCTATAAACAACTGGGCGCCTAGATTTCTTGCCAACGGCGTAGACCCTAATGACTTTCAACGTATGACCAGCCGCTTAGAGCGCTGGGATGATTGGAATCGCGAATGGTCCCAGTGCGCCGCCATGCATGAGCGTATGGGAGAGGAAGCCGAGGCGCAAGAAAATTACCAATCGGCCGCGTACCATTACTTTCATGCTGCAATCACCTATCACTTCGGCAAGTTCCTGTTTGTGAATCGTCCTGATGAGTTGCGCACGGGTCATGAGAATGTAGTGCGTACCTACCAGAAAGCTTTACCCTCTTTCGACTTTCCCGGAGAGCGGGTAGCAATTCCTTATGAAGACGGAAGTACCATGTATGGTATCTTCAGAAAGCCATGGCATACACCTAAACCCCCGATAGTGATTATGCTTCCCGGCCTGGACTCTGTTAAAGAAGAGCTTCATTATTATGGCGATGACTTTCTGAGACGGGGTATGGCAGTGCTGGCCATCGATGGTCCAGGGCAGGGAGAGATGGAACAACAGTACCCACTCCGCTACGACTACGAAGTGCCGATCCGCTGTGCTATCGACTACCTTGAGAGCCGCCCAGACGTGAATGCTGCGCGCGTGGGTTTGATGGGCGTGAGCCTCGGAGGCTACTTTGCTCCACGTGCTGCGGCGTTTGAGCACCGGGTCAAGGCGGTAATTGCTAACGCAGGAGCGTACAACTTTGCTGACCACTTTGAAGAGCGCCCACTTTTGACGCGAGAGGCTTTTGTCTATCGACTCAAAGCTAGCGATGAGTCATCTGCACGAAAGATACTGCTGGACTTTGATCTTCAAGGTGTGATGGGGAAGGTTACGTGTCCGCTGCTAGTTATAATGGGACGCCAGGACAGGGTTATTCCACCCGAGTCAGCCGAACGGGTGGTTGCAGAGGCTGGCGGAGAAGTAGAACTCTGGATGTTTGAGGATGGCAATCACGTCTGCAATAACATTCCCTATAAGCACCGCCCCCAACAAGCCGACTGGATGCGCAAAAAACTCTATAGTTGAAAGGCTATCATCTATTGCCCCCGAGCAGCATAATGACGTGGGGGCAGTGGACGGGTCAAACCCGAAGGTGGCGGAGCCCTCTCTCCCTGACATATATCATCCCCAGGGCGACCGCAAGGGTCCCCACCCCGCTCCACACCGCCCCCGCCCTTACTATGATACGCTGCTCTGTGATACTCCTCTCGACATCATAGTAAGGGCGGGGGCGGTGTGGAGCGGGGTGGGGACCCTTGCGGTCGCCCTGGGGAAATCGCTGCTCCATGCTCCCTCTCCTCTCCGATACTTCGTCAACCAGGACCAAAATGTGTCAGAGCGAGGAGGTGCAAGTGGCGCAGCCTCCCTGTATCCCTGGACTTGTAAATTGCCCTGCTCATTTGCAAGGGAAGCCACTGAAGTGGTAAACTAGGGGTAATCCCGTAAGCAAGACAAGCGAGCCAATAGAAAGGCCAAGGCAAGCGTGAAAGTAGACAAAATTCGTGCAGCATTCGATGAGGTGAGTCAGCGACACACACGTCCACGACGACTCATTGCAGATCGACTGTCAGAACTTGCCGCTAGCGGAGACGATTTCACGGTTGATGATCTCTGGCAGGAGATACGAGAGGAAGAGCCACATTTGGGAAGAGCAACGGTCTACCGCTCAGTGGAGAAGTTAGTTACTATGGGATTGCTAGACCGCGTCGAGTTTGCCGATGGGACCCATCACTATCGTATCTGCGGCGATGGCCATCATCATCATCTGACCTGCACTACGTGCCACCGAGTTGTGGAGGTGGATGTTTGCCTGCCCATCGATCAAATCACAGCCATTGGAGACAAGACAAATTTTGATATTGAAGGCCACTCACTCACCCTCTTTGGTCGCTGCAAGAACTGCCGCGCTCAGTGAAGAGCAAATCTCCTCTTTTATTTACGGTAATCTATTAAGCCGCACAAATCGTAATACAGGTCAAGTAGACAGAATGGAGAGTCGCTCATGACCTGCGAAGAATTTGAAGAACTCTCAGGCGCATATGCGCTTGGCGCCGTTACACCTGCAGAATGGGAAGCAGCAAGAGCACACCTTGCTGGGTGTGCAAAATGTACACGTCATTTGCAGGACCTGCGCACCGTAGTGGATCTGTTGCCATATTCTGCCACACAGGTGAACCCGCCGGAGTCTTTAAAGGGGCGCATCCTCGAAGCAGTTCGCCGAGAAAACAGAAACACTCTGACTGAACCAACTCCAATAAACCAGGGTTCAAGGCGGCGTTGGGGTACGCAACTCCTAGCAATTGCCGCTGTGCTGCTACTTTTGCTCTTTGGCGGAATGACTGCATGGAATGTTTCTCTCCAGCAACAAAATACCTCACTCGAGCATCAAGTGACTTCTCTTCAGCAGCGGAGCATTTCGCTTGTGAGACAGGTCACCTCTCTTGAGCATCAAGTGGCTCTAGCCTATGCAATTTCCTCTGCTCAGGGGGCAATTGGTAAATTAATCTACCTTCCAGGGCAGAATATGACGTTACTGGTCGTCGAAGGGCTACCACAATTACATGGAAAGCAGGTCTACCAGGGCTGGCTGATCCACGGAAATCATCCAAAGAGTATCGGGCTGCTTAGCATGGAGAACGGCGTTGCGAGTGTGACGTATCCAGGCAATATCAGTGGCTACGAGGTTGCTGCTGTAAGTAGAGAGCCGGGACCCGCTGCTAGCAAAAATGCGCCTGCCGGACCAGTCGTAGCAAGGGGGGAGCTGAACATACCTGGCCTAAAATGAGCGAACGTGACACCACTTCTTGCTGCCAGCCCCGAGGCGATATCCTTCCCCATGCTCAAGAAATCTTTCTATTACTCCACCCTGTGAAAAGCGAGCGAACGAAAGTCTTACGTAAATGAGGCCACAGTTTCTCAAGCGCTTGTTCCTCTACCGGCCGCGGTATTTCGTGAGGGGCAGCCCAGCGTTCGCGCACAAAGAGTTCAGTCACCCAACGCAGGGAAGCTGTCGCCTGGGGGAAACGCTGGCTAAGCATACGATGATATTCATAGGGGGTCTGCCAACCCTGGGGAGGCAAACCGGCTAACCTGGCATACCGGCAAATACGCCAGAAAATAGCGGAGGAGAGGTTGGTATTGATATTGAGTTTGGTCCTTCTATAGCTGACAACCAGGGCCATACCAAACACGATGAGGGATACTAATAGGGTTAGCAGTGAAAACGCCAGCAAGAGATTCTTGCCAACTACTGCACCTGGCGAGGCAGTATCTGTTCCAGCACCAGTAGAGCTTGATATAGATGTAGGTTGATTGCCAGGCTTGTAGGTTCCAGTGGTTGTTATCGGGGTGGTCCCGGTTGGAGGCGGAGTTTGCACAGCAGTCGGACTCCGTTGTTGAGTGGGTTGTGCATTTAGTCTAAAGCCGGGGGTGGGATCAAAGTTGATCCAGCCAAAACCCGGGAAGTAAACCTGTACCCAACTATGCGCATCACTACCGTAAACATCCCATACATTTCGCTCCTGGTCAAAATGCCCCTGGCTGAAGCCATTTACTATGCGAGCAGGAACGCCCAACATACGGGCCATGATAGTCATTGCACTGGCATAGTAGGTGCAATAACCCTGGTGTCTCTGTAAAAGCCAGGCCACAGCATCTATATTGGGGGGGACAGGAGGATTGCTTAAGGAATATATAAATTGCGTTTGATCACTTAGACGTGATTCTAACTTCTTCATTGCATCATAGACATTTGTCGAACCACGTGTCCACTGCCGAACTGTTTGCAGTACATTTGGCGGGAGATCAGTGGGTTTTTGAAGATATTGCTCGAGAGTAGTCATGTTCGAGTCTCTCAACCATAGATTCTGATCATACTTGGGAAATGGTATAGCTGATAAATTCTGGGCAGTAGTAGCCGGAATCCAGGATGTGACCTGGTAGCGCTCTTGCTGAGTTAAAGGAATTTGCTGTGTCCAGGCAGTGGTGACGCCATTTCCGTAGAGGGTAGTAGGCACGCTAAAGCTCCTTGGCTGCGCAGGCGCAAAGAGATAATGCTTTGTCCCTCCAGGTGGCAGTACGATGTTTACTGTGGTTGTGACCTGGCTATAGGTTCTTGAGGGGGTATCCCAAGGAAGCTGTATATTTGCAGGAAATGCCTGGCTCTCCGAGGTCGATGATGTCCAGGTATGGCCATCAAAGTGGTCAAACGTGAAACCTTCGAGGTATTGCGACTGGGACCTGGCTGAACTGGTATAGTTGAGCACCTCACTGGTAGGAAGGTTCACATTGCCTAAAATGTGCAGTTGATCTCCAAAAAAGTTGGCAGGAGGTTGATACGGTTGAAAAAGCGAACCGGGGCTGCTCAAGGTAAATTGCCCATGTGTGATGTTCGCCGAGGTGTTATCCAGATTATTCCAGAAATAAACGCCAGAGACTGGTTGTGCCAGAATGGGCAGGATCCAACTGATAAGAAGGATGAGCAAGGTAAAAAGAGATCCTATTTGGACAAAACGGCGGCTAATGTTCTGCAACCACGCACGATCGGTATGCAGGCCTTCATCCGTCCACCGGGTTAGCTGGTTGAACAGTTGAATTCGCGCGATGAGCAGGATCAAAGCACCCAGCATGATGATAACTAAATAAGAGAGGTCTTGTTTAATATAGTTGAGGTTCACCAGCATGATGGCGCAATAGACTAAAGCAACCAACCAGGGCAGGTGAGCACGATAGATCAGCCAGGCACCAAAATACCCAAGAAAGAAAGAGAGAAATGTAAGATAGAAGAGAAAAACCATTTCACTGCTTGATGACGCCGAGGTGTTGAAACCGCCGCCTAGTACTGCACGTAAGTTTTCGAGTAGGAGCAGCCATGAAATATGGAAAGCGAACGCACTGGTAAGCCAGATTGACAACCAATGACCTACCAGGCACGCGGTGAGGTGTAAAATGGCCTGGGGAAAACCCTGAATTTTTGCGATACACAGACCTGCCAGCAAGCCAGCAGCAGCACTCCAGAGAAGGATGAAGCTATTGCTCACCCAATTAGCGAAGATAATTGAGAAGACAATGCTGTAGACGGCTACCATCAATAGCAGCATGGCAAGCCATCCTTCGCTTGGAGTAAGCGAAAGGGGATGTCTCGGCGGTTTATGTGTTGCAGGTTGCGCGGTTTGGCGTTGGGGATATTGGGTTCGAAATTCGGGTTGAGGCAAGGTGTTCCAACTTCGAGCCTCGAAATTCTCTCGGGGACGAGATTCAGCCACGCTAGACCTCATTTACAAGCTCCTGCCCTAATGTATAACCAACCAATATCGTGCGCGACAAAGCCTATTATGATTACGAATGAATTGCCGCTCTCGGTTAGGTAATCCACCTGGCTTATTTGTTGGATCTTTATGAGTATACTCCAATGCATGTTAAATTTGTTGCGCATTAGGCCATATAGGCTAAAGTGAGTAGTGCAGAGAGGTCTTTCAATGCCATGTGGACATGATCATCATAGTTGTTGGACCTGCTCCAATTCAGAGGATTTGGAATGGTATCGCTATGCGCCGAATGGCACACTACGACAGCGTCACTCCAAAGGCTCACAAGTCCCACTCGACACCATTGTAGATTAAGTCAAAGTCGTATGAGCTTCCGACCAAAGAACGTGAGCAATAGACTAGGGGCCAGTACGAGACAGAATGCCCCAAAGACAAAGGATGTGGAAAGACTTACATTGGACTGCAACCATCCACCAATCGCAGGCCCAATACTAAAGCCGATGCTCCACGTGACCGAATAGAAGCCGGATAGGGTTGCGCGATGGCGATCTGAAACCTGTTCCATAGCAAAGGCAGCGTAGATAGGTTCGATCAGCGTGCGCATAAATGAGCGGGTGTACTCTCCTGCAATTGCCAGGGGCAGAGTGGGAGCGAAACCAATCATCACCATCAAGGGCGCGGTGAGATACTGCACAGTGGTGACAATGCGCAATTTACTCCAACGTTTGACAAAAAGAGGAGCGGTGAGCGAGAAGATACCGCCAGCAAGACCCGAAATGGTGAAAATGATACCCAAGGGGCCAGGTAGGAGGTTGAAGCGCAAGATAAAGAACAGTTGCATGAGCGCAACGACCGCGCCCTCGCCCATGGTGAAGAGCAGGTCAGGGATGAGTAATTTCACGAATAAGCCGACCGGCAGCCGTTCCCGCTTTTCATGTAGCACTGCTTCAGCCAGAGGTCCGCTATTTCTCACGCTTTCCTCCAAGACTGCTTTTGTAGCTTTGTCAGTTGCTTTGTTTGCTGTCGTTCGCTTTGGTTCGCGCAAGAACCAGAGCGGCAGACCAAAGACAAAGGTAAACAGAGCGGCAGCGAATACTCCCCAACGCAACGCTATCGTACTGGCAGCAGAAACATGCAGGATGCCTGCCATAAATTCGGGAATGGCACCACCTAAGAGGCTGCCAAGTGAACCAACGCCAAGCAAGAGGAAACTGTTCAGGGCGAATACGCCAACACGCTGTCTCTCCGTCGTACTTTCGGTCAGCAGGGGTAGATTTGTGACCCAGTAGGCAGTGGAGACGACTCCCTGCATAAAAGCACAGAACAGCAGCCAGAAAGGGGAGGTGACAAGCCCGCACACCGCAAGAAAAAGGGGAGTGAGGACGGCGGTAAGTAGCAGCACTGGCTTGCGCCCGATATGATCTGACAGCATTCCAACAGGAACGGCGCTGACAAGCGCGCCAATGGCAGGCATGGCGCTGAAAACACCGATGAAATCGGGTTGGTAGCCAAGGCTATGCACATAGTAATTGAGCGTCAACGCGCTGAGGCTAAGTTGAAAACCTTTACCTGTTGTGAAAAGGAGGAGAAGATAGACATTTCTCGGCAGATGCAAAAAAGAGGATACAAAAGAGCGCTTTTGCGATGGGTCTCTATCTTGAATATTTGACTTAGAGGTATCGGGCTCCAAAGACATTAGAGAGTTTCTCCTGACTAAGTAGACACATGCTCATACCTTACCATACACGATTATCGCAAGGCAACGGACAAAGGGACAGTAACAGGGCTGTTGCAAGCTCGGGAAGACGACGCGTACTTGTAGGAGTGCAGAGGGCGACAGCCCTTTGCCGGAGCGCGAGGTGTCCTCGCTTCATCCCTCCTTCCCACCGCCGGAGGCGGCAAAACAGGGAGTTTGCAACAGCCCTGGGGACAGTAAAGTCCAATTGAGAACCTACTCTCTTTGCTTCTACTATTTATAGAAAAATTAAAAAGCTTAATAAAAGGTTGGAATAGACTTAGCATTTTTATTGTTGACTTGTATCATAAAATGGCCTAGTTTACTGTATAAACAGCAAATGCGAAAACTACAAATTTTTCAGCGAATAGCTGAATATAAATAATAGTTCATGTGAACGCAGCATTTGCGTAAGTTCTGACTAGAGAAGTAAAGAGAAGGAGAATTGAAACATGACACTTGCGAGTTTAGTTCTAGCAGATGTTAGTCTTTCAGCTGTGCTATGGTGGCTTGTCGTTGGATTGATTGCTGGTTTCCTTGCCAGTGTAGTCATGCGAGGCGGCGGATATGGTATCGTTGGTGATATCGTTGTTGGTCTCGTCGGTGCCCTTATCGGTGGCTTCCTGGCAAGCCTGCTTGGCATTGGTGCCGGTGGTTTGATTGGAACCATCATCATCGCCTTCATTGGCGCATGTATCCTGATTGCGATCCTGCGAGCCGTGGCGGGTGGCTACGGACGCCGCCGTGTCCCGTAAGTAAATAGGTAC
>WNFA01001242.1_pt1 | contig 20721 bp, 17 predicted proteins | sample 5400481 | NCBI WGS metagenome assembly WNFA01 (sample SAMN13153340, study PRJNA577476) | soil metagenome | isolation source: 120 cm saprolite under Douglas fir tree site 2 hole 1 replicate 2 | place: USA:California | collected 2015-04-18
AGCCCGGGCAGCCTGCTTTACCAGCTCGGCGCAACACACAACGAGCTGGCCGGCTCACACTACCTCGAGTACCTGGCAGACCCGGCTCTCTTCCCGGCTACAACCGTCCCTCAGGTAAACGTTCCCTACGCGCTGGCCTTGATGAAAGCGCTGGGCGCAGCCATACGCCAGGGGCTGGTGCGCGCCTGCCACGATCTTTCAGAAGGCGGACTTGCCATCGCCGCCGCCGAGATGTCGCTTGCCGGTTTGCTTGGCATGGACATAGACCTGGGACAGGTTCCACACGATATACATGTTTTGCACGCCAATCTCATCGATACCTTATTGCTGTTCAGCGAATCCGCCTCGCGCTTCCTGCTTGAGGTCGCTCCAGAACAACGCGCTGCCTTTGAAGCTCACATGCGCTCCCACGGCGTACAGGACATCGCCTGCATTGGCGTGGTATCTTCCACCGGCCGCTTCACCATCCGCGGCGGCGAACAGGTATTGATCGATCTTACCGTGGCAGACCTGCAACAGGCCTGGAAAGGAGTGGAAGCATGAGCACCCCACGCGCCCTCGTCCTACGCGCCCCCGGCATCAACTGCGACCGTGAGACCGCCCGGGCCTGCCGCCTCGTGGGCTTCGCCACCGATCTCCTGCACATCAACCACCTGTTGCAGGCCCCGGCCCTCCTGCTCGACTACGATTTCCTGGTTATTCCAGGCGGCTTTTCCTACGGGGACGACCTGGGCGCGGGTACGCTGCTCGCCAAAAATCTAACCATCCACCTCGGCCCGCAGCTCCATCGCTTCATCGACACAGGTCGCCCGGTCCTGGGCATCTGCAACGGCTTCCAGGTCCTCGTCCGTGCAGGCCTGCTGCCAGGCCATTGCTCTAATACGCCACAAAACTTACCAGGCGCCAGCCTGACGGATAACGCCTCGGCGCAATTCGAGTGCCGCTGGGTCACGTTATCCATACAACCAGGACCATGCCTCTTTACTAAAGGCATAGAACACAGCATCGAATTGCCCGTGGCTCATGGCGAGGGGCAGTTCGTCTTAGCTGACAACGAAGGGTTGGCACAATTACATATGAATGGGCAGGTGCCCCTGCTTTATGCCAGGCAACACGTAACCGGAGCAAATCTCTCCGGCGTAGAAGAGGTTCCCTATCCCGACAATCCCAACGGCTCCGCTGGCAACATCGCGGGCGTCTGCAGCGCTCAAGGCAACGTCTTCGGGTTGATGCCTCACCCCGAACGCTACGTCCATGCTCTACAGCATCCCCTTCACCGCGGTCGACAGGACGGGCAGGGGGACGGCCTGTTAATTTTCAAAAACGCATATAACTACGCTCTGAAGCTCCAGGGCGACCGCAAGGGTCGCCCCTACTATACACGGCAGAAGCCAGCCGATCCGCATATAGTAGGGGCGGGGCTTGCCCCCGCCCTGCCACCGCACCTTCCCGACGCCGGCGCAGCCTCTTACGCGGCGAGTGGCGTTGATATTGCCGCCGCCGACAGCGCAAAAGCCTTGATGCTAGAGGCGGTGCGGGGTACGCAAGGCCCGCGGGTGCTGGCAGGCATGGGCGCATTTGCCGGTATGTTCGACGCAGCCTCGATCAAGGAAATGCGCAGGCCCGCGCTAGTGGCCTCGACCGACGGCATTGGCACAAAAACCTTAATCGCGGCCCAGGCTGGGCGCTTTGATACCATTGGCCACGATCTCGTCAACCACTCCGTCAATGACCTGTTGACGCAGGGAGCCAGGCCGCTTTTCTTTATGGACTACCTGGCAATGGGGAAGCTCGACCCGTTGCAGGCAGCCTCCATTGTAGGCAGCGTCGCCGCTGCCTGCAAAGAGGTAGGTTGCGCATTACTGGGAGGCGAGACAGCAGAGATGCCCGGCGTTTATTTACCTGGAGCCTTTGATCTGGCCGGAACCATTGTCGGCATCGTCGAGCAGGATGCCATCATCGACAGTACCGCCATACGTCCAGGCGATGTCCTGCTGGGCCTGCCTTCGAGCGGCCTGCATACCAATGGCTATTCCCTGGCGCGGCGTGTCTTTGCGCCTTACGCGCTGGATACCATTTTTCCCGAGCTCGGCGAGCCATTGGTAGACGCGCTGCTGCGCCCGCACCGCTGCTATTTACAGGAGATAGCGCTGCTGCACCGGCGCCTGGCAGAAAGAGGTCACACCATCAAGGGCATAGCGCACATCACCGGGGGCGGCTTCGCGGGGAATATTGCTCGCATCCTGCCCGCAGGTGTGCAGGCGGTGATAGAGACAGACGCGTGGGATGTCCCACCGCTTTTCCGCCTGCTGGCCCGGCTGGGCCAGGTATCGCGCGAGGAAATGTATGGCACCCTGAACATGGGTGTGGGTATGGTGCTGGCGCTTTCGCCACAAGCCGCGGCCGAAGCCCGGCGCGTCCTGCCCGAACTGCTCGCGATAGGCCACATCACCAACGGCGAAGGAGTTGTATTTAAGGAATACCGAGGAAGGGACTACAAGGATTTACCCATAAGCGCCAAATAACGAAAGGGTTAATATGTCAAGAACCCCTGGCTAAACCCAGAGGCTTGCGTAGAACCCGTTCTGCCAACGGGAACGAGTAAGGGTAACTTCGAGACTAGCCTGGACAAGTTCTGCTGCATTTGTGCAGGGGGACGTTTGAAGTCAACTGAACATTCATGGGGGTCTAAAGGCAGTCCTCCACCTGGACGCTGCGAACGCCTCCCTAATTTGCAGCCTCTCCGAATGTCAGTGGCGAAGGGAATATGGGGAGCAATCCCCGATACCGGCGCAAGCCGGGGCCTTACCGGCAACCGGTTTGAGCGTTCCGGTCAAAAACGCTCCCCTACGGGGCAATCTTTCATCCCTGGCATGAATGACCAGGGTTTCCAGATTGGAGTCTCTATGATACAAAATCCCACCTTTGGCCCGTTACTGGCCGAAGGCAAAACAAAACAGATTTACGCCTATCCCGGAGATGACAGCCTGGTATACATGATCAACAAGGACCAGATCACGGCAGGCGATGGAGCGCGGCGCAACGAACTGACCGGCAAATCGCGTTGGAGCACCATCACTACGGCCAACATTTTCCGCTTGTTGAACCAGGAGAACCTGGCTACACACTTCGTCGAGCAAATCAATGACGTGACCCTGCTGGTACGTCGCTGTACCATGCTGCCCGTAGAACAGGTACAACGTCGCATTGCTACCGGCTCTTATCTCAAGCGCCATCCTGAAGTCAGCGAGGGAACGCGCTTCGATCCACCACTGGTTGAGACGTTTCTTAAAGATGATGCCCGCCATGATCCGCAAATCTGGCCCGGGGACATCATTAAAATGGGACTGGCAACAGCGCAAGAGATAGAGTGGATGGCCGGGCAGGGACGCCGTGTGTTTGAGACGTTGGAACGCGCCTGGGCAGGCATCGACGTGACACTGGTCGATCTCAAAATTGAATTTGGCCGCGATAGCAGGGGAGATTTGCTGGTGGCCGATGTGATCGATAACGATAGCTGGCGGCTCTGGCCCGGCGGCGACAAAACGCGCATGCTGGATAAACAGGTCTACCGCAACCTGAAAGAGGTAACGGCCCAGGACCTGGATAGCATCGCCGACCGCTACGCCCTCGTAGCAGACCTGACGGGGAAATTGAAGCTTGGATAGTGGCCGGCCGATATTTGTAAACGTAGTACACTGTCAACCTTGACGTGCCAGGCAGAAATGTAGGGGCGACCCTTGCGGTCGCCTTGCAAGCCTGTAAACGTAGTACACTGTCAACCTTGATAGTGCTAATGAGAAATGTAGGGGCGACCCTTGCGGTCGCCCTGGAAGCGGCTGAACGTGGTTCCGTATCATGGTAGGAGCGAGAAAGGAGTAGCACGTGGAACTGGAACGCTTGCATGACGCCTGTGGGATAGTAGGTATCTACGTACGGAAGGACAGCGATCACATCGATGTGAGGCGCTATCTCACACTCGCGCTGACCGCCTTACAACACCGGGGCCAGGAGAGCGCCGGTATGGCGGTATATGACCACGCGGGCCATATCGTTCACCGCGTAAGCATGGGCAAAGTGCGCGAGGTCTTCCCCGACACGGGAACAGGTTTGCCTGCTACCTGCTGCGGCATCGGCCATGTGCGCTACTCTACCACCGGTTCCAGCTGCGTCGAGAATGCAGGCCCGTTTGTCGTCGGCCCGGGACAGCGCCGCTATGATACCATCGCCGTCGCGCACAACGGCAACCTGGTAAATGGCGCGGCATTGCGCGCACAACTGCCGCAGCATTCTTTGCGTTCCACCACCGACAGCGAAGCTATCGCCTTGCTCTTGCTCTTGCAGGCGGATGGTACGACTATGCGTGAGCGCATGATAGCGACGTTCCCCCTGTTACGAGGAGCTTACAGCCTTGTCATGCTGGCGGAGGGCAAACTGTACGCTGCACGCGACCCATGGGGATTGCGCCCGTTGTGCCTGGGACGTATCGGGGAAAACTGGATTGTCGCCTCGGAGTCCTGCGCCCTGGACCGTCTCGGCGCAACCTTCGTGCGCAAAGTCGAACCAGGCGAACTCATCACCATCGATGAAGAAGGCATACATGCAGAAGTGCTGGTGCGCTTGCCTCGCAAGACGCTCTGCGTCTTCGAGTATATCTACTTCTCCGATGCCACAACCCGCCTGAATGACCGCTATGTCTACCTGGTGAGAGAAGCCCTGGGCCGGGAGTTAGCGAAAGAGCATCCCGTAGATGCCGACCTGGTGGTGCCGGTGCCCGACTCTTCCATCCCGGCTGCGCTGGGCTACTCGGCAGCATCAGGCATTCCCTATGGACAGGCCATCATCAAGAACCGCTACAGCGACCGCACCTTCATCAAGCCCGACCAGCGCCTGCGCCAGTTAGAAGTAGATCTGAAATTCAACCTGGTCAAACCAAAGATCGCTGGCGCGCGACTGGTGATTGTGGACGACTCTATCGTGCGCGGCAATACCATGAAACGCCTGGTCGCTGCCCTACGCCATCAAGGAGCGCGGGAGATACACCTGCGTTCCAGTGCGCCGCCGCTGCGCCATCCCTGTTACTTCGGCATCGACATCCCGCAGGAAGAGGAACTGGTTGCCGCTGGCCGCAGCATCCAGGAAATAGCCGACTATATCGGAGTGGACAGCCTGGGCTACCTGAGCACGACAGGCCTGGGCCGCGCCATAGGTTCGGCCATGGAAGACATCACCCTCGATGATGCCGCCGCCAACAACCTCCTGCATAGCGAATTCTGCTACGGTTGTATGCAGCGGCAGGGATGGCCATTCGATCCCCAGCAGGTGATAAACGTCGCTCCTGTAAAGGGGTCTCGCATGGCTGGTATAGCCCCATAACGCCGCCGTGACCCTGTATGGCCATAGGTAAAGAGGTGTAATCATGCGTATACTGGTCATCGGTTCGGGAGCACGAGAACACGCGTTGGTATGGAAGCTGGCGCAAAGCCCTCGTGTAACACGTCTCTATGCTGCACCGGGGAATCCCGGCATGGCCGCCCACGCGGAGTGCGTGCCGTTGGGCGCGACCTCGCTGGTGGAACTGGCGGATTTTGCCGGACGCGCACAGATCGATCTCACGGTTGTCGGGCCAGAAGCGCCCCTGATAGCTGGAATCGTTGACCTGTTTCAACAACGCGGACTACACATCTTCGGGCCAGGAGCAGCTGGGGCCGCGCTCGAGGGCAGCAAGGCTTTCGCCAAAGAACTCATGGCCGGGGCAGGCATCCCCACCGCACAGTACCGGACGTTTACCGCTGCCGGTGCCGCGCTCGCATACCTTGAACAGCATGGCGCTCCCGTCGTCGTCAAGGCCGACGGTAACGCCGCCGGCAAGGGCGCCATTGTATCCATGGACATGGCGACTGCTCAGGATGCAATACATCAAATCATGATCGAGCGCGCTTTCGGCGCTGCAGGCGACGCTATTGTGATCGAAGATTACCTGCAGGGCGAGGAGATTGGCTCCACTGCCCTATGCAGCGGCACGCATTACCTGCCGCTGACCCTGACACAGGACCACAAACGCGCACTCGATGGGGATCAGGGATTGAACACCGGGGGCATGGGAGTATTTACGCCGCTGCCTTTCGTTGACGGCGATAGCCAGGCCCAGGTATACAGGCATATCGTCGCTGCTACACTGCAGGCCCTCAAGGCGCGCGGCATTGCCTTTTCAGGCGTTCTGTACTCAAACATCATGCTCACCGGACGCGGCCCAATGGTATTGGAACACAACACCCGCTTCGGCGACCCGGAGGCGCAGGCGTTCGTGCTGCTGCTGCAAGAAGACCTGGTAAACGTGCTGGAGTTTGCGCACACGCTGCCCGTAAAACTCGACACGTTGTGGCGTCCGGGTTATGCAGTGAGCCTAACCCTGGCATCCGGAGGCTATCCGGGAAAGTACCGCTCGGGCTTACCGATCGCCGGTGTCGAGGAGGCCAACCGCCTGGACGATGTGCAAGTCTTTCACGCGGGAACGGCCTTGCAGGATGGGAAGCTGGTTACAGCAGGCGGGCGAGTGCTCAGTGTCGCTGCACACGGGGAGACCTTGCAGGAAGCCGTGGCGCGGGTGTACGATGCTGCAGCCCACATTTCCTTTGAAGGGATGCATTACCGCAGGGATATTGCTCATAGAGGGTTACGACAGTAAGATGAGGAATACACTATGTCATCGCAAGTCATCATCATCATGGGCAGCAAGGGCGACCTGCCCCACGCTCAAGCCGTCGCTAAAACGCTGAAGACCCTGGAGATCAGCTACGAAATGCGTATCTGCTCGGCGCATAAAGCCACCTCACGGCTGCTAGAAATACTACGCGAATACGAATCTGGAGGTTCCCTGGTCTATATCACCATCGCGGGACGCTCCAACGCTCTCTCCGCGGTCATCGACGCCAATACACGCTATCCCGTGATCGCCTGCCCACCCTACAGCGACCGCTTCGGCGGGATGGATATCCTCTCGTCGCTGCGGCTGCCGTCCGGCATTGCTTCACCTACGATCTTAGAGCCTGAAGGCGCGGCTCTGTTAGCCGCTAAGATACTGGCCCTCGCGGACAAGCAACTGAGTCAACGCCTGAACGATTACAAGCAGCGCCTTGTCACCGAACTGGTCCAGGCCGATGAAGAGGTACGCAGCTATGAATAGCGGTGGTAACAGCGTTCCCCTGCGCCTTGGTGTGCTCATCTCTGGCACCGGCAGCAACCTGCAGGCGCTTATCGATGCCATCGAGAGCAAGAAACTGGCGAACGTCGAGATCGCGCTGGTCGTGAGCAACAAAGCCAACGCCTACGGCCTGCAGCGTGCCCTTACCCATAACCTGCCAGTGGTCTACCTGCCCTGGAAGGAGCGAGAGGAGAGCGAGGCGCGGCTTGCCGCATTGCTGCGACTGTTCCGCGTTGACCTCGTCGTACTGGTCGGCTGGATGCGTATCCTCAGTGCAAGCTTCATTGAACTATTCCCGCGACGCATCATCAATCTCCATCCCGCCCTTATCCCCGATGACGGCACAGGCAACACTTATACCACGCGCGATGGTACACAGATCCCCGTCTTCCGGGGACTCCACGTGGTAAAGCAGGCGCTCGACGCTGGTATAAAGACAACAGGTAGCACAGTGCATTATGTGACGCCGGAGGTCGACGCGGGACCTGTAATCTGCCGTGAAGAAGTCCCCATTCGCGAGGGTGATACAGAGGAGACGTTGCACGAACGCTTGAAGCTGGTGGAGCATAAGCTGATTGTCGAGGCGGTCAAGACGTTTATACCCGCCAGTATGCCTTGACATCTCTATCCATAATAGTCTATACCTTTGCTAAGCGGATAAATTTTTTCTTATCTTGCGCACCCAACATATGGCCTTAGACGGGCGGGAACAAACCCCGCTTTCACAAGGAGGCTCCGATGCTCAAACCTGCAATCGCTGCAGAGCTGCGGACTATTTTAGGCGCCGAAGGTGTCATTGACAAGCACGAACAACTACGCACCTACGAGTCCGATGGCCTGACCAACTACCGTGTCGTACCTGCACTCGTTGTACTCCCCACCTCGACCGAGCAGGTGCAGGCCGTCGTGCGTATCTGCCATCGAGAGCATATCCCATTCGTGCCGCGAGGCTCGGGCACGGGTCTCTCCGGCGGGGCGCTGCCAGCCGAGGGCGGTATAGTCATTTCGCTCGCGCGCATGAAACAAATACTGAAGGTCGATTTCCCCAACCAGCGCGTGGTCGTGCAGCCTGGAGTCATCAATCTGTGGATCACCCAGCGGGTAGCGCCTCACGGCTACTACTACGCGCCCGATCCTTCCAGCCAGCAGGTCTGCTCCATCGGAGGCAACATAGCCGAGAACTCTGGTGGCGCTCACTGCCTCAAGTATGGCTTCACTGTTAACCACGTCCTGGGCATGAAATTCGTCATGCCCGATGGGGAATTGATCGAAGTGGGAGGGCCTACCTTCGATACTCCCGGTTACGACTTGCCCGGCATCATCGTCGGCTCAGAGGGCACCCTTGGCATAGCCACCGAAGTCACACTGCGCATCCTGCGCAAGCCCGAAGGCGTGCAGACCGCCATGGCCTCCTTCGAGACGATTGAAGCCGCTGGAGAGGCAGTATCGGGCATCATCGCCGCCGGTATCGTACCGGCAGCAATTGAGATGATGGATAAGCTGGCTATAGAGGCATGCGAAAAGGCGGTTCACGCGGGCTACCCACTTGACGTGGGAGCCGTCCTGCTCGTTGAGCTGGATGGGCATCGCACCGAGATTGCCACGCTGCTCACACGGGTCGAGAACATCTGCCGCAGCGCCGGGGCCATAGAGTATCGCCTGGCCCGCACAGATGAGGAGCGCCTGTTGATGTGGAAGGGCCGCAAGGCCGCCTTTGCGGCAGTGGGCCGCATCAGTCCTAACTACATCGTCCAGGATGGCGTAATACCACGCACAGCGCTTCCGGAGATATTGCGCGAGATTGAAGAACTCAGCGCCCAGAACGGTCTCCGCGTCGCCAACGTTTTTCACGCGGGTGACGGCAACCTGCACCCGCTAGTTCTCTACGATCAGCGCATTGCGGGGCAGGAAGAACGCGCGGAGGAACTTGCTGGCGAGATCATTCGCCGTTGCGTGGCCCATGGTGGCAGTATCACCGGCGAGCATGGCGTAGGCATGGAAAAGAAGACCCACATGTCCGTGATGTTCACCGAGGCCGACCTTGCTACGCACCAGCTCATCCGCTGCGCCATCAACCCGGACAACCTGTGCAATCCCAACAAAGTCTATCCAACTCCCCGCCTGTGCGGCGAGGTACCAGGTCCTTACCGTCCGCACCCGGCGGAGCTGGCCGGCCTGGCGGAGCGATTCTAAAGGAATCTTTCCTGAAAGGTGGGCACAATGAAGGTACAGTCCTTGCAAGAGACACTGGGCGCTCTGGTAGGGGACCACGTACGACCGGCAGCGGAAAGCGACTCAGTAGCCGGAGTGCAGCCACAGTTCGTTGTAGAGCCGGGCACGGAGGAAGAAGTAGCAAAAGTACTGGCCTTCGCCGACCGTGAAGGACTGAAGGTACTGGTGCGGGGAGGAGGTACCCAGCTCAACACCGGCCTCCCACCTGCGGGTGGCGATGTCCTGCTGAGTACGGCGCGGCTCAATACCTTGGTTGAGCATGCGCCGCACGACATGACAGTAACGGTGGAAGCGGGCCTCAAATTGATCGACCTGCAAGCGCACCTGGCTCGCACTCGTCAATGGCTGGCGCTCGACCCTGCCCTTGATCCCAATGCAACCATTGGCGGCATCATCTCCACCAACCTTTCCGGTGCACGTCGCCTGCGCTACGGCGGGGTACGCGACCAGATCATCGGCATTCGCATCGTGCTGCCCGATGGCACTATCGCCAAAGGCGGCGGAAAAGTAGTCAAAAACGTGGCCGGGTATGACCTGCCCAAGCTCTTCACCGGCGCATTGGGCACACTGGGAGTAATCGTCGCCGCCACCTTCCGGCTGTACCCACTGCGTGCTGCATCGCGTACGGTCGTGCTCTCTGCTCCTACCGTCGCTCCATTGTGCGACCTGGCTGTGCGCGTCATCGCCTCGACGCTGGAGCCCACGGCCCTGGATGTAATGAGCGCACCGGCTGCGGGTGTCGGCTGTGTGATGGCGGCTCGCTTCGAGACAGAACCTGAATCGGCAGACGAACAGGCTGCTACGCTCGTTTCTATGACTACTGGCCTGGATGACAACAAAACTCTCCAGGGTGAAGCTGAAGAACAGTTCTGGCGGCAAGTCGCCAGCGATTTCCCGCTTGCAAGCGACGCGGAGAACGCGCTCATCTTGAAGGCGAGCGTATTACCTACCAGTGTCGCCTCCTGGTTGGAGAGCCTTGAACGCACGGCGAAAGAGGCGAATCTCAGCACACGTTGGCGCGGGCATGCAGGCCATGGCCTGATATTTGCGCGTCTCTCAGGCGAAGAAACTGCGCTGGCCAGGGCCGTCGATGAACTGCGCCATGTCGCTTCTGCTGGCCAGGGGAACCTGGTCGTGCTGGATGCACCGGCTGCCCTGGCGCGCAAAGTCGATGTCTGGGGCTCCATTTCAGCTTTCGAGGTAATGCGCCGCCTGAAAGCGCGTTTCGATCCAAACTACACACTGAACCCAGGACGCTTTGTGGGAGGTATCTAGTGGACACAAGCAATATACAAATCAGCAGCCGGAGCAACCGGCGTCTCGTTGGCTTCGATCAGCACCATGCGCCCGATCCCGAAGTGATTGCCGATTGTGTCCACTGTGGCTTCTGCCTGACTACCTGCCCAACTTATTTGCTGTGGGGCGAGGAGATGGACTCGCCCCGCGGCCGCATCCAGTTAATGAAAATGACCTCGCAAGGGGAGATCGGCATCAACAGCACGTTCGCCACGCACATAGATCAATGCCTGGGCTGCATGGCCTGCGTGACGGCCTGCCCTTCCGGCGTGCAATACGCCAAACTGATCGAGTCCACCCGCCCCCAGCTCGAGCGTCATTACGAACGGAGCCTGTCCGACCGCCTGTTCCGTGCTTTCCTGTTCTCCCTGTTCCCGCACCCGGCCCGCCTGAGAACTCTGTTGCCGCTGCTCTGGCTCTATCAAAAGGCCGGCGCCAGCCGCCTCATCCACTCTGAGACATTTGCCCGCTTCGTTCCTGCTCGCCTGCTGGGCATGGAAGCGGTGATGCCACCTGTGCGCCTGGGCTCCCTTCTATCCCGCTCTGCCACTTTCACACGGGCAAAGGGCAGGCGCCGGCGGCGAGTGGGGCTGTTGCTGGGCTGTGTGCAGCGCGTCTTCTTTGATCGCGTCAATGCGGCCACCATTCGTGTTCTTGCAGCCGAAGGATGTGATGTCGTCGCACCGCCCACGCAAGGTTGCTGCGGCGCGCTCTGTATTCACTCGGGACGAGAGGATGAAGGGCTGAACTACGCCCGCCGCCTGATCGATACATTTGAGGCCTGGGGAGTAGATACGGTGGTAGTCAACGCCGCCGGTTGCGGTTCCACTATGAAGGAATACGGCTACCTGCTGCGTGACGACCCGGAATACGCCGGGCGCGCCAGAGCGTTTTCAGATTCGGTGCGGGACATCTCGGAGATGCTGGCCGAGCTGGAACCGGTGGCGCCTCGTCATCCTATCGCGTTGCGTGTGGCCTACCACGACGCCTGCCACCTTGCTCATGCCCAGCGTGTGCGCCTCCAGCCGCGCAAGGTGTTGCGCAGTATCCCGGGTCTGGAGGTGGTGGACATCCCGGAGGCCGATGTCTGCTGCGGCAGCGCGGGCATTTACAACTTGCTCGAGCCGGAACCAGCCAGGCAGTTGGGGGAACGCAAGGCTCAACATATCTTGAGTACATCGCCCGACGCCATCGCCACCTCCAACCCAGGCTGTCTCTTGCAAATCAACTCTGCCCTGCAGCGCCTGGGTCACACCATTCCGGCGTTGCATCCAGTAGAGCTGGTAGATGCCTCAATACGCGGCGTCAGGCCTCCGGTACAGGTAAAACCGTTACCAGCGCAGAGTCGTGAGTAGAAATAACCAACTATGCAAGACCTGTGGGCTGAACTAAATAACGAGCCGCTGTCTCCAGGCTCCACCGCACACGAGCTACCCAGGCATCGCCGCCTCACAGAGCAGGTCATACTCTCATCGCTCCGCGACTGGCTGCTGCACGACTACGTTTTGTCCTACTGTCGCGCTCTCAGCGCAACCCGCATTTACCGCCGCTGTTACTTGATCGATGCCCTCGGCGCTATCGAGGCGCGGGCAGCGTACTCGTCGAGCGAAAGTAATACGCACAATCATTCCGCAGCGCCAGTTCAGCGGGCAAAGGGTAACAAGAAAGATTCGTCCCCGGCCATCGCGCCTGCCCTCCAGCCAATAGCAACCCTCACCGCTATACTGGCGCGAGAAAGCAAAACGATCACTCTACACGGCATCCTACTGGAAGCAGGAAGCAGCAAACGCAAGGAGGCGCGAGCAGCGGCCGCCGGGAATGGCGCAGATAAACCTGTGACTAACCAGGCGAAAGACACAGCTATCCTGCCTGGAGAAAGCAGCATTGTGCGAGCAAGCTGGCTGGAGATGGCCACAACCATGCTCAATCTCATCGACCAATCCCCGGCCATTTTCTTGCTCAATCCCTTTGGGCATACCCTGTTCACCTATGATGACCTCGCTCCACTCTACCAGCGCACGGCTCCGACTGAACTTTGTCTTTTTTTCTCGCACAAGCAGGTGATGGCTCACCTGGCATCTGCAGGGGATGCCTCCGCATTGACCTTCTTGCTGCGCAGCGACCGCTGGAAGGCGCTACTTACCAGAGATGCAGAAGTGGGGCAAACGATTGACAGGGTAATCGATCTGCTCATAGCTTCAATGCAGCGACATTTTCTCTCGGTGCAGCGCATTGCATTCCCTGTACAGGTACGTCCCGCTCTGGTTGAGACGGTCCCCTACACGTTCATCTTTGCTACGCGCCGCCAGGATAGCCTGGCAGCTATGAACGATGCTGTGTGCATGTACCGCCGCCGCCTGTACGAGCAGAGCCGCCAGGGAATACTGGGCGAAGAATGGTTCGCAACCCAGCAGCAGGAGCGCTTCGCAGAAGAGATGCAGCAATTGTACCAGCGTACGCTCCAACAGGGGCGCGCCCAGCGCGTGCGCCGCTGGCCCGACCTGCGCCAGCAGTTACTCAACGCGGACTTCGGACGCTGTACTATACACGAATATGACGAGGTGATGCAGCAATTGTTGGTAAATGGCGCTGTACGCTGTGACTGGAGACGAAAACCCACGGCACTGGAAGGCGCAGAGCCGCGCATACCCGGCAGCGATGATACTTTGATCTGGCAATAGCATAGAAAAAGAGATGTCACCAGGGGGAAACGCTGGTTATGGGGATACCCAACGTTTTGGTGACACCTCCTAAATTAAAACGCCGCGCTTGACTAATTAGTGGCAAAATTTAACAAGTGAGAGGAGCATACTAGTGAATTTCGACCTCGACGAAGAGCAAGCAGAGATTCGCGACACCGTCCGTCGCTTCACCGCGCAGGAAATCACCCCGCACGCTGAGATGTGGGACGAACATAGCCACTTTCCGCGTGAAATCTATCACCTGATGGCGCAACTCGGCCTCATGGGCATGAACACACCCGAAGAATATGGCGGGAGCCCGCTTAACCGCCTCACCGGCGCTATGATCTACGAAGAACTGGCGAAAGGAGACATGGCGACTGCCGTTGGACTCTCAGTACATAACATGGTCACCGCTTCCATCGCCAGATTCGGCAACGAGGAACAGCGGCAGCGCTGGGTATCCCATCTGGCCTCCGGTGAATTACTGGGCGCATTCTCTCTCAGCGAAGCGGCATCCGGCTCCGATGCTGCCAGCCTGCAATGCCGGGCAGAGCCTCGTGCCGATCACTATATCGTTGACGGCTCGAAGATGTGGGTCACAAATGCTGGCGAGGCAGAAATCTACTTGCTGATGGCGCGTACCCGTGCTGGCACAGGCTCGGATGGCATCACCAGCTTTGTGGTTGAAAAGGGCATGCCGGGTTTCTCCTTCGGCAAGACTGAGCGCAAAATGGGGTTGCATTCTTCTCCTACACGCGAACTCATCTTCACAGGTTGCGACGTTCCCGCCGCCAATCGTCTTGGTGAAGAAGGACAGGGCTTCAAAATTGCCCTCTCATCTCTGGACGGTGGGCGCATCAACATAGGAACCATTGCGGTGGGCGTCGCCCAGGCAGCCTTTGAAGTTGCCTGCAGTTATGCGCGCGAACGCCAGCAGTTCGGTCGGCCCATCGGAGCATTTCAGGGCATCCAGTTTATGCTGGCCGACATGGCAATGAAAATCGAGGCGGCTCGTTTACTGGTATACGAAGCCGCTTACAAGCTTGATCACGGGCAGAGTCCAGGTATGTACGCCGCGATGGCGAAGTGTTTCGCCACCGACATGGCAATGGAGGTAACTACCAATGCTGTGCAGGTCCTGGGAGGCGCTGGCTATGTGCGTGATTACCCGGTGGAACGCTACATGCGCGATGTGAAAGTGTCACAAATTTTTGAAGGGACAAATCAGATTCAGAGGATAGTGATCGCGCGAGCACTATTAGGAAACCTGCGCTGACAGGCCCAATAAAAAATCAGGCAATTCTCGTGGCCGTTTATGGCCATTAGCAAGCACTAAGTTGACCCTCCCACCGGGGGCAATCCCCACCCCTACCATACACGGCCGTGATGGGCCGCTTCGTCGTATAGTAGGGGCGACCCTTGCGGTCGCCCTGGGACCTCCCGGCAAAGAGGGTCTCCCTTGAAAACCAGACTACACTACATTACACTACACCCACTACACCTACTACACTTGCTTCCTATTGCATGACGGGCTGGCCAGCAAACTCACGAACCAGGTTATTGAACTGGCCTGCCTGCTCATCATGAGGCAGTTGGTCAGAGTTATCCAGGATGCGAATCTCGATACCTGGTTTCACACGCCTGAAGGCTTCGGCTGCCTCAGGAGGTATAGACATACCCTCGCGACCCCAAATCCCTACGACTCGTTGCTGCAACCGGGCCAGGTCCTCGTGTACATCCAGGTTCAGGTACTTACTGAAGAGCGATGCAGCAGGGAACCGGCTATGTGGTTGGTGGGCATTGGCAAAGGCATTTTCCACCAGCTGGTCGGTGATCAGCCCAACATTGTAATAACCCCTTCTACTATAGAAGGCACGAATAGCTGACCGCGTTGTCAGCAAGTTATAAATGAATCGGCCGATAATTGGTGAACGCAGCACGAACTTCCGCACAGCATTGATCGGGCCAGGTGCGGTCTCCTGTAGCATGGTTGTTGGAGGTGTTACCAGCACAAGACGTTCAAAGAGCTGCGGACGGCGGTAGGCGCCCGCTATGACATAGGCGCAGGCCAGGCCATGTGCCACGACTAGAGTTGGCTTGTCAATAACTTCTCTGATGAAGTCACCAATGAGATCAATATATGTCTCAGCGGTGTAGTCAATCACAGGGCGATCAGACATGCCATAGCCTAATAAATCAATGGCATACACACGAAACTGCTCTGTAAGGGTTTCAAAGTTTTTGCGCCACTCATGAGAAGACATACCGGGACCAAAGCCATGAATGAACAGTAGCGGCCTCGCCTCGCGGTTGCCTTTCACCTTGTAGAAGACATCTCCGTACTTCCACGCAAAGCGCCCTTCTTCACCCGGCAGCGCTGTATCAAGCACTCCAGCCCGTGCTTCGAAAATTTTATTGGTAACTGCCAGTGCTCCCAAAGCGCCGCCAGTTACCAGGCCAACGGTAATTAACTTACCTCTGAATTTCATTCTTTTCTCCTTGATATCCAGCCCTGCAGCCCTGACGCTGCGCTAACGCTCCCTCGATAAATCGGGAGCCTACTGTAGAGTGCCGATTTATCGAGCACGTCAGGGCTGCAAGGAAGCTCCTATTTTACTGTAGCACTAAGCAAGCAGTATTTCCCTCATCACCATCCTATGCCATCCCTACAAATCTTGAAGTTACATATATCTATTAGCTGTGTCTTCGCAAAAACGCGCCAGATTCAGTGCCCCCTCGATAATGAGTTTTAATAAATTAATCCAGGTATCGGAACAGCCACCGAGGGCCGATAAATCGGCGCTGGCGGCGATAAATCGCGCCCTACAGTCTGTTGCCGGATTATTTCTTTAAAGTTCATAATCGGGGGGCTACAGCATGCTCAAACATTATGGCGCAAATTGACAAAAAAGAAAAGAAGAAAGCGATTATAATATATACTGCTTGAGAGCATTTCAAACAATATGAAAGGGTTTCAACTAAGACATAACTATGCAACACATGTCATCCTACATCACACTCTCAGATGAAGTGCGAACAGCAATCGAAGAACGGCGCCCGGTTGTAGTTCTCGAGTCAACCGTCATTGCCCACGGCTTACCCCATCCCGCCAATATCGAAGTAGCCCTGTCCATGGAGGCAACTATCCGAGCCGAAGACGTGGTCCCGGCAACTGTGGGTATACACGATGGGAAGATCTGCATCGGCCTCACTACCAGGGAAATTGAGCACCTGGGGACAACGCAAGATATTGTCAAGGTGAGCAGGCGCGATCTGGCAGTGACCCTGGCAACGCGCCGCTGGGGAGCAACCACAGTGGCCGGGACTATGCTCTGTGCAAGCATGGCAGGGCTGCGTTTCTTCGCCACAGGTGGCATAGGAGGAGTACATCGAGGCGCTGAAACAAGCATGGACATTTCTTCCGACCTGACGGAGTTGAGCCGAACGCCGGTTCTTGTCGTCTGCGCGGGGGCAAAATCCATCCTAGACCTGGATCTCACGCTGGAATACCTGGAGACGCAGGGGGTGCCAGTCATTGGTTGGCAGACAGATGAGTTTCCCGCCTTCTATGTACAATCCAGCGGGCGGTCACTCAGGTATAGGGCTGATGATGTTGCCACCATCGCGGCCATTGCTCGCACGCAATGGGAGTGCCAACTGCACGGGCTCATAGTAGGCTGTCCCATACCTGAACGTCATGCCATGCATCCTGGCCCTTTGGAGTCAGCAACACAGGAGGCGCTGCAACTGGCCAGAGCAAACGGCATACACGGGGCCGCCATAACGCCTTTTCTTCTCGCCCATGTCGCGCGGGTTACAGGAGGCGAGAGCATTGAAGCCAACAAAGCGCTGCTCCTCAACAATGCTATGTGGGCAGCCCGCTTCGCACGCGCTTATTATGACGTCTTGTCATAACTGGCATCCACTCATAAAGCAGGGGTGCAGGGGACGCAGTCCCTTGCCGGAGCGCGAGGTGTCCTCGCCATACTCCCTTCTCTCAGAGCGGGCCGCAGGCCCGCCAGAAGAATTATGAGTGGATCTCAGGTCATAAAGGTTGATTTATTTGCGCAGAGGGACTACAATAAGGTCACAAGCGCAATATTTACTCCTCGGAAAGGAGCTTCATATCGTGACACCGGGTTTACACAAGGGAAAAGTTATAGGAGCTATACTCCTTAGCATTGCGTGGATCTGCTGCTTCTTATTTATTAGCCCGACCCTGATCATCGATTTTGGTGCGGGCATTACTCTACCCTTTAAGGACACTGTGATTTTCCTCGGCCTGCTCCTTCTCTTCATCTATCACTTCGCCTATCGCTCAAATCCTGAGACGACCAAACTGAGCTGGACGGTAGTCTTTAGCATTGCATGGCTGTCGTTGATTCTGTTCTACCCATTCAGGGATCCCCATGTGGACGAAGGTACGCGCGGCGCGGTAGCCTTCTTCACGCTCGTAGGAGGGCTTGCCTTCTGCCTGTTCTGGATACGCTTCTTCTCAGATGAAATCACGGCATGACCAATGCCACTGGTGAGACCAGGCCATAGTTGCCTGGTCTCTTTGCTTTAGTGGCGAAAGTGCCGTTTGCCCGTAAAGACCATGGCTATTGCATAATGATTCGCCACACGGATAGTCTCCTCATCGCGTATCGATCCACCTGGCTGAATAATAGCCGTTACTCCCGCCTTAGCCGCGGCTTCCACCCCATCAGCAAAAGGGAAATAGGCATCTGATGCCAGCACCGATCCGCGTGCTCGCTCTGCGGCTTTCTCCACTGCCAGTTGTACACTGGCGACGCGGTTCATCTGTCCTGCTCCTACACCGGTCACTGCCAGTTTATGTGCCAGCACGATGGCATTAGATTTGACCTGGAGTACCACTTTCCAGGCAAACATGAGATCGGTTGCTTCCTCCAGGGTAGGTTCACGCTCGGTCACCACCCGGTACTCTGTTTCTTTTTCACCGGCGGTATCTGGCGTCTGCAGCAATAAGCCGCCACTTACAGTACGTATGTCGAAGCGGCTGGTCTTGAGCGGTGGTATGGAGTTTCCGTTGCCTGGCTCAATGGGGCAATGAGTGGCCAGCAGGCGCAGATTCTGTTTACCGCGCAGTATGAGTAGTGCATCGTAGGTGAAATCCGGAGCGATGATCGCCTCGTAAAATAACTGGCTAATTTCACGGGCAGTTGCCGCATCAACAGGGCGGTTGCAACCGATGATGCCGCCGAACGCTGAAATGCTATCTCCCATATGAGCTTTCTTGTAGGCCTCTACTAGCGTGTCATCGCAGGCCACCCCACAGGGATTCGTATGTTTGATGATGGCTACTGTTGGCGCAGTAAACCGGCTGACTGTTGCCAGCGCGGCATCCAGGTCAAGCAGATTGTTATAAGATAACTCCTTGCCATGCAATACCTCAGCGCTCCCTACCATAGGAGCTATGACCGATGACGGTGTGTTGGCCCAGCGATAAAAAGCCGCTCGCTGGTGAGGATTCTCTCCATAGCGCAGGGTCGATTTGCGCGTCAATGGCAGGACAAGCTCTTCGGGAAAATATTCAGCCGGTTGGGTGCGCAAATAGTCGGCAATGGCACTATCATAGCTAGCAGTATACTGGAAGGCAACAGCAGCGAGCCGCCGGCGAGTAGCAAGACTGACCTCACCCAACTCGTCCCATTCTTGCATCACCAGGGCATAATCCTGCGGGCGTACCAGTACTATCACATCCTGGAAATTTTTAGCCGCGGCGCGAATGAGCGCTACACCGCCGATATCGATCTGCTCTAGAGCTTCTGTTATTGTCACACCAGGGCGAGCAATTGTCTCTGCAAAAGGGTACAGGCTCACAACCACGATATCAATGGGCGCGATCTCATGCTCTTGCAGTTCATTCATGTGAGTTGTAACATCGCGACGCGCAAGGATTCCACCGAAAATAGCTGGATGCAGAGTTTTGACACGCCCATCGAGTATTTCGGGAAACTTCGTGAGGGCGGTAACCAGTTCTACCTGAACGCCGGCCGCTCGCAGGGCGTGAGCGGTGCCGCTGGTCGAGAATATAGTTACACCGCGCTCCTGCAACTTATGTGCCAACTCGGAGACGCCATCACGGTTGGCAGCGCTGATAATTGCTCGCATACATTGTCCTTTCTTTGCTCTTAGCTTGACGAGAAGGAAGCCAAACCCGTGACTATAACAAAAGAAAGTGTAGTCTCCTGGACCTCATTTGGCAAGAGGTAGCATTTGCATGCTTGGATGATAGCCCGGCCGCTACAAATTAAATAGAAAACGGGCAGCCATAGAGGCGCCCGCCTGGAAATTACGCACGAATATTTTAAGCTTCCACAACCACGACAGCGGCATCGCTGGCTGGAGTTTCACTGGTCAGGGAAGGACGACCGGGGAAATCTCTGTAGATGCTGACACGGCGCTTCTTGCGTGCGTCATGTTCAAATTTGACATAACCTTCGATCAGCGCAAACAGCGTGTGGTCACGCCCCAGACCGACATGGTTACCAGGATTGATCTTTGTGCCGCGCTGGCGCACAATAATACTGCCCGCGGTAACGTACTGCCCATCGTAGCGCTTCACACCAAGCATTTTAGGGTTGCTATCCCGACCATTGCGGGAGCTACCCACACCCTTTTTATGTGCCATGATTTATTATTCCTCTGTACTACTCTCACTACTCTCACCCGCCTGGGCCTCGCTGTCCTCAACCTTTGCTGTGCGGCGACGGCGGGTAGTCTTCTTCTCGGTCTGCACTTCTGGTACTGCTTCAGTTTCAGCCGCTGGCGTTTCTGCCTCGGTCTCTGTGACTGCTTCAAGTGCTGCCACTTCCTCCTCGATGGGAGCTTGCCTGTCCTGCGGTGCCTCGCCGGTTATCATGCTAATACCGTTGGCAACAATATCATCAATGGTAAGGACTGTCAGCTCCTGCCGGTGGCCACGGCGGTGACGCTGGCGCTTCTTGGACTTATACTTGAAAACAATCAACTTCTCGCCACGGCTCTGGCGGGTGGCCGTTGCCAGCACCACAGCATTATCCACCAGAGGTGTACCCACCATCGAGCGGTCTACATCCGAGATAAGCAGAACCTCTTCAAATTTAACCTGTGCTCCGTCCTCGACAAGGAGCCGGTTGACCTCAAGGGTCTGACCGACGGCGACTTTGTATTGTCTTCCACCACTTTTAATTACTGCAAACATGCTCTCTCCTTTCCGTTCCCAACACGCAGACTCGAAGCAGATATGGAGGCGTGGGTGGAGAGCCTTCCTTCTTTCAATCTTGAAGCCTGGGGGAGTTG
>WNFA01012699.1_pt1 | contig 20719 bp, 21 predicted proteins | sample 5400481 | NCBI WGS metagenome assembly WNFA01 (sample SAMN13153340, study PRJNA577476) | soil metagenome | isolation source: 120 cm saprolite under Douglas fir tree site 2 hole 1 replicate 2 | place: USA:California | collected 2015-04-18
GAAGATCTAGAAATGAGTTGGCATCCATGACCAGGATGCTACGAAGACCGGCGCGAGGTTCGGGGAAGAGTGAGAGATGAGCGGTGTACGAGTACTGGTCGGGACGCGCAAGGGCGCATTCGTTCTGACTTCTGATGCGGCGCGCGAACGGTGGGAGATCGCCGGCCCCCACTTTGCCGGCTGGGAGATCCACCATCTCAAGGGATCTCCAGCAGACCTGAATCGGCTCTATGCGTCGCAGTACAGCGGTTGGTTCGGGCAACTGATTCAGCGCTCCAATGATGGTGGCAAGACTTGGGAGGCAGTGGGCAACAAATTCGTGTATGACGGCGTCCCCGGCACTCACCAGTGGTACGACGGCACGCCCCGCCCTTGGGAGTTTAAGCGAGCCTGGCATCTCGAACCGTCGCTCACCGATCCTGACACCGTCTACGCTGGAGTTGAAGACGCCGCGTTGTTCCGCACGACTGACGGCGGACAGACATGGCACGAACTGTCCGGGCTGCGCGGCCATGGCTCGGGACCCCGCTGGCAGCCAGGTGCCGGTGGCATGTGCCTGCACACTATCCTTTTGGATCCGAGCAACAGCGGCCGGATCTTCATCGCCATCTCGGCTGCGGGCGTGTTCCGGAGCGACGACGCCGGTAAGACGTGGCAACCGATCAACCGTGGACTGAAGTCCCAATACATCCCCGACCCGAATGCCGACGTCGGCCACTGCGTTCACCGCATCGCGATGCCCCGATCGCGCCCGGGTGTGCTGTTCATGCAGAAGCACTGGGATGTGATGCGCAGCGACAACGCCGGCGACTCTTGGCAAGAAATCAGCGGCAACTTGCCCACAGACTTCGGGTTCGTGATCGAGGTTCACGCCCACGAGCCGGAGACCATCTACGTCGTTCCAATCAAGAGCGACTCGGAGCACTTTCCGCCCGATGGCAAACTGCGCGTCTACCGCAGCAGGACTGGCGGATACGAGTGGGAGGCGCTTACCAAAGGCCTGCCGCAAAACGACTGTTATGTGAACGTTTTGCGCGAGGCGATGGCCGTCGACTCGCTCGATGAATGCGGCATCTATTTCGGCACCACCGGCGGGCAAGTTTACGCCTCTTCCGACGCGGGGGACACCTGGACCCCGATCGCACAACACCTTCCGGGGGTGCTATCTGCGGAAGTCCAAACGCTGCCATGATCCGAGTCATACTCCCCGGACATCTGCGGACGCTGGCGCACGTCGGCAGCGAGGTGAAACTCCACGTCGAGGGGCAGGTCACGCAGCGCTCAGTGCTCGACGCACTCGAGGCACAGTATCCGATGCTGCGCGGCACGATCCGCGATCACATCATGCAACAGCGCCGTCCATTCTTGCGGTTCTTCGCCTGCGAGGAGGACCTCTCCCATCAGTCGCCAGATGCCCCGCTGCCCGACGCAGTCGCCTCCGGGGCGGAGGCCCTTCTCATCATAGCGGCGATTGCTGGCGGTTAGAGGCCGACAGTGCTGCAACTCTCCTGCATCGTCGGAAACGATTTCACGCATCTGTTGATCTTAGGAGCTCCTCATGACTCCTTCCCAGGTGAGCAAGCACAAAGGCAGTATTCTCGTCATCGGTGACGAGCCCGCAAGTCTCAAGCAGCTCAAGACTATCCTGAGGGAAGACGGCTACGCGGTGCATTCCGCGAACGAGGTGAAATCAGGGTTGCAGTCCGTCAAACCCACGCTGCCCGACCTGGTGTTGGTGGACGTTGGGATGCTGGGCGTGGACGGGTACCAATTATCCGCGAGCTTGAAGAACGACTCAATCACGCGAGCGATTCCTGTGATCTTAATCACTTCGATAGACCATTCGATCAATCACTTGCGGGAGAACCTGGAATCTGCGGTTCGCAAGCGCACCACGCAGCTGGTCACGACCAACGAGGAATTAGAGAAGGCGCTCCGGGAGATCAACGTCCTAACTCAGGTTACCGGGCGCAAACATGCGGAAGAGAAAATCCGGCAACAGGAAGCAGAGTTGCGACAGGTACTGGATCTCGCGCCTCAGCACATCGTCGTACTGGGCCCGGAAGGGAGTCGACTATATAGCAACCAAGCCGCGCTCAACTACTACGGTCTCACTCTTGAGCAGTGGCGGAGCTACGACCCTCGCAGGCTCTTTCATCCCGATGATTGTGAACGCATGACGAGCGGAGCTCAAATTAAAATCTTGAGCGCGTCTTCGCACGAGAGCGAAGCACGGTTACTGAGAAAAGACGGGAAGTATCACTGGTTTCTTTTCCGCAGCAATCCGCTGCGAGATGGACAGGGACGCATCACGCATTGGTATGTTGCGGCGACTGATATCGAGGATCGCAAGCAGGCTGAACAGAGAGTCCAAGGCGAAAATCTGGCATTGCGCGAAGAAATCGTACGTTCTTCCATGTTCGAGGAAATCGTTGGCTCCTCCGACGCACTGCGTGAAGTACTAGTGCAAGTTTCGAAAGTGGCTCCCACGGGTTCCACAGTCCTGATCCTAGGTGAGACGGGAACCGGAAAAGAGCTGATAGCTCGCGCAATCCATAATCGGTCCAACCGTTCAGCTCGCGCTTTCATTCGAGTGAACTGCGCGGCGATTCCAGCTTCGCTAATCGCCTCCGAACTGTTCGGCCATGAAAAGGGTTCCTTCACCGGAGCACTTCAGCGACGTCTGGGCCGCTTTGAATCGGCCGATGGCGGAACGATTTTCCTCGATGAAATCGGCGAACTCCCAGCCGAGACGCAAGTTGCCTTGCTACGAGTTCTCCAGGAGCGGGAATTCGAACGAGTGGGTGGGAACCAAACGGTTCCGGTGGACGTACGAGTACTCGCGGCGACAAATCAGGACTTAAGTGCAGCCGTGGCTGAAGGCAAATTCCGTCAGGACTTGTTCTACCGCCTGAACGTTTTCCCAATTCGATTGCCGGCACTGCGCGAGCGCGTTGACGATATTCCGTTGTTGGTCGAGTACCTGATCGATCGTTACGCTAAAAAAGGTGGCAAGCAGATTCGCAACGTAAGCAAGGAAACCTTGGACCGGTTCCAGACTTATGACTGGCCGGGCAACATTCGCGAATTGCAGAACGTCATCGAGCGGGCGGTGATTTTGTGCGAGGGGGAAACATTTTTTGTAGATGAAACTTGGCTTGCACGAGCGGATCGCAAATCATCTGTGCCGAGTGTCCCGCTGATCGCTAACCTCGTCGAACGTGAAAAGGAAATGGTCGAAACCGCACTGCGGGAGGCCGAGGGCGTGGTCGGGGGCCCAACCGGCGCGGCTTCCAAGCTGGGCATTCCCAGGCAGACACTCGAATCAAAAATCAGGAAACTGGGAATCAACCGGCACCGATTTAAAACTCCATAAGTTCGCCCGCGTTTGATCGCCCAAGTCAAAGTTTGTTGCCTTCGCCTCGGCGCTTCCTCCTGCCTCAAACGAATTGCTCCAATCAAACGCGCAGCGATTACGAACGTTTGCGAGCCCAAGTTTCAGCAAACGCCGAAAAATCGGCTGACTCTTGTGACTGTTAACGGCGCGATGATGGCAGATCGATCCAGCCGAACATGCAGAGGGTGATGACATGAACGCCCCTTGAGATGCATTGGGTGGCCCGTTCATTGCTTGGGCGTCACTCTGACCGTCGCTCCGCGTTTTTTTGCGTTGCGAGCGGATCAGGTCAACAAGGAGGACAACTGATGACTGAAGTCGGAACGCGAGACATTCCGCTGAAGTGGGACGTGTTCGTAACGCCCGGCATCCCCATGGTCACCAGGGACCTGCCTCCGGGCATGAAACAGGGAATGTGGTCGCCGATATCGTCGACCCTCATCTATGGCAAGCGGGACGCCGTCCTGGTCGACGCTTTCATCACGGTCGAGCAAGCGGACACCCTAGTGAATTGGGTCGAGGCGAGCGGCAAGAACCTGACGACAATTTACGCTACGCACGGTCACGGCGACCATTTCTTTGGCATCGGAGCGCTCCTCGATCGTTTCCCCAATGCCAGAGCGGTCGCCACACCCGGTGTTGTGAAACGCATGCGCCAGCAGGCCGCGCCAGGGTTCGTGGAGGACTTCTGGAGCGTCTGGTTTCCAGGCCAGATCCCGGACCGACTGGTGATCGCCGAGGAGCTCAAGCGAAATGTGATCGATCTTGAAGGGCACGACTTGGTGGTCGTAGAAGTCGGACACACCGACACCGATTACACGACCGTTCTGCATGTCCCGACAGTCGGCCTAGTGGTCGCTGGCGACGTCGCCTACAACGACGTTCACCTCTATCTCGCCGAGTCCAACCCGCAAACCCGACGCGAGTGGATCGCTGCGCTCGACACGATCGAGTCGCTCAAACCACGCGCTGTGATCGCGGGACATAAGCGACCTGGGAACGACGACAACCCCCAGATCACTGAAGAGACCCGGCAGTACATCCTCGATTTCGAGCGCGTAACCGAGACGACGGCGACCGCGCGAGAGCTCTACGACAAGATGCTGGAGCTCTATCCGGAGCGCGCCAATCCAGGGGTACCTCTGTGGCTTTCGGCGCGCGCGGCCAAACGAGAGCAACTTAACCAAGAACCATGAGCAAGACAGGACTTCAGGCGCTTGCGAGGGCCAGAAGCTTCAGGCGGTCCACTCCAATTTCTTTTTCGAGCCTAACTGATGACCTTTAGGATTGAGACAGCGGCGCGAGGGAGATTCACGGTGTTCATCATGAGTGGCCAAATCGAAACACCGGCGATAGCCGAGTTGAGGAGACTTTTTGAACTCGAAACAGACTACCGCAACATCGTTCTCGATCTGAAGGATGTAAGCCTGGTCGATCGCGACGTAATGGCATTTCTCGCGCGCTGTGAAGCGGATGGCGTGAGGCTTGAGAATTGCACTCCATATATTCGCGATTGGATGGAAAGAGAAAAAGATTGAGGGCGGCATCGACGCGGAAAAGCTGGTTTGCGTCCCAAACTTAGTTGAGGAGAGCGGAAAGAATGATTCGCAAACTATATGCCACGGATAACGACTCCACAGCGGCGATTCTGAGACTGGTGCTGGGAGTTGTCTTTTTCGCGCACGGCGCGCAGAAGATGTTGGGCTGGTTCGGAGGCTACGGATTTTCCGCCACCATGGGCTTCTTTACCGGCCTGTTGCACATCCCTGCTCCGCTCGCCTTCTTGGCGATCGCGGCCGAGTTCTTCGGTGGACTCGGGCTCATCCTGGGACTCCTCACCCGAATCGCAGCGTTCGGAATCGGCGTAAACATGATCGTTGCGATTGTGATCGAGCATGGCGCCTTCGGGCTCTTCATGAATTGGACCGGCGCTCAGAAAGGCGAGGGCTTCGAGTATCACCTACTGGTGCTCGCGATGGTTGTGTTTCTGATAATCCGGGGGGCCGGTGCCCTCTCGATTGATCGCGCCCTTACTGTCGCGGCGACACGGCCTAGTCGACCTTCACCCATGTGAACCACGCGCAAAAGGCGCACTTGCTCGGCAAGTTGGCATTGCGGTTGCGAGTGGTTGTCCTGGACCGCACCGATCAGCTTCTCGCTCCGGTCAAAGCAGCGATTCGGTGGTTATCAGTGGCTGAACAAAAACAGGTCGGGAGGAGTACTGAGACGAGGGCTTCAGAGCTTCTCTCGGGAGCACAAGAGGGCAACATGTGTGCGTTCGAGAAACTCGTTGAGCGACACCGGGACAATGTCTATGGCTTGGCGTTGCAGATGACTGGATCTGAAACATGTGCGCTGGACGTCGCGCAGACGAGCTTCTTCTCCTCGTACCTGCACCTGAATGAGTTTCGAACCGAGGCGGACTTCGACGCTTGGGTTCGGCGGAGCGCGGCACAGTTGACGATGCTTCACCCTTCGAGAGTAGCGCAAGCCGTCGAAGATAAGCTCAACTGGCGGGAATTCAACGAGCGCGGCGGGCCGGCGAAGTACTGCCCAACCGATTGGAGCGCCGACGGGGAACCATTGAGTGCCGAGCTGCGGCACGCGATTCAGGGTGCCACACAGCAGCTGCCGCGAGACCAGCGCGAGGTGTTTTTGCTTAAGGACTTCGCGGATCTTACTTACGAACAGATCGCCGAGATCACTGGCCACTCGCTCCGGGCGATCAAGCATCGCCTTCACCAGGCGCGGCTGAGTTTGCGTGAGGCGATCGATCGCCTTTACAGCTACGGATCCGGTGACTCGCACTTGCGAGTATTGCCGTGAGCCGCGGGCGCCGTCTGAAGTCCGACACGCGTGACGGATGCGAGAGCGCAAAGGAGACATCAGCGACCTAATCCAAGTCCAGTTGAGCTGCTGTGCGAGCTTTGGACTTGGCGCGGACCAATAGCAACGATAACCAGCGAGGTAGCAGTTCAGCACGACGACTCCTACCTGTTATTTTGTGTTGGGTGGGTATAAAAATTTGTCAAGTCCGACGGCGCGGGGAGCTCAAGCTCCGCCAACGAACCAATCATTCGGACCCGAAGTGCTACTTGCATCGTTCCGGCGGGTTAGCTCTCCTAGGCCTAGGAGGCACACCGATGGGGAAGGCAGTTCCGAAAAGGGCTGGGTTCACGCTGATTGAGCTGATGATTGTGGTTGCGATCATCGGCATCCTTGCCGCAATCGCGATTCCCAATTTCATCAAGTTTCAATCTCGCTCGAAGCAGGGCGAAGCGAAGGCAAATCTCAAGTCCCTGTTCACCTCACAGCGCTCATACTTCCAAGAAAAGGATAAATATCTCGAGACCATCAACGACATCGGCTTCGGCCCAGAGCGAGGCAACCGGTACGCCTATTGGGCCGGCGGCGGAACCTGGCAGGACCGCAGCACGTTGTCGGGAACGACGGCCGTCACCGACAGCAACATCACGGTCGCCCCGCAGCGGCCGGCCTCGGCGGCATCGCCTACGCGCAAAACGGCCAGGCCGACCCGGGCAACCCGGGCGTCACCGCTGGTAACGTCTGCCCGCTTTGCAACTTCCAAGGGCAAGCGACGGGCAACATCGATACCGATGCGACGATCGATACCTGGTTCATCAGCTCCAAGGACGCCAGCGTGAATGGCTCGTGCGGAAACAGCGATACGGCAGCGCCGGCCGGAACGCCGTTCAATACCAACAACGACGTAACTTGCTGAGGAGCCCAGGTTAGGGCGCCATCTGGGCTTAAGCCGGTACCGAGAAGGGCAGCGGGTATGGGCGACCGAACGGCACGCCAGCCCGCACGGTCTCGAAAGGCTTGAGGTATGCCTTGCCGGTGATCTCGTTTTTCTGCGTGTCAACGAGCTTGATCGGTCCCTCGACTAGCTCAAGGATAGAGATGTCCGCCGGCGCGCCCGGCTGCAATGTGCCAAGCCCGGGTACGCGGCCGATAAATTTCGCTGGAGCGGCAGTGGCGAGCTCGACCACCTTCTCCAGCGGCAGCCCGAGCGCAAGGAACTTGCTCATCATGGCCGCCTCGGCGATGCGGAAGTTGAAGCTCCCACCGCCATGGCCCACGTCGATATGCACGCCCCGCTTCTTCGCCTCTAGCGCCGCCGGAAGCAGCTTGCCGTTGGTATCGACCACGTTGTTGCCCACCCCGCTGTAGCTATGGGTCAGGACATCGCCCGGCCGGAGCAGGTTGAGCAGGTCGGACAGCTTTCCGGGGGCGCCGCCGATGTGGCACATCACGCGGGCCCCGCGTACCCCGGACATCTCCGCGGCCTTGACGGCGCGCCGGAGTGGCTCGAGGCCGTTATCCCCGACGATGTTGAGCATCCGGTTGTTCTTGAGATCGCTTTCGCGGACTTTGATACCCAGCAGAAGCCCGGCGTTCTCGGCCAGGATCTTCGCCGCCAGCTCGACATCGGCGTAGTCGATGTTGAGCAGCTCACCGACTGGCGCGCCGGCCAAGCCCATGTTCGAGATGTTGAGGAAGGCGAAGATGCGCGTGCGGTTCTGGTTTATTACCCAGTGATGGAAGCCCGAGAAGTTGTTTGCCCCCGAGGTGCCGGCGTCCACATAGGTCGTCGTCGCGGTAAACGGCACGAGCTCATCGGGAGGAAGGCCGGCGGCCGTGGCCTGGGGATAAACGTGCACATGCAGATCGACGAGACCCGGCAACACCAGCTTTCCGGTGGCGGCGATCACCGCTTTTGCCTTGTCGGCGGGAATCTGCGCCTCCACCGCCGAGATCCGCCCGTGAAAGATGGCAAGGTCTCGCTTGCCTCGCAGGCCCTGTCCGGGGTCAAGTACCTCGCCCCCCTGGACGAGCAGATCGTATTTCTGCTCCGGGGCGGGTCTTGGGACGTGCAGTCCGCGCTCGTCAGCGCCGCGCGTCTGCGCCGCGGCAGGCGCTACATTCACTGCGCCCAGCGCAGACGCCGTTGCGCCCGCAGCGGAGATCTTGACGAAGTCCCGCCTGGTGAATTCGCCCACGGCTCCCTCCCGAGTCGAGAACGGCGGACAGCAAAGCATCATGCAACGACAGCGTCAAAGACTCTCGTCCCGGAACGACTCGTCAGAGACCGCGCCGACCGACTCAACGTGATGGCTGCGCCTTTTGCCGTCGAGGGTTTTACCATCTCGATGTTCTGGCACGACCGCGTACACAGGCATCCAGGCAGCCGTTGGTTACGAGAGCGACTCGCGGCCTTCACGAAGGGGTGACCGAGCGCACTGGGACAGAGATCGCCCCACTTCGTCGCATCTCCGGCGATTCCAGCTTCCTTGACGGTAGTGGGTAGCGCACGCTCAACTTGCCTCGTTCGGCACAACCGGAGGAGGGGAGATGTTCCGTTGCGCTCTTCGTGTTCAGTCATCGGTGATTGCGGCTCTTCTGCTAACCGCGAGCGGCTGCGGCTCGACCGCCGGGAATCCGGGTGGCTCCGGCGGTCCATGGCTGCTCTACGCCGGCGCCGGAGTCTTCGCCCTCGACGGTTCGAAGCCCTCCGCGGCTGTGGTCACGGTGGACGCGACGTCCAACGTCGGCGGCCTGCGCGTCGTGCCGCGCGGAACGTACGCCGCCGCGACCGGTACGGTCTCAGCCGTCGAGGCATACGCGGGAATCTGGATCTCCGGCGGCCGAATCCTGCGCACGAGCACGCTCGCCGGATCGACGCTGGCGACGGCGCAGGTCTCGAGCGAGACGAGCGTCGGCGATCCCAGCCCGCTCCGCCCGACTCCGACCCACCTGTGCGACACTGAGGTGGTGACCGACTGGTCGAATCCCGGCGACTCCCGGTTCCTCTATACGCTCGCCGGCCCCGACACGCAGTGCGGCACCCCCGACGATGTGGTGAAGGCGACGCGCCTCGACGCGGCGGCCACCGACACACCCGTCACCGTGCCAGGACGTCGCGTCTCGGTCGTCCAGGCGCCCTCGACCGGGGCGATCACCGGGTGGCTCGCGATCGACGGCTCAGGCCGGCTCGTCCGCACCGACGCCGCCTTCGCGAATCCTGTGCAGCTGCTGGCGAGCGTCGGGTTTGCGCTCGCCCTTGCCACCACACCGTCGCAGGTCCTGCTGCTCGTCCAGAGCGGTAGCACGGTTACGGTGCGGCGCTTCGACCCCGTCGCCGGCACGCTCGACGCCACGGCGCTGTTCACGCTGCCGGGCGGGATCGCCTCCACCGTCGCGGGCCGTGCTCAGGACGCGAACGCGGTCTACATGGTCGTGTTCGATGGGAGCAGCGGCGCCTACTCGCTTTGGCGGCTCCCGCTCGGGGCCACGCAGGCGAACTCCGCGATCCAGATGACCTCGGAGACAGGCCGCACCGCCTCGAGCAGCGTGTGGCTCACCACCAACAAGGTCGTCTTCATCGCAACCGCCTCGGGCACCGACTCGCTCGTGGCCGCGGACAAGAGCGTGGCGGGAACGTCGCCGGCGCCGGCGCTCGGGGCTGCCTCGGCCGTCGGCACTTCGCTGAGTTTGGTGGGAAGCGCGGCGGACAAGGTGTTCGTCAACGTGCTCTCGTCAGGGGTCCGGACCGCGCGCGCCGTCAACGAAGCGGGGACCGACGCCGTCGCTCAGGCGAACGCCGAGTGGGTCGGGTTCGCGGGCGACACCACCGCGTTACTTGCCACAGGCCTCTCCGCCGCCGGAAGCTACTCCGGCTCCTCGCTGTCCACGGTCGACGCGGCGACCGGCGCAGCCGGAATCCAACTCGGGACGGTCCCTCAAGGGATCGAATCAGTGTCCCGGTTGCGCTGGGCCGGGTCGAAGGGGCTGCTCCGCGGCTTCACCAGGGATGGAAACGGCGGCATGTTCGGCGACGTGCTGTTCGCCGACGCGAGCGCGGCTGGCTCGCTGGTCCGTGTGACCAACACCCCGGCCATCTCAGAAACGCTGCCCTGATGTCGCTGCGCGGCTGACCCCGGGTTGTGTCCCTTGCAACGGCGCAGGTTTCATCTGCGATTCGGAACGTCAAGCTCCAAGCAGCTCGGCGACCTCGGCGAGCGTGGTGGTGCGCGCGTCGGGTGTCACCTGGGCTATCGGCGCGATACCGGTGCCGGCGAGCCGGGTGGGGCGGTCCACCCAAACGGTGCGAAGCCCGAGCGATTTCGCCGGGACGTGATCGTGGTACAGGCTCTGAGCCACATGCAACCAATTGGCAGGCGAAAGCCCGAGGCGCTCGCGCGCGGCCTGGAAATGTCCGAGCGCCGGCTTGTAGCTGCGCACCTGCTCAGCCGTGATCACGGCATCGAACGAGATGCCGAGGCGTTTCTTGCGATCGAACAGGCGATCGTCGACATTGGAAAGGATGACGAGGCGATACTTCGAGCCCAGGCGCCTTAGCGAATCGACCGTGTCTGGGAATGGCGGCCACTCGGCGAGCCCCTCGGCGAAAGCGTCACACCTGGCATCGCTCAACTGGACGCCCAGGTCGGCGCCGACGCGGAAAAAGGTCTGGGCCAGCACGTCCCGATACGGTTGAAACGGGCCCACTTCCAGCGCGGCCTCGTGCTTCACGTAGGCGCGCAGCAGCTCCACCGGATCGACGTTCCTTGCACCGGCGTCGGCCAGACGCGGCAGGGCCTGATCGAGGATGCCATTCTCCCAGTCGATCAGGGTGCCGTAGCAGTCGAAACTCAGGTGCGTGATTCCGTTGGTATTCATCGCGTCGATTTCTGCAAGCGATCCTCACCTTGCTTCCGCGAATGTCGAGGGGAGGCCGAAAGTTCCATCGACGACTTGAACGAAGTTTCTTTCTTCACGGAGGATAAGGCGTTTGGTCTGTGCCATGGAGGAATTCTCAATCGCTGCCGGATCTGACTTCAAGCGCGTTCGGTATCTCTCGTAAGAGGCGAGACTATCGAACGCGATTAAGCCCCAAGCTACATTGTTCGTGCCCTCGTGAGGAAGAAAATACCCGACGAGGTGGCCGCCGCATCGAGGAATAATTCTGCCCCAATTCTCGGCGTACTTCTTGAAGCCGTCTCGCTGGAACGGATCGATTTCGTAGCGGATAACGCAGGTGATCGTCATCGGAACCCTCCTTGATGCTCGGAGTATGCCACTTGGAGGACAGGAACAATTCGTCTAGGATCGAAGTATGGATGTCGAGCACAGTCCAGACACCGCGGTCTCCCGAATTGCGGCAGCCATCGGCGAGCCGGCACGAGCTCGCATCCTCTACTGCCTGATGGACGGTCATGCGCGAACAAGCACCGAGCTTGCGGTCGTGGCCGACGTGGGCCCGTCAACCGCGAGCGCACACCTGAATCGACTGAAGACAGAGCACCTGGTCAAAGTACTCGTCCAGGGGAAGCATCGGTTCTACAGTCTGGAAGGGCCCGACGTGGCCAGCGCGCTTGAAGCGCTGAGCGTGCTTGCCGGCGGCTCTCGCGACCCGTTCGTGCCAGGCACGCCAAGCCGACTGCGTGCTGCGCGGACTTGCTATGATCACCTGGCGGGCACAGCGGGGGTGTTGCTCCACGATCGCTTCAAGGCCCTGGGGTGGCTATCGGCCGGTTCGAAGGGAAGAAACGGCGCCTACGACGTCACCCGAGAGGGAACGAAGGCGTTTGAGGCCCTCGGCATCGACCTCGAGGCAACTCGAGCACTGCGCCGCCGGTTCGCGTGCGCATGCCTGGATTGGAGTGAGCGGCGGCCTCACGTCGGCGGCGCGCTGGGGGCAGCTCTTCTGAACGCCGCGGTGAAAAGAAAATGGGTAATCCAGGATCTCGACAGTAGGGCCCTGGGCTTCACAAGTCTTGGGCGGCGCGAAATGCTGAATCGATTCGGACTTCATGTTTGAGGGATTCTGGCGTCCCTCCGCTCGACAGGCCCTGCGGATTGTTACTCGGGACGAAGCGTCGATTGTCCAGGTTGTACAACGAGATCAAGGCCATCCTTCTTCCAACCATCCACTCCGCCGATCATCTTCTTCACCTTGCGACCGAGCCGCGCGAGGCGCAGGGCGCCGCGATCCGCGCCGTTGCAGTGGGGACCGTCGCAATAAACGACGAAGAGGGTGTCCGGCCCGAAGGGCGCGAGACTTCGATCGTTGATTCGCCGATGCGGGAGGTTGATCGCGCCGGGCAGGTGGCCCCTGGCGTACGCCTCCGGAGCCCGCACGTCGAGGACCGTTAATTGTGCATTGCCCGCTTCGATCGCGACATGAACGTCCCAGCAGTCCGTCTCGAATGCCAACAGGCGCTCGAAGTGGGCGGCAGCTTCTGCTGGTTCGGCGGCGGGTGTCTCGGTGACCGCCGAGCCTGCAATCGGTAGATTTGGCATCGTTTCCTCCTGCCCAGGGACTATCCGCGACCAAAGGCTCCCCGGTCGATAGGCAAGAATGACAATGTTCGATAGATTCCTGCCATGGCCATCCAGCGTTACCGGCGCGTCGTCGCTCTCGCATACGAAGGTTTGAGCACCTTCGAGTTCGGAATCGCGGTGGAGATCTTCGGGCTGCCGCGGCCGGAGATGGGCAGGGACTGGTATCGGTTCCGGGTCTGTTCCCTCGAAAGGGGTCCGGTGCGAGCGACCGGAGGAATCCGAATTCACGGCGCTGCCCGTATCAGCGCGCTGCGATGGGCGGACACCATCGTCATCCCCGGTTGGCGAGACTCGGAGGGGCCGCCGCCCAGGGCGCTGCTCGAGGCTCTTCGCGCCGCCCACCGCCGCGGAGCGCGCCTGGTCTCGATCTGCTCCGGGGTGTTCTTGCTCGCGGCGACCGGATTGCTCGACGGCAAACGGGCCACGACTCACTGGCGATACGTGGAACGGCTCCGGGCAAAGTATCCGACCATTCAGGTGGAGCCGGACGTGCTCTACGTCGACGAGGGGAGCATTTTGACGTCGGCGGGGAGCGCCGCCGGGCTCGATCTGTGCCTGCACATCGTGCGTCGCGACTTCGGCGCGGAGATTGCCAGCGCCGTTGCCCGCCGATTGGTCATTCCACCCCACCGGGAGGGTGGTCAGGCGCAGTACGTTCCGGATTCGTTCCGCAAGGACGCGGGAGGTGGGCTTGCCCCTCTGCTCCATTGGGCCGAGGCCCACCTCGATCAGCCGATCAACGTCGAGACTCTGTCGAAGAAGGCCGCCCTCTCGCCGCGAACGCTCGCACGGCGTTTTGCGCAGGAGGCGGGAACGACGCCCCACCGATGGATAACCCATCAGAGGTTGCTGAACGCCCAACGGCAGCTCGAAACGACCCGGGCATCCATCGATGAGGTCGCCGAGGCGACGCTGCGGCAGCGCTTTCAGCAGGCGTTCGGGACCACGCCCACCGCTTACCGGCGTCGGTTTGCGACCCCTCCAAGGTGACCGAACACCCAGGAGATCAATGGCTCAGGAGCCCGGCTCGATTTCGTCCGTCTGCTGGATCTAGAATACGGACCTCGGGGCCGCGTCAGAGTAGGTCAAGTTCGAGGTGTAACCCATGAAGGTCGCTTTGTTTTCCGCTTTGATGATTCTTGCCTCCGCCGGCGCGGTTCGCGCTCAGGACGAGCAAAACGCTGCTCAACCGCCGACCCAGCCCCCAGCCGAGGCGCCGCCTGCTCCTCCCGCAGAGCCTCCGGCGCCACCGAGCGTCACGCAGTCTCCGGAAGCGAACACCCCCCAGCCGCAAGGGCAGCAGGCAACAGGGCAGGGACAGTGGGTATTCACGTCGCAATACGGGTGGCTGTGGATGCCTTACGGGGCGCAGTACACCTATGAGCCGCCGGCGGTCCAAGGCTCCTACGTCTATCCGTACTCCTACGTCTACTATCCGTCCTACGGTTGGGCGTGGCTCTATTCGCCATGGGTCTGGGGCTGGGGGCCGTCGCCCTTCTTCGGTTACTACGGACCCCGCCACTTCGTCTGGTACCGCGGCCCGGGTTTCTATCCGCGCGGCTGGGTCGCCCGCCCCTATCCAGGGTGGGGAGTGTACGGCCATGGCTTCTATCGCGGCGGCTTTGGCGGCTATCGGACCGGGTTCGGAGGTTTTCACTCCGGCTCGAGCGGCTTTCACGGTAGCAGCGGCGTGGGTGGTCACCGCGGCGGCGGTCGGCGCTAGGCTTCGGCGGAGACCGCCGGCCGGAAGCGCGCTCTCGAGGGCCAAAGTCAGCGCTCGAAGAGCTTCTGCAATTCGGCGGGCTTGTGGATTCCGGCCTGCAGCGCGAGCAACAAGAGAATGCGGGCCTTGGGCGCGGAGAGACTGTCCCCGAAGATCGCGCCCGCTTCCTGAAGCGTCTTCCCGCCGCCTTTGAATCCGTAGACCGGTAGAACCCGTCCGTTGGGTACGCGGGTCGTGATCACCACCGGGATGCCTTTCTTCGTCGTCTCCGCGATCACCTCGTACATCGGCACGTTGACGTTTCCCCAGCCGAGCGCCTGGACGACGATGCCTTTCGCACCCGCCGCGACCGCAGAGCGAATCAGGCTGCCGTCGGCGCCGCCATACATGGCGACGATCTCCACGTAGGGCAGTTTCTCGTTCTCCTTCAACGCCCTCAGCGTGATGTGCTGCCGGCGCAGCGGCGCCCGGTAGAAGACCACCCGATCGTTGTCGGCGTTCCCGAGGAAACCGAAGTCGCCCGACTTGAAGGTCTCGACATCCGACGTGTGCGTCTTGGTTGCCTCGCGCGCCGCGTTGATCTGGTTGTTGAGCGCGATCATTGCTCCCTTTCCTTTGGCTTCGGGGGCAACGCAGATGCGCGCGGCGTTGAGCAGATTGCGCGGGCCATCAAAATCAGGCTCGGAGGCATTGCGTTGCGCGCCAATCAGCACCACCGGTTTATCGCTTCCCACGGTCAGGTCGAGAAACCAAGCCGTCTCTTCAAGGGTGTCCGTCCCGTGCGAAACGATCACCCCGGCCACCTCCGGCCGGGCCAGCGTCTCCTGGACCGCATGCGAGAGCTGTGACCACCGCTCCGGGTCCATGTAATCGGAGGGAACATTGGAGAGGTTCTGCACCTCGATCCGGGCGATCTTGACGATGTCCGGTACCGTCGCGATCAGGTCCTCGCCCGAGATCGCCGGCACCGGAGCCTTTTTCTCCGGATCGATCTTCATCGCAATCGTTCCCCCGGTCGCGATCAGACGGACCACGGGCAGCTTGGGATCGGGCACCGACGAGCCCTTGGGCTGTTGTGCAGCAGCGACTTCGGCGAGCAGGATCAGCGGGGTCAAGGCAAGCGCTGCGGACCGGGTCACGAGCATCTGAATCCTCCTCTGGATTTGGCGCAGCGTACCAAACTTCGCCCTGCGGGCAGCGGACTTCCGCAACGGCAATCGCGCGTGGGCAATCGGGGCATCCTCGGGGCCTGGATGAGATCCGCCCATGTTGCCGCCTGAGCCCTTGGAGTCAGCGATTTCGTTCCTTATTGTCCATTCAGGTTCGGTTTCCGGACTTATTTGTACAACGTGTTCGAGAGGCACCACGCAATTGCTCTGCAGCACCCTTGGTGCCGCGCCAGCACTTGGATCTCGCTTCGCACCGGTGGCGCATTCGGGATGCCGATCGGTTTCGGTCGTCTTGCCCTGTCTGGGATAGCTTACGACGATACAAAGCCGTGACGAATTTCGGACGTGGAGTACGAGATGACTCGCGGACGGTGCGCGCGGCCGAGAGCTGCATTCCCGGGAGGGGTCAACTTTCGCCAAGCGTCCGTGTCTCATGCCCCGATGCGACCACCAAGCCCGTCGGGCCTTGCTCTGCTCTCTCTGCCCGTCGGTCTTGCGATGCTCCTGGGCAGCCTCAGTTCAGCCGGGGCGAACCCGGTCGTTTTCTTTGTCTCGCCGCAGGGCGACGACCACTGGTCCGGCTGCAGGGATGCGCCGAACGTCATCGGAACCGATGGGCCTTTTCGGAACCTGCCCCGGGCGCGCGACGCCATTCGCAGTCTGAAAGCGCAGAATGGCGGGACCCTTGTCGATCGGGTCACCCTCTCGGGGAACACGGTGGTGAACAATGTATTCGTCGATGGATCGCAGGGAAACCTGTTCGTTCAACCGATCGACGCGTCGATGCAGGGCAACGTGTATTTCAGCAACATCATCGTCTATCAAGAACCGACGGCGCGCTGCTGGTACGCTCCAGGATGGCGGCGCTCCGCTCTCGAATACGTCGACAACAACTTGTATTGGCACACGGGCGGCCTCGATTTTACCGCCAGCTCTTTGTTCTCGCCGGCGTACGACATGGGTTTCCAGGACATCCCCGTCGACCGGATTGGCCCGGAGGGATTCCTCAATCTCGGCGAATCATTGCCTGCGGGGGAAAGCTCGCGCCCGCATCATTGCCCGCCGAGGGAAAGCGATGAACTGTCCACGCTCGAATCGGCAGCCTGCTCGGCGACGAGGGCTGCCTCCTCGGTGATGATCTCCAGCGGATAGCCCAGGCGCGACCAGCCCTCCAGTCCGCCGAGCAGCGGCCGGACCTGCGTGATCCCCAGGCTCTTGAGCAAAAGCGCCACCCGGGCGCTCGTGGCTTCGTTCGGTCAAGTGCAGTAGAGGACGATCTCCCCGCCGCGAGGGATTTCCTGGTGTCGAAGCTCGAGCTCCTCGGGAAGGATCCGCAGAGCCCCAGGGATCATCCTTGGCTCCAGCTCAATGTCCTGAGGATGGCGAAGGTCGACCACGGTGATCGGATGGCCCGCGTCGAGCTTCTCTCGCAATTCTTCCGGACCGATCCGCGCCATGCGATAGCGGCGAATGAGCCGGTGGCGCTGGAGCAGCTTCCAGGCGATGTAGCCAACAACGGCCACCGCGACAGCAGTGGCGAGCTTGGCAGCAGCGCTCGCTCCGCCCTCGACGAGCGCCACCAGCTGGCGCCCGAACAGGTATCCCAGGCCGATCAGGGTAGAAGACCAGAGCCCAATTCCTCCGATCGAGAACAGAATGAATCGCCTGAACGGGACGCCAATCATGCCGGAGAGCGGATGCGAGACGGCGCCCAGGCCGGGGACAAAAGGCGCGATGAGGAGGGATTTGAGGCCGTGCCGCGAGAATGTGTCTTCGGTTCGACGGACGCACGCATCCGGCTCGATGGCGATGCGGCAGACCAGTTTCAAAATTCTCCTACCGCCGCGCCGGCCCGCCTCGTACCAGACCGAGTGAGCGATGAAGGCGGCGGCGAGCGCAAGCGCGATGGCGACCGCCGGGCTCGCCTCACCGGTGCGCGCCAAAGCGCCCACCGCGATCAAGAAGGGCGTCGCGGGCACGGGCACGCCCAGCTGGTTCGCCAGGACGGCGGCAAAAAGGACCGCGGAACTGTGGTGGATCAAGAACTCAAGGGCGTTGTTCACGTTGGACCGACCTCCAGCGACCTGTTTCACTAACACTCCGCCAGGTGCCGTGGTAGGGGCCAACGAATCGGGGCAGGCGATTGCAGCAGGTCACCCCTTTCCCGATGCCTCTGCCCCGCCTGCCGTTCGATGTTATGACCCGGCTTTCGCGAAAGAGGTGGTCACGATGAAAATCGGTCTGGGTGCCGACCATGCCGGGTTTGAGCTCAAGGAGCGAGTCAAGGCTCGCCTCACCGGACAGGGTTGCGAGCTGGTCGATCTCGGAGTGCACGATACGACGCCATCCGATTACCCCGACATTGCAGAAGCGATGGGTGAGGCCCTGATCGGCGGGCGTATTGAACGGGGGGTTCTGGTGTGCGGGAGCGGGGTGGGGGTTTCCGTCGCGGCCAACAAGATTCCCGGCATCCGGGCAGGCCTTTGCGGCGATCACTACTCCGCGCATCAGGGCGTGGAGCATGACGACATGAACATCCTTTGTCTGGCCTCGCGGGTCATCGGTGAGCAGGTCGCGTTCGAGTTGGTGGACGCCTTTATCTCCGCCCGCTTCAGCGGCGAAGAGCGGCATGTCCGCCGCTTGAAAAAGGTCTTGGGAATCGAGCGAAGATACTTGAAGTGAGGCGGTCTGGCGCTGGACACCCCCGAGAAGCTCTCGGCCGGCGGCATCGTGATCAACGGCGGCAACGCCGACTTCAAGGATGACGTGCGCCGGGCTGCCTTTCTGCGCGGGAAGGGGATCTCCTTCCTGGACGTGGGGACGAGCGGCGGCGTTTGGGGGCTGGAGCGCGGCTACTGCCTGATGATCGGCGGGGAGAAGACCGCCTTCCAACGGACCGAGCCGCTCTTCAAGACGCTCGCCCCGAACGCTTCGAGTGCAAAGCCCACGCCCGGGCGGCGGAAGGGCTCGGGCGGCGCGGAGGAGGGATACCTCTACTGCGGACCGTCGGGCGCCGGCCACTTCGTGAAGATGATCCACAACGGGATCGAGTACGGGTTGATGCAGGCCTACGCCGAGGGATTCGACATTCTGAAAAGCGCGAGCAGCCCCCAGCTGCCGCCGGAACATCGGTACGAGCTCGAGGTCGGAGAGATCGCTGAGCTGTGGCGGCGCGGCAGCGTGGTCGGCTCGTGGCTTCTGGATCTCCTGGCGATCGCGCTGGCCGAGGATCCGGCCCTCGCCAGCTACCAGGGGTACGTGGACGATTCAGGTGAGGGGCGTTGGACGATCCTCGCCGCGGTCGAGGAAGCGGTTCCCGCCGATGTGCTCTCGGCATCGGTGTATGCACGGTTTCGCTCCCGGCAGGAGCATACCTTCGCGGAGAAGATCCTTTCCGCGATGCGCCGCCAGTCTGGCGGACATCAAGAGCGACCATCGGGCCGGTAGCGCCGAACGCTCATCTTCGTTGCCAGTTCACCATCCGCCAGCTTATGACGCTGCGGGGCTTGGGGGCTTGATGAGCAGTGGACCGCGCCTGAGGGATTGAACGATGCGCGCATCGTCCCTTCTCGCCGCGTTCGCTCTTCTCGTCCTTGCTTCCAACGCGGTCGCCCAGATCCTGGTCTTTCCCCGCACCGCGGGAAAGAGTCACGTCGTCTATTTCGATTTCGATTGGCAGCACATCGACCTTTCGGTCAGCCCCGCCCCGGAGCGCGCCGCCTCATTTACCGGGGCGAAGAGCGGGACCATCCGGCTTTACTTCTACGAGCGGGAACGCGAGGTCGCCGAGCGGGCCTCGGCGGTGGTGATCGACTCGTTCCGGTACCTGGAGGACGAATTTCAATTCGTTCCGCCGGAAAGAGTGCCGCTGATTCTCTACAGCTCGTATCAGGAGTTCCTCGAGACCAACCTCTTTCCGCTCCAGGAAGGGACGTTGGGGGTGACCAGTCCGTCGAATCTCACGATGACACTGCCGTACTTCGGCGACGACCGTCTGTTCGAGCGCGTTCACACCCACGAGATGGCCCATCAGTTCACGATTCAAAAGCTGCGTGCGGTGACCAAACGGCAGGATCGCTATGGCGAGTCCATCAACACGCTTCCTCTCTGGTTCATCGAAGGACTGGCGGAGTTCTACGCACTAAGAGGCATCGATCCAGAAGCGGAGATGCTGATCCGCGACCTGGTGGCCAATCCGGACATCAACCACGAGTTTGGGCTTCACGATTTCTTCGACGAATACCCGTACACGGTTCTCTGGATCTACAAAGGCGGCAACGTCCGCTGCGCCTTTCTCGAGGACGTCTACGGGAAAGGCACGATCCAGCGCATCCTCGAGGCTTCTCCGCGTTTGTTGCGTGGCCGCGATGAAATCCGGTTGAAGGGGTTCAAGGAATTGCTGAAGTATATCACCGGCGACAACCCGGAAGTGGTTTCCGGAAAGTTCGAGCAATGGATCAAGCGGCGCGCCTACGAGAGCTACCTTCACTCGGAGCCGGACACCGCGGCGAGCGTCCTCGAGCATTTTGACACCGAAGTCGAGTCCGTGCGCGCGTCCCCCGACGGGAATGTCTTGATGGCGCGTGGCTTCGATCCCGAGACCGGGGTCAGCCGGCTGATGATGATCGATTGGCGCGCTCCCCAGCGAGTGGTCACCGTGGCGCGAGATGGGGTACCCGGGCTGGAGTCGTTGCACCCGCTCGCGGGACGCAATTTCGATCTCAAGCGCGGCTCGCTGGTGTTCGTCGCAGAAGCGAACGGGCGCGACAGCATCTTCTGGCAAAGCTACACCCACCAGGCCTCGCAGGTCGCGGCTCCCGACTTGCAGATGTATGAATTCGACCGGCGCATCAGTCCGATGGATCTCAGGCAAGGTCGAGGGTTCGAGCCGTGGAAGGTGGATATCTCTCTCGGCCGCCGACAATCGTTCGCGCTGGGCTCGGTGGGACTGATCGCGGCCTTCTCTCCCTCGCTCTCGCCGGACGGGAAAAGGGTCGCTTTCATCGGCCTGAACGAGAAGGGGACGCGCGACGTTTATGTGCTCACCCCCGGCGGAGCTTT
>WNFA01001243.1_pt1 | contig 20709 bp, 15 predicted proteins | sample 5400481 | NCBI WGS metagenome assembly WNFA01 (sample SAMN13153340, study PRJNA577476) | soil metagenome | isolation source: 120 cm saprolite under Douglas fir tree site 2 hole 1 replicate 2 | place: USA:California | collected 2015-04-18
TTCGGATCGTTGGCATCGAGATAACCGAAGGCACGGCGGAGCAAGGCAAAAAGCTCCGGCTCGTGATGGTCGCGCTCGGTGCAAATCTCGATCAGCTCGACAAAATAAGCCGCTGCTTGGGTGCGCAAATAATTCTTCCGAATACCGGCAAAGGGATTTCTCAACACCACCTCGGTAAGCGTGTGCAGGGTCGATCTCCGGCTCGAGATAATTGAAATCTCTACTTCAAAGAAAAGATCGAGCTTGCCCGCGAACGAGCTTTTCGCGCGGCGCGCACCTTTGGCCACGGTTTGAACGCAGCCCAGCGATTCAGTGCACCATGAAACGATCAGGCTGGTGTCGCTGAATTTTCTCTTGCGCAATAAGATGGCCCCGGTGCTCTGCACGTTTCGAATTTAGGACACGGTCGATTCTGTCGGTAGATGTCGATCTTCCAATTCTCGATCTTGTGCGGCCTTACGTCCAATTGTGCATCTGACGGCGAAACCGGTGTGTTATGCCAGAAGACGAAATAATTGAACGAGCACGCGAGGACGAACGCGAAGGCAAATCGCCTTCCACTCAGGCCGGCGAATTCGTGCGCGAAGAGATGGAGCATATTCGGGAAGGTGAGCACGGCGCTCGCTCGCCCCAACAGGCAATCGCCATCGGTTTATCGAAAGCGCGACGGGCCGGCGTGAAATTGCCGCCGCCAAAGCGAGGCAAGGCCTCGGCGCGAACGCGAAAGCAAGCCAAGCGCGAATCTGGCCAAGGGCCGCAAAGGCAGACGCAAGAAACCTTCTCGCAAGCGCTCGCGCGCCACCAAGCGCGCGTTGAAACGCGAGGGACGCTCCGCCGCTTCGAGAAAAGCGCTTTCCCGGCAGGGCCGCTCCGCAACGCGCCGACGCAGCGCCGCCAGCCGCTCCCGAACAGCGAAAAAAGCTGCGCGAACGCGCAAGAAAAGAGGATAATGTTTTTGGACCTGGCGAAAACGATAACCACAAAGCGTTGAGCCGATACTATCCCTGAATCACGAATGCCGTTTGAGATTATCCAATCTGGGTTCTATCGATCTCCGGCCAGTCCTGGCGCTACCAAACTATCGTCCGATCTTGTCCCGCAGCGCGACCAGCGCCAGATGGCGTGGCGCCGCTCTGCTCTGCTCCCATTCTTGAAGGGTGCGCGGAGAGATTCTCAACTTTAATGCCGCCTGCGGTTGCGAAAGTTTATGACGCTTTCGCCAAAGGCGAAGCTCAGCCGAAATATCGTGTTTTTTCTTCTTTTTCACTCAGAGCGCGCCGTTTCTTTCCATCAACAGTTTTACCAAATCGTCTGCGAGTTTACACCTGAAGATGCGCGCGCCTTTCCATCATTCATGTCGATCTTGCCCGACGTCGACCTTGCGCGGCGGTCGCGGGCGGTCCTTCGCGCCCCGCTCAGTGCATTTTGCTCAGTGCGTTTCGGTTTTTGAATTATCTGCTATACGTGATTCACGTATAGGACTGGGTCAAGCGCAGATTACGATTGGTGTTCGAGTTAGCGGTTGATGATATGCAATGCGCGCTTCTCGACAGCGAGCGCGGCTTCTTTGACCGCTTCACTCAACGTTGGATGGGAGTGACAGGTGCGCCCGAGATCTTCGGAGCTGCCGCCGAATTCAATCACGGAGACAGCTTCGGCGATTAATTCGGAGGCGGCGTGCTGCAAAATGTGCGCGCCGAGAATGCGATCGGTTTTCGCATCGGCCACGAACTTGACCATTCCATCGAGATCTTCATTGCAGAGCGCGCGGCTGTTGGCACGAAACGGAAACCTCCCGACGCGATAATCGATTCCCTTTTCTTTCGCCTGATCTTCGGTCAGGCCGACGCCGGCGAGTTCCGGATTTGTGTAAATAACTCCCGCAATCGCGTCGTAATTTATGTGACCGGCCTTGCCGGCAATAATTTCGGCGCAGGCGATTCCCTCGTCTTCGGCTTTGTGCGCCAGCATCGGGCCGGCAATCACGTCGCCGATTGCGTAAATGCCTTCGACATTCGTGCGAAAGTGATTGTCGATCTTGATCCGCTTCTTTTCGTCGAATTCGACGCCCGCTTTCTCCGCGCCGAGTCCTTCACTGAACGGACGGCGCCCAACTGAGACGAGCACTTTGTCGGCCTCGAACTTCAGCTCTTCCTTTCCTTTCGTTGCCGTCGCCGTGACGCGGCCATTGTCGATCTTGACCGCGCTCACCTTGGTTTCCAGGTGAAACGTGATGCCCTGTGCGGTGAGCGATCGCTGCAGCAAGTTCGATAACTCGAGGTCGAAACCGACCGCGATGCGCGGCAGAAATTCCAGAATTGCAACTTCGGAACCAAGCCGTGCCCAAACCGAGCCGAGCTCTAGCCCAATCGCGCCTGCGCCGATGACGAGAAATTTTTTCGGCGCTTCCGTGAAAGTGAGCGCCTCGGTGCTGCTGACGATTGTTTTGCCGTTAAACTTCGCGAAGGGCAGTTCGATCGGCGCGCTGCCAGTCGCAATCACGATATTTTTTGTTTCAATCTCCTGCGTCTGGCCATTCGATGATTTGACCGAAACTTTTCCGGCTGCGGTGATGGTGCCCAGCCCTTCGAACGTCGTCACCTTGTTCGTTTTCATGAGCGCGCGCACGCCGCCGGTGAATGTTTTTACAACCTTGTCCTTGCGCTGCTGCATCTTCGAGAGATCGACACGTACGCCGTCGATCACAATGCCGTGCTTCTGCGCTTCCTTTTTCGCGAACATAAAGTGATCGCTCGAAGTCAGAAGCGCTTTGCTCGGAATGCAGCCGACGTTCAGACAGGTGCCGCCTAGCTCCTTGTCTTTTTCGACAAGGGCGGTCTTCAAACCGAGCTGACCGGCGCGAATGGCGGCAATATAGCCGCCCGGGCCCGAACCGATGATGACAACGTCAAATTTTTCCATCTTATTAAGACGCCGAAGGGGCGGCGCCCTCCATTAAAAATCGAGCGGCAATTTTGTCGGATCCTCGATGGATTCTTTAACTTTGATGAGAAACGTGACCGCTTCTTTTCCATCGACGGCGCGATGATCGTAGCTGAGGGCAAGATACATCATCGGGCGTACTTCCACATTGCCGTCGACGGCAATGGGTCGTTGCATGATTTTGTGCATGCCGAGAATTCCGCTTTGCGGTGGATTTAAAATCGGCGTGCTCAGAAGCGATCCGTAGACGCCGCCGTTCGAGATGGTGAACGTGCCGCCCTGCAAATCCTCGATCTTCAATTTGCCTTCCCGCGCTTTGGTCGCGTAATCGGCGATGTCGCGTTCGAGATCGGCAAAACTTTTCTTGTCGGCGTCGCGCACGACCGGGACGATCAGACCGCGTTCCGTCCCGACCGCGACGCCAATGTCGTAAAAGTTGTTTTGGATAAAATCTTCGTCTTCGATTCGGCTATTAACGGTTGGGACTGCTTTGAGCGCTTCGACCGCGGCCTTGATGAAGAAGGACATGAAGCCAAGTTTGACGCTGCTCTTTTTGGTGAAGGCGTCCTGCGATTTCGCCCGCAATTTCTGAACGGCGCTCATGTCGCATTCGTTGAAGGTGGTGAGAATGGCGGCAGTCTGCTGGGCCATGACAAGTCGGGCTGCAATCTTGCGCCGCAGCGGCGACATTCGCTTGCGCGTGAAGCGGCCGTCCTCTGATTGTCGATCTTCGCGATTGTCGACCTTGTCTCTAGCGCCGCGATTTTGTGCGGCGACAAGCGCGTCTCCCTTTGTCACGCGACCGCCTTTGCCAGTTCCGGAAATTTTCTCGGGCTCAAGATGTTCTTCCTCGACAATGCGGCGAACCGCGGGCGAAAGCGGCGTACTGATTGCCGATTTTTCCATGGTTGGCGCGGCGGTTTTTGTTTCCGCTTTTTCCGGCGCGCTGCTTTTTTTCGCTGGCTCGGATTTCGCGGGAGCAGACTTTGAATCGTCGATCGTCGCCACAACCTCGCCGATTTTCACTTCCTGACCTTCGGGAACCAAAGCCTCGAGCACTCCCGCTTTGTCCGCGACGATCTCGGTAGAAACCTTGTCCGTCTCGAGCGTGAAGAGCGCTTCGCCCGCATTGACGAAGTCACCAGATTTTTTGTGCCAGACGGAGACGATACCGCTGGAGATCGATTCACCGACAGCTGGGATTTTGACTTCGACGCTCATAAACGCGGCCTAACTATGCGCAAAGCAGAGGCGTGGTCGAACCAAACATTGATCGCATGCAGGTAGAAGATGTAGAGGCGCTTTTGCCAAGCGCCTGATCTTTAAGTTCTGCGCTTGATACGAGCGCCGCTACAACATTCCGACATTAACTACTGAATGCGTCCGCGACGAGGCACGCCTGTTCACGCTTGTGCACTGTGAGCGCGCCGACAGCGGGACTGGCGCTGGCATTGCGACCGGCATAGGCAATTTCCTTTTTAAAGATCTCACGCAATCGCGGCTCGATGAAGCTCCACGCACCCATGTTTTGCGATTCTTCCTGACACCAAACGAACCTGGCTTCTTTTGGAAATGGCTTCAGCATGGCGCGCAGTTTTTTTTCGGCCAACGGGTAAAGTTGCTCGATCCGAATGATCGCGACATTGTCGATCTTGTTCGCGTCGCGATGCGCTAGGAGATCGTAATAAACTTTGCCCGAACAAAGAATGACGCGTTTGATTTTGTTCGCAGGACCGGTCCTGGGCGCATCAAGAATTTCTTCGAAGCCGTTGCCGGTGAATTCTTCGGCGCTCGACGAGGCAAAATCGGCGCGCAAAAGACTTTTTGGCGTCATGAGGATGAGCGGCTTGATGAAGTCGCGCTTCATCTGCCGCCGGAGAACGTGAAAATATTGTGCCGGGGTTGTGACGTTGCAGACCTGAATATTATCTTCAGCGCAGGCCTGCAAAAAACGCTCGAGCCGCGCGCTCGAATGTTCCGGTCCCTGGCCTTCGTATCCATGTGGCAAAAGCAAAACAATTCCGCTGGGCCGCTGCCATTTCGATTCCGCCGAAACGATAAACTGGTCGATGATGGTCTGCGCGCCGTTCGCAAAATCGCCGAACTGCGCTTCCCACAAGCAAAGCATCTCCGGATAATCGAGCGAATAACCGTAATCGAATCCGAGCACGGCCGCTTCGGAAAGCAGGCTGTTGTAAACACAAAAGCGCGCCTGTTTCGGTGCGAGATGCAAAAGCGGAATGTACGGATTTCCCGTTATCGCGTCATAAAGAACGGCATGCCGGTGTCCAAAGGTCCCGCGGCGGCTGTCCTGGCCGGACAATCGCACCGGTGTTCCTTCCAAAAGGAGCGATCCAAAGGCGAGCGCTTCGGCAAAACCCCAATCGTACGGGCCACCCGCTTCGAAGACTTGGCGGCGGCGGTCGATCAGCATCCGTTTTACTTTCGGAAGAATATTGAAATCCTCCGGCACGCGCGTGAGACCATCGACGATTTTCGCGAGCGTCTTAGGGCTGATGGCGGTCGCTGCGGATGAGCTGGTGTATTCCGGCTGGAAGACCGCGGTCGATTCTTTGAACCTGGCTTGCTCGCCGGCCTTTTCTTTTTCCAGCGCTTTTACTTCCTCGAGCGTCATCTCGAGTCGCAGCTCAAATTCAGTTTCAAGCGAGGCGGCGTCGTCCGGGCTGAGCGTGCCCGCGTCGAGCAGTTCACGTTTGTAGAGCTGGGTTACCGAAGGGCGCTTGTCGATCCTCGCGTAAAGATCAGGTTGGGTGAATGACGGCTCGTCCACTTCCTGATGGCCATATTTGCGATAGCAATACAGATCGATCACGACGTCGCGCCCGAATTCCTGGCGAAAATCCAGCGCCAACTGGCTCACGAACATGACGGCGAGTGGGTCATCGCCGTTCACATGGAAAATCGGCACCTCAATCATCTTGGCGATATCGGTGCAATACCTCGACGAGCGCGCGTCCTCCGGCAGCGTCGTGAAACCGATCTGGTTGTTGACGACCGCATGCACGGTGCCGCCGGTGCCGTAGCCGTGCAGTTGCGACATATTTAATGTTTCGGCCACAATCCCCTGCCCCGCGAATGCCGCATCGCCGTGAATCAAGAGCGGCAAAACTTTGCGGCGATGTTCGGTGTCGCCGCGAATGCGCTGCCGCGCCCGGGTTGTTCCCTCGACTACCGGATCGACCGCTTCGAGATGGCTCGGATTCGCAGAAAGACGGATCTCAACTTTGGCGCCTGACGCAAGTTTCCGCACCGTGCGATACCCGAGGTGATATTTTACGTCGCCGTCGCCCGCCACCAGATCGGGAATGTAGTTTTCGCTAAACTCGGTGAAGATGACCCGAAGCGATTTTTTCAGAAAGTTGGCGAGCACATTGAGTCGCCCACGGTGCGTCATGCCCATGCAAATTTCCTCGACGCCGCTGCCCGGACATTTTTGCAAGACAGTATCGAGGATGATCATCAGCGACTCGGCGCCTTGCAATGAAAAGCGCTTTTGACCGGCATAACGTCCATGCAAAAAAATTTCGAACGATTCCGCTTCGAGCAGCATGCGTAACAGCGCGATCTGCACTTCCCGGGGCGTCTCTCGTTTTGCCGGACGCGATTCGAGCCGGTGCCGCACCCAATTGCGAATGCGCGTGTTCTGGATGTGCATGAATTCGGAGCCGGTCGAGTCCGCGTAGATGCTTTCCAGTGACGCGATCATCTCGCGCAACGTCATCTGTCGGTTGTCGGAAAAGAATTTCGATGAGACTCGAAGATCGAGATCTTTTTCGCTGAAACCTAACTCGCGCAACGTGAGCAGCGGATTTTCCGGACGCTTGTCCGCCAACGGATTAACACGCGCGATCGTGTGTCCAAGCGTACGGTATGCATAAACCAGCCCGTCGACGCGCGTTTGCAGCGGACCTTCGCGAACCCCAACGCGCGGCGCAGCAGCCGCGGCAGCGCCGTTTCGCTGGGGCAAATTACCGAGCTCGAACCCTTCGAAAAACGCCGACCACCCTGAATCGACCGCTTCCGGGTTCTGACGCCAGCGCCGGTAATTCTCCTCAATCAGGTCGAGATTTGCACGAGCGGCGATTGAAGTGCGCATTGCAAGATTAATCTGCAACCTTTAGATCGAGCGGCAAGTTGACAGTACAAAGAGTGTTCCGTTACTTGCACGGCGAAATGACGGCGGTTGAAGTTTACAATTCCGTGACAAACGGCGGCGCCGACGACTTTGTTGAAGTTGCCGCAATTTTGGATCGACATGGACCGTGGTGTCTAATCGGAGGTCTGGCCGTTAACTGCTATGTCGAGCCGGTTTACACGGTAGACGCGGACTTAATCGTAATTTCAGAAAATCTAGGAACGATCCAAGACGAGTTGGTCGCGCTGGGATTTTCGATCAGCGAGTTTCCGCACTCTAGGAATGCCAAAAAAATCGAGAGCAAATTAAATCTTCAATTCACAACCGATGCGCGCTACCAGGACTTCATTTCTCGCGCGGAACGGCGGGATGTGCTCGGCATAAAAGTGCCGGTGGCAAGCTTGAAGGATGTGTTGCAGGGAAAGATTTGGGCATGGAGCGATCGCGAGAGAAGATTAAGCAAACGCAAAAAGGACGAGCTCGATTTGATTCGAATCGGCGAAGTTTACCCTAAACTGCACGAGCTGTTGCCAAAAGAGATCGTCGAACAATTGAGAAAGGGTTGAAAATGTTTCGATTCGATCACGCCGGCACAGTTCCCCCGCGATTAATAATCACGAGTTGCATCCTTCTGGCGTTGGCAAGATCGGCGTCTTCATTTGCACAGGCCGATCCGGCGGCCGAGCCGGCCGTCCTGGCGCTGGCAAAAGTTTTGCCGGCAGTGGTCAACATCAACACCGAGCGCGTTGTGCGGCGGACGGTGCGCGATCCAGTCGAAGATTTTTACGCGCAATTTTTCGGCTACTATCGGGGCCAGCCACGCGAAATCCGGCAGACGGTGCAAAGCCTCGGCTCAGGATTCATTGTCGATCCCGCGGGATACATTGTAACCAACCAGCATGTGGTTGAGCGCGCCGCCGATTTGAAGATCCAGGTCACGACAAACGATAGCAAGACTTACAACGCGCATTACATTACGGGCGACGACAATACGGACCTGGCCTTCATCAAAATCGACGCCAAAGCCGCCTTCCCATTTATTAGCCTCGATAATATTTCGCCAAACTTGCTCGGTGAAACAGTCCTCGTGGTGGGCAATGCCGTCGGATATGGCAGCTCCATCAGCCGCGGCGTTCTGAGCGCAACCAAACGCGAGATCACCGTCGACAACATCGAATATAAAAATCTCGTGCAGACGGATGCGGCGATCAATCCTGGCAACAGCGGCGGGCCAGTGATCGATATTTCCGGGCGACTGGTCGGGATCAGTTCGGCCAAAATGGCCTTCACTCCGCAAGGCATCCCGACGCAGGGACTCGGGTTCGCTATTCCGGCGGAAGTCGTGCGCGACAGCGTTGCCCAATTCAAAAAAGTCGCGGAAAAGCAACCCGAGCCGAAAAAGCAACTCGCCGCGAATGAAACCTCGACATCGTTGGCGGAACGCCTTTTCGGCATGCAATTACAGGACCTAAGCGGGGAACTGACCGATGCGCTCGGTTACGCTCGAGGCCGCGGTGTTCTCATCAGCGCAGTCGAACCGAACAGCCCCGCCGATCAAGCGGGGATTGAGCGCGGCCTTGTGATTTATCGCGTCGGCAAACAGGATGTTAACTCCATACGACAGGTGGAGGACCTGCTTGGCGCAGCGCGGAGCGGGACGAGCGTAGACTTTACCGTGGGCGTGGTGCGGGCCGACAGAGGAGGACAACGGGTCGAAACGGTTACTTTGGCCGCGCGTTAAGCAATGCGAAAAAATTTGGCAACGCGCTGGCAGTTCGATTGTCTGATGAAATGATTCGCCATGATTAACGTCGAAAATCTTACCAAGCGCTACGCCGGACAGGCCGCGATTCGCGATCTCAATTTCGAGGTCGGCAAAGGTGAAATCATGGGATTTCTCGGCCCGAACGGCGCCGGAAAAACAACCACGATGCGGATTCTGGCTGGTTTCATGCCCGCCACCTCCGGTCGCGCCTCAATTGCGGGATTCGATATTTTTGAGCAATCGCTGCAAGCGCGCACTCGTCTCGGTTACATGCCGGAGAATGTGCCGCTCTACACCGATATGCGCGTGACTGAATATCTCGAGTACCGCGCCGCACTCAAAGGCGTGCCGCATCGTCGCATTGCGGAACGCGTCGGCGACGTGAAGGAACTTTGCGGCGCGAAAGATGTTGAGAAAAAAATAATCGGCGCACTTTCCAAAGGTTATCGGCAGCGCGTTGGTTTGGCAGACGCCCTTTTGCACGAGCCCGATCTTCTAATTCTCGACGAACCAACGATCGGCCTCGATCCGAATCAAATCCGGCAGGTGCGCGAGCTGATCAAGAACCTCGGCCGGCAGCACACCATTTTGCTTTCGACGCACATACTCCCGGAAGTCGAAATGACATGCAGCCGCGTCATTATCATTCACAAGGGGCGAATCGAAGCATGCGACACGCCGGAAAACTTGCTCGGCAAACTTCGCCAAGCCGGCGGTGTCGTGCTCGAGGCAAAAGTGGGAAAAGATGATGGCGCCGAAGAGCTCAAGAAAATCTCGGCTGTGCGCGATGTCACGATGGATGTCGATGGGGAGTGGAATGTCTTTTCCTTGCGCGTCGAATCCGGCGCTGACGTGCGTGAGGAAGTTTTTCGGCTGGCAACCGCACGGCACTGGACGGTGCGCGAACTGACACAACGCCGCGCCACGCTTGAAGACGTGTTCGTCGAGATCACGCACGCGGACGAAGTGTAGCGATTGTCGATCTAACGAGTATGAGAAAATTTTACACTCTGCTGTCGCGCGAAGTGCGCAGCTATTTTTATTCGCCCATCGCCTACATCGTTCTCGTTTTTTTCCTGCTCGTAAGCGGGGTCGATTTTTATTTTCAAATCTCGTTCATGAACCAGCGGCCAGTGCCGTACTCGGTTCAGGAGGCATTTTTTAATTCTGTGTTCTTCTGGTTTGCCTTCGTTTTGATTTTTCCGCTCATCACGATGCGCCTGTTCGCGGAAGAATTTAAGCTCGGCACGATTGAGCCGCTCATGACCGCGCCGGTGCGGGACTGGCAGGTTGTTCTTTCAAAATTTTTCGGTGGGCTCGTTTTCTATATAATTCTCTGGGTTCCGACGACGTTTTATTTCGCAATTTTCCAATACATCACCGGTCGTCCAGCGGCCGGGTCGATCGGCGCCTATTGGGGTTCTTATTTAATGCTTCTGCTCGTGGGGATGTTTTATCTCTCGGTCGGATGTTTTGCTTCGGTCCTGACGAAAAACCAAATCATCGCCGCGATCATTTCCTTTTGCGCAATCACGCTCTTATTTTTTCTCGGCCTTGTTCAATTCATTCTGCTCGATGTCAGTTCGGCGACGCGCGACTTGCTCGGTTATTTCTCCGCTCTCGAGCACATGGGCACGTTCTCGCGCGGTGTCATCGATACGCGGCCGATCGTTCTCTATCTGAGCATGACCGTGGTGATGTTGACGCTTACCCATCAGGCATTCCAATCGCGCAAATGGAGACTGTGATCGTGGCCAACGAGAAACAACAGCCCGGGCCGAAGAAAATTCACCGCGTCCAGATCGGGGTGAACGTCTTTCTTCAAGTCGTGCTCGTTCTTTTCCTCGCCACGATGGTGAATTCGCTCGGTTTCAAGCATTACAAACGCTGGGATTTTTCGCGCGATCAAAAATATGCGCTCTCCGATAAAACGAAGCGCTTCCTCGATACGATCAAAGGCAAATTGCGCATCACCGTTTTCTTTTCGCCGAACACACCGATCACCGGGGACGTGCAGAACCTGCTGACGGAATATCAATACGCGGCCAAAGGTAAGATCGACATCGAGAACATCGATCCGGAGCGCAATCTTTCGCGCGCCAAAGAGATGTTCGATAAATACAAAGTGGTTAGCGACGAAAGTCTGCTCGTGATCGATTACAGCGGACGCAATAAAACGGTGAAAGCCTCCGAAATGGCCGATGTCGATCAAAGCGGAATGGCTTTCGGCGAAGGTCCACGCGTGACGGCGTTCAAAGGCGAACAAACCATTACCGCCGCGATGATGGATTTAGTCGAAGGCAGGAAGAACGCTCTTGGTTACGTGCTCGGACACAAGGAAGCGCCGATTTCCGGTAATACCCCGATCTCGGTGCTGAAAACATTCATCGAAAACGAGAACATCAAGTTCCAAGAGTTGAATCTCTTCGACGTCGGCGCGATTCCCCCCGATTTGAAGGCGATCGTGATCGCCGGGCCGCAGTACGATTTCTCCGATCGGGAAATGAAATTGCTGCGTGAGTTCTGGGAAAAGCAGGGACGCCTGCTGCTGCTGCTCGATCCAGCGGCCAAGACGCCGAAGATGGACGCATTTCTAAGCGAGCTCGGCCTGAAGGTGAACGATGATCGCTTGATGGTATTTTTGCGGACGGGAATCCAAGAGGTTGCGCTCACACGCGACGTGCAAGCACATTTCCTAGGCGGCAGCCCAATCACGAAACGGCTGGCGGACGTGAGCGCGTTGTTTTTTGGCGGGACCTCATCGCTCACGCTCGAGCCGGAACGAGTACGCGCAGCCAATGTTCGGCTCGAGCCGCTAGCTCAGGCGGAGAAAGGTTATTTCGCCGAGACCGATTACAACACGAGCGATCAGGCTAAACTTCAGGCCGATGCCACGCGAAATCCCGGTACTCCCCTGATGATCGCTGGGTCGATTGAAAAAGGTGGCAGTGGCGACGAGCGCGTGCAGGTCAATTCGTCGCGCATGGTGGTGGTATGCAATTCGACGTTTATTCAAGACAACGCGCTCACGCAGGACCAACAGGCGCTCGATTTCATCTCCGGCAGCGTGAACTGGCTGCTGAGTCGAGAACTGCTTATCGGCATCTCGCCCAAAATTCCCAAGACACTCACGTTCACTCTCACCGAAAGTGCGTTGAGCCATGTTCGCTGGCTGATCCTTGTCCTAGTGCCGCTCATTCCCGCGTGTATCGGCGCAGCGGTGTGGTGGCGGCGCCGCGCCTGATTCTTTAATCGCCTTATGAAATGGAAGACAACGCTCGTTTTGCTGACGATTGCGCTCGCCCTGTCTGTCTATATCAAATTCTACGAAAGTAAGCGCCCGAACACCGAAGAAGCAAAGCGCCAGGCCCAAAACGTCGTCAATTTCAGTCGCGAAAAGATCGACGGGATCGTAATTCAAAACGGCGATGACAAGATCGACATGCGCCGTCGGGACAATAAATGGCGGCTGGAAACGCCGATCAAGGACCAGGCCGACAATTCATTGATCGAGAATCTTCTCTTCGATCTCGAAAGCTGGCAGAAAGACGCGACCATTCCGGCCAAGCAAATCGAGGCCGAGAAAAACAAGTTGAATGAATACGGCCTGAGCAAGCCAAAGCTGCGGTTGAAATTGCTCGGACCCGATGCGCCGCCGGAAATCTTGTTCGGCAAAGACGCGGCGCTCGAAGGCAAAATGTATGTGCGCTTCGAAAATTCGAAGGAAACATTTCTCACCGCGCAGTCCATCAAGAAGGAAATCGAGAAAAAGCCGGAGGAATTTCGCGACAGAAAATTGACCGACCTAATCAGCGCGCAGGTTTCGCGGGTCGTGCTGAAGACCGCCGCCGGTGAGATGGAGTTGCAGAAAAAAGGCGATCATTGGGAAATCATGAAGCCGTTGCGCGCGCGCGGCGACGATCAAAAGATCGGCGACCTGATCGCTCAGGTCACGACCGCGCACATTCAACAATTCGTGGCCGACGATCGCGGTGATCTGCATCCGTACGGCCTGGCCGAGCCGCGAGGATCGATCACGCTCTTCACTCAGGACGACAAGCAAGGCCAGATGCTCCAGATCGGCGCCGTGCCGGAAAAAGAAACGGACCAGATCTACGTCCGCTTCTCGTCGCGCGCTTTTGTTTACACGCTCCCGAAAAAAACCGAAGAGATTCTCAATACCAGGCCGAATGATGTGCGCGACCGGCATCTTGTTCGCATCGACACGAACATTCTCGACCGGATGACGATCGATGCGCCGGGCAAAGGCAAGACGGTGCTGGCGCGCAAAGGAGAAAACTGGACCGTCGCCAGTCGCAATAACGCGCCGGCAAATTCCAGCGAGGTGCACCGCCTGATCGACACATTACAAGGCGAACAAGTAACCAAATTTATGGAAGACGTCGCCTCCGATTTGCCGAAGTACGGGCTGGATAAGCCACAGTTGCAGTTGACTTTCAGTTCATTTGCATCCGAGAACACGGCCGAAACCAAAGCGGGCGAGCGCCCTTTCGCGACGATCGCGTTTGGAAAAGTGGATGGCGAAAACGTCTACGCGCGTCTCGGCGACGAGCCGTTTATTGTGACGGTACGGCGCGGATTACTCGATCAAATCTTCACCGACCCATTACAGTGGCAGGAGCTCGCCATCTTCAAATCCAAGCCGGAACACATCCACAGTTTTAGCGTGGTGACTGATAAAGAATTGTCGCTCGTGCGCGGGGCAAACAATCAGTGGACCTGGCAAAAAGGCAGCGGTGCGATCGATCAGGTAAATGCACAGTCGCTGCTCAATACACTGTCGATGTTGCACGCGGTGCGCTGGGTGGGCGCGACCACGCCGCCACATGCATTCGAGAAGCCGCAGCTCGTTGCCACTTTCACGACTTCACCCGACGATAAAGCTTTGCACAAATTGACAGTCGGAGGAGCAGCCGGTGACGGGATGTGGTTTGCGCGCGCGGATGAGCATGAAGGCACATTTGTCCTCAGCACTCCGGATTTGAACGCACTCAAGCTGCCGCTCCTCAGTCAATCGTCTCCGTCGCCGTCATCGATTCCACCAGTCGTAACATCACCCAGCGCCACGCCCAGTCCAAAAAGGTAGGGACGCACCTCCGGGGCGTCCGACTATTTTCAAAAAAACCGGTTCGACGGACCGCTCCAGAGAGCTGTCCCTACTTTTCCGCCGTAAAAATTGTGACGATGCCGCCAGTGAGAGGTTCGATGAACACGGCGCAGAAGCCGTTCGCTTCGAGTAAGCGACGCATTGCATCGTCGCTCGCAAATTTCTCAATTGAATCGCCAAGATAATGGTAGGCGGTTTTTTTTCGGGTGAGAAAAGATCCGAGAAAAGGGAGACAGCGATGCAAATAGAAACGATAAACCGCGCGCAAGATCGACAATCGCGGCAACGAAAACTCGAGGATTAGCAAGTGACCGCTTGTCTGGAGAACACGCGACATTTCACGCAGCGCAGCATCCCAGTCCTCCATGTTCCGTAAACCGAACGCGATGGTAAGGCAATCAAACGAAGCATCCGCGAACGGCAACCGCATCGCATCGGCCACGATGGTTTTGCGCAATCCTTTTCGGCGCGCAATCGCCAGCATATCTTCCGAAAAATCGATGCCGACGATTTCCGCGTCAGGCGATTTTTTCGTAATGGCGAGCGCGAGATCGCCCGTGCCAGTGGCAAGATCGACAATCTTATTTGGGCTCCAGTGCGCGACGATCTCAGCGGCGCGTTTTCGCCAATAAAAATCAAAGCCGCAACTTAAGATGTGATTGGCAAGATCGTATCGCGCCGCGATCGAGCCGAACATCTGACGGACAGCGGTGGAATCATGTGCGTTTTGTTCAAGCGAACTCAACGTCCGGTGTTCGCTCACGATCCGCTCTTTCGCAAGTCGCCGGGTTGGGGTGGGGGATTAGGTCTGTTGTGGCCAACGCGCAGCGAGGGCAACTGAAACGGTGAGACTGGAGAACGGCGCGAAGTACATCAAGAGTCGGCTGACGGAGAGACCGAGATGCCTGAGGTAGTCCGGCCAGTTACTGAACGCGGCGGTACCACTCCATCTTAGGAAGTGGCTAAAGCAATCCGGACCTGAGATCGTGAACAGGCGCAGAACGAACAGCTTTCATCAGTTCTACATTTAACAAGCAAGAAATCGGCCCGTAGCCATGATGAGCATAGCCGTCTAGGTTTGGTCGGCGTCGACATCCAAGCTCCAATACTCAAAAAGTTGTTTGCTATCCCATTCAACAACAGCTATGAGACGGCGTATGGACTTATCTCTTAGATCTTTGGAACAAGCCGTGTCGATGCGGCGGCAAATCGATAATCTGGAAAGACGCCTTGCTTCTCTTTTGGGCAGTACTTCAACCAGCTCAACGTCTAGCACTGGCAGACGCCGAATGTCTGCGGCGACCCGCGCCAAGTTAGCCGCGGCCGCCCGAGCACGCTGGGCCAGACAGAAGGGCGGCAAACAAGCCGGCCGCAGTACTGCTCGGAGGAAAAAAGGCGGAATCACCGCTGCTGGACGGAAGAAGCTTTCGCAATTAATGAAAGCTCGATGGGCGGCCAGGAGAAAAGCGGCTGGGAAGTCAAAATAGTTGAATAGTCGAAGTGCTCGCGAGAGGACTCGAACCTCCACGGGTTGCCCCATACGGTCCTGAGCCGTACGCGTCTGCCGATTCCGCCACGCGAGCAATAAGCAGCGGCTCCTAAATTGCGCACGCGCGGGAGAGCCGCAAGGCTAAACGCACGATGTCGATCTTGTGATCGATCAGCCCCGGCACTTCTTGCGTACGCGAACTTCCAGTTGATGGGCCTTGCGGACCTTGCCGAGCGAACGGAGCAAGTCGGCGTAGTTCGCCGCGACAATTTCGTAATCCTTGGGCGGCTTTTCGGTAGCTTCTTCCCAGCTCTTCAATGAGGCGCGATAAAGTTCCGCCGCCTTCGGATAATCGCCGCGCGAGTGATACACGACCGCAAGGTTGCATTTCGATTGCGCAATGTCGGGATGAGTTGGGGGATGCACCTTTTCCCGAATGGCCAGGGCGCGAAGATGTATTTTTTCCGCCTCGGCGTAGCGACGCTCATTCGTGTAAAAGACGGCCAGATTATTGAGCACGGAGGCTACATCCGCGTGGGCTGGGCCGAGCTGCTTCTCATAAATCTGCAGCGCATGCAAATAATACGGTTCTGCAGCCTTTTGGCGTCCTGATTTTCGGAAAATGAGAGCAACATTGTTCAACATGGTCCCGAGGTCCGAGTAGGGCAGATCTTCCAATTGGGTGCCGGCTGCAATTGCTTTCTCGTAAAAACGGATGGCTTCTTCGGACTGGCCGAGGTTATCGGACAAAAAGGCGAGTCGACGCGCGGAGCGAAAAAGAGCACGTTGGTCGGGCGGTTTTGCTTTGTCGAGGATCGCATGCGCTTTGAGAAGATGTGCCTTTGCGGCGGCGCGATCGCCGCACTGGTCGAGAAGCTGCCCGAGCTTTTCATAACTGAGTGCGAGTGAACTCTCGTCCTCAGCAAAGGTGCGTTTAGCAAGATCGAGAACCGTTTCGGCGACGCGGATCGCTTCCGGCAGCCGATTGCCGGCACGCAGGGTGTCCAGCTTGTCGTTAAGAATCGACCAAAGCTTTTCCTCACCCTTCATTGCAGGTCACCAACCTTCGCTCAACTGGCTGACCAGGCGTGTGGCAAGGTCTTCCGTGGCAAGCGGCAGCGCTTGCCTTTCGTCGGTCGTCACGTCCGTACCGACAAAAAAACTGGTCGTTCCGATGGCTTCACTCCTCCCTGCGATCGGCTTCCCGTCCCGTCCGACCAAACTGTATTTCACGTGCATGGCCAGAGTAAATTCAGTCGTTGCTAGCACGTTCTCGCGTACCGAACGCGCAGGAGAACGATCGATGCGCGTGATTTCAGCCTTTAAGGTGGCATCCGGATCTTCGCCGCCAACGATCTTGAATGTCCCGTCTTGTTGAAGCTGCTTGATGACCGTGTTCGTCACCAGGACTTCGATACGAGGGACGAGAGTCTGGTTCGTGAAAGTGGGAACAGCGAGCGTGTGAACGTCGCGGAGATAATATGGTTTAACTGGCCCGATGTGATAGCCGAGGCAACCGGTTAAGCACAAAGAGCCAAGAGCTACCGCGAATATAGCTTTCACGGCGCGGGTGAGGCGGTCGCTTCGGGAGAAGCCGACGCTTTTGGAGCCGAAGATCTCTCCGGCGTTTCACCCTCTGCCGGTGCGCCTGGAGGCTCGGGAGCAGTTGTGGTGTCGGGCGCAAGGGAAGCCGGCGGCGGCAGTGATAAATCCGTCTCGGGTGACGGCAACGGCATACCGCTATTCGGCGCGTTGCGCATGGTCGACTCACTTTTCGCCGTTTGCCCTTCATGTGCGCCCGCCTTTTTCTTTTCAGCCTCGGCCGCCGCAAACGCTGACTGCAGTGCTGCGTCGCCCATCTTCACACGCAATTGGTCAATCCTTTTCTTTGCCCGCTCACTTTCCGTCGAACCCGGCTCCTGACGGATGACTTCGTTATAATAGATAACCGCAGCGCGATAATTTTTCTGCTTGTCATAAAACTTCGCGACCTGATATGAACTCGCCGTCTGCTTGCGCTCCAGCATTTGCAGATTCGACCGCGCCTGCGCGGTTTTCTCACTGTTTGGATAGCGGAAAAGAAAATCCTGAAAGGCCGTTCTGGCATTGGTGGTGGCGGCTAAATCTTTCGTCCCGGCGCGCGCCGCCGTAAACCAGATGTAACCGATTTGATATTGTGCGTCGGCCGCGACCGGTTCTTTCGGAAACTTGGTGACCACCGCCTGGTAGGCCTCGATGGCCGCTTCATTCGCACCTTGCTTCTCTCGTGCCAGTCCAATGTCAAACTGCGCCCGCGCCGTGTACTTTCCGTACGGCGCCGTCCGGACAACGGCCGCGAAAATCTCCGCCGCTCGATCCATCGACGATCCAAATGCAATGCCGAGGAGCTTCAATTTCTTGCCGGCGAGATAGATCTCACCGATCCGAAATTGCGCTTCGATTGCTTCGTCGAAGTGCGGGCTGCTCGGATATTGTTCCACCACCGAGCGAAACAACTGCGCCGCCGCGATAAGATCGTGCCGTTGTTCCAGCAACTCCGCCGCGCGAAAAACCGCTCCCGGCGCAAGCGCATCCTTGGGATGGCGTCGCACCAGGGACTTGTAGGCCCGAATCGCTCGTTTCACGTTCCCCTCTTTTTCTGCGGCCTGCCCGATGTGAAAAAGTTCCTCCGCATTGCCATTCATCTCTTCCTCGCCCGGCGCCACGTACTTGGCTTTTTCACCCGGCTTAAAGATCACCGAAGCGGAGCTCAGTTCGGGAAAAGTAAGACCGGCGATGACGACGAAAAAAAGCGTGCGAATTCGGAAATCCATGGGGACTGGCAGGGTAGTTAAGTTATCGGCTCCGTCAAGTTGGCCGGCCGCGCGAGTTCACCGATGACTGTTGTTAGATCGACATCTTGTTACGTCGAAATCTTTTCGCGCCGCGCGATTTCGACTATCGTTTCGTTTCTTGAACCTGACCGATCAGCAGAAAATTCGCATCGGTGCGTGCGCGTGGAGTTTCGATGAGTGGCGTGGGGCCTTTTATCCACCGGACTTGCCAGAGTCCCACTGGCTTGCATTTTACGCGCGCTATTTTCCCGCCGTTGAGGTCGATTCCACATTTTACAGTGCTCCAGCGGAAAATACCGTGCGCCGCTGGATCGAGACGACGCCGGCCGCATTTCGTTTTGCCTGCAAGCTTCCCCGCGAAATCACGCACGCCTGCCGGCTGCGAAATTGCAGCGCCGAGCTAAATTCTTTCCTTCGCGCCGTCGAGCCACTCGCACCCAAGTTGCAGGTCATTCTCATTCAGCTGCCGCCTTCATTTGCGCCGAAAGACGGCCGGCCCGCTCTGCGCAATTTCCTGATGCAATTACCGCGCGATTTTCGTTTCGCCATCGAGTTTCGCCACGCCGGATGGCATCGGCCGCAAATCATTCGCCTTTTGGAAAAGCATCGCATTTGCTGGGTCTGGGCCGACACCAGCGCGCTCAACGAAAGAAATCTGCCGCCTTTCGAATTCCTGCCGCGCACGACCGATTTTCTCTATCTGCGGCTTCTCGGCGATTATACGACCAAGTACGATCGCGACGGCTTATTTGTTCATCGATACGATAAACTTCTTTGGAAACGCGAAGCCGCTCTGGAAAGCTGGTCTCTCAAAATCGAGCGCCATCTGGCCGAGGTTCGCAACGTTTGGACCTTTGTCAGTAATCACTTCGAAGGATTCGCGCCCGAAACTGCGCAGCGTCTTGCCCAGCGCCTCGGCTTGCAATTGCACCTGCCTTCGGAATCCGAAAAAACGTTGTCGGAGCAAAATCGATCGCAGCTCGATTTATTCACGGAGCCGAGCGCTTAACCGCCAATGTCGATCTTTCGGCAGGGCGACGGCAGAGCCGTCGAATTTGGTCGGCTCGACAGAGTTTCGCCCTACCGAATCTCGCTTGCGCCGAAATAAGGCAAAAGTATTTCCGGCAAGCGAATCGAGCCGTCCTCCTGTTGCCCACTCTCAATCAACGCGGCAAACAATCTCGGCAGCGCCAAGCCCGACCCATTCAGCGTGTGGCAAAACCGGTTTTTTCCATCGCCATCTTTGTAGCGAAGATCCATCCGGCGCGCTTGGAAATCTTCGAAATTCGAACAACTCGAAACCTCGAGGTAACTATTCTGTCCCGGCGACCAGACCTCGATGTCGTAAGTCTTGGCGGAACCAAAACCCAAATCACCGGTGCACAGCTCGACGATGCGATAATGCAGACCGAGCAATTGCAAAACTCGCTCCGCGTCCGCCGCTAACGTCTCGAGCTCGTCATAAGATTTTTCCGCTGTCGTGATTTTCACCAGTTCCACTTTGTCGAATTGGTGTACGCGAATGATCCCCCTCGTTTGGTGACCGGCTGAACCGGCCTCACGGCGAAAACAAGGGGTATAGGCGACGAATTTCTTTGGAAGATCGACAATCGCAAGAATTTCTCCGCGATAAAAATTTGTCACCGGCACCTCTGCCGTCGGCGCGAGAAAAAGCTGGTTCTCTTCGAGGCCATACATGTCGGGCTCGAATTTGGGCAATTGCGTCGTTCCGATCATGCAATCGCGCCTCACCAGAAACGGCGGGCTGACCTCGGCGTAACCATGCTCGCGCGTGTGCAGATCGAGCATAAGATTAATCAGCGACCGTTCCAGTTTCGCGCCCGCTCCGGTGAAACAGATGAATCCGCTGCCGCTCAATTTTGCGGCGCGTTCCAGATCGAAGAGCCTCAGCTTTTCCCCAAGTGCAACATGATCGAGAACCTCGCCGCCTGTCTTCGGCTTTTCGCCCCAACTGCGCACGATCCGATTCCCGCTCGGATCTTTTCCCTCGGGCACGTTTTCATGCGGCAAATTGGGAATTTCGAGCAACAAATTTTTCTGCTCTTCGTCGAACGTTGTCGCGCGCTGGTTAAGATCGACAATCGCTTCGCCGATTTCCCGCACACGCATTTCAAGCTCTTCGGTCGCTTCACCGCGGCCGCGTTTCGCGCCGATCTCTTTGCTCAACCGGTTTCGCTCCGCGTTGAGTTGCTGGAGTGCGGTCTCATTTTTTCGTCGTTCCGCATCAACTCGCAGAAGATTGTCGATCTTTATTTCGTCGGCTCCGCCGCGGGTGGTCAGGCGGCTTTTCACGAAATCGGGCTTTTCGCGAACGAGACGAATATCGAGCATGGCGCGAAGTGTAGAGGCCGCCGTCCCCGGCGGCAATAAGAC
>WNFA01001244.1_pt1 | contig 20690 bp, 18 predicted proteins | sample 5400481 | NCBI WGS metagenome assembly WNFA01 (sample SAMN13153340, study PRJNA577476) | soil metagenome | isolation source: 120 cm saprolite under Douglas fir tree site 2 hole 1 replicate 2 | place: USA:California | collected 2015-04-18
CGATCCGCGTGTTTTTCGAGGAGATGGGGAATATTCACGGCGCATTTGGCGCCAAAGGAATCGGCGAGCTTCCCATGGATGGCCCCGCCCCGGCAATCGTAAACGCCGTTGAAGACGCGCTCAAGGTTCGCTTCGATTCCATTCCCCTGCTTCCGGAAGATATTTTCGAAGCGCTTGCGGCGGACTCGGAGCGCGAGACCGAGCCTCAGCCTGCCGGTGGAGGACGATGACCTCTTCCGTGGAGAACCACGTTAGATGCGAACTCTCCTTGACCGTCAATGGCGAGCGTAAGAACGTGCGCGTCTATCCCATGGAAAGATTGTTGGACACCCTCCGCCACCACCTCGGATTGACGGGTGCAAAAGAGGGATGCGGGGAAGGCGAGTGCGGTTCGTGCTCGGTACTGATGAACGGCACTCTGGTCAATAGTTGCCTCATCCCTGTTCTCCAGGCCAAGGACGCAGACATCGTTACCATTGAGGGGCTGGCTACCGGCACGCGGTTAAGCGCGTTGCAGGAAGCCTTCCTCGACTGCGGCGGCGCGCAGTGCGGCATTTGCACTCCCGGAATGATCCTGGCTGCCTCTCATCTTTTGAACAAGAAACCCGAACCCACGATGGAAGACATCCGCGAAGGACTGTCGGGAAATCTTTGCCGCTGCACCGGCTACATCCAGATCTTCGAAGCCGTGGCCGAAGCGGCGCGGCGCCGGGCCACGACATGAGGTCCGATCCCGCCGACTACCAACTAATTGCGCCCGCCAGCTTGCAAGCCGTGGTGTCGCTTCTGGCTGAAGAGCCCGGCGCGTGGCTGCCCATCGCCGGGGGCACGGATGTAATGGTGCTGTACGCGGCGGGGAAACTCTCCGCACGCAAGCTGGTGAGTATCTGGAACCTTCCTGAGTTGAGGCATATTGAAGTCCTGCCCGACGAGATTCGTATTGGCGCGGGATGCACCTATACCGATCTGCGAGAGCACGAAATCGTGAAACGCGAGTTTCCCTTGCTCGCAAGCGCCGCCGGCTGGACGGGTGGCATCGCCAACCAGAATCGGGGTACGCTTGGCGGCAACATCGTAAACGCCTCACCGGCGGCCGATTCTTTGCCGGCCTTGCTCGCGTACGAGGCCGACCTCATCCTCGTTTCAGTTCGAGGGGAGCGGCGGCTGCCCTATCTCGACTTTCACACCGGTTACAAGCAAACGAAACTGGCCGCCGATGAACTGGTTCAAGCGATCTGCATACCCCGGCGCTTCTCGGATTATTTTTCCTACACCCGAAAAATCGGAGCGCGAAATGCACAAGCCATCTCCAAAGTGTGCATTGCAGCGCTCGGCCGGCTGGCCGGCGGCGTTGTTGAAGAAGCCAGCATCGCTCTGGGAAGTGTTGCTCCGGTTCCGCTTCGCCTGGCGGAGACCGAACGAATCGTGAAGGGAAAGCGGTTGGAACCGCCACTCTTGGCTCTGGCCCGGAAAACAGCGACCGCAGAAATCCGCCCTATCGATGACATTCGATCGACTATGAGATATCGGTCGGCGGTGGCGGGTAACCTGGTCGCAGAGTTTCTCGAAAGGCTGAGTCCAGGTGGGCCGAAGACATGAGCCATGTGCTGGAGCGCTGGAACCTCCTCCCGATCGAGCAAGCAGTGAAAGAAGTTCTGCCGTGTTGCGGCTCAAATGCATGGGCTAACGGGATGACAGCGCGAAGACCGTTCCCCGAGGAAGCGACTCTGTTAGCCGTGTCCGACCAAATCTGGCGTAATCTGACTGAGGCAGATTGGATGGAAGCCTTCCGCAGTCACCCGCGGATAGGTGAGTCGCGGGCGCCTGTTTCTGTGCCAACTCAGTCTGCGACGTGGTCCAAGCGGGAGCAACAGAGCCTCACGGCCGCCGGGGACGCGGTCAAGATCGCACTGGCGGAAGCAAACCGCGAATATGAGCGCCGGTTCGGCCACATCTTCATCGTGTGCGCCACCGGAAAATCCGGACCGGAGATTCTGGAAATTCTGCGACTCCGGCTGGAGAATGACAAGCGAAGTGAACTTCAGGAAGCGGCGGAGCAGCAGCGCCAGATTACTCAGATCCGGCTGAAACGATGGCTATCGGAATGAACCGCATCTCGACTCACGTTCTCGACCTCACCCACGGCAAGCCCGCGAAGGACATGCCGGTGCGCCTCGAACGGCGGGAGGCATCCGGCAACTGGCTTGTCCTGGCCTCGGCCCACACCGATAACGACGGACGCTGTGCTCAGTTGCTTCCGAACGAAACAGCTTTCCCAACTGGCGTCTATCGTTTGGCTTTCGATACAGCAAGTTATTTCAGGGCGCAGAAAAGCGACGGGTTGTACCCGCTGGTAGAAATTACGTTTCAGGTACGCGATGGCGAATCCCATTTTCACATTCCGTTACTGCTAAGCCCGAATGGGTACACGACGTACCGGGGAAGCTGAGTCTCATGATCGCCCCGCCGAAAACTGACAAGGAGCGGATGCGGTGACATCCTCAGTCCGGGAATGGATCCACCTGATCGTGCGCTGGTTCCACGTTTTTGCCGCCATCATGTGGGTGGGCCAGACCTACTACTTCACCTGGCTGGACGGCCAATTCGGAAAACTCGAAAAAACGGCGGACGGAACGCCCCCCGCGCTGTGGATGGTCCACAGCGGCGGTTTTTACACCGTCGAAAAACAGAAGTCCCTGCGGGTCGCGCCTGGGCAGGTTCACTGGTTCCGTTGGGAAGCTGCGATGACTTGGCTGAGCGGAATGGTGCTCATGTTCCTCGTCTATTATTTCAGCGGAGGACTCATCGACACCGACGTAGCCGACATTTCCCAGGGGCGCGGCATCGCCCTCGGATTGGGCGCGCTGGTTCTGGGCTGGATCATCTACGATGTGGCAGTGCGGTCGGCGCTGGCTAAGTCGGAAACCACCTTTGCGATATTTTCCCTGGTTATGATCGCGGCGATCTCGTGGGGATTGCTGCACGTCTTCAGCGGTCGTGCCGCTTACATCCATGTGGGCGCGATGTTCGGAATGATCATGGCCTTCAACGTTTGGGAGCGGATCCTTCCCGCCCAGCGCAAGATGATCGCCGCGGCTGCGGCCGGTGCAACCTTCGACGCATCGCTCAGCGCTCAGGCCAAGTTGCGCTCCAAGCACAATACTTTCCTGGCGGTTCCGGTCGTCTTTCTCATGCTCAGCAATCATTTTCCCGTGGCCACCTATGGCAACACCTATAGTTGGGAGATTCTGGTTGGCCTGGTTGTCATCGGCTGGGCGGCGGCGACGCTCATACGCCGGACTTGAACCAGCGGGGCCAATATTTCGTTACGAAACTTAAAATCCATTGCGGCCAGGCGACATCACAACTCGCGCAAAAGAAGTCATCGCCAGATGCCAGAAGCTGGCCCGCTTCAGCGAAGACTCCGGCAGCACGCGCCGGACTTTTCTCTCCGCGCCTATGCGTGATTGCCATTGCGAAATCACGAGATGGCTGGGCCCGCTCGGTACCGAGGTGAACATCGACGCCGCTGGAAACTTGCGGGCGTTTTATTCTGCGGCAGACACACAAGCGCCCCGGCTTCTCCTGGGTTCGCACCTCGATACCGTCCCCAACGCGGGAGCCTACGACGGTGTTCTTGGCGTAGTCCTCGCCATTGCCTTGCTGGAGGAGTTGGACGGGCGAAGGCTCCCCTTTGGGATTGAAGTCGTCGGATTCTCCGAAGAAGAAGGTGTTCGCTTCGGCGCGCCTTTCATCGGCAGCCGCGCGCTCACCGGCAGACTCGATGAGCAACTCTTGAGCCTTCAAGATGCACAAGGAATCTCGGTGGGCCGGGCCATCGAGAATTTTGGCCTGAACCCAGGAGACATTCCTAAAGCTGCCTTAAAGAACGATACTCTGGGATACCTCGAGTTCCACATCGAACAGGGCCCCGTCCTGGAGAAACTGAGACTGCCGCTTGCCGTTGTCGAAGGTATCGCCGGCCAGAGCCGCCTGGAGTTCACATTTGTCGGACGGGCCAACCACGCGGGCACGACACCGATGCACCTTCGCCACGATGCCGTCGCCGCCGCAGCGGAATGGATCATCTCAGTCGAGCGGCAGGCTAACGAAGTTCCAAACCTGGTGGCGACCGTCGGCAGAATCGATGCCAGGCCCGGCGCGACCAACGTCATCGCCGGAGAAGCTCGGCTGACACTCGACGTGCGTCACAGTTCGGATGAGATTCGCAACCGCGCGGTAGATAGTCTCGTTCGTGAGGCGGAGCAAATCGTACAGCGACGCGGACTATCGGTGAGTCATCGCATTCTTTTGAACCAGCAGGCCATCGCGATGGATTCGTTTCTCGTAAATGAAATCGAGCAGGCGATCCGGCACTCTGGATGTGAAACGCACCGCATGGTCAGTGGCGCCGGACACGATGCCATGATCCTGGCTGAGAGAGTTCCCGCTGCGATGATCTTTCTGCGAACTCCGGGCGGGATCAGCCACGACCCCGGAGAGTCAGTTGAACTTGAAGTTGTGGCGAAGGCAATCGAATGCGGTTTGCGGCTCCTCGATCAGCTTGCGTCATCGACCTTGTTTCAAAAAAGGACGTGCCGTGCATAACCTTGGCCAGACGCGAAGTTCTCAACAACGCAATCACCTGCTGCTGACTGCCGATACGTTTGTTCGCACCACTCTGCCGGGCATGAAGAAGTGTTCCGCCATTGTGCATGCCGGGCCGGCCATGGGAGCAAAGTTTACGCAGTACACGGCTGAGTTTGAGGCCGGTGGTGAACTGGGCAACACGAAGGCACAGCGTTTCATTTTTGTGATGGAGGGCGCAGTCAAACTGAAGGTTGAGGGCAAACAAAAAGAGTTGGGCGCGCGCGGATATGCCTATTTACCCGAAGGCTCGCGACACCGCGTTGTGGCGACGAAAACGAGCCGGGTCGCTGTGATCGAAAAGCCTTACCAGACGTCGCCGTCGATCCCACTCCCGCGCGCCATCGTGTCCAATGAAGATGCGGTCCCATCGCATCCTCTCGGCGAGGATCCTGGCTTGCAGGTGAAATGCCTGCTCCCCGACGAGATGAGTTTTGATTTTGCCGTGAACACCATGGTGTACCAGCCCGGCGTAGCACTCAGCATGGTCGAGATGCACGTGATGGAACACGGTCTCATCATGCTTGAAGGCGGTGGCATCTATCGGCTGGGTGATTCATGGTATGCGGTCACTGCCGGAGATTTTATCTGGATGGGACCATGGTGTCCGCAATGGTTCGGCGCGCTCGGTAAGGTGCCCGCAAAATATCTTATCTACAAGGATTGGAACCGCCATCCCCTGGCCGACATTTAATCATGAAGCTCCAAATTGACCGGGACCGCCTGCTCCGCGAGATCGAATCCCTGGCTTCTATTTCCGACGCCGAAGCTCCCGCGGTCACAAGGATTGTTTTCACCCCGGCCGATCTTAAAGCTCGTGCGTGGCTGAGAGCGCGCTGCGAGGAAGCTGGTCTCACCCTGCGCCAGGATGCCATCGGCAACACCTTCGCGCGCTGGGCTGGTTCTGATTCCAAGGCCCCCGCAGTCGGCACCGGCTCGCACATCGACGCCATTCCCAACGCCGGAAAATATGACGGGGTTGTCGGAGTCCTCGGAGGCCTGGAAGCGATGCGAGCCTTGCAGCAGAGCGGATTCCGTCCAAAACATTCGATCGAGCTGCTGGTCTTCACTTCGGAAGAACCAACACGGTTCGGCATCGGATGCCTGGGCAGCCGCTTACTCTCCGGAAGTCTTTCTCCTGATGCCGCCAAGAGGTTGAAGGATGGCGACAGCGAATCGATCGAGGAAGTACGTCGCAAGGCGGGACTGCGCGGAGAGCTGGAAGAAGTAAAGTTGCCCAACGGCTATTACAAGGCGTTCATCGAGTTGCACATCGAGCAGGGTCCGCTGCTGGAACGTCAGCAGATCCCGCTTGGAGTGGTCACTCACATTGCCGCACCCGCAAGCCTTCGCGTTGTCATAGAAGGCGCGGGCGGACACGCCGGCGGTGTCCTGATGCCGGACCGACGCGATGCACTGTGTGCGGCTGCGGAGCTGATCCTGGCGCTCGAGACTGCGGCGCGAACCAGCGGCGCGATTGATACCGTTGCCACGGTTGGCATCTGCGAAGTCTTCCCGGGCGCAGTCAACAGCATTCCCAGCCGGGTTCGTCTCAGCGCCGACATTCGCGATACTGATCTTAGGCGGCGTGATGGCGTGATCAAATCGATGGAGAACGCCTGCAACGCGATTTCAGCAAGCCGCCAGGTCACGATTCATACCGAACTCCTGAACGCAGATGCGCCTGCCGAATGCGCGCCCGAGGTTGTCGAGGCGCTCTCCCAGGCTTGCAGAAAACATGAGCAGAAGTTTCTTCTGATGATCAGCCGCGCCTATCACGACTCTCTTTTCATGAGCCGCATCGCTCCCACTGCCATGCTGTTTATCCCATGCCGCAACGGCTATAGTCATCGTCCCGACGAATACGCGTCTCCCGAAGACATCGCCCGGGGAACGCTGGTGTTGGCCGAAACGCTGGCACAATTATCTAAGTGATCTAAAGAAAAGCACAGCTACGGCCAGTGCGGAATATGGGATTCGCGATCGGCCCAATGCTCCACGATGTCGCGCACCACTTTGTCGCCGACTGACTGAGCCGCTTCCAGAGCCGGCATGTAGGCTGAGTAGTTGCCGGACACCATTTCTTTGAGACTGTCAGCCGCGGTTGTGCCCGGCGGCTCGCGGTCATAGTTGCTGACGGTGCGCAGGACCAGTACGCGTTGCAGATCCACGCGGCCAGCCTGATTCAGAAAGGTAAGGGCTTGCAACGTTCCTGAGTCTTCCATGCCCGCAATCATGTAGTTGCCTTTTCCCCCGGTGAAATAACGAGTCCAGGCATTGGCCCAGTCTTCCATTTTTGAACCGTGCCAGAATGTGCTTGCAGACAAGGTGTCGCCTCGGGTTACAAACGGCGGCTTCAACGCATTAGGAAAGCCGTTGAAGCGGGCCCGGAAGTTGCGCAGCGTTTCGGAGTCCGAAAGCGGAACATTTTGCGTAAGGTGGAGGGCCCAACCTACGAGTTCAGGATTGAGCGCGTAGACTTCGCCGTACCCTTCGCTGGCAACCGGCTGCTCGTAAGGCGTTCCCTTGCGCAACGGCAAATAACCAGTTGGCCAGTTCTCGGGAATCTGACGCGCGTCGATTTCATACGACAAGTCGCCATCGACGACATGATCGGCCCAAACCGCCGAGCCCAGCGAGACGTCCGCCGCGTCTCCTCCACCAATTCCGGCGACTATCCAATATGCTTTCGAGAAATCAAAGCGCGGATCCAGGCCAACGGCCATCACCGACGCCACAGCCTTGGCGGTTCCGACTCCGGTGACCATTCCCAGCACTCCGTCCTTGTTCAGGCGGACGTGATGATAGGCCGAAGGCAGCGGCACAACCTGGTCCAGATGCTCACGCTCCACCCAAAGCTGGAATTCGCCGGGCGCGTCGCCGGTATCTTCGCCGCGCTCGAACATGGTGACCACCACCACCTTGATTTGGATGGGCGGCGCGGGCCCGGCGGTCTGGGAGTGCAGCGAGACGGCACACGCAGCGAGAAGCAGGAACCTCGAAACCAACTGTGGGGTGAAGCTGCTCATGATTTCCTCGGCTGTCTACCAGGAGGGCACAACAATATTCATACTCCTGAATCGCCACACATAGCGTTCGAGAGTTCGAAATACCCGGCATTCGAATATCGAGTCGCTCCCGAGTTGATATATTCACAATCGACACATGTCCACGACATTCAACAAGACCCCGCCCGAGGTCCTGCGGGCGGACTTTGTCCTGACACTCCGCCTGGCTCTGCCCCTCATCATCGCCGAAGTCGGATGGATGAGCATGGGCATCGTGGACACCATCATGGTCGGACGGCTCCCCGACAGCGCGGTGGCCATCGGTGCGACCGGCCTGGGCCAGAGTCTCTATCACAGCATCGCGATCTTTGGTGGCGGCCTGCTGCTTGGGCTCGACACTTTCGTCGCGCATGCCTACGGCCGCGAAGACTTGAACGACGCCAGGCTGTCGCTGGTGAACGGACTGTTTCTGGCGTTCGCGCTTACGCCAATCCTGATGTTCGCAGTATCGTTCTGGCCGGCCCTGATGACGCGGTTCGGAATTAGCCTGGAACTAGTGGGGCCGATGCGCCCGTTCCTGAGCGCACTCAATTGGGGAACTCTGCCGCTGCTCGCCTACTTCGCCCTCCGCCGCTATCTCCAGGCGGTCAACGTGGCCAATCCGATCATGTTTGCGTTGATCTCGGCCAACATCGTCAACCTGATTGGGGATTGGGCCCTGATCTACGGACATCTCGGATTCCCCGCCATGGGCATTGCCGGGTCGGGATGGTCAACCTGCATTGCCCGCATTTACATGGCGGGCGTGCTGGTCATCACCCTTATGTGGGTCGAAGCGAAACGCGCGCTGCCAGGATGGGTACACGCACTCCGCGTCGACGCGCGCCGAGTGTGGGCATTGCTGAAGCTGGGAGCGCCGGCAGCATCCCAGATTATTTTCGAAATCGGGGCCTTCTCAGCCGCCACGGCTTTGATCGCAAAACTCGGTCCAGTGCCGCTGTCCGGTCACGAGATCGCCTTGAATTGTGCCGCGCTCACCTTCATGGTTCCCTTGGGAATCAGTTCCGCCGCAGCCGTACGGGTGGGACAACAGCTGGGCAGGAAGGATCCCGCGGGAGCAAAGCGGGCAGGATGGTCAGCCATTCTGCTCGGCGCCACGTTCATGACCTGCTCCGGCCTGGTATTCGTGTCTTTTCCCACGGTGATCGCTCGCATGTTTAGCCCGGACCCGATTGTGATTCGCACGGGCGCGAAACTTCTGCTGGTTGCCGCAGCATTCCAACTGTTCGACGGTGTGCAGACGGTCTCAACGGGAGCGCTACGCGGCGCCGGCGATACCAAAACCCCCATGCTCGCTAACTTCGTAGCCTACTGGCTGATCGGACTTCCCGCAGGTTATTTCTTATGCTTTAGGCTGGGATGGGGCGCTTTGGGCATCTGGATTGGACTCTGCGGCGGTCTAATGTTAATCGGGTCGGCGCTACTGTTCGCGTGGCACAAGCGAGTGCCTCCCGCGTAAGCCGTGGAAGAGCGGCGCTTTAGCACCGCGTTAGCCAGCAAGGAAGAAGCATCAGATCTGTATCACTTGCACTTGCACCAGGGCGATTTTTTTGGCTCCCACAGTTGCGCCGTTTGGTACAGATCATTGATGAAAAGGCACGGTTGCTTCGTCTTAAATTCAGAGAATCGGAACCTGAAGGACTGTTGCGGTTTGCCATCACACAAGACCATGACTCGATGCCCCTGAGCGAGATCCAAACCCTCAATCGTGAGGCTCTCCTTGTGCGGCCACGGGACCACTTGCTGGTTGTCGATTTTCAGCGAAAGGATTCCCGAATGACAAAACAACTCAGGCGTAGCGGCGGTGATTGGGGGTTCAACAGAAACCGGTGCGACACAGACTGATCCACGCTCGGGTTCAGCAGAGAATGCCGGACACGGCAGAAATACGATCGAGAGTGCAATTGCCGTTTGCTTCAATGGTCCCTCTAGCGCTGGGCAGCAGTATATCGGGCCGCATAGCTATAGATAACAACGTCGAATAGGAGTCGGTCAACCTCTGGCCGCAAAATCCCGAGCCTGAGTTTTGCCCTTCACCACCAACGACTCCCGTACTTTCGCGTACCCGGGTTTGATCGTTGCATAAATGAAATCGCACCGCTGCCGGTAAGGCAAGAAAGCGCTCTTCATCGCATTAATAGTAATTTTCTCGAAGTCATCCATACCCAACCCAAACGTCTCCGCCGCGGCTTCAAATTCACGGGTCATGGTGGTATCGCTCATAAGCCGGTTGTCGGTGTTGAGGGTCACGCGAAATTTTTCCTGGTAAAAAATCTTGAAGGGATGCTCCGCCAGGCTGGGCGTTGCCCCGGTATGGACGTTGCTGATCAGGCAAATCTCCAGCGGGATTCGCTTGTCGAGAACGTATTGGGCGAGATCTCCCAGTTTCACCGCCTGGCCTTGCGCGATCGCAATGTCATCGATCAGTCGCGTGCCATGCCCAATCCGATGGGCTCCGCAGTATTGAATCGCCTGCCAGATTGATTCCTTTCCGTAGCCCTCGCCGGCGTGGATCGTGATGTTGAAATTTTCGCGCTGAATATAGTGAAAAGCGTCCACATGCTTTTTCGGCGGGTACCCGCCTTCTTCTCCCGCAAGATCGAACCCGACCACGCCCCGCTCGCGAAAATCGACGGCAAGTTCCGCCATCTCCAGCGACACGTCCATATTGCGCATGGCGCAGATGATCAATCCCGAAGAGACGCCAAAATCCTTTCGGCCCCGCTCCAGGCCTTTCAGCACCGCCGAGACCACCTGCTGATGGGTCAATCGTTTCCGGGTATGAAACACGGGAGCAAAGCGGGTTTCAAAATAAACTACGCCATCCCGGCTCAGGTCTTCAGCCTCCTCATAGGCGACGCGCTCCAGCGCCTCTTCCGTCTGCATCACCGCGATGGTGTGAGCGAAGCCTTCCAGATATTTGGCCAGGCTCCCCTTGTTCGCGCCTTGATGAAACCACTCCGCCAGCGCCGCTGGATCGCCAGTCGGAAGCTCGGAGTATTTCGCGATCTTCGCCAGGTCAATCACGGTTTGCGGCCGCAGTACCCCATCCAGGTGCTCATGCAAAAGAACTTTCGGAAAACTTCTAAGCAGCCCCTGATCAAGCTTCATAGAGACTCCAGTTTTCAGCCCCACACCAAGACTACTCTTCCCCGATATCCTCGTTCCATACTGCGGGATTGGCCCGAATATAGGCGCTCAGCAAGGAAGCGCACTGCTCAGAGTCGAGTTCGATGATCCGCACTCCGAGCGAGCGCAGCCATTCGACTCCACCCTGAAAGTTGCGGCTTTCGCCCACCACCAGCGTGCCGAAACCAAACTGGCGGACCAATCCGCTGCAGTACCAGCATGGCGCCAGTGTCGTGACCATGATGAGATTGCGATAGCTGCGCTGGCGTCCGGCATTGCGGAACGCATCCGTCTCCCCATGCATCGAGGGATCGCCGTTCTGAACCCGCCGATTGTGGCCGGCGCCGACCAGCCGTCCGCCCGTATCAAAAATCGCTGCTCCGATCGGAATACCGCCTTCAGCCAGTCCCTTGCGGGCCTCGGCCAGCGCGACGTCAAGCATTGCAGCGTAGTCCATGCTCAACTCTTGTCCTTCCCTCGTCTCATCATCGCACCCGTGCCTGGTGTGCGAATGATCTCCTTTGCGAACTTTGCGGTACCTTTGCGAACTTTGCGGTTAAAATCTTGAAACTGCCCACTACTCCAGGCTCGGCACCCGGCTCGCCTGAAAATCTCGCGCGAGTTTGAGCGCGACGCCGGTCAACTTTTGCCGCAAAGCCTCGTGAACGTAGAACGCAAGCTTCCCCGCCGCCGCCCTATACCCAAGCCCCTCAGGACGCACATTCGAGATGCAGTTTCTCTCTGCATCCGTGCGGCCCGGGCGCGGATCCCATGTGATGTAAACCCCCAGACTATCCGGCGAACTCAATCCCGGACGTTCCCCAATCAGCACAACGGAAATTTTCGCTGGCAGCGCCGCCCCGATGGCATCCCCTATCGCGACACGCCCCTGCTCCACGATGCAGATTGGACCAAGGGACCACAGATGGCTAAGCACCAGCACTTCGTCCAGCAAGGGCAGCGCATGACGCGTTACGGCCAACGCGGAGAGACCATCCGCAATCACAAATACGACGTCACACGGAGCGGGGACCAGCTTTTCGATCGACTCCGAACTCAACGTCCGACCGAGGCCGGGATGACGCAAATAAGTCGACCGGTCCGGCGCGGCGCTCCTGAGTACGCAGCATGGTAATTGGCGTTCACGCAAGCCGCTCAGCAGAGACGACACGTCAAGCGCAGCGTGAACTGCGTCACGCGCCTGGGCGTGGGCCAGTTGGAAGTCAAGTATTTCGCGCGTTGCCAGGCCGGAGCCCGCGCGTTCCAGCCCAACCCGCGCTGAAGTGTATTGCCGAAGACTTCTGACTAATTCCTTGGTCATGGCTAAGACGCCGAACTGGCCCCGGACGGCAACAATCCGTTCACGCTGAGCCGTCGGAATTCGCCGCGCGCCAGCCAGGCTTCAAATTCTGGCGCAGGCCGCAATCCCAGCGCCGAACGGAGATAGAGCGCGTCGTGAAACGATGTGCTCTGGTAGTTCAGCATGATGTCATCGGCGCCCGGCACTCCCATAATGTAATTCACTCCCGCCACGCCCAGCAGTGTCAGCAGCGAATCCATATCGTCCTGATCGGCCTCGGCGTGGTTGGTATAACAAACATCGCATCCCATGGGAAGACCCAGCAGTTTGCCGCAGAAATGGTCTTCGAGTCCGGCGCGTATGATCTGCTTGCCGTCATAAAGATATTCCGGCCCAATGAATCCCACCACGGTGTTGACCAGCATGGGCCGATAGCGGCGGGCAACCGCATAGGCACGGGCTTCGAGCGTTTGCTGATCGCATCCGTGGTGCGCTCCCGCGGACAACGCGCTTCCCTGGCCGGTTTCGAAGTACATGACGTTGTCGCCAACCGTGCCGCGACGAAGTTCGCGCGCCGCTTCATGCGCCTCATGCAGCAACGCAAGATTTATCCCGAACGATTTGTTCGTTGCCTCAGTTCCCCCGATGGATTGAAATAGTAGGTCAATCGGTGCCCCTTGTCGTAGCGCCTCCATTTGTGTGGTGACGTGCGCCAGCACGCAGCTCTGCGTCGGAATGTCAAACTTCTCGCGGGCATGATCCACGAGACGAAGCAATGTGCACACAGAAGTTACGCTGTCGCTTGCCGGATTGATGCCGATCACCGCATCTCCCGAACCAAGGGAGAGCCCGTCCACGATGGACGCCGCAATACCGACTGGATCATCGGTCGGATGGTTGGGCTGCAGCCGTGTCGAAAGCCTGCCGCTCAATCCAACCGTCGTGCGAAAACGCGTCACCACTCTGACTTTGCGGGCCACAGCAATCAGATCCTGGGACTGCATGAGTTTCGATGCCGCTGCCACCATCTCCGGAGTCAGGCCAGGAGCCAACGCGGTCAGCGCTTGGCCGCTGGCCTGTTCGTCCAGCAGCCAGTCGCGAAATTCTCCCACGGTGAATGATGCGATCGGAGCAAAGGCGGACGGATCGTGCGAGTCGACGATCAGGCGGGTGACCTCGTCTGATGCATAAGGAACGACGACTTCATCGAGAAAATGTTTCAGCGGAAGTTCTGCCAGGACAAATCGCGCCGCAACCCGTTCTTCAGCGCTGGCAGCGGAAATACCGGCGAGTTCGTCTCCCGAGCGCAGCGGCGACGCCTTCGCCAATAATTCCTTCAGATCGGCGAAAACATAACTCACACCGCGAATCGTGTGGGACAGCCGCATGAGAGACGAGACGTCAGACGTCGTGCCTCTATTATGCCTTCTTAGCAGGTAAGCCGGCTGATGCAGTGACCCATCCCGGGCGTTTTGCGACTGCCGGAGAGTGTGGCGCTTGCAGAAGTTACTTCGAGGGCATTTCCATTGACCAGATTGCTCCCGGCCTCATATACATGCTGGCGCGATACATTCCTCGCGCGTCATACGCCTCCGGAGTACGAAAGAAATATCCCCGGTCTTTCCAGACGACGTTATAGACGCCGCGCGCGGTGTGGAACGCCTGCTCACGCATTCCTTCCGACAACATATGCGAAGCTATGGCAAAGGTAGTGCCAGTCCAGACTTCTTCCACCTGTTCATTCTCGTGCAGGGTCTGGCCATCGGCTCCCATGCCATTGAGCGCGCCCATCTCGCCGTTCTGGAACTTCATCACGTTGTAGTCGAACACGCGCTGCAGGGCCGATCTGCGCATCTGCGCCGGGACCAGATCTCCGAGCCCGGTGAGATTGGCATACCACTGGCCTGCAAGTTGTTCCGCCATGATGTCGGTGTGATACGCGCTGCCCTGGTCGTAATTAAAGTATGTGCCGTTCCAGAGGTTCTTGATGTACGCAGCCTGCCCTTTCTTGAACAAGGCATCGTAAGTTGCGGCCGCCTTGCTATCGCCCAGCTTTCGAGCTATCTCGCTGGTCGCGCGAAGGGCTGCGAGATATAGCCCGCCACTGTAGGCGCTTTCGCCGCGGGCCACCCAGTTGTCGTAAGTCTGGTCGGGAAATCCGCCGTTTTCAATCAGGCCGTCGCCGTCGCTGTCGTACTGGCGAAGATGTTCCATCGCCAGCCGGACCGCACTCCAGGTATAGCGGAGAAAGTCAGTGTCGTTGCCGCCGCTCCACACATAGTCCCGCCAGATCATCAGAACATATTTGCTGTTCAGATCGCGCCAGTTGGAAACATCCTGATAGTTGTACTGGTTCACATTCACGAACGGGTCTTCGGTTGGCGACCCCAGATCGTGCGGCGCCGATCCCGTCACCTTGCGCTGCATGGTTACGTATTCGTGATCGTGATCAAGCTTCCATGACCACAGATAGTGCTGCGGAATGCTTTCGGGAATGGTGTCAGTGTATTCGCGCATCTCCTGCTTCTCGATTTCCGGCCAGAACTTGATCAGCGGGAAAGAGCCATAAAAGCGCACATCCGACGTGCCGTAGTACGAGTAATCGAAGCATTCCAAATAGGCGAAACTGTCAGCGTTCCTGGCGGACAAATGAAGTGGGTTCGCCGGACCGTCCTGCTCGTGCGCCCAGAGCGTACCGCCGTCCGCGAGAATATAGAGTTCGTTAAACAGTTCTCCGCGATACCACTCGGGCTTGGATTCGTCCTGGATATACGGTTTCTGCCAGGCATCAATCTGTTCGCTCCAACGCGCATCGTTCTCCAGCGCGGTGCGGGCAATCTTCCAGGCATTCGTCCCCGAGGCATCGAAAAACTTGGTGTAATGCCGAATCCACTTGCGTCCTCCGCCGAACTGTACAACGGGAAGATCCCAGGAAAGGGCCATCGGGATAAGCTTCTTTTCCCCGGGCGCGAGGGTAAAGCGTACAGCGATGCCGCCGGCCATCTGTTCTCCAGCGCTGGCGACGTCAGGCGCCTGGTTCGGCAGGCGGCCGCTAGTCGAGAATGGTTGCCAGACTTCAGCGCCTGAGCTTTGCGGATTGAAGTTTGTCAAGTAGCTGACCTCAACTCCAGGCGCGCCCAGCGCGGCGATGGCAAACTGTCCGTCCCACTCCTCCGACACCGGACCGCTGCGAATGCGATCGAAGACGATGCCCTGCATCGTCCCGCCCGAAATCGGCTCCGCACGAAATACATTCTTGTCCTGGTTGTTCAGAACCGCATTGAAAGTTCTGCTGGTGTCGCGAAACCAGCCCACCATGTTGGTCCACGAGAACAGAAGCGAAACCGTCACCGCCTTGCTCGAAGGGTTCTCCGCGTACCAGTTATAAATGGCAACCGGATAACTCGTTTCCTTGTAGTTGCCAGGCAGAATGGGCGAAAACTGTTCCACCGTCAACGTGACCGGAAGTTGCGGCGACCGGTACGCAAACCACGACTTGGGATAAAGCGCGGCATACTCCCCACCGCCCGCGGGATAGGACCAGTTCCAGGCGGAGAGTGCGCCGCCATTTGGCTTGCCGGTCGACAAGACCTGAGCCACCGGCTGTTCGCCTTCCGGCTGCACGAATACTGCAAACTGGTTTGCCGGCACATTCTGATACTTGTGAACTCCCGCCTTGATGTGCCAGCGCTCAAAATTACCGCGATAAGAGCGGGAGAAAGTTCCCGCGCCGAAGCCGCCGACGGGAGCGCCTTGCCAAAAGCCGTCGTCGATATTGGTGGTCAGCTCGGGCTTGCGGCCGCCGGGATTCGCCGGTGGCTGTCCGATCGGGATACGCCAGGCGGTTTTTGGGATCTGATCATTCGCGCTCAGGAACATCTGCGCCGACAGCACGAACACCAGCAACGTGAAATATCGAAGAGTTTTCATGATGGAACCCAACATGACTGGGATCAGAAATGACAGGCCTGCAGCGAAGAAGCCCCGGCAGTCTGAAACACATGAGTCCAGTTGTCAAGAGTTAAGTAAGCGCTTATCTCAAGCGATTCTCGCTGGATGCCGCTCGCCGCTTTCTTGCTGTACGCTTATACGGTTTAAAAATATGCGATCCAACCCTCGTGCCCCGGAGGCCCGACCAGTGACATCGCCAACACATCGCCACACGGTTTTTCAATCGATCTTCCTCATTTTTTTGGCCAGCCTGCTGGCCACGCTTGCCCATGCCCAGTGGGCTCCGATGAATCCTGTCGCCTCCGTACAGCAGCAGGACGACGGTGTGCTTTTCGCCATGAAAGCAGGCACGCTCAAGCTGCTGGTATGCACGGACTCCATCATTCGTGTCCGTTACTCCGCCACGTCCGCGTTTTCCAACCTGCCGGACCCCGTTGTAACCAAAAGTGAATGGCTTAAGACCAGGTGGACAATGCAATCCACGGCGGATGACGTTTCCATAACAACCTCGCGGTTGGTTGTGACCGTCACCCGCAAAGATGGCGCGATTACGTATCGCGACCTCAGCGGCGCGCAACTCTTCCAGGAAGCGTCAAGAAAATTGACTCCGGTGAAGGTCAATGGCGAGGACACCTTCCGCGCAGAGTCCTTCGTCAACATTTACGGCTCTCGCGAAGGCCTCTACGGACTGGGGCAGCATCAGGCTGGCGTTTGGAATTATCGTGGCGAGTCAGTCGATATTTCTCAGGACAATTCGAATATCTCCATTCCGCTGCTGGTGTCGAGCAAGGGCTACGGCATTTTCTGGAACAACGACTCCCGGAGCCGGTTCAATAACCGCTTCGCCAATTACATGTACATCACTTCGGAAGTGGCGGACAACATCGATTACTACTTTTTCTACGGTCCGGAGCTTGACCAGATCATCGCCGCTTACCGCGAACTGACCGGGGCGGCTCCCATGTTCGGCAAATGGGCCTACGGTTTCTGGCAATGCAAGAACCGCTACAAGTCACAAGAAGAAATTCTCGGAATCGCCAGGAAATACCGCGAGCTGCACATTCCCGCCGACAACATCGTGCAGGACTGGTTCTGGTGGAATCGAAAAGGTGAGCACGTCTTCAACAAGAATTATCCCGACCCCAAAGGCATGGTGGATCAATTGCACAAGGACAATTTCCACCTTATGATCTCGGTCTGGCCCTTCTTTGAACCCGGCTCCGCTGTGTATGACGACATGGAAAAGCGCGGCTGGTTCGTCGACAAGTTCAAGTTCGCCAAGCCGCCCTATCACACCTCGGGAATGGCAGTCTATGACGCAACCAATCCCGAGGCCCGCAAATACTACTGGCAACTGATGGACAAGGCACTGTTCAATATTGGCATCGATGCCTGGTGGCTGGACACGACCGAACCGGAAACCGAGGGCCAGGAAGACAACATCCTGTTGCACCACAAACTCGCCATTGGCAGCGGCGATCGCTACGTCAACATTTATCCGCTTATGACCACCGGCGCGGTGTACGACGGCCAGCGAAGCGCTTCGGACAAGAAGCGCGTATTCATACTCTCGCGTTCCGCATTTGCCGGCGATCAGCGCTACGGCGTCACCGCCTGGTCAGGCGATATTAATTCTGATTTTCTGACCTTCGCCCGCCAGATTCCCGCAGGGTTGAATTTTGCGGTTTCCGGCCTTCCCTATTGGACTACCGACATCGGCGGATTCGTCACCGGAGATCCCGACGACCCCGCTTACCGTGAGTTATTCGTACGCTGGTTTCAGTTCGGCACTTTCAGTCCTATTCTCCGCGTGCACGGAACCCGCAAAACCGACCAGAACGAACTTTGGTCTTATGGACCGGACGCGCAGAAAATTCTGACCAACTTTGACCGCCTGCGCTACCGCCTGCTGCCCTACATTTACTCGCTGGCCTGGAAGACCACTAGCGAAAGCTACACTCCAATGCGCCCGCTGGTGATGGATTTCCGCACCGACGTTCGCGCCCAGAACACCGGCGATCAGTTCATGTTCGGCCCGGCGTTCCTGGTAAACCCGGTCACTGAACCCGCCGCCACAGCTCGGAATCTTTATCTGCCGCAGTCGAAGTGGTACGACTTCTGGACTGGATCAGCCGTCACTGGCGGACGGACCATCACCGCTGATGCCCCGCTGGAGCGGCTGCCACTCTACGTCCGTGCGGGATCGATTCTCCCGTTGGGGCCCGATGAGGAATGGTCCACCGAGAAACCCGCCGACCCCATCGAACTTCGAATCTACCGCGGTGCCGACGGAGATTTCACACTGTATGAAGACGAGAACGACACCTACAACTACGAGAAAGGCGCCTACGCAACCATTCCCTTGCACTGGGACGACGCCAGGCAGGCACTCACCATCGGCGATCGCCAAGGCCAGTTCCCGGGCATGTTGGAGAGCCGAACCTTCCGCATCGTTTTCGTGGGAGAGAAGCACGGAATGGGGATCAATCCGGAGGCGCAAGCTGATAAGACTGTCACCTATTCCGGGAAACAGGTGACGATCCGGCAATAAGTCTTCTACGCGGGCGAGTCGCCCGCACCGCCGCGGGCGGGACGCCCTCGGGACATTTATCCGCTCGAGTTCACTTCAAGATTTGGATACCCCACGATCAGCATCCAGCAGGCGGGCATGATCACGCCCATAGGCCAATTTTTCTGGATTTGGCCAGCGGGAAAGATCCCAAGCTAAGAGTTCGAAGCGGTTTTCAAATCGGCGTGCGTATCGTGGTTCCGCCGTTTCCCTTCGATGACGATGCCACTTTCGAATCGTTTTCGAAGAACGGCGCCATCGTATTTCGAAAGCCTCCCACCGACGAGATTCACATCGAAGATGTGAAACAACTCAACTGTCAGTGGCTGGTCGCTGGCACCTCAGGCGTGATTCTGATCGTGGTTGGACTGAGCCAAACCATGAAGCAGGCGCAAGCCCAGGTTTACTCGCGGATCAAAAACGTCCTGATTCCCAACATGTACTATCGAACCGATATCGGCGACCGTTGGGATGAAGACAGCGACCGCCTGCACAACTGGGGGATACTGAGGTAAGCGGCGTTTTTGGCGAGCCATTACCCCTTTCACTGTACAGGGTCCGCCCCTTCAGGAGGTCGGCTCCGCGATCAGAAGCGAACCGTATTCCCAAGAAAAACGCGGGTTGAACCCCATGCATCGTGAAGGCGCCGCAGTTCAACCGGCGTGCATCTGTTTCAAGAGCTCTCGACTATGGATCAGCAACTCAGCGCACGTTTTTCCTGCTAGGGCGTCGGCAGAATAGAGCCCGTGCTTCCAGCGCGCACGCCACGACCACGCCAGTCCTTCGGCGTTTCGATCCCGGATTTTCTAATTTCGGCTCTGGAGTTGCATCGATTCTCAATTGCTAAAATTGCTAGCTTAACCTCAATTTCACCATGCCCTCTCGTTCTAGTTTGGACGCTTCGTTCCTACACTTCCCAGATCAATCCCTTCCAGCGGCTCGGTCGGGGACTCCGTCTCCTTATCATCAGTTACCTGCAAGGCGAGCTTGAGAGACTTGATCTCGGCAATGAAGTTAGTCATTTCCTCCACACTCAGCGACTTAATAAATTCTGCCTGGCGCCGCTCGAAGTCTCTGATTTGCTCACTGACAGAGTCTTGCAAGAACCACTTCAGTGCCGTCGCATCTCCGCTCAGCGCCCGGACAAATAGCTCACGCCTTATAAGAATCATGCGGCGCACCATGCCTCTTTTGATGTTCTTGCGAAAGCGGCCATCGAGACTCTCTTCGCTGCAATTTAGATGTATCGCCATCTCAGCGAGTGTGCTGCCGATGAGTGCAAGGTCTTCAACCTGTGACGCATCTATCCTTTTTCGGGGCATATATAATCCTCTCCTAATAGCCTCAATTATCGGTTGCCCAACAGTCTGTTCGAGGCCAAGTCTTGCATCCAAACAAGTTGGGTGGCTTTGTTTCGCAAAATCTGCCACTCCGTCACTGCACTTGAACGTTTATGGGTGGAGGGACTTGATCACCCTTCCTCGCTCTCTGCAATCGTTCGAGCTCAGCAAGATGGTAGCTGAGGTCCTTGTGCGCTGCTGTTCGGTAGCGCAGAATTCTGTCCAGCGCTTGACCTTCGGGAATGCTGAGGTGGTCGTCGATCTCGGCCAATTCCGCATTGATCAGAGAACCGCCAAAATCCTCTCCCTTAGGACTTTTACGTTTTAGCTGGCTACGTTTGATTTCTCCGTTCTCACATCTTAGCGAGCGTTGGATCAACCAATAACCTACGGCGGCGCCTTCTACATGCATCTCCTCCAACATCCCCACCGCTTGAAGATCCCGGCGGAGGGCTTTGAGGAAGCGAAAAAATGCGGCACGCTCCTCGCCATCGATGACCACCAAGAAAAGCGCCTTGACCAAAAGGCCGTGCTTGAGGGAATTCCATATAAAGCGATTCTTACCAGCTAGCGATGTCGGTCCAGTGGATCTCCGAGAGTTCTGTCGATTCATTTGTATTTTGCGAGTCGATACGGGCCGCTTCTTCGAAGAGTCGCTCAAGTGAGCCGGGTCGCTTCCCGTGGCG
>WNFA01001245.1_pt1 | contig 20678 bp, 9 predicted proteins | sample 5400481 | NCBI WGS metagenome assembly WNFA01 (sample SAMN13153340, study PRJNA577476) | soil metagenome | isolation source: 120 cm saprolite under Douglas fir tree site 2 hole 1 replicate 2 | place: USA:California | collected 2015-04-18
TGCAGCTATCTCCGGCCCGAAGCACGGAACAATTGTTGGTCTGTCGAAAATCAGCGCTCGTGGTGAAGGAAGTGATCTGGGTACACCCCTGGATGCCGGTAACAGTTATCGGCTGCACAAAAAGTGCAGGCGATCCAATGAATGTCGTTGGAAACTGTACGCTGGAAGGAGCCAGACTAGCTGATCCCAGGGTACTAAACACAAACTCATAGGCGCCAATATCAACTGCAGGAATACACAAATTACTGCCCGCAGCGATTCGTGGATTTCCATCCAGATCACGCGCTGGCAAATCCGGCGCTCCGCTATTTCCAGCGTCCACCAGCGGCGAAGCAGGCGACAAATGAAAATCGCCGTTGCCGGCATCAACAAACTGTGGAGCAACCTGTTGGTTACCGTTTAAACCAGTTGGATCGGAACAGTTCCCGGTGTAGGAAGCCCCTGACGGCCCGCCCGGATCGACCACAAAGCTGATCGCATCATTGTTCTGGGCTTGCGGAAAGCCTGTGATTCCAGTGGCGCTGCAAAAGACTGCGCCATTTTCCGTGAGATCGTAAAAAATATTATTGAACAGGGTGACCGTCCCGTTCACACCATCCAATTGCAACTGGGCGCCCTGCTGGGCGCGGTTGAGCGCAACCGTGTTGTTTACCACGATGGCGTTCGAACCAGGCACAATCTGAATGCCGCCGCCGGTGCTCGCATTGTTGCCGGTGATCAGATTACCGGTAATGATTACATTTGATCCGTTGGCAAAAATTCCACCACCCGCTCCATCGGCAACGTTATTCTGAATTTTGTTGCCGGAAATTATCGTCGTGCCCTGAGCATCGATGTAAATACCACCGGCCGGAGCTCCCGGCGCGGTCTGGTTTCCACTGATGGTGTTGTTTCAGGACCTGGACATTTCCGAAACCGGTGATGACAATGCCTCCTGCAGATGCAGGTTCGGTGCAGACTTGCCGGTTATTGGTGATGGTGTTGCCGCGAATGATCGCGTTACTAGATGAGGCAGTGATTCCACCCGCCTGACAGACTTCATTGTTAGAAATGACATTGTTTTCGATGATCGGTGAAGCAAGCCCAATCTGGATCCCCTGCGCATGAATGAAAGTAAATCCTCTAAGAACTGCACCATTGCTTTCATTACTGGTAAACAGGGCGGCCGGCTGGGAACCACTGTCCACCGTTGTAACCGATGGTCCGCCCGAGCTCATCACGGTGATGCTCTTGCCCTGAAAATTGAGGGACGGCTCAAAATAAAATCCAGGCGCCACCAGCACGGTGTCATTATTCTGCGCTGCAAAGATGGCGGATTGTATGCTGGGCGAATCTCCCGGGACATGGATCGTGTTCTGGGCAGAACTAGTAGTTGGCAGGTAAACCACAAGGCACAGAATCACCAGAATGAAAGCACGACGGGCAGAAACTTTCATCAATCTACTCCGAGATAGAGTGGAATCTAGACGCTGACTAGGGGATGGGTCGCTTGAAGTCTAGCAGCGGAGATAGATTGAGGCTAAGTGATACTGAGGATTTACCTAGTCACATGTAGCTGGACTTTAGTAATTTTGATGCGATCAAGATCTATGGTCAGGATTGCGAAGGATCGAGAGAATCGCGATCGCCATTCAGGACCGCGGAAATCTTTTCACACATACGGACAGGGCCTTCGACTTTCGAGATGAAAGCGTCGGCATAGGAAGCATCGGGCGGCAACTCATTCACGCCGGAGAGCAGAATAACCGGAAACTCAGGATAGCTGGCTTTGATTTCGCGCGCCAGATCGGTCCCAGGACGGCCGGGCATGAGGATGTCAGACAAAACAAGATCAAATTTATCGGGGGAGAACTTAGTCAAAGCGTCGCTGACTGAACTGGCGGTGACCACCTCATATCCGGATTTCTCGAGAACCAGCTTCCGCAAAGCCAGGGAGTTTTGTTCATCGTCAACACACAAAATAATAAATTTATCTTGAGCCAATGGCTTCCTGTGCCTTTCCCTTCTCTGGCGGCTTCGCAGCCCTGGATCCGGGAAGGAAAACAGAGAAACATGTGGCGTGACCGCCATTCAAACTCAAACTGCGGCAACGAATTGAGCCATCATATTTCTGCACGATCCCTTTGCTGATCCAAAGACCCAACCCGGTACCTTTCGCAGACTTGGTGGTAAAAAACGGCTCAAAAAGACGTTTGGCATCCTCAGCTTTAATACCCGAACCGTTATCCAGGATGGACACACGGACGCCTTTCCTCTTATCAATGCGATTTGTAGTCTCCACCACACGCACTTTCAGACGTCCCCCTTCGGGCATGGCTTGCACTGCGTTTCCTATCAGGTTCAGGAAGACCTGTTTCAACTCCGCAGGGAAACCCAGAATCGCGCCATCCGAATTATATTCCTTATCCAGGACGATATTGTTGAGCCGTAGTCGTCTTGATTGCAGCTCTAAAACATCTTCAAGCACCGTCGCAATTGACACCTCAACTGCCTGGTGCGATTCGCGATAGAAACTGAGGGTCTGTCTGGTGATGTGTGCCACGCGCAGCAATTCCTCTTCTGCCAATCGCGCATAATAGCGCGCTTCATCGTTCAGGGATGGGTGGTCGCGAAGCAGGAAAAATGCGTTGGTAATCGCTTCCAGAGGGTTGTTGATCTCATGCGCAATAATGCCCGCCACCCTTCCCATGGCAGCAAGACGTTCTGTTTTGCGCAATGCCTCCTCGGCCTGCAACTGGCTGGAGATATCACGGTTTATTTCAAGGATCGATCCACCGCTATTCGTGGTTCCTGCCTTGATCGCCTGGCGGCTTGCAACCACCACCTCACGGCCATCCTTGGTGTACTGAACCAGATTTCCATCCCACCGGCCGGTGGTCACCAGCCGCGAGTCTATATCCCGCGTAGCCACGGGATAGGTCGTTCTCAGGATGTCATGTATATTCTTGCCGATCACTTCGTCGCGTTTCCAGCCGTACAATGTTTCCGCGCCCATGTTCCAGAATTGAAGCACGCCGGTAGAATCGCGAACCATGACAGCTTCTGAAGCCAAATCCAGCAGATCGGCTCTCTGACGTAGCGTATCTTCCAATTGTTTTCGCTCGGTCATGTCGAAAAGGGCAGCTACCGCTCCCCGGACCGAACCATCTTCGTCAAAGAACGGGTTCGCGGTCATTAATAATTGGAAGACCCTGCCGTCCGCGCGACGAATTTCAAGCTCACTGCTTCCCACTGGTTGTCCAGTGCTGGCCGCCTTCTGCAATGGAAGGGCTTCGGCAGGAATTAATTGTCCGTTCCGATAGACTTCAGAGGGCAATCGTATGGGGAGCTGCGGAGTTGAAGACTGGTTCTCCGCCTGGTTCATGCCCAGCATTTCACTCAACGCCGCATTCCCGGTCACTACACGGCAATCTGGGTCTTGTGCAACGGCCACTCCAACCGGGAGGACTTGCATCACGGTTTCAAGCTCAATGATTCGTTGCTTGAGGTCGGAATTGAGCTGCCGGATTTTTTCCTCAGCGGCAATCTGGCCGCTGATGTCAGTGCTGGTGCCGAACCAGCGCACAATCTTTCCATGGGAATCGTGCATCGGAACGGCGCGGGAAAGGAACCAGCGATATTTGCCATCCTGCCCGCGAAGTGGGCAGGTGTCTTCCCATGGTTCGCCGGTTTGCCATGAATGCCGGATACTCTTCAGCACCCGTTCAGCGTGCGCAGGATGGTGGACTTTTTGCCAGCCGTCGTTTTGCGCATCTTCTGGTGTTGACCCGGTGTACTCATACCAACGCTGGTTGTACCAGAAGACTGAACCGTCAGCATGCGCCATCCAGGCTAACTGGGGAATGGAGTTGGACAGCATCCGGAACAGCGTTTCATTCTCTCTAAGCTCTTCCGTCCTTTCGGTCACCCGCTCTTCAAGTTCGCGGTTCAGTGACTCCAATTGGCGGGTTTTCCGATGCAGTTCCGCAAAGACGCTTACTTTGGCACGGAGAACGGCGGGCACCACCGGCACCGAAATATAGTCCACCGCACCCCGCTCATAGCCTTTGAGCCGGTCTAGATCGGTGAGATGAACACCCGATATAAAAATGATCGCGGTCTTCTGAAAGCGAGGATGCTGGCGGATGATCTCCGCCATTTCAAAGCCGTCCATCTCCGGCATGCTCACGTCCATCAACACCACTGCAACATCGGTCTTGAGCAGTACTTCCAGAGCTTCGCGTCCAGAGGAGGCCTTGATCAGATTCTCGCCTAGCTCGCCGAGAATGGCCTCATAGCTGAGCAGCTTGGCAGGCTGATCATCGACCATCAGGATGTTGACTTTATCGTTTGCTGGCATATTGGGTTTTCCGGTGTTACCTGTGCAACCACATACGAAGCGCTGAGAGCAACTGGTCTGTATTGACCGGCTTCGCCAGATACTCTGACGCGCCTGCTTCCAAACACTTCTCACGATCGCCTTTCATCGCCTTGGCCGTAAGCGCGATGATGGGCAAACGTCTGAAGGCAGGATTCCGGCGTATCACCTGCATCGTTTCGTATCCATCCATCTCCGGCATCATGATATCCATCAGCACAATGGCCAGGTTAGGAGTTGATTCCAGGGTTGCAATGGCTTCCCTGCCCGTCCCAGCGGTCAAAACGGTCATACCGCGACGCTCGAGGACGCTGCTGAGGGCAAAGATATTGCGGACGTCATCGTCTACGACGAGTACTTTCTTGCCTACCAGCGCTTCATCTGACCTGTGCAGACGGTCCAACAGGCGCTGCTTTTCAGCAGGCAAATCTGCAACCACGCGATGGAGAAACAGCGCCGTTTCATCCAGGAGCCGTTCCGGTGATTCCACGTCCTTCACCACCACGCTTCGAGCCAGGGTGTGCAGCCGCGCATCTTCTTCCGCGGACAATTCCTTTCCCGTGAACACAACCACAGGAAGATCGCTGACTTCCGCCTCTTCACGAAGTTGTTCAAGCACTTCAAAGCCCGTCATATCCGGAAGCCGCAGATCGAGCACGGCACAATCAAACGGCCGCTCCTTGACCAGACTGAGCGCTTCCGCTCCGGTTGCTGCAACGGTTACGTCCACATCGTTGTATCCCAGAAGTTCCCGTATGCTCAACTGTTCGGCCGGATTATCTTCCACCACCAGCAATTGTTTACGGCGGGGTTTGGCGTACTCCTTGATGCGCTCCAGAGCAGCATCAATTCCGTCAGTGCTTGTGGGCTTGGTCACGAAGGAAAATGCTCCGCGTGACAATCCGTGGTGCCAGTCTTCATCCATGGTTAACATCTGCACCGGGATGTGACGCGTGGTTGGCTCCTGTTTCAAGTGATTCAAAACGGTCCAGCCCAGCATGTCTGGCAGGAAAACGTCCAGAGAAACAGCGGTTGGCCGGAACTCACGCGCCAGTGACAGAGCTTCCGCTCCACGCATGGCCACGAGTACTTTGAAACCCTTATCGCGCGACAAATCGCAGAGAATACGCGCATAATGCGGGTCATCCTCGACGATGAGCAACACGTTGTCGCCGGGTTGCAGGTTGTCACGATCATCCTCAATTCGCTCTGCCGGCTGTTCCGCGATGGCGAGACTCGCCAACGAAGCCTGCGGAATGGTCCCGGCATTTCGGTCGCCGGCAGCGACACTGGAAACAGTGGGACCTACGTAGGTCTGAGGCAGATACAACGTGAACGTGCTTCCCTTGCCCGGCGTACTGTGAAGTTGTATCTCGCCGCCCAGAAGGCTGGCAAGTTCACGGCTAATGGCAAGGCCCAGTCCGGTGCCGCCGTATTTGCGGCTGGTACCTGCATCGGCCTGCTGGAAAGCCTCGAAGATAATGCGTTGCTTGTCCTGCGGAATGCCGATACCTGTATCAGATACCTCGAAGGCCACCACCGATGCTGCACCACCGAGAATCGGATGATCTTTGCTCCAGCCGTTTGACGCCAGAGACACTGAGAGTCTTACGCCACCGTGTTCGGTGAACTTGAAAGCGTTCGATAACAGGTTCTTCAACACCTGTTGCAGACGCTTGGAGTCCGTGACAAGACTGCGGGTAAGGTTGGAGTCCTGGTGCAGCTCAAAGCTGAGCTTCCTGGCTTCTGCTTCGTGGCGGAACGGACGGCCCACCATGTCAAGAAGGCTGGCGAAGAAGACCTCTTCCGCTTCCACGGAGACCGTTCCGGATTCGATCTTCGACAGATCAAGGATGTCACTGATGAGGTTGAGCAAATCCGTACCCGCACCGTGAATCGTGCGCGCGAACTCAACCTGCTTGGGTGTGAGGTTGGCATCCGGGTTATCAGAAAGTTGCTGGCCGAGTACCAGAATGCTGTTAAGCGGCGTGCGCAACTCGTGCGACATGTTCGCCAGGAATTCGGATTTGTACTTGGAAGTCAGCGCCAGCTCTTTGGCCTTCTCTTCCAGAGCACGGCGAGCTTGTTCGATTTCCTGGTTCTTGCGTTCCACTTCTACGTTCTGTTCCGCGAGCTGTTGCGCTTTTTGTGCGAGCTGCTCGTTCGTCTGCTGCAATTCCTTCTGCTGCGTCTGAAGTTCAGTGGCCAACTGCTGTGACTGTTTCAGCAGGCCTTCCGTCTGCATGGTGGCTTCAATACTGTTCAGCACGATGCCGATGCTGGCGGTTAATTGTTCGAGGAAGGAAAGGTGCGAAGCAGTGAAGGCGCTCAGTGAAGCCAGCTCAATCACGGCTTTGACGCGGTCTTCAAACAGTACCGGCAGCACGATCACGTTGCGCGGAGTGGCTTCAAACAATCCTGAGCGAACCGGGACGGTATGCGGAGGAATGTCCGTAATCAACATGCGACGCTTGTCCGCGGCACATTGACCCACCAGGCCTTCGCCCGTTTTAAGCTGTTGCAGGTGACCTTCAGGAGTGTTGGCATAGGCTGACAGAAGGCTCATGCTGCCCGATTCTTCGGCTTCCATCTGGTAGATAACGCCTTGCTGCGCGTTGACCAGCGGCGCAAGTTCTGAGAGCAACAACCGGCCTACTGTCGTGAGATCGCGTTGGCCCTGCAACATGCCGGTGAATCTGGCGAGGTTGGTCTTCAACCAGTCCTGCTCAGTATTACGCTCCGTCGTAAGACGAAGGTTATCAATCATGGTGTTGATGTTGTCTTTCAACTCGGCGACTTCACCGCTGGCTTCCACCTGAATGGATCGCGTCAAATCGCCCTTGGTTACGGCCGTCGCCACTTCAGCGATAGCTCGCACCTGGTTGGTCAGGTTGTCAGCCAGAAGGTTTACGTTGCCGGTGAGATCTTTCCACGTACCGGACGCTCCGGGCACGTTGGCCTGTCCACCAAGTCGCCCTTCCACACCCACTTCGCGGGCCACCGTGGTCACCTGATCGGCGAACGTAGCCAGCGTGTTCGTCATGTTGTTGATGGTCTCGGCCAGAGCAGCCACTTCGCCTTTGGCGTTCACCGTCAATTTCTGTGTGAGTTCGCCGTTGGCCACGGCGGTCACCACTTTCACAATACCGCGCACCTGCTCAGTGAGGTTGGCGGCCATCACGTTTACGTTGTCCGTAAGATCTTTCCATGTACCGGCGACGCCAGGCACCTTGGCCTGTCCACCGAGTTTGCCGTCCGTACCCACTTCGCGGGCCACACGCGTTACTTCGGCGGCGAACGCGTTGAGCTGATCCACCATGGTGTTGATGGTGTTCTTGAGCTCAAGAATTTCGCCCTTCACGTCCACCGTGATCTTGCGGGAGAGATCGCCGCGGGCCACAGCCGTGGTCACTTCGGCGATGTTACGAACCTGACCGGTGAGGTTACCGGCCATCGCGTTTACTGAGTCAGTAAGATCTTTCCACGTACCGCCGACGCCGGGCACGTTTGCCTGTCCGCCGAGACGGCCTTCGGTTCCTACTTCGCGAGCGACGCGCGTTACTTCTGCGGCGAAGGAGCGCAACTGCTCAACCATGGTGTTGAGCGTTTCCTTGAGCTGCAGGATTTCTCCGCGTACGTCCACAGTGATTTTCTTGGACAAGTCACCGTTCGCGATAGCTGTCGCCACTTCAGCGATGTTACGCACCTGACCGGTCAGGTTGCTGGCCATGAAGTTCACGTTGTCCGTGAGATCTTTCCACGTTCCGGCGACTCCGGGAACCTGGGCTTGGCCGCCGAGCTTGCCGTCCGTACCCACTTCGCGGGCCACACGCGTTACTTCCCCGGCGAACGCGTTGAGCTGGTCCACCATGGTGTTGATGGTGTTTTTAAGCTCAAGAATTTCGCCCTTCACGTCTACGGTGATCTTGCGGGATAGATCGCCTCTGGCCACGGCGGTTGTCACTTCAGCGATGTTACGCACCTGACCGGTCAGGTTGCCGGCCATCGAGTTCACTGAGTCGGTAAGATCCTTCCACGTTCCGGCCACGCCGGGCACGTTGGCCTGACCTCCAAGACGGCCTTCCGATCCCACTTCACGGGCCACGCGGGTCACTTCACCAGCGAACGCGTTGAGCTGGTCCACCATGGTGTTGATGGTGTCTTTCAGCAGCAAAATTTCACCGCTGACGTTCACCGTAATCTTCTTCGACAAATCGCCGTTGGCGATGGCCGTTGCCACGTCGGCGATGTTACGCACCTGGCCGGTGAGGTTGCTGGCCATGGAGTTCACTGAGTCCGTGAGATCCTTCCACGTACCACCGACACCTGGCACCTGCGCCTGACCACCGAGTTTGCCGTCGGTTCCTACTTCGCGGGCGACGCGCGTAACTTCTGAAGCGAAGGAGCGCAACTGGTCCACCATGGTATTAATGGTGTCTTTGAGCTCCAGAATTTCGCCTTTCACGTCCACGGTGATTTTGCGGGAGAGATCGCCGCGGGCCACGGCGGTGGCGACTTCGGCGATGTTACGTACCTGACCAGTCAGGTTACTGGCCATGAAGTTTACGTTGTCTGTGAGATCTTTCCACGTGCCATCGACGCCCGGCACCTCCGCCTGACCGCCCAACATACCGGCTGTACCCACTTCGCGGGCCACGCGGGTAACTTCACCGGCGAACGCGTTGAGCTGATCCACCATCGTGTTGATGGTGTTCTTGAGTTCCAGAATTTCGCCCTTCACGTCTACAGTGATTTTGCGGGAGAGATCGCCGCTGGCCACGGCCGTGGTCACTTCGGCGATATTTCTGACCTGGGCCGTGAGGTTACCTGCCATGGAGTTCACCGAATCGGTGAGATCCTTCCAGGTTCCTGCCACACCGGGCACGTTTGCCTGGCCGCCTAGTCGCCCTTCGGTTCCGACTTCGCGGGCCACACGCGTTACTTCGCCGGCGAACCTGTTGAGCTGGTCCACCATGGTGTTGAGGGTTTCTTTGAGCTGAAGAATTTCACCGCGAACGTCTACGGTGATTTTGCGGGAGAGATCGCCGTTCGCAATGGCCGTTGCCACTTCGGCGATGTTACGCACCTGGCCAGTAAGGTTGCTGGCCATGAAATTGACGTTGTCAGTAAGATCTTTCCACGTACCGGCCACACCGGGCACCTGGGCCTGGCCGCCGAGTTTTCCTTCCGTTCCGACTTCGCGGGCCACACGCGTTACTTCGCCGGCGAAGCCGTTGAGCTGGTCCACCATTGTATTAATGGTATCTTTGAGTTCCAGAATTTCGCCCTTCACGTCCACGGTGATTTTGCGGGAGAGGTCGCCGCGGGCCACGGCGGTGGTTACTTCTGCAATGTTTCTGACCTGGGCCGTGAGATTGCCGGCCATGGCGTTCACTGAGTCAGTAAGATCCTTCCAGGTTCCTGCAACAGCGGGCACTACTGCCTGACCGCCCAGCTTGCCGTCTGTACCCACTTCGCGGGCCACGCGCGTCACTTCTGATGCGAATGAGCGCAGCTGGTCCACCATGGTGTTGATGGCTTCTTTCAGTTGCAGAATTTCGCCGCGCACGTCCACCGTGATTTTGCGGGACAAGTCGCCGCTGGCAACGGCGTTGGTTACTTCAGCGATGTTACGCACCTGGCCAGTCAGGTTGCTGGCCATGGAGTTCACCGAGTCGGTTAAATCCTTCCAGGTTCCAGCCACTCCGGGGACCTTTGCCTGGCCGCCCAGCTTTCCGTCAGTACCCACTTCGCGGGCCACGCGCGTAACTTCTGAAGTGAAGATGCTGAGCTGCTGAATCATCGTATTCACGATATTCGCAGAACGAAGGAATTCACCTTCAAGAGGACGTCCATCCACGTCCAGCCGGACGGTCTGGGTAAGATTTCCCTGGGCCACGGCTGCAATCGCGCGCGTGACTTCCGTTGTGGGACGCAGAAGGTCTTCCACCAACGTGTTGACCGATCCTTCCATCTCTCCCCAGGCGCCTCGGGTCTGATGGAAACGCGTGCGTTCGCGCGTTCTGCCTTCTTTTCCAACAGCCTGCCCAACGCGCTTCAGCTCGCGGGACATCTGTTCATTGGCAGAAACGATGTTGTTGAACGAATCGGCAATCTTGCCTGGCAAACCCGTCCACGATCCCGGTAGGCGAACCGAAAAGTCACCGTCCTGCATCTTTTGCAAACTCGCCAAAATCACAGTAAGGTCAGTCGCTGGAGCATCGGCGACGCCTACATCATGACCATTATTCTGCCCCTGGGCTTTTGCCGCTGCCGCCGCAGTTGGGGAGCTTAAGTTATTTTTTTTCATGGGCTTCTTCCAATAGAGAGGCGGACGCAGAGCGTCCTAAATACGACTTCGCAGAGCCGATGCGGAAGGCGCGGAAACGACGAGTTGGGTGACAGGTTTCACCCTGACACACCAACAACTGCTTCCTCGGGGGGGCGGCCATAGACATCGTCTCAGACAATGTGCGCGTATTCCTATACCAGCAGCTTACGTAAGAAGATACATGCTTGCGACTTTTGACGGAATCTGTTTTATCACCTAACACGTGCTACAGGCGTCAAAAATCAAGGAATAATATGAATTAAGCCGAGATTATGAACTAACTGATTTCCACAAGTTTGGTTGGATGCAAGTACCTGAATTTGGGTTGGATCGGAAATCGCGCTCCAAAGAGGCAGGTCAAGCAGGCAGTAAGGAGCGGTTTTACCATCTCCCAGACGGCAGACAGCCTGAAGATCGACGCATGATGGGGCAAATCCATCTAGACGTCGCCGTCACGTTACTCCCAAGCATGATGACAGCAGATTATCCGCCGAATTTCATAATCATCTGCAACCTAAAAAAGGCCGGGCCGCTTCGGCCCGGCTCATCCATCGGATGATTATTTGGAAGGCAAAACATTTAGGATATTCAGTTGGTCAGTAGTTCCCTCCTTTTCGGCCAGCGCCCGGTGCGGCTGCCCTGATTCGAATTTGCTCATCCGCATCTAGCGGAAAGCCAAGACCCCAGTCGCACAACTCTGGTGTTCCCGGGGCGGTACTGGTCAGGCCTGAAGCCCGGAACCCAGCACTCTCCTGGAAACGCAGGAGGTTTGTTGCAGTCGCAATCAACCGGCGCGGGCCTGTCGAGTAAATGCGATTTACCAGCACCTATCCAAGTAGAACAATTGTCTTTAGTAAGGAGATCGTCGCGATCAAGGCGGGAATAACCATTCAGAGCGGTTCAATCAATAACTGTGGCTGCACTGCGCAGAACCACACGCGGAGCATCCGTACTCTGAAAGTTTTTCCGTGATCGAGGCGATTGAGAAAGCGCGCGGATCAGCGCCTTAAAGGAATGACTTCCTGGGGCGATCCTGCGTTTACAGCGGGCATGGAATCCACATACACGGCTGCCACCAGACTCGGTGAAGCAGCTTCCAGGTCTTTCTGACGAACGACCTCACCTTGAGCCATCTTGTTTGGTAAATGATGGCCGCGTTTTGGCGCAACCAGGCTGAGCTCAACCGTGATCGGCGGTGTGTCTTCGTCATTATCGGTGTCAAAGGAAATGCATACCAGGTTAGCTCCACATGCAAGCAGGAGCATTGAGCCCAGTACCGCACCGCGAAAACACTTGTAGAGAATCTTGCTCATGGCTTTCACAAAAAGCTTACGGAAAACTAAGTTACTACGTTTTTCAATTAACTGTTCTGTAAATAAACACAGCCTTACTTAACACACACAGAATAAAACAGGAGCGAAAGGCGTTTTCAGCCACCGCCAATACTTCGCTGAACTATTTAGGTGCCACGGCCGTTGACGGAGCGCTCTCCGGAGCTACGGGAGGCAACTTGACGCTGTGTGTCGACTGAACCCGCGAACCTGCTGCTGCAGAACTTGGGCTTTTGGCGCGAGCCGGGACTGGCAGAGCCGCCGGCTGAGCGGTAACGGCAGGAGCAAAGTACTGTTGGTTCATGTCGGCCTGGACCGATTGAAGAACGCCCTTTACGGCGGCTTCCATCTTCTGGCGGAAGATATCGCGAACTATCTCGCCACGCACCTGATCCACCGTCCATGTGTCCTTAGTGATGAGCCGATAAACAGCAAAGCCACCTGCCTCACTTTCTATTTTGGTGACCTCACCGGGCTTGAGCACGAAGACATCCCGGACCACATCACTGGGAAAACTGGCGCGGCGACGCAGCCCGTTTTCCGGCAGGAAGGCAGGTGCGGGAATACCCAATTTCATTACGCCTTCACTCTGCAGCTTATCGGCAGATTCTCCTTTCACTGCACGATCGCGCATTTCATTCGCAATAGCTTCGGCTTTCTTCTGGAAGTCGCCGTTATCTTTCGGCGATCTGGGATTGAACTTGGGGATGAAGATGCGCTCGGTCTTTACGGCTTCGTATTGAGTGATGTTGGCGCGATAGTACTTTTCAATCTCTTCTGCGGATGGAGTGCGGTACTTCTCTTCGGCGGCGTGACGATAGGCTTCCGCCAGTGTCCGGTTGCGGACGAGTTCCAGCAATTTCTGCACACGTGGATCTTTATCCACGCCGGACTTCAGAGCGGCGTCGGCCAGTATGAGATTTTGCACATAGGTGTCGGCGACATTGCGAATGGCGCCAGAGGTGAAAACCTGGCCCCCTAGACTGACAGCGGAAAGCACGTCTTCAAACTGGTCACGCGAGATGGCTACAGTGCAGGATTTCGTGTCTTTTGGTTGTTCGGCGGAACCATCGGCAATGGCACACAGACCGCGCAACGTAATCACGGTGGCGTTTTCGGGAACATCAGGCGCGGCTTTAGGCATAGCTGTTGTCGGCGTCCCGTTAGCGTTGCCACGGCTTGCAGCAGGCGCCGATGCACTGTCCGCTGACGTAGGATTGGAACCTGCGCTCTCAGGAACAGGTGGTTTAGGAGCCACGGCAATCGCTGGCGCGCTGGAAGCAGGCGCTGTACTATGCGTGGCACTTCGTCCTGGCGAGACTGCGCTGGGCGGCACACCTCGTTTTTGCGCCTGCGCTGCGAATGAACTAAAAGCAAGTGCGGTTAAGACCAGAATTTGCGAAGTGCGACTCATGTTGTAACGCCTTCCTGAAAAAGTTTGGTTCGGGGAAATGACTTTGGTTCACAGCGGCCCTGAGTTTTTACCGCCAACTATTTAGCATCTGGAACAACGAAGTGACCAATCAGTGAATCACCTGAGTCATCGGTACCGTTAGTCACACAGCCGGTAATCGAGAATTTGAAAATAAGGAGGCTGATGGGCTTAAGCATCAGCCTCCAGTTAAGGCTCAACCACGTCGCAATGGTTGAAGCACTCGACAAGGTTACGGTCCGACCTGGTACACGTGACCAAAAGTGGGAGTTGCGGTTGTGCCACTGCTGGTTACGCTGGGATCATCTGCCACATAGAGCAGTCCGCCGGGAGCGTTAGCCAGGCCCGCGGGATTGCTGAATGCAGTAAGAACTGCCCCGATGTTGCCGGAGTCGGCCCACAGAGTGTCCGTTTGCAGCACGATGTTCCACTGATCAACCTGTCCGAGAGTTCCTAACCCACCAGGATCGCTACCGATATAGAGCACGGGGAATCCAGGCACGGAAAGATCAACCGAAAGTGACAGCGGATTTGCCACGTTGAGGACAGGCGGCGTACCCCTCAAGATGGATGGGCCAACGATGACGGCTTTGCCTTTGGTAAGGCTCGGGGAAGCGCGGATGATCACAGTGACATTCACGGTTTCTGCGAGATAGAGGTCGTTGGCGACGAAGAGCATGGCGCGTATGCCAAGACCGTTGGAAGTGGTTGCGATCCTTACCGGAGCGGATGGTACGGTGGCCGGTGTAGTGATCTTGTTAACGTTGCCGCTGGTGCGTGTTCCGAAGAAGAGTGATCCCTCCGGAGCCACGGCGCAAGCAGTAGGTTGCAGTCCGCCCGAACCGAGATTCACAAAAGCGCTAAGCGTCTCCGTGACCGCTACGAATGGGAGCCTATAGATTCCAGAGCTGGCCGTAGCTGCATCCGGAACGTAAATGTTGCTGGTGGCAGGATCAAAGGAAGCCTGTCCGGCAACAAACGTTGCTGTTGGTTTAAAGCAGTTGCTGAGAGCCGCAACGCCAGGACTGCTGGGATCGATGCGGCAGAAACCACTCACCGCGTCAGACACCCATGCATGCGTGCTGATCCAGAGCAAACCGTGTGGATTGGTGATTCCAGGAGCGAACAACGAGCCGGTCTTCGCAGCACCCGGGATGGGTGTAGGTGAAGGCACGGGAGCAGGCGGTCCGAACTGTGTGTTCACGGCGCCCTCACTGACATTGGGAGCAGTGACCACATAAAGCGATCCAATGTTGGTGGTAGCGGCGCCGGGAGCTGTGGGATCGCCGCCGACGAAAACATCACCTGTAGGAGCGTCATAGCTTACGCCGAAAATTGATCCGTAACCAAATGTGACACCGCCCTGAACACCGTTCGAGGAGTAAATGTCGACTGTGTTGGTGGTCGTGGCGTCATAGCGAAGAACGCGGGTTCCGTTTTCCATGTAAAGATACCGCACACGGTCGGAGGCAAGTCCATGGGAAATGCCAAGCACACCAAACATGGCGACCGCGTTGCAATTGCCACGGCAGCCTGCGGCATTGGCGATGCGCTCCAGCCCGATCGCGCCAGTATCGGCAACAAAGAGATCATTGTTAACGAACGCAAGACCACCAGCCGGGCCGCCACCGCTGGCAACCTTGCCCACGGATTCAACAGCCTGCATGGCAGGATCAGCAGCGGGGTTCGTGATGCGGCGGATATCACCTACACCAACGAACGAGATGTAGAGCTTGCCGTCAGGCCCCATGGCCGCGCCGATTGGAGCATTCGCTGCGAGTCCGGCATTCGGAGCTAGAACAACCGCTGTATCGATGCTTGAGGTGACGGCATTCATTGTCAGCCGCCAAACGCCCGTCGCTCCTCTCTGGTCGCCGATATAAACGTTGTTGCCGACCAGTTCAGGTTGACCATTGCCCGGAGTGAAGCAAGTGGCAAGGTTGATTACGCCGGCATCGATACGGCAAAAGCCGTTGGCGATATCAGAGACCCAGACACTGCCATTCCAGCGAATGGCTCCCTGGGGTTGGTTAAGTCCATTCGAGACAAGCGCACCCGGCGAGGCATACGCGCTGGTGATGAGGAGAAAAGCGGCCACAATGACAAAGATGATCTCCGTCCGTGAGCCGAGTTTGCGTGCGGTTGTTCCGGCAATCGGGGGAACCATACTCTTGCTGGGGGACCGCGAAGGTGCACAGTTCATGTTAAGAGTTCCTTTCTCAGGTACTGATCCAGTTCCTGCAACATGTGCGGGAAGTGAAGGGAAAAGGCCGCCGGATGAAATGTCCGGCAGCCTGTTGTGTTATTGCCGCAAGAGCGTGATGCCCGACGTGGCAGAGCCTCCGCCGCTCGAGGTGACCGTCACCAGGTTTGGCGCGGTGATGTTCGAGAACGTGATGGAGTAGGTTCCCGGTGCGGCAGGTATCGCCGGACCCATTACGCCAGTCCACGGGAGGCCCGTACCCTGGTTGATTACATCCAGAGTGCAGGTCAGCAGGATGTTCGGAGTCACATCAGTGACGTTGATGATCAAGCGCGCTTTCGCCTGGCGATAAACCACTGAAGTAATCGTGACGATATCTGTTGCGGGGTTCACGATGACTGTCACGGTCGTTGTGCCGACCAGGCCGGAAGCTGCGCTGGTCGCGTTCACGGTAAAGACCAACGATTGCGGGCCAGCAAGCTGCGGAACAACCGGAGCGATGAAGTTCTGGATGGAACCATCAGCAGCGCCAGGTACAAGCACGATGCCGGCAGGAGCAATCCAGGCGTAGGTTACCGGACCGCCCGCGGGGTCAATCGATGAAGCAGTAAGTGTGACTGCCGCGCCGCTGGCTACAGGATTTGCTGGAGCTGAAGTTGCCGTTACCGCCGGCGCAGTTCCCGGAGGAGCCGTGGCAACCGGAACCAGAACAGGCGTGGTTGCCGGAATGGTCGTGTTGTTTCCACCGACGGTCAGGTTAAAAGTGAGGGTTGTAGGTGCAGCGACAACGGGAGCAACAAAGGTTGCCGTGGCGCTGGTAGCGTTATTGATCGTAACGATCGGGTCTCCCGGGTTGACAACCTGCGCCCAGAGGAAAGGACCATTGGCCGGACTGCTGCCAGCCGAGGTCAAAGTGACCAGCGTGCCAGTGGCAACCGGACCAGGAGCAGGAGTAAACGCGCCAACGGCTGTCGCGGTTGCGGTCACACCGGCGGTCACGCAGCTGGACGCGGGAGCCGTTGCATCCGGGAAAGGATTCAACTGTCCGATGACCTGATTAAGCATTCCGTTGGGATTGCCGGCTGCGCCTTGCAGAATGTTGTCTGCCGGAGGCCATGGTCCAATTCCGTTCACAAGGAAAGGAATGTCCCTGAAGTTGAACGTGACCGGGTTAGCACCAATGCCAAGGCCTTCCGCGAAGATGAACTCGAAGTTCGGCGCCTGGTATTGCTCCGTGAGGATGCCGAGTGTGGGATTTGTCACGGCAAGCGCCCCACCGGAAACGCGAGCGCCGATGACCATTGCCGGCGGCAGGAAATTGCCACCGTTCGGGCGCCAGCGCCAGCGGCCTCTTACTGCTCCGGTCGGCGGGCCAGGATCAACCGGGAAGCTTGCTACCCAGAATGGAATGCGTGGGGTCTGCTTGCCGTTGCAATCAATGTCTATGGCGTACACGTCGATGTTGCGGCTATCGTCCGTGGTGAAGCCTTCCACGCGGGTGCGAATGCCGGCTTCCTGAGGAAAAGCAGGGTTAGCGACACCACCGGTACCTTGCAGCAGAACGTCAATGGCGACGTATGCCGGATCGGTCCCAGGGAAGGTGAACAGGCCCAGGTTCGCGGTAATCGTGTGCGCCAGAATGTACGGTGCGCCGTTGCTGTCGAGAAGAATTTCGCCACCGATATCCACCCAATCGCCAACAGCGAGCGGAACAAAAACGGATGGATCAGTTGGCGGCTGCAAAGGATCGCCATTGAAACTTGTTGGCGGGAGTCCGGTTGCAGGATTGATTAGAGGATCCAGAGTAAAGATGCGCAGCTTGGTGCCCAAAGCGTCGTTGGGGCGATTGGCACGCGGGCAAAGCGGATCATCCGCGATCAGCGGATCAACGCGGGGGACACAGACGGGATAGGCAGTCTCACTCTTGATGGTCGGGTTGTTCTCGTCGATCGAGAAACGCTGGTCCTGCGGGAAAGAAGCGCCCGTGGGATTGGTCGGCGTGACAGCGTTGCTCCAACCGGCAAAACCGTTGCTGAACTTGCCCGCAGGATCGTCGATCTGTACGCGGTAGCCGTTCACGAAGGCGATGCCGTTTACGTAGTCAAAGCCTTCAATGAATCCCTGAAATCCCATCAGCGAAGACTGCGAAAGGAAGATCAGACCAGAGATGTATTGACCGTTTACGATGTTTCCCTGAATGGTGGCTTCATAGGTGCCCGGAAGGCGCACAGTGTCCGAGAGAGCCATACCCGTTTCGCCGGCGACACCAGTGGGATTGAACTCGAATACTTCTTCCCACGTGATGGTGTTGGCCGGAAATTGGACAACGGTGTTGGCAGGGACGCGGATGGTCATGCCATCCACCTGAATCCAGCCGCCTGCGGTTTTGCAGCCGTCAGGCTTCGGCGGGTTTGAGTTTGGAATGCAAAGCTGGTCAGCAGATGCGAACTGGATAAATCCAGTCATCTCAAATCCAGCCGGTATGGTTTGGTACGCAGGCACTGCCGCTGGCGTGGGAGGAACCGCCGGTGCGACGAACTGCGCCCATGATGCTGTGGCAAAAGCCACCACCAGAAGCAGCACAATGCCCGCTGTCGTAAAGATGTTTTTATTTCCTCTCATTTCGAAAACTCCTTCCGTCTGACTGTTTCTTGCCCGGGTTTTGTACTGCTCAGATCTTGCTGGTTGCATGCTGATGGCGTTCGTCGCGCACAGCGTTGGTAAGCCGTGAGTTTCTCGAGAGTTATCTGGGGCGCGCATTTTTCACCCCCAGCAGATTGTCGAGATAGGTCGCGATTGGCTTGCCGCCATTGGCTCCGGTGGCTGCGAGCATCATTGCGTTGTCCAGAGCCTGGCCGGAGTGGTTGGGATCGTTTTGCACCGGATAGCCGCTGGCTACGGTGTGCCCGTTCGGTACGACTAATTGCGGATGGTCGAACGGAGCTGATTGCGCCACCGTGCGTGGATCAGTGAGACCGTTGCGGAGGAAATCCACCAGGTCTTGTTTCTCCTGCAGCGTCAGGCCCAGGCGCACGATGTCCGGGTCCATAATGGAAAGCTCTGCACCCTGGTTGAAATCACCGCCGCGGTTGTAAAACTCCACAACTTGTTCCAGCGTGAGCTGGCTGCCGTTGTGAAAGTACGGAGCGGTCAAGGCAACGTTGCGCAACTGCGGAGCTTTGAGGAAACCGGTCCGTGCGATGTCATCACCGCAAGACAACGGAGCCTGCGCGATGCCGTCACCGGGACGTCCGGGAACCATAAAGCTCAAACCAGGCTCATTGCAGACGCGCTGGCGCATGACTTCACCCTGAGAAAGAGGCATTTTGGCGACAGGATCGTTCCCTGCCAGTCCGGCATCCTCTGCACCTGGACGAACGCCGATGTGGTAATAACCGGTGTCATACACCCGTACACCGAGGTCGCCCATCACCATGCGCTCAACTGGATTCGGTGTAACGGTATCCACGGCGGCGTTGGAAAGTTCAGGACCGCCATGGCAAACCACGCAGCGTCCTTTGGTCTGGAATAACAGGAAGCCGCGAAGCTGACCTGCAGTCATCGGCGTAGGACCAACTGAATAGTTGATCTTGATTGGGAACGCCGTTTTCGGTGGAATGTCAAAGAAAACTTTGAGCGTTCCGCTGGCGTAGTCAATGGTGGCCTGCGTGAGGCCTTCGCCGATTACACCGCCGTAACCGTCATCAAACGCATACACATCCGCGTCACTGAAATCGTTATGCGGATTGAGCTCAATGACTGAAACAGTGAATGGATCAACGTTGGGCTTGAGTTGAATCGTGAACTGCTGTTGTTGGCTGTCCCCAACCAGTGAGAACGTCTGCTGCTGTTCAAGATAGCGGTCCAGCGGAGTGCGATCAGCAATCAGAGTGCTTTCGTACATCTGAATTGCCACGCCCCAGAACAGTGAGAAGTTGTACTCCATCTGCGAGTACTCGGCGGTGTTCGATGGACAGGTGGCGGAGGCTGGATCAACTGTTGCCACGGTGCGTCCATCCGCGCCCAGGCAAACGCGTTGCGCGAATTGCCACCACTCGGGCGCAAACGCTTTCTTGATCAAGTCAGAGTATGTGGTGTTGAGACCAGGGTTCGGGGCATTGGATATAAGTCCCAGCACACTGTCTTGAGCATCCACCTGCTGCTTCGCAAGAGGCATGCGCGCCAGAAGCTTTTTTCCAACCTGATGGAAGTCTCGATTCTGCGCAGACATCTCAACCGAGCTCAGGATCGGACCCAGAGCTTGTGAACACAATGCAGAATTTTTCATGGCGACGAAGGCACTGGAAAGCTTGCCATCGTCGCTGACTACCAGAAGGTGAGTGTCTTTGTCGCGTGTTCCGAACGGATTCGCGCCGTTGCAAATGTTTTGTGCGCGGCCGTCCCAGAAATTGCGGAAGTTGAACACTGCATTCACCACGCTGGGCGTGTTGCGACCTGTGACCTGGCGCGTGTTGATCGCCGTGCCGGGCGCTGCCGGATCCGGATAGGAGAAGACTGGATCGGCTATCGAAACAGTGTTTTCAACGCTGGTGATGCTGCCCGGGGCCGTGCCCACTGTTGGAGTGGAAGTTTTGCTGTTGTTGCCGGGGCCACCGTGCGCGTTCGAGGTGCTGCGTACCGGGTTGGGATGACGGGTGACGCCGGTCACGCTACGCGAGATCCCCGCATCGTCATTCTGATCATCACGATCGTTTACTGGTTTCGATACTCCGCCACCGGCGATCGGGGCGATTTTGCCATCGCCGCCAATCTGGCCTACGACAACGCCAACCATGCTGGTGGAGAAGACTCCGGCTGAACCTGCTACGTCATTCAGGTCCGAGACCACGCTCATGCGGTTGTTCGGATCAGCGAGTTTGTGGAATGGAAAATCGCCGTCGTGGTATCCGCCAAAACCGGCATTCGGGTTGCCCGGACGAGGGATATAGTTCGGTCCGGCTTCGCCGTTTACCTGAGGTCCAAGCTGGAAGTTGTTGTCACCGCCCGCCTGTCCAGGATTTACA
>WNFA01002053.1_pt1 | contig 20673 bp, 20 predicted proteins | sample 5400481 | NCBI WGS metagenome assembly WNFA01 (sample SAMN13153340, study PRJNA577476) | soil metagenome | isolation source: 120 cm saprolite under Douglas fir tree site 2 hole 1 replicate 2 | place: USA:California | collected 2015-04-18
GCGAGCACTTCCAGATTCGCTTTCCTTCGCGTCCCGACCGAAAACTGCGCGTCGCTCCTTCTTAAATTCTTTGCGACAAGTTTTCCTACTTGTCCGGTTACACCCAACACAAGCAGGTTGCTTGAAGTGTTCATTTGAATCTCCTTTGTATTGGTTTTCTTGTTGCCTTCTAATCTCGACACGGCTCGACCTCTTCTAAAGAGAGTAGTTCAGCGATGAATAATGCATACATGAACCAACTGAGCCAAAAAAAATCTCACTGGATGGCGTCCAGCGCGCGTTTCAGCTTTTGGGAATCAACTGCAGCCAGCTTGTTGGCGACATCTTGAAGCACCGCATTGACCACCGGGGTCCCGGCCGCCTGCCGTTTCCGTCCGAGCGCTGTCACTTCCGCGCGGACAGCCCTCCGGTCGGCTGGATCATTGGCTCGTTTCACCAGACCCTCCGTTTCGAGACGGTCGACCAACTGGGTGACGTTGGACTTCACGCAGACGAGCTTCGCGGCCAGCTCGCTGAGGCTAATAGGTCGGTCCTGGCTCACCAAGACAGACAGCGTCTCAAATTTCGCAATAGATAGCCCCACGCCCGCTAATGCCTCCTCCAGGCGTGACTCGACGCGGTGAGCGGCTTGGACCAGCGCGGAGGCGATAGCATTGTTCATACATGAATGATACAGCCATGTACGACCGTTGTCAAGGGTCATTGGTCCTGCCGGCCTCACGCTAACCGGCACCCCCGCTTGGGTGGCGCGACACCGACCGGTGCAGTGGATGGAATCGCCCAGGTGCGCGGAGGCCTGATGAACAGGTGGCTGCAATGGAGAGGAGTATGTTCGATCCTGCCCACCCCCTGAAGATTGACTGACGAGTCGAGGGGCAACAGTCGACTCCCGAACTACCAAAAAATTTTGTACCGATTTTGTACCAAATACCTGCTTTTGACGCTTTTGACGACTTCGACGACTTCTTAGAATCAATAAGTTGCGAGACCTCAAAATCCTGTCAAGTTCGTGGTTCGAGATATTTACGCAGCCGGGGGCGGCTGCGCTCCACCATTTACGGTACGACTGAAGCTCGTGCCCAGTTACCAGATCGCTACGTGAAGACTCTTCCGCAATCTCTTGTCGCGTAGCCTACTTGTTTCCGGAACCGCCGGCCGGCTTGCCGTCAGGCTCTTTGCCCAGGTCGCCAAAAGGCCACAGGCCCAGGGCTTTCAGGAAAACGTCATTGTGTTTTTCCGTGAGCATTTTGGCGCTTTTCTCTGCCGGCCACGGGCTGGCCAGTCGCTCCGGACGGTCGGCCATCCAATAGGCCGTCAACGCCATGACGGTTGCATCACGAATCAGCAGGTCGGGCTTAACCTTGTCAAAGGTGTCCACGGCTGAGTGATGCGTGTACTTGTATTCGGGCGAATCCTGCCCCATGTTGATGCCCGGCAATCCGGCCAGGACAAATGGACCTGCATCAGTGCCGAAACTCACGTTATCATCCACGCTCACGTCACCAAAAGCCTTGATGGACTCGGTGAACTTCTTCATGGCAGGTACCAGATCATCGCGCCCGCCCATGTTCAGGCTTACCACAGGCCCCTGCCCATTATCGAGAATCAAGGCAGCCACGTGGTTCTGCATCTCGTCTTTATGCATTCTGGTATAGGCGATTGAACCCAGCAGGCCTTCTTCTTCACCAGTGAAGAGGACAAAGCGGATGGTGCGCTTAGGCTTGAATCCGCTCAGCTTGATCGCTTTAGCCGCGCCGAGCGTGGTCGCGACACCGCAACCATCATCTGTGGCGCCGGAGGCAAGGTCCCACGAATCGAGATGCCCGCCGACGACGATCACCTGCTCCGGATGCTCACTGCCGCGAATCTCACCGACGACGTTGGCGGAATCCACCGGGCCGCTGGTCACTTTATTCTGCACGTCAATCTTCAGCCGCACAGTCTTGCCCTGATCCAGAAACCGCTCAAGCTGCTGCTGATCCTCAGCGATCATGCTGACGATGGGAATCTCATAGTACGCATCAAAGCCCATGGAGCCGGTATGGGTCAGGTGCATACCGGCCGCCGGCTGGCCTCCCTGCCCCCCAATGATGGCCACAGCATGCGCCGCATGGGCTTTCTTGAGAAGGTCGGTAAATTTGATGAAGCCAGCCATCGCCGCCGGCCCAGTAGGCGCAGGTCCCTTGCGAACAATCAGCAGCACCTTGCCCGCCCACTTCGCAGAGTTATCTTTTATTTCGTCATCCAGCTTGTTGGTGTTGACCGGGACAACATCGGCGTCAACGCCGCCGGCCGGCGTGGAACCAACCCACCCCATGGCGTCAATGCTCAATTTGCGATGGATCGGTGTGAGCAGTTCCGCATTGGCGGAAACGCGGGTCCATCCGCGCGAAATCTGCCACTTCTCAGTATGCACATTGTCCAGCCCCATGGCGCGCATCTTTGCCATTCCCCATTCCACGGCCTTGGCGGCCTCAGGAGAGCCAGTGACGCGTCCGCCAATATCGTCGGAGAGCTCCTGTAGATCGTCGTAAGACTCAGTGGAGAGCATGCCCTGTCCGGCGATTGCCGTTAGAGCCGGCATTGTGCCGTCTTGCGACGGAGCCGCCGGCTCGGGGCCCAACATTGGACCGGACCCAGGACCGGAACCAGGACCGGAACCCGCCCAAACCACTCCGCCAAGCACGACGGCCAATGCGAACATGAAGACTTTGCGCATGAAAATATTCACCTCAAGATTTTTATGGAAATTCTGCCGGACACAATGATGCCCTAAAAAGACGGGCGGCAAGAATAAATGTGAGCAGCCATTTTTTCACAAGAAGTTGCGCACGCACTCTCGGAACACATCCTCAGAACACATCGGAAACACCCAGTCCAGGCCGGGCATCGAACCGACAGGCATCCCATGAACTGCGAAATACGCGTCGGCACCTCCGGCTATCACTACAAACACTGGGTGGGCCCGTTCTATCCGCCAAAGACACCACCCGCCCGAATGCTGGAGTTTTATCTTCAGCATTTTGACACGCTGGAATTGAATAACACTTTCTATAAGCTGCCTACACCGTCGGCAATGGAATCCTGGCGGGACGCCACACCCCGCGGCTTTATCTTCGCCGTGAAGGCCAGCCGGTTTATTACGCACAACAAGAAGCTGAAAGACCCTGAGCACGCCATCAACAATCTGTTGCCGCGCGCGGAGATTCTTGGCAGAAAACTTGGTCCCGTGTTGTTTCAGCTTCCTCCCAAGTGGAGGGTCAACACCTCGCGATTACAAGAGCTGCTGGAAATTCTGCCTCGTTCACATCGTTATGCATTTGAATTCCGCGAGATAAGCTGGATGGTCCCTGAGGTCAATCGTATTCTGCGGAAATACAACGCCGCTTTTTGCATTTACGAACTCGGCGGATATCACTCTCCGCTGGACATTACTGCCGACTTCGCTTACATCCGCCTGCATGGCCCAGCCGAAGGCAAATATCAGGGCAGCTATGGCGATATGCGGCTCCGCCAGTGGGCGCGGTGGATTGAACAGCAGGCAGCAAAGCTGAAGGCCATCTATGTCTACTTTGATAATGACCAGGCCGGGTACGCCGCCCAGAACGCGCTCACGCTCCGGCGCATGGTCCTGGGGCGCCAGCAGGATGAAGCTGCCTGAAACATGGACTAAAAAGATGGGCACCGGATTTTCGGTATTTTTAAGAGAATAGAAAATCCAAATCTCAGTTATAACTCCAGAGTGCCAAACCAATTCAAGTTTTCAGCCGTGTCTCGCGCACGCCTGGCTGGCTTATGTTGCCTGTTGGCGCAATTGATCTGTCTGGCATATCCCGCCAGCGCGCAATCCGACGCCAGCGCGCAAACTGGAACCAAGACACAAGCAGAGGCCAAAGCTGCCCCGGACGAAGGTCCTGCGGCGAATCCCGGCCGGCCCACCATCTCAACTCCGGCCACGCTGACACCTGTTGGCTATGTGCAGTTTGAAACCGGCGTTTTAGTCGCAGAACATTCGGGTGAGTTCGCCAATCGCACCGGGATCAATGAGGTCATTAAATTTGCGCCGGCCAAACGGCTGCAGTTTCTAGTCGCAACAGAACCGTTCGCATCGTCAGATCTGGGCGACCATCGTTCCGCTGACGCAGGGGGCGTCGCGCTGGGATTTCAGACGGTACTTTTGCCCGGGGAAGGACGTAAGCCCACCATCTCTGCCAGCTACTTTCGCACGGTGTACGGTGGCACGACGACTGATCTCGATTTTGGCTCCAGCCGCAACTCGGCCTTATTGCTCATCAGCACCGACCTGGGCCCTTATTGCTCATCAGCACCGACCTGGGCGAGTTTCATGTGGACACCAACTACATGTTCAACGAGCAGATTGATAATGCAGTACATCGGGCGCAATTTGGACAAACGCTTTCAATCTCTCATCCCGTAAAGGGAAGGCTGGGATTCACCGGAGAATTGTGGCATTTCACGCAGCCTTTACTGCATGACAACGCCGCCGGACTGCTGTTGGCCCCGAACTATAATCTCAAACCGAATCTGGTCTTTGATGCGGGATTCAATCGCGGGCTCACCGGCACCAGCACGCGATGGGAATTTTTTGCGGGCTTCACCTATCTGCTGCCGAAAAAACTGATGTGATGTGTGCCGCCCTTACGGGGCTCGTCTTCTTTTTGACACTTACCCAGGCCTCACGGCCTGGGCTACATAATGTCGCGCCTTCGGCGCTTGTTTTTTGGAAGCTTTATCGGAAGTCGTTGCGGGAACGTGTAGCACGGCTTACCGCTCCAGTCGCGCTTCAAAACAAACACAAGGTCCCTCCGTCCTGCTCACGCGCTGAAGAAAGCGCGCGTTCGCTTACGGCCGTCGGGATGACGACTGTTTGGAGTCAGCGAAGGCCATTGTTGCATCGGTTGCCCTTTCCTTTCGTAAAGCAAAAAGGACCTGCCGAAGCAGGTCCTGATTTGTAAAACTAAACTATCGAAAACTAACCTATTTCTTGCCCGCAACTTCGATCCGGGTGTTTGCCCTGAGTAACGCTCCCTGGGCAGCATCGTCTCCGTTCGGCCCGGCCTTTCTCAGCACTTCTTCCGCACGTTGCTTGGCTGACTGCGCCCGACTGACGTCAATCTCGTCGGCACGTTCGGCCGTTTCGGCAAGGATGGTGACCTTGTCAGGCAGGACTTCGGCAAAGCCCCAGGCTACGGAGATTCGCCTGGTCTGTCCGGCGTGGCGATAGCTGATTTCACCCACCGCAAGTTCGGTGATGAGTGGCGCATGGCCCGGCAGGATTCCCAGATAACCATCCTTTCCGGGAATCTGCACATTATCGGCCGTGTCTTTCACCACCATGCGTTCGGGTGTGACGACTTCGAATTGAATCGTGTCTGGCATGTTGGTTTACGCTGCGGCTCCGGCTTTCAGCTTTTGCGCGGCTTCCAGCACTTCTTCAATGGAGCCCTTCATGTAGAAGGCCTGTTCCGGAACATCGTCGTGCTTGCCTTCAATGATCTCCTTGAAGCTGCGCACGGTGTCCGCGACTTTCATATAGCGGCCTTCCAGTCCGGTGAACTGGTGGGCCACAAAGAAGGGCTGTGACAGGAACTTCTGCACCTTGCGGGCGCGAGCCACAGTCAATCTGTCATCTTCACTGAGTTCTTCAATACCCAGAATGGCGATGATGTCCTGAAGATCTTTGTAGCGCTGCAGAATACGCTTCACGCCTTGTGCCACGTCATAGTGCTCCTTGCCCACAATATGTGGATCAAGAATGCGCGAGGTGGACGCCAGCGGATCGACGGCGGGATAAATTCCGATCTCCGTCAGCGGACGCGATAGCACAGTGGTTGCGTCCAGGTGAGCGAAGGTGGTTGCCGGAGCAGGATCGGTCAAATCGTCGGCCGGAACGTAAATGGCCTGCACGGACGTGATCGAACCTTTCTTCGTGGAGGTGATGCGCTCCTGAAGCTCGCCCATCTCAGTGGCGAGGTTGGGCTGGTATCCCACGGCGGAAGGCATGCGGCCCAGCAGTGCGGAAACTTCTGATCCAGCCTGAGTGAAACGGAAGATGTTGTCAATGAACAGCAGCGTATCCGCACCTTCTTCATCGCGGAAATATTCCGCCACGGTCAGGCCGGTGAGCGCAACGCGGAGACGGGCTCCTGGGGGCTCGGTCATCTGGCCGTAAATCAAAGCGGCCTTCGATTCTTCCGGAACGCCCGGCTTGATTACGCCTGACTCGGTCATCTCCAGCCAGAGATCGTTGCCTTCACGGGTACGTTCGCCGACGCCGGCAAATACTGAGTAACCGCCGTGCTGCTTGGCCACGTTGTTGATCAATTCCTGAATCACGACCGTCTTGCCTACACCGGCGCCGCCGAACAGACCAATCTTTCCGCCCTTCAAGAAAGGCTGAATGAGGTCGATGACCTTCACGCCGGTTTCAAACATTTCGGCGCTGGTCGATTGCTCTTCAAACGAAGGCGCCAGGCGGTGAATCGGCATACGCTTCTTGCCGGCTACCGGGCCGAGATCGTCTACGGGTTCGCCGACTACGTTCATTACGCGGCCCAGTGTGCCTTTGCCCACGGGAACCGAAATCGGCCCGCCCAGGTCGATCACCTTCATGCCGCGCACCATACCGTCAGTGGCCTGCATGGCAATGCAACGCACCCGGCCTTCGCCCAAATGCTGCTGCACTTCCAGAATCACGCTGATCGGATCGGGGACCTTGAATCCATCACTAACCACGTTGAGCGCCTGATAGATAGGCGGCAGCTTGGTTTCCGGAAACTGCACGTCAACCGCGGGTCCCGCGATCTGTATAACTTCTCCAGTGTTTTGTGCCATAAATCCCTTTTTGCTGGTGCCGGCTCGTCACCCTGCGGCGGCCGCACCGCTGACAATTTCAATAATTTCTTTGGTGATCTTCGCCTGGCGCACGCGGTTCATCGCCAGCGTTAATCCGTCAATCATGTCGGAGGCGTTGTTCGTTGCCGAATCCATCGCCGTCATGCGGGCAGCGTGTTCGGCCGCCTCTGATTCCAGCATGGCGCGGAAAAGCTGCACCGAGATATACCGCGGCAGCAGGCTTTTGAACAATTCTTCCGGCGGCTGCTCATAGATGTAGTCGACCTGCGTGGCAAAGGCGGCTGCTTTCGTGTCGATCTCCGAGGTATCGGCGGCGCGTACCCCGGCGTGAGCATGCATGGCTGCTTCAATGCGACGCTTGCGCTCTTCCTCGGTGACTTCTTCAGCCACTGCGTGGGTCTGCTCGCCGATTTTGGCGATGGGCAGGACTTCATCCACCACAAGACGTTGCGCGATCACTGACTTGAACTCGTTGTAGACGATGTAAACCGAGTCGACCACTTCATCGGTATACAGCTTGACTACCTTTTCGCCAATTTCGCGCGCCGTGACGAACTGTGTGCGGTTGATCACGCCCACATGCTCGTCAACTATCTGAATCGGAGCTTTTCGCTCTTCGCCTTCCGCCATCACATAACGGCGGCGGAAGTAGTCACGCGATTTGCGGCTGATGGAGATGATGTCAATGTTCTTGCCTTCTTTGGAGGCAATAAACTTTGATGCCGCCTTCAGGCTGTTGGCATTGAAAGCTCCGGCCAGTCCCTTTTCGCCGGAGACCACAATCAGGAGAACATTCTTCTCCGGACGACGGACCAGCAACGGATGATGCGCTTCACCGGTGACGGGGTCGTAAATTTCCGCGCGCGTCACCAGCGATTTCAGAACGTTGGTCAGCATTTGTGCATAAGGCCGGGCCGTCAGAGCACGGTCCTGGGCGCGACGAAGTTTGGCAGCCGACACCATCTGCATGGCCTTGGTGATCTGCCGCGTGTTCTTCACGCTGCGTATGCGTCGCCGTATGTCGAGTAGGTTTGCCATGGCGCCTTAGGCTTTTGCCGCTCCTGCCGGTTGTATGCTGGCAGCAAACGTCTGTTTAAATTCCTTCACTGTCTTGCCCAGGTCCGCTTTCAGCGCATCATCAATGGTCTTCTTTTCCATGATGCTCTGGAGCAGCCTGGGATTGGACGTTTCGATATATTTCAGCAACTGAGCTTCGAATTCGCGGATCTTGTCCACCGGCATGTCATCCAGATGGCCGTTGATGCCGGCCCAGATGACGACAATCTGCTTGCTGAAAGGAAGCGGCTGATACTGATCCTGCTTGAGGATCTCAACCAGACGTGCGCCGCGATTCAGCTGCGCCTGCGTCGCCTTGTCCAGGTCAGAACCGAACTGCGCGAAGGCAGCCAGTTCGCGATATTGAGCGAGGTCTAGCTTCAGCGAACCTGCAACCTGGCGCATGGCCTTGATTTGTGCTGAACCGCCTACGCGGCTTACGGAGATGCCGACGTTTACCGCCGGACGTATGCCGGAGTTGAACAAGTCTGTTTCCAGGAATATCTGACCGTCAGTGATGGAGATGACGTTGGTTGGAATGTAGGCCGATACGTCATTGGCCTGCGTTTCAATCACGGGCAGGGCCGTCAGCGATCCGCCACCGAGCTTGTCAGACATTCTGGCTGCGCGCTCCAGCAGGCGTGAATGAAGATAGAACACGTCTCCGGGGTACGCTTCACGACCCGGCGGACGGCGCAGCAGCAACGAGATTTCACGATACGACGCAGCGTGCTTGGAAAGATCGTCATAGATCACCAGCGCGTGTTTGCCGGTATCACGGAAATATTCACCGATAGCGCAAGCTGCGTACGGAGCCAGATACAACATGGGAGCGGGCTCGGAAGCCGACGCCGCCACGACGATGGTGTAATCCATGGCGCCGTAGTCCTGAAGTTTCTGCACCACCTGGGCGATTGAAGAACGCTTCTGTCCAATGGCGCAGTAGATACAAATCAGGTCATTGCCCTTGTTGTTGATGATGGTGTCGAGTGCGACGGCGGTCTTGCCGGTCTGGCGATCACCAATGATCAGTTCGCGCTGGCCGCGACCGATGGGAATCATCGAGTCGATGGCTTTGATGCCGGTGGCCATCGGCTCACGCACTGGCTGACGGGCGATCACGCCGGGAGCGATGCGCTCAACCGGAATATGTCTGCTGGCGGTGATGGGTCCCTTGTCATCAATGGGCGCACCTAAGGCATTCACCACACGGCCAATCATGCCTTCACCGGTGGGAACGGACATGATCTGTCCGGTGCGCTTTACTTCGTCGCCTTCGCTGACTTCGGTATATTCGCCCAGCAGCACGGCGCCGACCTGGTCTTCTTCCAGGTTCATGGCGATGCCGGCCACGCCGTGGCCGAAGTCGAGCAGTTCGCCGGCCATGACTTTGTCCAGGCCATGGACGCGGGCGATTCCGTCGCCCAGTGAAATGATGGTGCCAACTTCATCCACGGTCACCTTGGACTCGTAGTTCTGGATCTGCTCGCGAATTAGTTTTGTGATCTCGTCTGCTTTAATTTGTGCCATATAACCTTTTCACCACCCCGGCATGACTCACGGGGACAGGATATTTTTATGCCGTTGCAATCTGCTGCTTGATCTTTTCCAGTTGTCCGCGCACTGAGCCGTCATAAATGGTACTGCCCACGCGAACGATGGCCCCGCCCAGCAGGCTGGCATCTTCGTTATAGCTTGCGCGGACCTTTTTGCCGGTGACCGAGGCCAATTGACGCTCCAGATCTTTTCTTTCCGTGGCGCTGAGCTCACGGGCGGAACTCACCTGCGCGTCGGCGATGCCCATGCGGTCGTCCAGCTCGCGGCGAAACATCTGTGCGATTTCTTTCATCTGGCCGATGTGATTGTGGTCAATGAGAACGGCCAGGAAGTTGCGCAGCACTTTGGCGCCTCCCGCCTGCTTCATGATGGCGTCCAGCAAGGCCAGCTTTTGCTTGTGGTCCACAGCGGGGTTCTGAAAGATGTTACGAAGCTCATGGTTTTCGCTGATCATGGCAGTCAGATCATCAAGCTCACCGGCGGTCTTATCGCCATCCAGTTTTTGCGCTGTGATTACTTCGGCAAAGGCGCGGGCATAACGTCCAGCAACTGCGGCCATCTAGTTTCCGTCCCTTCCTAATTCAATGGTGAAATCGCGTACCAGTGACTGGTCCGCTTCCTTGCCCACGCGGATTTTCTTGCTGGCAAGATTGACCGCCAGCTCCGCGGCATAGGCCTTCAACTCACGGCGTGCATTGCCGGCCACGGCTGCAATCTCCTGTTCGGCGGCAGTCACAATGCGGCGGCGTTCCGCTTCACCTTCAGCCAGAACACGCTTCTCTTCAGTGCGCGCATTCTCTTCCGCTTCACGCCGCATCTCAGTGATCTCAACGTCCAATCGCGACAAACGGGATTCCACTTCCTTCAGCCGCTGGCGGGCTTCCTCACTCGTCTTGCGCGCCTCTTCGATTCGCTTCTGGATGGATTCATTACGGGCCTTGAACATGCCCGGCAGCGTTTTGCGCAGCAACCATCCGAGAAGCCCGGCCAGAATCGCGAAATTCAGGAAAATACTGAGCCAATATGCCATGTCATTGCTCATCCCGGTCACGCGGGCAATGGCTCGGACGGAAGGCGCATTGCGGATTTCATTGGCCTCGTTTTTGGACTCTTTTTTCAGGGCTTCGCCAGTGGGCTCCTGCGGCTCAGGCTGGGCAGCGCCGGAGCCCTCACGCTGGTGAGGCGCATCCTGTTGAGGCGCTTTCTGCTGCGCAACCGCACCCTGCGGCTGCACGAAAAGAGTGAGGATCGCCAGAACCACTAGCGCCAGAGAATATTTTGTGCGGGTAGTCACGCTTATCGGCTCCCAACTCCGGCGCCTGGCCTTAACACAGTCTGGATCACCTGGTCGGCCAGGGTGTCTGCCTGTTTATCCAGACCAACCTTCGCGGCTACGATTTCCTGCTGCACCGTGTGGCGAGCGGTCTTGATCATCTGCTCGGCCTGTTTGCGGGCTTCTGCAACCGCCCTGGCGCGCTCATCCATCACATGTTTGCGGTAGCTTTCCTGGGTCTTGAAAATCTGGGCACGCGCCTCACGGACCTTCTGCTCATATTCAGCCGTACGCGCTTCCGCGGAAGCAATCTCCTTACGCGCCTGCTCAACCGCGCCTTCGGTCAGCGCATGGCGCCTGGCCAGCACCTGATGCAGCGGGATGTGCACCATGAAACGGTACGCCGTCCACACCACCAGAAGACAGAGGATGGTGGGGATGGAGGAAAGCAGTAATTCGCCTATTTGCCTGAGTGTTTCTTGCATCTCTATAAGTCTTTTATTGTAAGTGAAAGGGCGGATCGGGGACGACCAGCAAACTCATTAACTTAACATTCAGTTTACATCAGTGTCAACGAACTGTGGCGTGCCAGACGGTCTGAAAAATGAATTAGAAACGACGAAATTGCACAGCAGAGTGAGAGAGCTGCAAGGCGGCCGAAATCGGCAGAAAAAACCTCCGAAAACATCACTGAATCCAGCAACAATCTTTTACGATTGAAAGGGTTTTAAGGTGGAGCTATGAGCTTTGGTTACTTGCTGCTTGGAATCGTGGTGGGAGTTTTTTCCGGATTTGTCGGTATCGGCGGCGGAATCCTGATTATCCCTGCTCTCGTCTACATCTTCCACATGGACCAGCACCGCGCCCAGGGCACTTCACTGGGAGCGCTACTGGCGCCGATTGGGGCTCTGGCCTTTTGGGAATATTACAAAGCCGGGAACGCTGATCTGGCTGCTGCCGCCTGGATTGCCGGGGGGTTTCTTGTGGGCGGTTATTTCGGCGGAATGTGGGCCCAGCACCTCTCCGAAGCAATCCTTCGCCGCGGCTTTGGAGCCCTGCTGGTCATTGTGGGATTACGTTTTCTGTGGAACAAGTAAGGTGGGGAGAGCCAGGTCTGATCACACCTGGCGCGTGATTTGTGCGCTGCTGAACAGGATGTGAATTGCCGGAAAAAACACGTGGAAATCCTTGACAGCCGTTTCAGGTAGCCTAGAATAGATGTATCACCTCCGATCCGATTCAGGATCGAATGGGCTTGTGGCCAAGGAAACTGTCACCGCTTCTTGGTCTCAGGCCCATTTTGCTTTTCACTAATTCTCACCACTGATTTACACGGATGACACTGATAAACCCAAAACCTACCGAGAAACTTACCGCGGATTACGCGGATAGGCGCGGATAAAGCCAAAAGCAACATCTCACCGCGGAGGCGCGGAGAACAGCAGGGGGTTGGCCGCGAATTTCCGCGAATGAAAAAGCAAAACCCTTTGCCGCAGATTCGCACGGATTAAACCAAATCCAAAACCTGCCTCAATAAAGCATCGCTTTTGGTTTATCAGTGCGATCTGCGTAAATCAGCGGTAAGGTTTTTGTCTTTAAGGTTTGATCCGCGATCATCCGCGTGAATCCGCGGTAGGAATTAAGACCGACGCGTACGCGGCTTGACCACATATTGATCCAGCACCCGCGCCAGCGATTCCGGCGCTTCTACTTCCATATCCACGGCACTGTCACGGAAGGCCCTTTTGAGCACATGACCACGCGCTTCTATCTGGGCCAGTAGCTTGCCCTCGCTCTGCGGGACACGGATATGCAAATGCCGCAGGGCATCAATATCCTGCCGGGCATCAATCGCCAGCAGCAGCCGTTCCAGTGCTATCCCTTTTGCCGCAGAAACATACACCGTGGCATCATCACTCACCAGGGCCTTGCGTTGCGCCTCCGGCAGCAGGTCCACTTTGTTCATCACGCGGATCTGCGGCGTGTCTTTGACTTCAAGTTCCTTCAACACCTTCTCCACCTGGGCCTGCTGCTCATGCGCCAACGGACTGGTTACGTCAGAGACGTGCAGCAACAGCACTGCTCGCTGCACTTCTTCCAGTGTGGCCCGAAAGGCCGTAACCAGCGTGGTGGGGAGATTGCGGATGAAACCGACCGTGTCAGACATCAAGATTTTTCGCTTGCTCGGCAGAACAATGGACCGAATGGTGGGATCAAGCGTGGCAAACATCTTGGACGAAGAAAGCACGCCCGCGTTGGTGAGAGCATTAAACAGAGTTGATTTGCCGGCGTTGGTATAACCGACCAGCGCCACGGTTGGCAGTGGAACCGATTCACGCCGCTGACGCTGCTGTGAGCGAACCCGCCGCACTTCTTCCACCTGCTGCTTGATGTGCCGGATTCGCCGGAAGATTTTTCGACGATCAGTTTCAAGCTGCGTTTCACCGGGTCCGCGTGTGCCAATGCCGCCGCCGAGCTGAGACATTTCAATACCGCGTCCGGCAAGGCGGGGCAGCATGTATTCAAGCTGCGCGAGTTCCACCTGCAACTGACCTTCGCGGCTGCGGGCGTGACGCGCGAATATGTCCAGGATGAGCTGCGTGCGATCAATCACACGGGCATCCACTTCCTTTTCTATGTTGCGTTGCTGGGAAGGTGAAAGCTCATGGTCAATGAGCACCAGATCGGCTTGCGACGAGGCCACGGCTCCAGCAATCTCCTGAAGCTTGCCGATGCCCAGCAGTGTAGCTGGATCAGGACGGTCGCGGCGCTGGACAAACTCACCTACGATTTCCGCGCCGGCAGAGGCGGCGAGTTCGCGGAATTCGGCGAGCGACTCCTCCGTCCCCACCCGGGATGTGGTTCCATCGTCAGTGTTGGGGGCTGCCTCATCGTGGCCGCGGAGTTCCTTGCGGCTCGCAGCACGGGCGATAACTGCGCCTGGCGGCACAGCAAGATCGCGGTCGGTCCTGGAACGGTGGCGGAATTCAACGGCTACAAGAAACGCCCGCTCAGGGTGGTCACGGCCGGTGATGATGCCAGCCGGCTTGCGTGAACCGCGCGAACGTTGACCGGGAATGGACTAGCCCTCCACTTTGGCCGGAGCGTTCTCGACCTCAGCTCCCGAATGATGCCCGCCACGGCTGTCATGATGGCTGCTGCCCTTAGACATGACCACCGTTGAGATGGCATGTTTGAAGATAAGCTGTTCCTGATTGTTGGTTTCCAGGACGACTGAATATTTATCAAAAGACCGGATACGGCCTGTGAGCTTGACGCCGCTTAACAAGTATATCGTGACTTGCGTCTTGTCTTTGCGCGCGGTATTCAGAAAGGAGTCCTGAATGTTCTGTGCCGGCTTGTTTTCCATCTGCCGATCTCTCTCCTAGTAAGGACTTACATGCTTGAATATGGAAACAGCGTTTCCCTCGTCAACCACCTGGGCTCATTGTAACTTTTTAATCCCTTGCGGGGCAAAAGCCGAGGGAAATTCTGCTCACAATGCTAAACTTTTCGAAGATACAAAGCGAAGAAGCAAAGTGAAAGCCTTTAACGCCAAGACCGTTATTCAAGTCCCCATGCTGGATCTCTCGCGCCAGTACGCCGGACTGCGGGAGCAATTCCTGGCCGCCGTGGCCCGCGTATGCGATTCCCAGAAGTACATTCTGGGTGAGGAAGTTACATCATTTGAGCGTGAATTTGCCACGCTCTGCGGCAGTACGGAAGCAGTAGGCTGCGCCTCGGGAACGGACGCCCTCTGGCTTGGACTGGTGGCCGCCGGCGTTAAGCCAGGCGACGCAGTTATCACCACTCCCTTTAGTTTCTTTGCCACCGCCAGTTCCATCCTCCGTGCCGGCGCTCGTCCTGTTTTTGCGGACATTGATCCGGAAACCCTGAACATTGATCCGGTAAAGGTCGAGGAGGGATTGCGTTCCGGATCACCGCATCGGCACGCGATTATGCCCGTCCATCTCTACGGCCAGTGCGCTGACATGGACGCCCTGAACCGGCTTGCCGCCGAGTTTAAATTGGCGGTGGTGGAAGATGCGGCACAGGCGTCCGGCGCGACATGGAATGGACGCCCCGCCGGAGCTCTGGGTGTGGCCGCCGCTTTCAGCTTCTATCCCACAAAAAATCTCAGCGCGTTTGGCGACGCCGGAGCGCTTACTACCAGCGATGCAAAACTCGCCGAACATGCGCGCTCATTGCGTAATCATGGAGCAAAGCAGCGTTACTATCACGACGAAATCGGCGCCAACAGCCGGCTGGATTCTATTCAGGCAACCGTGCTGCGAGTGAAGATGCCGCACCTTGGCGAATGGAATGACGCTCGTCGCCAGCGCGCTGCTGCCTATGACAAGATGTTTGCAGCATCAGGATTGACGAAGGTCGGCAACAATGCCCAGGCGCCAGTCACGCTGCTGAAGACACTGCCGCAAGCACACCACATCTACCATCAGTATGTGATCCGTGTGCAAAAACGCGATGAGTTGCGCGATTTCCTGAAAGAGCGTGGCATTGGCAGCGAGGTTTATTACCCCGTGCCGCTACATCTACAAAAATGCTTTTCCTACCTTGGCTATGGACCTGGAGATTTGCCGGAAGCCGAACAGGCCGCGACGGACGTTCTGGCCTTGCCGATCTTCCCTGAGCTGGAAGAGTTTGAGCAGCGCCATGTGGTGGAATCAATCGCGGAATTTTATTCCTAGTCACGTTTAGAAAATCATACCGCTGAGGAACGCAGATCAACACTGATGCTTCGTATTTAGGTCGTTCCCGGCGTAGCGGCAGCAAACCGTGAGGGTAGGGATCCCTCGCTGCGCTCGGGATTAGAAACAAAGACCTTATATTTCTCTGCCGCAGCACGAAAACGACAGCTTTCCTGGCTTTCGCCCAATGCGTTTGCAGCCATCAGGCAATAGGCTGCACGGAATACGGAATAGGCCCTGACGAAATGCTCAATCCGCGGAGCAGCATCGTCGCCGCTCATTCGGCGATAGAGCTCCAGGAATTTGGAGGATTGTTCCGCGCTCATCTCCCATTCCACAATCGCTCCGGCCAGGTCCCAGGCAATGTCCGTGGGTCCGGGAAAGAAATGATCGTCGCCATGGCTGCCGGAATCAGTCTTCAAGATCTGGCCGTCTGTGGGGAGCAGCCATTCGTGTGGTTGCATGCGGCCATCAGCGATCACTGCTCGCTTGAGCTCTAGTTTCACAGGCGCAGAAAAGCCAGGTTCGCGAAAAACTTGTTCACTAAAACCAAGTTCGCGAAGATTGTGATCGGCCATCTGTTGCAGAGATCTGAGGTCTTGCGGATCAGCGGGGAATGCAGCGGCACGAAAAGCGCAATACTCTGCCAGCCTGGCCAGGACTGTTTCATTCAAATCGGCATCATTCAAGTCAGCCGCAGACGTGGGTCGACCTTCGATCCATGAACAGGAAGCGAAGCCGTGTGCTTCTGGTCGCGGCATAGGGCCGAAACCCGCTTCCGCGACCCGCTGTTCGCGGTTAAAGACGGCCTCGCCGTAATGACCCAGGCCCAGGAATTTATAGAAGCGGCGAGCGCCACCGGAAGCAGATCGATATTTCAGCCGCTCAAAGCTGGTCCAGGCAGCAGGCCAGCCAGACTCGACTGGGAAGAAAAGCCGGCGCCACTCTCCACCACCGATGAACGTGGCTGTTCCTTCGGATCGCCGAGGCGCGGTATCCACTGCCAGCCAGCGAAACTGGCGTGCACGATGCGGAGCATTGTTCGCGCGCAGGGAATCAAAATCCGGCTGATGGCCGCAAAGAAGCGTGACCTTTTCCCGCGGAACGCCCGCTCTCAACAAAGCTTCTGCCACGGCCAGAAACGATGATCCACTCAGGCCGGGACCTTCATCCACGATTAGAAAGTTGGCAGCGGCGACAAGGGAACGACCAACAAATTTCAGCTCCGCTTCAGAAAACCGCAGCTCGCGATTATAAGGATGCCCATGCGGACGCACGGTGATCCGGCTGGCATTGATTCCCTGCTGGCGCGCTGCCGCAGCCACCACGGCGCTCAATGTCGTTCCAATGCTGCGTATTCCAATGACGGCAACTATGCCGCTCAGGTCAGTGAATTTGTTGAGCACATCTGCGTACGCGAGAGGATGAAGAGCATAGTAAGCAAAGCCTTCAGGAGCAGACACACTGATCCGGCCTGGCGCTGGAACTGTATCCAGAGCTTCTGCCAGGCGGGAAATTTCCGGCTTTATCTCAGCAAGCTTGAGCCCAGGCCGCTCCGCGTGGACGAGAACTCTGGCCAGGGTGTCTGTGATGCCTTCGAGCTGAGCCAGCAAGTCTGATGGATTGTCTTCAGGATCGAAGGCTGGGGGATCGAAGGCTGGGGGATCGCAGGCTGGGGAATCGCAGGCTGGCGGATCAAGGGGTGGAATGACTGCTGCAACCGAGTCGGCGATGCCGCACTCCAACTCGCCCGCAAGCAGCGTGAAGGCCAGGATATCGTCCTGCCGCGGCTCGCTCGCCAATCGGCGCAACTGGTCAGTTAAATGGTTCTTTAAATTGCAAACGGAAACATCCCGGCGGCCTTCGCGAAAGACCATCAGGTTAACTGGATGGAGACTCATGGATTGATGCGCCGTCTAGGCCGCCTTTTTCCCTTTACGTGTGGACGCGCGTGGAGACCGGGCCACATCACCTTCTTTGTCAATGAAATAAAGGAACTGGTTGTCCCGCTCAACAGCTTTGGGCACCAGGACCTGAGTTTCACCATCACCGGATTTCGGCTTATGGCACACGTTTCCATGGCCATCAATGAAGTAGAGATACTTTTTGTAGTCCCGCTCCAGGCTCAGCTTTTTAACTTTCTCTGCCATGTGTATTTGGAGGCAAGAGACCATCCTGTGGATGCCAGACGCCGGTGTTTAGTGGCGCGCCTTGCGCGGGGTTGTCTCCGGACGCTTGTGTTTCATTTTGGGAATGGGTGTTTCCCCGGGAGCGTAAAACTTTCGCACAATGGGAGGATTGAACTTGTATATCTGCGGGTGAACATCTCCCTGCTCATCTTTCAGACGCAGGGTGAAAGTTCGCAGTGTGCCCTCTTTGCCAAAATCCTGTTGTCCCTGCGAAACCGGTAAAACCCCGGTGATGTCCCGCTCACGGTAGGCCGTTTCATAGCGATGCTTGCGCGCATTCCAGGTAAACACCCGGACCTGGTTGAAATCGAAAGGCATGCCATCCTTGGCCTCAGTAAAAAGGACCACATACTCTTTCACGGCCTTGCCCTGGTCCTGAATTTCATCCAGGGGGAAGGCCGACACAATACGCTGTCCTTCAGAATACTGGGCGATTTCGTCCGGAACATCCACATAAAGGGTGCGACCGTAAACCCAGCCAACACGTTTCTGCTGGTCGCGTATAAGCCACCAGTCCTCCAGGATTACAGGCTGGTCGGACTTGTCGCTGTCATCGTCATCGGAATCGTCCTTATCTTTATCCTTATCCTTATCTTTCGACTTGTCGTCTTTGGCGGGGGCCGGAGCATTGCGTTTTACCGTCTGGCGCTGAAGGAGATCGACCTTCTGCTTTTCCGCCAGTAAATAGAGGTAGCCAGTTTTTCTACCCGGCGAAATATGTACCTTGGCCTGCTCTTCCACGGCCGCGGTCGCTTGCGCTGGAGCATTCTTGTTTTCTTCCGCCAGGCGTTGAAACTGGTCAAAGGTTTCCTGGTCAGCGAGGTATCTTTCCTGTATCCAGCCTTCTTCGCCGCGAGGGGTGCGCACGCGCACAAAGCGCTTGTTCTGCATGTGCTCCAGGACCTGTAGGCGCTCGCCGTTGTGTACCAGCCCAGTCTTGTTATAGATGGTGGCCACGCGGTCTCGGAGAGAGGCCTCAGGCACGGCCACGTATTCGTATTCATTGCTGCTGGACGTGGTGTTGCTGCCACAACCGGAGAAACCGCAGAGGCAAATAAGCAGCAGCGATAGCCCGGTCGAGGTAATTCTGACTCGGCTCACTATTGGCCGGAGATGCTTTGGCGAGGACATTTGGTTGAAAGAACAATATAGCAGTCCACGTGCCTGCGGCGAAGATGACCTTTCAGCCAGTACGCGGTTGGCCCGCGCCCTATACACACCGGCCTTGCTATGATGATCGAACGTACGCCGATCAACTCATTTACCGCCATCAGCCCTTGGAGGATCTTTGCGCCTAATTTCCAGACTGCTGTCCGTTGTGGCCATTTGTTTGTCAATGTCCCCGTTCTCCCCAGCCCAGGAAAAGCCAGACGCAATGGGCAACAACATCCTCGCCGAGATGGGGTTTCTGGCCAGCGACGCCATGAACGGACGCGGTAGTGGAACACATGACGAACTGGTGGCAGCCACTTATCTCGCCTCACAGCTTCGCCAGATTGGCATTGAACCCGCCGGCGACCATGGCAGATACATTCAGAACGTGGTTACGGTGCTCGATAACCGGTCCGGCGGGAAGGTGCCATGGAACACCCGGAACGTGCTGGGAATTCTGCGCGGACGCGACGAGCACTTAAAAGATGAAGTCATACTTCTTACAGCTCACCTGGACCACCTCGGCATACGCAAGCCAGTGAATGGTGACAGCATCTATAACGGCGCTGACGATGATGCGTCTGGCTGCGTGGCTGTGCTGCAACTCGCAGCGGCCCTGGCCCAAGGTGAGGCCCCGAAGCGCACCGTGGTGTTCGCATTTTTTGGCAGTGAAGAGACCGGCGGACAGGGTAACCAGTTTTTCCTCGATCATCTTCCAGTACCGCTCAAGAGCGTTGTTGCCAATCTGGAATTTGAAATGATCGGCCGTCCGGATTCGGCAGTAAAGCCTGACGAGCTCTGGCTCACCGGTTTCGACCGCAGTGATCTCGGCCCTGAACTGGCCAAACATGGCGCCAAGCTGGTGGCTGATCCCCATCCCAAAGAACAGTTCTTCACGCGCTCAGACAATTACGCTCTGGCCAAGAAAGGCGTGATCGCGCACACGGTTTCGAGCTTTGGATTGCATGCGGATTATCATCAGCCAAGTGACGATGTGGCCCATATCGATTTCAACCATATGGAACTGGCGATCAAGTCAATGATCGAACCAGTGAAGTGGCTGGCAAACACACATTTCAAACCGGAATGGCTGGCGGGAAAGAAACCGTAAACCTGTAAGCCTAGCTGGATTTTTTCCGCGAACGCCGAATGCGTTCGTCAACGGGCTTGCGGCCCTGGAAGCCTTCTTCGATGCCATGCCAGTAATCGATCGAGGTCTCGCCATACTTCCAGCACAACAAGACGATGTCATCATCCAGCTTGAAGGGAAAGTCCAGCAGTCCCATGTCGAGATCTTTTACCTGCACGCCGATGGAATCGATTTCGGCCAGTGTGTCTTTGATTTCCTGCAAAGCCTTATCGCGCTCGGCGCGACGGCGGGCCGCCTGTTCCACATTCACCATCAGTCCGCCACTCAGAAAGATCCGGTGTTTCAGGTTTTGAAATTCAAGTTCGATTTGCTCGATCAGGATCTTGCCGTCCATGCAGCGTTTTAGAAGTGATTGCAGGACCGGCAGCAGGGTCTGTGCTTCTTCATAGGTAAAAGTCTTCATCTTACTCATAGTGGCACTGCCTATTAGAGCATAGACCGGATTAGTTGATGAAAGTTCGTTGGTGAATCTGCGTGTTTGTTTTTAAATCCCGAACGCAGTGAGGGATCCCTATAATCCGCGAAAGTGCTGAGGATAATGATCCAAGTTCCTTTATTCAATTTCAATGTTCCCCCGGGCACAGCCTCTCGCGCTAGTAGGGATCCCTCGCTTCACTCGGGATAAAGAAAAAACTTACTGAATTTCCAGCATCCTGTCCAACGCCACCTTGGACCAATGCTTCACCTCTTCGTCCACCTTGATGCGGTTGA
>WNFA01001246.1_pt1 | contig 20668 bp, 14 predicted proteins | sample 5400481 | NCBI WGS metagenome assembly WNFA01 (sample SAMN13153340, study PRJNA577476) | soil metagenome | isolation source: 120 cm saprolite under Douglas fir tree site 2 hole 1 replicate 2 | place: USA:California | collected 2015-04-18
CGCGTACAGAGCTACGCTGCGGAACTTGCATCGAGTGTTAGTCCGCGGTCGTTGGGGGTGATTAAGCGTCAAGTGTATGACGCGATGTTCCAGACGCTGGCGGAATCGTTTGAACAGTCCGAGCAGGAAATGCTGGCGAGCCTGCATTCCGAAGACTTCAAAGAGGGTGTGGCGCACTTTATCGAGAAGCGCGCTCCGGCTTTCACCGGCAGATAGGAACCTGCGATGAACTTCGCATCCAGCGACAAAGTGAAGGATTTGCAGCGCCGAGTCCAAGCTTTTATGGACGAGTACATTTATCCAAACGAGCAGCGCTTCGAGGAAGAGATCGAGCAGAATGGCTGGCAGCCGACGAGGATCGTGGAAGAGCTAAAACCGAAAGCTCGCGCCGCCGGTTTATGGAACTTGTTCTTACCGGAAAGCGAATACGGCGCAGGGCTGACCAACCTCGAATACGCGCCGCTTTGTGAAATCATGGGGCGCAGTCACATTGCACCGGAGGTGTTCAATTGTTCGGCGCCGGACACAGGCAATATGGAAGTGCTCGCACGCTATGGCACGCCGGAACAGAAGAAGCAGTGGCTGGCGCCACTGCTCGCGGGAGAGATCCGGTCGTGTTTCGCGATGACGGAGCCCGCCGTCGCTTCCTCCGATGCCACAAACATTGAGGCAAGAATTGTTCGCGATGGCAACCACTACGTCGTGAATGGCCGAAAATGGTGGACATCCGGGGTCGGCGATCCGCGTTGCAAGATCGCCATCTTCATGGGCATGACGGATCCATCGGGTCCGACTCATAAACAGCAGTCCATGATTCTGGTGCCGATTGACGCGACCGGAGTAAAGATCGAACGAATGCTAACCGTGTATGGATATGACCATGCGCCACACGGCCATGGAGAGGTCACATTTGAAAATGTGCGCCTTCCAGTTTCGAACATCCTTCTCGGTGAAGGGCGCGGATTTGAGATTGCCCAAGGTCGCCTGGGGCCGGGGCGAATTCATCATTGCATGCGATGCATTGGCGTTGCGGAACGGGCGCTCGAGACCATGTGTAAGCGAGTGCAAGCGCGCGTGGCTTTCGGAAAAACGCTGGCCGAGCAGGGAACGATTCGCGCAGATATTGCCGCGTCACGCATGGAGATCGAGCAGGCGCGGCTGTCGACGCTGAAGGCCGCGTACATGATGGATACGGTGGGGAACAAAGCGGCGCGCACCGAAATTGCGATGATTAAAGTTGTGGTGCCCAACGTAGCGCTGCGCGTACTGGATCGGGCGATTCAAGCGCATGGAGGCGCGGGAGTTTCGCAGGACACGTTTTTGGCGAGCGCGTGGGCCTTGTGTCGGGCGCTGCGGTTGGCCGATGGTCCGGATGAGGTGCACATCGAATCGATCGCGAAATGGGAGCTGGCCAAAAGCAAGAAAGCGAAAGCGCCATAGCTTTCACGCTGATGAATGGAAGTGACGGGCAACAGAATCCCGAGAGAATTCATGGGGGAAGTTCATGCCGCCATTGGCCGTTAGAGATTTGCAATCGCTGAAGGAATTGGTGGGGCAGGGGATTGGGGTGACGGAATGGCTTCGCGTTACTCAAGAGCGGATCGAACAATTCGCGGAAGCCACGGAAGACCGGCAATGGATTCATTTAGATCGTGCCCGTGCGAGCAGGGAATCACCTTACGGCGCGACCATCGCTCACGGTTTTCTCACGCTGTCCTTGATTAGCCACCTTCTGAAAGATTTGGTTGAAATTCAAAGCAGCGTGCGGCTGGCTATAAATTACGGGTTGAATCGCGTGCGCTTCCCCGATCCGGTGCGGGCCGATTCCAGAATTCGCGCGCGTGTTGTGCTGCAGGCGGTGAAAGAGCTGCCTGAGGGTGTGGAAGCGATGTATGCCGTTACGATCGAATGCGAACAGTCTGAGAAGCCGGCATGCGTCGCGGAGTGGATAGTTCGCTACTACAAGTGATCTCATTCATTTGACAAGAGATGGGAGAACCCCGCGTTTGAATAAGCGAACTTGGGCTAGACGCGCCCGGTTCGCGCGCATTGCAACGAAGCGCCCAGGAGGAATTCGATTTTCTCGGGCATGGACGCGAAGCGCTCGTCTCTCGTCAAGCCCTGGTGGTACCGAAAATAAATTTGTTGCACAATGACTGCCAATTTGAAGCGCGCGAACGTGAGGTAGAAAGCAATCTGTGATACATCGCTCCCCGTCTTCTCCGCGTAGAAATGAACCAATTCCTCCCGTGTAAAACTGCCGAGTTGGGTCGTGGGCCCCCAGCGATTTTGTTGCAGTTCCTCGGGATCTGTTGGATCGATCCAATAAGCTAGCGCCGTGCCCAGATCGGTGAGAGAGTCGCCGATGGTGCACATCTCCCAATCGAGAACGCCGACAATTTTTGTGATGTCGTTCGAATCGAGGACGACGTTGTCATATTTGTAGTCATTGTGAATCAGCGAAGTAGTGCGCGTGGACGGCATGTGCTGTTGCATCCACGCGGAGATTTTCTCCACTTCGGAATAGTCGTGGGTCTTGGAACCATGATAGCGGTCGATCCAGCCGCGAACTTGCCGCTCGAGATATCCATCCGGTCTTCCGAGATCCGATAGGCCCACAGCTGCGTAATCCACGCAATGCAGGCGAACGAGATTCTCGGCAAACGATTCGCTGAGCCGCCGTGCTTTTTCCGGGGGGAAATCCAAACCGCGCGGCACGTTTCTGCGAAGAATGATCCCGTGAATCGGCTGCATCACATAGAACGGCGCACCGAGAATGGAATCATCATCGCAGTAAAAAAGTACTTCGGGAGCCGGTGCGTAGACGGAGTGGAGCTTTGACAGCGCACGAAATTCGCGCCCCATATCGTGGGCCGACTTGACCTTGCTGCCGAAGGGCGGCCGGCGAAGAACCAGCTCTCTGGCCCCGAGGTTCAGTGCGTAAGTCAGGTTGGAATGGCCGCTGGGATATTGGCGGACCCGGAGCGCGCCTGTTTCGCTCGGAAAATGAAGACGCAAGAAGGGTTCGAGCTTAGCTAAGTCCAGCTCTTCACCGGATCGAATGGCTGCGGGATGGTCCAGCAAGTCACTCATTCGAAAGTCATCCTAACGGTAGGTCAGCATCGCAGGATCCACGATATGTCCGTGAGAATTGAAACTGCTGAGAGTAAAGCGCTCCGAATCATGCAGAAATTCGCTCCAAGACGAGTTCCGTGACATCCAGCTCACTTGCAACGTGCGTTCCGGAGAAAGCTGCAAAGCACGCTGCACGGCCACAGCAGTAGGACCACCGGATGTGAAAATCGCGACCCGTTCACCGCCACGGCCGGCAGCAGAAAGAAACTTTGAGAGGCCGAAGTTCACTCGCGAGCAAAACTCTTCCCAAGTCTCGACCCCGTCCGGAGTGATTGCGCCTTGTACCCACTTTCCAATAACTGCCTCAAATAGTTTTTGAAACGTAGGGCGCCGGCGACAAGAGTCTGTTGCCGATTGAAACGCGAAATGAAGGTCGCGGATACTTTGATCGTCTTTAACCAATCCGGGCAGACTGCGCTCCAGCACGGCTTCTCCTTGATATTCATCGAATTCGGAGAGCACCAGCGGCTGAGGAAACGGGAGGCCCTTTTTCTCGAACGCCTCGCTCACAAGCCTGGCGGTGTCCTTCTGCCGGACGCGTGGACCGGCGCACACGCGGTCAAAAATGACGCCGCGTTGCGCCCAATATTCACCAAGAGCTCGTGCCTGCGCTTCGCCGAGCTTCGACAACTTGTCATAGTTCTGCTCAAGGAACGAAGCTTGCGCATGACGGACGAGAAAGAGAGTTCCCATTGGTAGTCAGGTCCTTCCGTCAAACCTTATAGCGCAAGTGTCGCGAAATATGAAATTGGGCCGCACCCCACCTTTGAATGCACAGCATCCGCAAGAAACGCCCGGTCTAGGCAGTTGCGACCTGATCTCTGCTGAACTCGGCGAAGGTTTTGCCTTGCCCCGCAAGCAGCTTGAGGAGCGGAGCGGGCTGCCAGATTTCACCGTGCTGACGCTGGAATTCGGAGACGCGCTCAAACACCTGTTTGAGACCGACGGTGTCCGCGTACCACATCGGGCCGCCGCGATGGGCGGGAAATCCGTAGCCATTGATATAAATGATGTCGATGTCCGAAGCGCGTAGAGCGTAGCCCTCTTCTAGAATACGCGCGCCTTCATTGACCAGAGCGTATAGGCAACGGTCCACGATTTCCGCGGCGGACATCTGACGCTGCGCAATACCTGCTTCGGCGACCCATTTTGCAATGTGTTCGGCAACGAGCGGGTCCGGCATCGCGCGCCGCTGATCGTCGTATTTGTACCAGCCCGCGCCGGTTTTCTGGCCGTACCGGCCGAGTTCGCAAAGGCGATCTTCCGCAAACGGCTGACGAATGCCGGGTATTTCCAAGTGTCGATACTCCTTGCGAATGCGCCAGCCAACGTCGAGGCCTGCAAGATCGCCGGTGGCAAGTGGTCCCAGCGCCATGCCGAAATCCGTAAGGGCGCGGTCCACCGCCTCGATGCTCGCGCCTTCCTCCACGAGGAACTGAGCTTCGCGGCGGTAGGGACCAAACATCCGATTACCGACGAAACCGCGGCAGTTGCCCACAAGCACGCCCACTTTGCCGAGCGTCTTAGAGAGCTGCATGCATGTGGCAATCACTTCCTTTGAGGTGGCCCTGCCGCGAACGATTTCCAGGAGACGCATCACGTTCGCCGGGCTGAAGAAGTGCGTTCCTATGACTGACGCGGGCCGCGAAGTGGAAGAGGCGATCTCATCGATGCTCAGCGTGGAGGTGTTACTTGCAAGAACGGCGCCCGGCTTGCACACGCGATCGAGTTCCTTGAAAACTTCCTTCTTGAGGGCCATGCCTTCGAACACGGCTTCGATCACCAAGTCCATGGTGGAGAAATCGTCGTACGTTAACGCGGGCTTGATGCGCTGCAAGCGCTCTTCGGCAACGTCCTGAGAGAATCGGCCGCGCTGGACGGAATTTGCGTAGTTCTTCCGGATGGTGGCCAAGCCGCGATCGAGCGCAGGCTGGTCCGCCTCTTTGAGAACCACAGGAATTCCAGCATTGGCAAGCACCATGGCGATCCCACCGCCCATTGTGCCCGCGCCGACAACCGCGGCGGATTTAATCGGAAGGATAGGCGTCTCCTTCGGAATGTCCGGAATCTTGCCGACATCGCGCTCGCTGAAGAAAACATGGATGAGTGATTTGGATTGCTCGGAGAAGAGGCACTCGATGAAAAGCTTCTGCTCCACTTTGCAACCTTCTTCGAAGGACAGTTTCGTGCCGGCTTCCACGGCATCGATGGCGACAACGGGAGCGAGCAGGCCGCGCTGCTTTTTGGCAGCCGTTTCGCGCGCGGAAGAACAAATCTGGGCGTTTTCCTCCGTGTTTCCGAGTTTCTCATTGCGCTCGCGCGTTTTGCGAGCAGGTTTATGCGCGACTTCGCGTGCAAAGGCCACTGCCCCCGCGAGGAGATCGCCTTCGATGATGCGATCGACGATGCCGGATTTCAGCGCTTCGTCGGCTTTGACCGGATTGCCGCCCGCACACATCTCGACGGCTTTCGCCACGCCGGCGAGCCTTGGAAGGCGCTGCGTGCCCGCCGCGCCAGGAATCAGGCCGAGCTTAACTTCCGGCTGGCCCACTTGCGCGCTCGAAAGAGCAACGCGATAATGGCCAGCCATCGCCAGTTCCAATCCACCGCCAAACGCCGTTCCGTGAATGGCCATCACCACCGGCTTGCTGCTGTCTTCGATTTTCAAAAGCAGCGGAAGCAAGCCAGGGCCGCGCGATTTGCCCGAAGTCATTTTGCCGAATTCTTTAATGTCCGCTCCGGCGACAAAGGTGCGGCCTCCGCCGATCAGGACTGTGGCCTTTATGGTGTCGTCCTGTGCAATCTGGTCCAGCGCTTCTGAAATTCCTTCTGGAACGCCTGGCCTTAGAGCATTGACGGGTGGATTGTTGATGGTGATCACGGCGATGCCGTTGTCTTTTGTAAGCTGCACTAGATTGGTCATGGAAGGGCTCTCGTTTCTTGATTTACGCGCTTTTCGCGGAGACGGCGCCGGCATCGATCACCAAAGAAGCGATCCGCTCGCGGTGAAATGTAGCGTCGCCGAACGCTGTTTCCGATGCTTTCGCCCGGCGATAGTACAAGTGAAGATCGTTCTCCCACGTGAAGCCCATGCCGCCGTGAATCTGGATGCCACGGTTGCCGACGGTGCGGCCGGCGTCGCTGGCATACATTTTCGCGATGGAAACTGCGACTGCCGCGTCCGGGGAATTTTCTTCGAGCGCCCATCCAGCGTAGTACACCGCTGAACGAGCACTCTCTGTTTCCAAATACATGTCCGCGCACTGGTGTTGCACGGCCTGGAAAATGCCGATCGGTTTGCCGAACTGTTTGCGGGTCTTGGCGTATTCGACGGTGAGATCAAGCGTTCGCTGCATTCCGCCAACCAATTCGGCAGCCAGCGCGGCCGTGGCGATGTCGAATGCTCGCGCGAGATCCTTCGGTGCCCCGATTTCCTCGGCCGGAGTATTCCGGAATTCGACGGCGTAGAGTTTGCGTGTCAGGTCCATCCCGGACATCGGGGAAATCTTCAGGCCGGGGGCCTTGGAATCCACGAGGAAAACTCCGTTACGCCCGACGACGACGATGAAGTCGGCGACAGCAGCGTCGGCGACAAACAATTTCTCACCGGTGAGTTTGCCGTTGCTGGCGCTCAGTTGAACATGCCGCGGGTTCCAGCTCGCGCTGGCTTCCAGAATAGCTGTGGTGGCGCGAACTTCTCCCCGGCAGATGGGCTCAAGATATTTTTTCTTCTGCGCTGGCGCGCTTACGGCATCCAAGATGGATCCGGTCAGAACGACGGTCGAGAAAAAGGGACCGGGCAAGAGTGCGCGTCCGGCCTCTTCCATCAGTAGCATGAGTTCGACTTTGCCAAGACCAACTCCGCCGTACGCTTCTGGAAAGATTATGCCGGTGTAGCCCTGATCGGTAAGCTTTGCCCACAGCGCGGCGTCGTAGGCGGTATCTGTTTCCATCAGGCGCCGTATCTCAACAGTGGGACACTCGCCTGCAAAAAACTTTCGTGCGCTGTCTTTCAGAAATTCCTGGCTCTCGCTCAGACCAAATTGCATGGCATATCCCCTTAGTAGCTTCTGGGCAGCCCGAGAACGAAATGCCCAATGATGTTGCGCTGGACCTCGGAGGTGCCCGCCTCGATGGTATTTCCCCGGGTGCGCAAGTACCCGTAGGACCAAATCCCTTTGTCGACAGCGCGCGGGTCGCCGCCGAGCAGTTGGCCGTAGGAACCGAGTATTTCTTGCGCAACTTGCTGGAGGCGCTGATTGAGTTCGCTCCAGAAGATTTTCTGGATCGAGCCTTCGGGCCCCGGCACGCCGGTAGCCGTGATGCGGCTGAACGCCCGCATCTGATTGAAGCGCATAATTTCGATTTCCGCGCTGCACTGTGCAAGCTTCTGGCGGATGAGCGCGTCTTCAGTAGCGGGCCGACCATTGCGCTGGATCGTACGCGCAAGTTCGATCAGGCGAGAGATGTAGCGCTTGAAGATAAGGTGCAGGCGGGCGCCGTACGAGCCACGCTCATACATCAGTGTGCTCATGGCCACATTCCAGCCGTCATTCACCTTGCCGAGGACATTTTCCGTCGGGACGCGCACATCGCGAAAGAAAAGCTCATTGAATTCCGATTCCCCGGTCATCTGCCGCAGAGGACGAACTTCGACGCCGGGCGACTTCATGTCCACGAGAAGAACGGTAAGCCCTTTGTGTTTCGGCGCGCTCGCATCCGTGCGCACGACAAGCTCGCACCAGTCGCCCACCCAGCCGTAGCTGGTCCAGACTTTTTGGCCGTTCACAACGTAGTGATCGCCGTCCAGCCGCGCTTCCATCTGCAAACCAGCGAGATCAGAACCGGCATTCGGCTCGGAAAAACCTTGGCACCAGATTTCTTCTGCGCTCAGAATTTTTGGAATATAGCGTTTCTTCTGCGCTTCCGTTCCACACGCGATGATTGTCGGTCCGATGAGCCCCAGGCCGAGCGAGTTAGCCATCGGCGGCGCTTCCACGCGCGACATTTCTTCCCAAAACAGCGCCTGCTCCATCAGTGTGGCGCTGCGGCCCCCATATTCCCTGGGCCACGAAACCGCGGCCCAGCGGCCTTCCTGCAGCTTCCGTTGCCAGGCGCGCAGGTACGGAAAGGATTCCTCGATGGGCTTTTCGCGCCACTCGTTCCAGTCTTTCGGGACGTTGGACGCAAGCCACGCGCGGAGTTCGTCGCGAAATGCCGATTCCTCGGTAGTCAAATTTAAATCCACGGAAAGTACTCCTTCCCTATTGGGGCGCGAAACGCGTTACCGGCAAAAAATCCCGCTCAAGCGCTGCCCTTCTGTGTTTTGAAATCGGGGCGAATCGTATCCTTGCCCTCCCAATATTTCTTGCGCAGATCTCTCTTCAATATTTTTCCGGTGCCGGTTTTAGGCAGACTCGCGACGAATTCGAAGGAACGAGGACATTTATAATGGGACAGGCGCGATCGGCAGAACTCCAGGAGCTCGGCCTCCGTGACGGCGGCATCCGGCTTTAGGACCACCAGGGCCTTAGGGACTTCGCCCCACCTTTCATCGGGAACAGGAAACACCGCGGCCTCTAAGACCTTAGGGTGGGCAAGAACTGCCTTTTCAACTTCGAGAGAAGAAATATTCTCCCCGCCGCTCACGATGATGTCCTTCTTGCGATCGACAATGAGCAGGTAACCCTCTTCGTTGAGTGTGGCCATGTCTCCGGTGTGGAACCATCCCCCTCGCAGGGCTTCGGCAGAAGCGGCGGGCTGCCGCCAGTAACCCTCCATCACACCGTCGCTCCGCGCGATGATTTCTCCAATCGTCTGCCCGTCGCGAGGAACGTCGTTATCGTTGGCGTCCACCACGCGCAGCTCCGCGCCTGGAAACGCGTACCCGGTCATCGCCTGCCCCGCATAGCGCTGTTCGCCCTCCCAGCCCATCCCCAGCTTCATGGGAGAAATCGAAAGCGAGGGACAAGTTTCCGTCAGCCCGTACCCCGAAAAACATTCGCAACCAAGCACTCTTTCGACCTCGCGAATCAATGTTGGCGAAGACGCGGCGCCACCGATCACAATGCGGCGCAAGCTGCTCAAATTGTATTTGTGGCGCTCCGGACAGTTAACCAGCGCGGTGGCCATAATGGGCACGACGCTGAAAGAACGCACGCCTTCCTTTTCAATCAGCCGGAAGACTTGTTTGGTCTCGAAACGCTGCATCATAACGTGCTTTCCCCCGAGCAAAGTGAGGAAATGCGCGACGCCCCAGCCATTCGCGTGGAAAAGAGGAATGGTGTGCAGCTCGACTGCCCCGTTTTCCGTGTTGAATCCCAAGCAAACGTTTTGTGCATGCAAGTAGATATTTCTGTGCGTCAGCATCACGCCCTTGGGGTTGGCACTCGTGCCGCTCGTATAGAACAGTTCGCCCAGCGCGTTTTCATTGATGGAACTAATGTCCGCGCGATAGGGAGTAGCTGCTGCAAGAAGAGCGTCATAGTTATGTGGCGAGAGCCATGACGCTTCCGGTGTTCCGTCGAGTTGGATAAGAGTCTTCACACACGGAATATCCTTGCGGAAAGACTCGACCAACCCAAGAAACTGCTTCTCGACAAACAGAATCGTTGCCTCCGCATCATTCAAGACGTAGCCCAGCTCGCTCGATGCCAGCCGAATATTCAGCGGCAGCAGGACAGCCCCGGCTTCCAGCACTCCGTAGTAGGCCTCTAGCAAACGATGGCAATTGGTGCTGAGGAAAGCGACGCGATCGCCAGGCTGGACACCAGTTTGACGCAGGGCTCCCGCCAGACGCCGAGTACGATCGGCGAATTGCGCGTAGGTAAACCGGTCCTGATTGCAGACCACCGCCGTTCTCTGCGGATATTGCTGCTCGGCGTAGCGAAGAAACCGCAATGGCGTAAGAGGAATATTCATCTCGCATCTGGCCCGAATCAGGCCGATTGCCCTCCGTCAACCACCAGGACGTGCCCGGTGACAAAGTCGGATGCATCCGAGGCAAGAAAAATCGCCGCACCCTTCAGATCCTGTGGTCCTCCAAAACGGCCCAACGGTATGCCCGCCAGCAACGATTCCTTGTTTCGCTCAATCACTTTTTCCGACATGTCCGTCGGAAACCAGCCCGGCGCGATCGCATTCACCTGAATGTTGTGCATGCCCCATTTGCACGCCAGATCCTTCGTGAAAATAATGACGCCGCCTTTGCTGGAGCTATACCCAATGGCGGAGAATCTCGGAGGCGAACCGCGCAGCCCGGCAACGGAAGCGATGTTGATGATCTTCCCGCGGCGCTGCGCGATCATCACCTTCCCGACGGCCTGCGAAAAAAGAAACGTTCCCGTCAGGTTGGTTTCGATCACCTTATTCCACTGCTCGAGCGTCATCGCTTCGACTGGCGCGCCCCAGGAAGTGCCCGCATTGTTGATCAAGATGTCTATGCGTCCAAACTGTTTGACGGCAGCGTCGGCAACTTCCTGAACGCTGCCGGGCTGTTTGACGTCACAGCCGAGTGCGAGAACCTTCACGCCGAGTTTTTGCAGTTCTTCGGCAGCCTGCAGGCAGCGCTCTTTCTTGCGCGCGCACAGAACGAGATTCGCCCCCATTTCCGCCAGGCCTTCGGCCATCTGCCGACCTAGCCCTACGGAGCCACCGGTGACGATCGCCACGCGCCCTGCGAGATCGAAGATCGGTTTGGCTGTCATATTGCTTGCCGTATCGCCAGATATCCCCAACGATAATCACCAACGTGTGTTTATATCATATGTTAGTTACTACCGTTATCTTCAATGCGGACCTACAAGCCGCAGAAGATACGCCGTCGCGCAGGTAAGCTGTATTCACCCCTCCGCGCTTCGCCTACACGTGTAGTAGCCGGAATGCCAATCCGCCGAGCACTCCACCCGCAAGTGTGCCTAGCACTGAAATCGGAGCGTACCCCCAATCGGAGCTGCCTTTCCCCGGAATCGGAAGAATCGCATGGGCGATCCTGGAGCTAAGATCGCGTGCGGGATTCATGCTCGAGCCGGTGGTCCCCGCCAGTGCGAGTATGAGGCCCCACACCAACGCGGCAACGAGGAATGGGCCCAAACCGGCGGGCAAATTCGGGCGTGACAATATGCAGCCGGCAACGAATACCAACAGGCTTGTCGGAATAATTTCACCTATCAGGTTTGCCGCCGTGTTGGGAATGGCAGGGTGGCTGCAGAAGCAGCTAAGCTTGCGGATGGGATCCAGGGTACCGGCCCAGTGTGGCAGGAAATGAAGCCAGACGAGAACCGCGCCGGCAAACGCTCCTAACATTTGTGCCGTGACGTACGGCGCCAGTTTGGAGAAATTGCCGCTCGCGACGGCCACGCCTAGCGTCACGGCGGGGTTAATGTGAGCATCTTTGCTCCCACACGCCAGAGCCGTGAAAATCCCCGCCATTGCTGCGAACCCCCAGCCGGCCGATATTACGATCCATCCGCCACCTTCTGCTTTCGAGCGGGCGAGCGCTACGTCGGCGATTACGCCGTTACCCAGGAGAACCAGAACCATAGTGCCCATGAACTCTCCGAACATAGGTGACAGCATTCGTTTTCCTCTCAACTGCCGCTCGCGCACCGGTCAAGGTGTCAGCCGCGAAAATCCTTGCTCGTGGCATCCGCCGCTGCACTCCTTCTCGAGCGATTAGTGGCGCACAGCTGGCATAGCCCGGCGGAGCCATGGGTGATGATCGCCACACGACATCCGAGATCACTCTTCCGTGATTGAGTCAAACGGGCGAAGATACCTGTTTGGATCAAATTTGATGTACGCTGGCGGAACAGGAACGACGCCCTGTGGCGTGCCGAAAATGTTGAATCCGGGTCCCAGCGCCGCCGCGGCATTGTTCAAGTCAGTGGCATCGACGTCTTGCCATCTTCCCGTATCCAGGCGGTTGATCAACGTCTGAACGGCGGCAATGGTTTCCGCCGGCGTAAAGGTGCAGTGTCCTGCACGAGAAACAAATGTCTGGCGCAGGAATTCCTCATTGCCAGCTTCCTCGACAACCTGCTTATAGGCTGACTCGTTTTGTACTACCACCAATCCATCTCCCTTGGTATGTAGAGTCAGCACGGGGATATGGATCTCGCCGTTAAAAATGATATTTCTCTCGAGATAATGTACGCCTTCTGGGTCGGCGCTGATCCTTACGGCGTCTTCCAAGGTTTCCAAATCGGCATCCAAACTGAGACCGGCCTTCTCGTAGAGTTCCTGCACTTCATGCCTGTCGACAGAGTGCGCCAATTGAGCTCTGTAGTTCACGCCAGTGTTCCAGGAAACATTGCCCTGCGCGCGCGCTTCAAGCTCGGCGCGAAACGCGAAGACAAATGGGAAAACGACCCGCTGATCCCAGAGGAACTGATTCATTTCCTGGCTGGTAAAATCGGTTGGAGCAGGCTCAGGTGAGGTGGGTACGAACCACCCCGGTCCATCAGCCAGCGCGGACACCAGCGCTAGCCGTGCCCTCCCCTGGGGTGTGGACTGGGCGATGGCGAGAAATTGTTCAGCAAGTTGGAGATTGGCAAGCGGATTGGAGATGTTGACGACTTGCAATCCGCTCCCTGGCGCAAGTAGGGTCTTGAAAGCAAACTCTGAGTCGAGCGCCGTGTTCCAGGTTGCCACTCCACCCGAGAGCACACCGCACATGGGCAGCGCCGCATCGAAGCGATCGGGGTGCCTCTGAATCAGTCCCGCGCTAATAATCCCGCCCAGGGAATGGCCCCACGCGATGGTTCGCTTGGGCTCGCCGACCATCATCTTGAACACGTCAAGCACTGCAATTTGATCCAGTAATGCCTCATGAATAGCCCACCCGGTCGTAGCGTATGAGGAACCTGCGAGCGCGAAGCCACTCGACAGCATGAAAAAGCGTGTGAGCGGGTCTCCCACGTCGTGCGCAGGGTTTGGACTACCGGGGGTCACATACCCGTGGCTGTAGAGGAATAACGTCCCGTTCCAGTTTGCCGGAACTTCAATCAGATAAGTTGCGCCATCAGCAAGCGTTCCGGTCTTCGTAGTAACGCCAGCCTGTGCATGTGCGGTTCCGGAAAAGGTGAGAAGAAAGACTGTTGTCGCCGCCAGTAGAAAGAGTGTTCGCTTTGTCATTGGGCGCATTTCATGAGCCTCCTATTGCGAAATTTGGACTGCCAAGGGGTCGACTTCACCCATGATTTGGAATTCGTTTTTGCAGGATCTTTGAACCTCACGATTCGTGCTTGGCAAAGCCAAGTGCAGGAATCATTTCAGTCTTCAAGGGACTGTGTCGGCGGTGCCGGGGACGGCATCGCCGGCAACCATGCTCTCAATGCTTAGAAAGTCAAGCGCAGGCCAAGCTGCAACTGCCGCATAGGCAGCGCCGAAGTAAACCCCAGCGGCGTGCTTGGCGAGAGGCTCTTATTTCCGCTGAGGTTAAACGGCCCGGAAATCACTCCCACAACGTTGTTCACGCTGCCGAAGTTGGTGCGGTTAAAGATGTTGAATCCTTCGGCTATGAATTGGAGGTCGGACTTCTCCCCCATTTTGTACCGCCAACTCATGCGCATGTCGAAGTCCACGTAATTGGGGCCAATGCCGGTGTTGCGGCCGGCTCCGGGCGGACGGTCAGTGGTGCTGTGCCGGTCGTTGTTCACATTCGTCCCGGCCAGCAAATTGAAAGGATGAGAACTGTTATAGCGAACGATCGGAGACAGTTCAAAGCCTGAGAGGATGCGCCCTTTCCACGGGCTGTCGAACACGCCGGCGACCACCACCTTGTGCCGCTGATCAAAGGTAGAAAGGCCGCGTTCGCAACTCAGGCACGTCTGATCGTTCGGTGAAAAATCACTGTTGAAATCCGTCGTCGTGTCTAGCGCTTTACTGTAAGTGTAATTCCCGAGCAAAGTGTAGTGATTGCTGAAGCGTTTCTTGATTTCCAGAATACCGCCTTGGTAAAGAGCCGATCCCGCGGACGAATATTGGTCGGTCTGCAGAAGACCAAATGTCTTAAAGCAGGTGGCGGCCGCATTAAAAATGTTGAGGGCGCCCCCAGGGCAAGCCGCCGCTGCTGCTGCTCCAGATATGCCCCACTGCCGAATCAGAGTGCCCGCGGGTCCTGCGGGCGCAAGTGGCGCCGGCAGCAGGTTCGTGTCAATCGCCACGGGGATTTTGAGCGTATGAACGTAGATGTAGCTGGCGGAAATAGATAGGCCCCCGGCAATCTCGCGTTCAACGCCAAACTCACCCTGCTCTGAATACGGGTTTTGGTAATCAGGCTGGCCGTTGAAAAGTACGGTAAAGAAGGGATTGGGGCCTGTGTGGGTGATGGCGATGTTCTGCAAACATGCCGGCAGCGGCGAGCAAAAAACCCCTGGGCTTGTGACCGCGGTCGAGGGGTCTTTGAACTGCTGCACGTCAGCCTTCGTGATACAGGCGTCCTGTCCAGGCAACGGCACCGTACACGAAATCTTTCCTTGCGCGAACAGCGTTTGGAAAATCGTCCCAGAATTGGTGAACGGTGTGTTGATCGGTATGAATACCTGGGCAATCTGCCGGAAACCCTTGACGGTGCCTAGATAGTTCACCACATCGGTAATCTGGCGATCAATGGGTCCGTAGAAAATCCCGAACCCGCCGCGGACCGCGGTCTTGTGGTCCTTGAAGGGGTCCCAGGCGAACGAAACACGGGGAGCAAGATTGTCCTTATCGGTATTCAAGTTGCCGTATTGCCCGTCCAGTTCGTACCGGACGCCGAACTTGAGAGTGAAGTTTGACCGCAAGGACCAGGAGTCCTGCCAGTAGGCAGCTCCAAACGGCCTCGCGTAGTTGGTCACGGGATTGTCAAAGCCCTGCTGATAGAACTGGGGCAGACCCAAAGAAACCGTCTGAAGCGAATCGAGAACTGCAGGGGTCACTCCAGCAAGCCCGCAACCCGCCGGCCCAGACAAACACGGGCTGAGTAGGGCGCCCGGGAGACTGCCAAAAACAAAGCGGCCCGGGAAAAACGTGTGGGATTCAGTGTGGTTGCCCCGGAACAGCCCGGTGCCGCCTATCTTCATGGTATGGTGGCCACGGATCACGGTGAGGTTGTCGGCAAATTCGGGACGGCGCAAGATCGAAAGGCTGGGTATGAAGATTTGGTTTCCCAAATTTGCAAAGCCAGGGATATCCAGTCCTACCTGGCCGAGCACATTAGGAATCACGTTAAAGCTGTTATAATTCCACTGCGCGCGGGCTTCGTTCAGGGTGTTCGGACTGAACTGGTGAAACCAGGAACCCTGGAGCGTGTTGTCATATTGGTGGATGGAACTGCCCCGCGAAAAGCCCGTCAGAGATTGCAGGTCTGGATTCTCCTCCAGGTCGTGCGTATAGCTGTAGCGGAGAAAAACCTGGTTCCGGTCGCTGAATTGGTGATCGAAGCGGCCGGATGCCTGATATTGGCGCGTATTGAAGGGAAAGAGTCCGCCGTTCCCTTCAAACTCGCTGACAAGGAACGCATTCCGCGCGGCCTGACCCGCACTCAAACCCGTAGTCGGAGATACAGTCAAAGCGCTGGTCAGCGCAGCGGCACAAGCGGCAGCAGGTATTGCGGGCTTCCCGGCAAAGCAAGTCACATTCGGATTTCCCGGGTCGTTAACGAGCGCGGTGACAACCGCTTGTTGTGCGGCCCTCGGATCGCTCGCCGGAAACACGGTTGGCGTGGCAAGGGTAGGGCCGGCGAAGATGGAACTGTCGGTCAGGAGGGGAACCGCAGTCTGTGCGTCCTGTCGCAAACCTTCGAAAGCAACAAACAGGAAGGTTTTGTCCTTCTTGATGGGGAAACCCACCGATCCGCCGTACTGCTGGCGACTCAACGCATCCTTGGTCGGCACGCCCTTTGCCGTAGTCGAGAACGTGCTTGTCGGGGTTAAGGCCTGCGTGAAGGAAAATGGGTTGCGTGCGTCAAAAACATCGTTCCGGAAAAAGCCATACGCGGTGCCGTGCATGTTGTTGGAGCCGGATTTCGATACGATATTGATGGAGGCGCCGCTCGCCCCGCCCAGGTCCGCGGAATAGTTGCTGCGGTTGATCTGAAATTCCTGGACCGCATCCTGGCTCAGGGTCGGGCGGACGCCGCCGCTATCGCCATTGGCCTCGCCGCCGTCCACGGTCACGCTGTTGCCCCGGCCATTGCTCCCATAGAAGGATAGTCCGCTTTGCGGCGTCTGTTTGACTCGAAAATCCTGGTCGCCGGCCATGCGGGTGGAATCGGAGACGCCCGGTGTCAATAAAGTAAAGGTAAGATAGTCTCGGCGGTTGATGGGCCGGTCGGCGATGTATTCCTGGGTGAGCGTGTTCGCCTGGCTGCCTCTCTCGGTTTCCACTACAGGAAGTTCGGAAGTCACTTCAACTTGGCCTGAGAGCCCCGCTAACTTAAGATGAAAGTCAAGGGTAGAGGTCTGCCCAACCGTCAAAGTGAGGGAGGGGACGACTTCTGTTTGAAAACCAGCGTGCTCGACGCTAAGCTTATACGTAGCGGGGGCCAGTCCGGACAGGCGATAAAAGCCGTGCTCGTCGGTCACCACGCTGCGCTGCCCACCCTTCGCGGTATCGATTGCGGTAACCTTGGCATTCGGTACCTCAGCTTCTGAGGGATCAGTAACTGTCCCCGTCAGATCGGCGGACGCTCCCACACCTTGCGCCGAGGCTACTGGGCTGGACGGCAACAGCCCCAGCACGAACACCAATAGACCTACATGTAAGGTCGATTTCATAGCTCCTCCAGGTTCCTCGAAGCCAACATGTTTATGGATTCAATCGGACCCATGTTTGCGTGCTCCCCGATGATGAGTCTTGCGACGGACAATGGTTATTGTGTCGGCGTCACCAATTCAACTCGACTTAGAGAATGCAGCACCAGCCGGGTATGGGATTTGAGTATCTCGCAAAGCTCTCGACCCCGCCCCCGGCACAACTATCAAATATTGTGATAGTCCGTATCACATAATATTCACTAACGTCAAGACGAAATCATAAACTTATGGCAAGGGGGTAGGCCCGCACCTTGGTTGGACTCCTCGGCGAAATTCTGGATATCTTGCGTGTGCCCCGACTGGAGGGGCGGTCGCCCCGTGGCACGCCCCAACAGCGCCTAAGCAGCAGTTCCCTGTTCAGCGCGGTACGAGTACCATCCGGCCGGAAACTTCCCCGTGCCGCAGTTGCTCCAAGACTTCATTGACTTGTGCCAAAGGTCTAGTTGTCACCTGACAGCGGACCTTGCCGGCGGCTGCCATTGCGAGCAGTTCGCGCATATCCCGTCGCGTTCCGACAGAAGAAGCCTGGATGCGCAACTCTAACGCGGCCATCAGGATGGGCGGGAAGCAGATGGACTCAGAAGGGAGACCGACGGCCAGGAGAATCCCGCCAGGCCTGACGCAGGGAAAGGCCGTGTCATAAGCTGCTTTTGCAGCAGAAGTCACTAGCGCAGCATGAACGCCACCCGCGCGCCGCAGCTCCTTGACAACATTTGAACTCGCCGCGTTCAGTGCAACCGATGCGCCGAAGCTTCTTGCATGCGCGAGTTTTTCTTCGGAGACATCAATGGCAGTGACGATCGCGCCCAGCCCCCGGCCGATTTGCACGGCCAGATGACCGAGGCCGCCGACGCCGAAAACCGCCAAACGCTGGCCTGCTTGGATTTTGGCGTGCTGCAAGGCACGATAGACCGTGACCCCCGCGCAGAAAAGAGGTGCCGCGTCGATGCAGGAAAGTCCGTCCGGAATCTTCAGGGCATGACTCGCGGGAGCCTTCGCGAATTCTGCGTAGCCGCCATCTACGGTTACGCCAGTAATCTGTTGTTTGGCGCAGAGATTCTCATTGCCTTCCCGGCAGAACTCGCATTCGCCACAGGTCCAGTGCACCCACGGGACGCCAACGCGATCGCCAACTTCCAAGTCATTGACGGAGGTACCTTTTTCCACAACTCTGCCAGCGATTTCGTGTCCAAGGATCAAGGGCGTCTTGGTAATGGGAACGATTTGCGGCCAATCGCCGTTGGCCACGTGTAAATCCGAGTGGCAGACCCCACACGCTTGCACCTCTATCAGCACCTCATGCGCCGCAGGCTTCGGCTGAACGACCTCTTCGATGGTCAGTGGCCTCTTCAATTCGTGCAGGATGGCTGCCTTCATTGCATCTACCTCGTCGAATTTGGGATGCGCGGCTCAGGTCTTTGCGGACGCGCAGCGAACTCCTCTGACTTTGCTGCAAAATGGAGGGGATCCACCGTTACGGCTTTGCGCCGCGCAAGAAAAACTCGACCGCGTTTCGCACTCGCTCGGTGAGTTTGTGAGGTCCAGTAAGATCTACTGCCCACTGACGGACAACGGTATTGAAAAGTCCTTCCATGAATTCGGCCAGGTGTACGACTGGAAAATCAAGGGTTATCTCCCCGTTTCTCTGGCCTTCCGCGATGATTTCACGAAGGAGGCTAACGGTCGCGGCTTCCGCCCCTCGGAGCTCGGGTGAGCGCACCGGATCCATCGCGCCGGCGAGAATCACGGCCTGCCAAAGCGGTCGGCCCACCTCCGTTACGTTGCCCAAAGTTTCGTAGAACCGGCGTAGGCGTTGCTCTGTGGTCGCTTTGGTGGACAGCTCGGATTTGAGGCTTTCGGCTTGGCGGGCAAACGCACGGCGTCCCACTTCTCGCAATACGGCATCTTTGCTGGGGAAATAGCGGAAAAACGTGGGCTGGCTAATTTCCAGAGTCTGAACAATGTCGTCGATGCGTGTGTTCTCGTAGCCGCGCTGGCGAAAAAGATGCAGAGCCGTTTCGACGATCTGCTGACGAAGGCGCGCTTTCTTGCGTTCGCGAAGGCCGGCCATAGGCCCCTGGCCGGACGTCTTATTGCCGCTCCTTTTTTTCTTAGCTTCGCGCTCGTTGACGCTCCCTGGCGCTGGCGAGGGCAGGGGCGATCGTCTCACCGCAGTTTTTGCGCGGCCCATTATACGTTTCCTCCCGGATGGAATGCCGCTCGGGGTGAGCGGCCTATATTTCGATAGTCGCGCTAACATTATAGTGACTAACGCCAAGTTGCAAGCTTCGCGATGAATTCACGCACAAAGCCGTGCAAATCGCAGACTACGGCTCATATTTGGCGGCCCAAGAGCCTCGTTCGAAATCGGGGAATCCCCCCTTCGCGCCGCTTTTTCCAGGCTAGCCAAATGAACCCCATTGGCTGCTGGAAGACATGGGAAGATATCAGCAGCACATCTGCTTTTAGTCGGTTTTTTCCAATCGGGAAACGAAGTATCCAGCTAGAAGCTGTTGCATAACCCGGTTTCGACCCAATAGAATCAACAACTTAGCTAGGTTGTGCAATACGCTCTAGACAGTTCTCGGTACGAATGGCGCGTCCAACAGAGTTTTGGTTGCCTAGCTTGCCCATTTGAGGGGATATTCAAAAGACGTAAGTGGTTGCAGCACCGCGTCTTATGAATTTTTCTACGTCGTTCGCAACGAGGAGGGCGGGGGTTCGAATCCCCTCTCGTCCACCAGATTCCAAAGGGCCGGTAGACATTCCACACAGATCCTGACCTGAAAGCTACAAACGCCTAATGCTACTAAGTCGCCTGCTTGGGAGGCAGGCGCTCTACTAGATCCACACGACCTGCGACGGTGGGCTTTTGAACCATCGCTCCTTTTCCAAATAGTCTCGCTCCGTCGCCAAGTTGATTCTCGTGATGTTTTCTAGGCCTGACACTCAATCGGGTAGAGTAGAGAGCGTTCCGTTTTCCATCATTTTCCAATTACCAGAAATCTTGTTTTAGTTAAGTGCCGCCAGTTCAGCGTGTTAGGGTTTGCTAGAGGAAGCTTGGGAAGCTTCTATACTGCCATTGTACGACGCCCGCTCTGATGATTAAATTACCAAATGGAAGAGGGGCTCGCGAGGGGCGAGCGAGAGCGGCGTGCCGTTCTCTGGGGCACAAGAAGAGATAGGAGGCGGCCCGCGGCGAGGACGAATCTGGGCCGGGAGGTACTTATGAGAAGCAGAATGAATGTGATTTTGGGAGTCGCGATTCTGGGCTTGGGACTGGGAATTGCGCTGGCGTCGCGAGGAGCGGCACCTGGCGCGAATGTCGGCGAACTGAAAGTGACGATTCGCGAATGGGATGTGCCGACGAAAGGCGCACATCCGCATGATCCTGCCGTCGGAACGGACGGAGCGCTGTGGTTCACGGAACAACTGCAGAACAAGCTGGGGCGCGTCGACCCCAAGACGGGAGTGTTCCAGGAGTATGCGCTGAAGATCGGGGACTCCGGCCCGCACGGCTTGGTTGCCGATTCGAACGGAAACATTTGGTTCACGGGGAACGGGAAGGGCTACATCGGCAAGCTCGATCCGCGCACAGGCGCGGTGGCCGCATACAAGATGCCGGACGCGAAGGCCGATGACCCGCACACCGCGATCTTCGATTCCCATGGCATCCTGTGGTTTACGGTGCAGGTCGGAAACATGGTCGGCAGGCTCGACCCTCAGACCGGAAAAAT